>Ga0097691_1002942_pt1 | contig 10847 bp, 8 predicted proteins | sample NGESurdeep072012_8_FD_72858 | JGI IMG/M metagenome (GOLD analysis project Ga0097691, IMG submission 72858) | Arctic peat soil microbial communities from Barrow, Alaska - NGEE Surface sample 210-1 deep-072012 | ecosystem: Environmental > Terrestrial > Soil > Wetlands > Peat ...
CAGTGTCTGATCGATATTCCAGGGACGAAAATACTTGCTCATAGTCCAAGGTTGAATCAGACTCGCTCAGAATTGAACAGCGATTATTCGGACAGGCTCCTAGAAGCCTGTTATTTGCTGAATTCTTCAAAAAATTCCCTGTTCTCAGGTAAAATCCAGGCGAGACCGGTTCGCACATGACTGCGCACACCACCATCGCATCCAAAGACTTGGTGCCTTCCAATCAGGTCCAGTGACCTGATTTCTCCGACTGGGTCACTACTGGGTCACTTCCTGCCACGTACTTTTCCGCTCGCGGCGAAGTGCCGCGCGTTTGTTGCAGGCAGCAGTGCACGTGCCCTGCCGAACGGAGCCGACGAAGCTCAGCTATAGATTTCAAACAAGCCCGCGCCGCCCTGGCCGCCGCCGATGCACATTGTCACAACGCCCCCAGACAGCCGGGCAGCCTTAGGGATCGATAAGCACTCCCGGGTTGAGCATGCCTTGCGGATCGAGCTCTCTTTTTACCGCCCGAAGTGCGGCCGCGAAAAGCTCCGGACGCTGACGATCGTACCAGGGCCGGTGATCACGGCCAACGGCGTGATGATGCGTGATCGTGCCACCCGCCTCGATCAGCACGTCGCCGGCCGCATTCTTGATCGCCTGCCACTGCTCCAGAAGCGCACCGTGGCGGCCGAGTGCGTGGAAAGAAAAATAGGGCGCGGGCCCGTCCGGATAGATGTGGGTGAAGCGGCACGTCACCTCTCCCCTCACGCCAGTCGCCTCGAGGATCGCACGCTCCGTCGCCGCCTTCACATGGTCATGGAAACTTTCGAACCGATCCCAGGTGATAGCAGTCTCAAAAGTGTCGCTGATGAGACCTGCCGGCGTCAGGAATTCGCGCGCATAGGGCATGCGAATAAATGCGTTGCGCCAGATTCCGGCCGCGCCTTCGAGATACGCGTCGCCGGATTTTGCGGCCTCCGGCGTCCCGCCATGGTCGGCGCAGCATTCGAGCGCGCGTGCCATCCAGGCGTCCGGTGAATGGTCGCCGGATTCAAAACCGAGGACCATGATTGCGACGCTGCCGTCGGCCGCGCCGGTGTTGAATGCCTCTTGCGCGTCAAGGATGCGGCAGTTCGATGGATAGAGGCCGGCCTGCGCGATGGCACGCACGGCGCGCGCCGCACCGAAGAACGAATGGAAACGAACCGATGCGCCGGCCCTGAATTTCGGTCGTGGCTGCAATCGCATCCAGGCGCGCGAAATCACGCCGAGCGTTCCTTCCGAGCCGATGAACATGCGGTCGGGGCTTGGTCCAGCACCCGATCCCGGCAATCGACGCGTTTCCAGTACGCCGCGCGGCGTCACGACGCGCAGGCTTTCAACGAAATCGTCTATATGCGTGTAGAGACTGGCGAAATGGCCGCCCGATCGCGTCGCGATCCAGCCGCCAAGGGTTGAATATTCGAAACTCTGCGGAAAATGCCGCAACGTGACCCCATGCGGCTTGAGCTGGTTTTCCAGCGATGGACCATAGGCACCGCCTTCGATCAGTGCGGCGCGCGATACCTGATCCACCTCGACCACCTTGCCGAGATTGCGCAAGTCAAGTGTGACGGCCGCCTTATGGCGAATGCCATCGACTCGCGGCTCGACACCGCCGCAGACGCTCGACCCGCCTCCGAACGGCGTCAGCGAGGCGCTCACACCGCCGGCCCAGTCCATCACTGCGGAAATCTCCGCCTCGTTGCGGGGATAGGCGACAACGTCGGGCGCGCAATCGTAGTCGCCGAGCATGGCGCGCACGTAGTCCGGATAGGATTTGCCGTAGGCGTGCGCGACGCGGTCGTAGCGTTCGCTGGTGCAGAAGGCGGCAAGTGAGGCCGGCGGCGCCACGCGCGGCGCGCGCAGTGCCAGATCCTCGAGACGCGGGACGACTACTGTCTCGAATGCATCGCATGTAAATTTCGCGCGGTAGCGGCCCAGCACAAAAGCCTGTTGCTCGGCGGTCATACCTTCGTCTTCGCGGCCCCAGCCGTAATGTTTTAGCCTGGCGTCACTCATGGTCACTCCTTGTGTCGGCCCGGGATTTCCGAGATCGCAGCGAATAGTGTGGACCAGAACATGCGCGTCGACAGCAGGAATCCTACTTCACTTCCACCTTCGCCTGGTCAGCCACTTCCTTCCAGATCGCGATATCCTGCGTGATGAAACTGGCGAAGGCCTGCGGCGAACTGCCGACGGTCTGCATCGCCTGCTTCTCCAGCAGCGTCGCGGTTTCCGGGTCTTTCAGCGCCTTCACGATCTCTGCGTTGAGCTTGTTGACGATTGCGGGCGGCGTGTTGGCCGGCGCCAGGATGCCGTGCCAGGCGATGGCGTCGAAGCCGGGATAGCCGCTCTCGGAAATTGTCGGCACGGCGGGCGCGACCGGCGAGCGATCCTTGCTGGTCACCGCCAGCGCCAGCAGCGTGCCGGCGTTCATATGCGGCAGCGCCGAGATCGGATCGGCAAACACCACCTGGACATGGCCGGCGAGCAGATCGGTAACCGCGAGCGCGGTACCGCGATAGGGAATATGCGTCATCTCGATCCCGGCCTTGCGGTCGAACAGCTCGGTGACCAGGTGATTGGCGGCGCCGACGCCGGTGGTGCCGTAGTTCAATTGGCCTGGCTTGCTCCTGGCCAGCGCGACGAACTCTTTCACAGTTTTCACGCCCAGTGCGGGACTGACGACCATGATATAGGGATAGGCGGTGGTCATGGAGATCGGCGCAAAATCCTTCAGCGGATCGTAGGGGAGATCCTTATAAATGGCCGGATTGATCGAAATCGGTCCGGACTGGCCGAGCAGCAGCGTATAGCCGTCAGGGTTGGAGTTCTTCACGAGTTCAGTGCCGATGATTGAGCCGGCGCCGCCGCGGTTTTCGATGACGATGGTCTGTCCCATGGACTCGCTGACGCGCTTGGCGACGATGCGCGCAACCGAATCGGCGCCGCCACCGGCGGCGTAGGGTACGATCGGCCGGATCGGCCGCGACGGGTAATCGTCGGCGTGCGTGGTGCCCGCGGCCGGGGCAGCAGCCAACGCGAAGGCCAATGCCAGGCACCTCGAATTTGTTTGCACGGTATCTGCCTCCCAGAGTTGGTTATCCGCTCCGCGCTGCTGGCGGGGCTGTTCATTCGCCTCAGCAGCATAGTGCAAAATTTCCTGCCCGGTCTACCGAACGTTCTGTTGCGCTTTTGCGCAGTCCAGCCAATGCTCCGGCCGAATTTCGGGAGGACAACGATGTTGCACAAATCCGGCGTGACGCAGAGCCTTGCCCGCCACATTGTCGAGACGCGGTGGGACGACATTCCATCGCCGGTGCGGCATCAGGCCAAACGCTCGTTCATGAATTTCTTTGCCGTGGCGCTGGCGGGCTGCCGTACCGAGCCAGTTGAGATCGCGCTGCGCTCGCTCGCCGAATTCTCCGGCGGCAAGCAGGCAACCGTGGTCGGGCGCTCCGAGCGCATCGATGCGCTGAGCGCGGCCTTCCTCAACGCCGCCGGCGCCAATGTCCATGACTTCTGCGACACCCACCTCCGCACCGTGATCCATCCAACCGCACCAGTGGCGCCGGCGCTGCTGGCGCTCGCCGAACTGCGGCGGGTGAGCGGGCCCGATCTGTTGCTCGCCTTCATCCTCGGAAATGAGGTACAGGCCCGCATCGGCCTGGCGATCTCGCCCAACCATTACAGCAGGGGTTGGCACGTCACTTCAACCTGCGGCGTTTTCGGTGCCGCGAGCGGAGCTGGCAGGCTGCTCAAACTCGACGAGCGCCAGATGGTGTGGGCGCTCGGGACCGCGTCCACGCAATCGTCCGGCCTGTGCGAGTGCCTGGGCACGCCGGCGAAAAGCGTGAGCGTCGGCAATGCCGCGCGCAACGGGCTATGGTCGGCGCTGTTGGCGGAGAAAGGCTTCGACGGGCCGCCGGAGCCGCTCGCTGGCGTGCAGGGCTTCTACCATGCCATGGGTGAGACGCCCGATTTGTCATTGGTCACCGACGGGCTGGGGGAAAGCTGGCAGATCATGGCCACGTCATACAAGCCGTATCCGTGCGGCTTCGTGATCCATCCGGTGCTTGACTGTGTGCTGGACTGGCGGCGCGACAATCCGACGGCCGAAGTGACGCGCATCGTGGTGCGCGGCCATCCGCTGCTCAGCGATCGTACCGACCGGCCTGATATTTCGACCGGGCGCGAGTCGCAGGTCAGCGTGCAGCACGCGGTCGCAGCCGCGTTGGTGACCCGCAAGGCTGGGCTCGACCAGTTCACCGATGCCTGCGCGCGCGATCCGAAAGTGCTGGCGCTGCGGAGCAAGGTCGAAGTGATGCGCGATTCGGCATTCTCAACCATCGCGGCGGCGGTCGAGATCACCACCGCCGACGGCAAGACCCACAAGTTGTTGCAGTCGGCGGCGCGCGGCAGCGACGTCAACCCGATGAGCGACAAGGATCTCGAGGCGAAACTGCGCACCGCCGCCGCCGGCTGGGATCCGCGGCACGACGTCGCGCCGCTGATCGATGCGATTTGGGCGCTCGACAGGAGCACAGACGTTTCCAGGCTGGCGTCGCTGGTCGTGCCGCGGGATTGATCGGCCGCCAACTGGCTCCGATTCGGGATGCCTTCGACCACGAAGATTTCCGCGTCAGCGCCACATCCCGCGCATGCTGGCGCCGACGTCGATGCGCGGTCCCTGGCTTGCAGCACGCGCTGCAACTCCCGCCATCGCGAGAGGCCACGTCGTCCGCTCGAACAGGCCCAGCAGTCGGTCGGGAATGAAACGGGTCCTTGACGCATAGACGTGGCGGTCGCCTTGCGAATGTTGGCCGTGCGTGAAGAAACGCTGCGGCACGATAAGATACAGGTCGTCCTTGGCGCGGGTCATGGCGACGTAGAGAAGTCTACGCTCTTCCTCAAGTTCGGCGGACGTACCGGCGCCGAGGTCGGACGGCATGCAGCCATCGACCACGTTGAGCAGAAACACCGACTTCCATTCCTGGCCCTTGGCGGAGTGGATCGTCGACAGGATCAGGTAGTCCTCGTCGAGCAGGGGAACCCCGGCCTGGTCGCTTGTCGCATCGGGAGGATCGAGCGTCAGTTCAGTAAGGAAGCGTTCGCGCGATGGATAGCCGCTGGCAATTTGTTCAAGCTGGATCAGGTCGGCGCGACGGGTCTCGGAATCCTCGTGGATACGGTCGAGATGCGGCTCGTACCAATGGCGGGCTCGCTCGAGGTCGGCAGGCCAGTTTGAATGGCGAAGGTCCGCGACGGCGCCGATGAACGGTGTCCAATCTTCGCCGGCGCGCGGCGGGGCCGGCGCATCCGCAAGCGCTGCAAGAGGGTCGGCGGCGTTGGCCATGTGATCGAGCACCCGTTGCGCTGAGGTCGGGCCGACGCCGGGGATCAGATGCATCAGCCGGAAGCCGGCAACGCGGTCGCGCGGATTCTCGACGAAGCGCAGCAGCGCCAGCATGTCCTTGATGTGTGCGGCATCGAGGAACTTGAGACCGCCAAACTTGACAAACGGGATGTTGCGGCGGGTCAGTTCGATTTCCAGTGGGCCGCTGTGGCTTGACGTTCTGAACAGCACGGCCTGCTGCTTCAGCAGCGTGCCGGACTCCCGGTTTTCAAGAATGCGTTCGACGATACAGCGGGCCTGCTCGGCTTCGTCCCGAACCGTGACAAGCTGAGGCTTCGCGCCTGATGTTCGGTCGGTCCACAGGTTCTTGGTGAAGCGCTCGCGTGCGAGGTCGATGACGCCGTTCGCGGCGGCCAGAATGGTCTGTGTCGATCGATAGTTGCGATCGAGCGTAATGATGTTCGCCGGCGGCGAGAATTGGCTCGGGAAGTCGAGGATGTTGCGAACCGTCGCAGCGCGGAATGAATAGATCGATTGTGCATCGTCGCCGACGACGGTGAGGCCGTGACCGCCGGGCTTGAGTGCCAGAAGTATCGACGACTGCAGACGGTTCGTGTCCTGATATTCGTCGACCAGGACATGGTCGAAGCGACCGCCGATCTCGCCGGCAAGCGCCGGATCGCTCATGGTCTGCGCCCAGTACAGCAGCAGGTCGTCGTAATCGAGCACGTTTTGCTTTTGCTTGGCTTCGACATAGCCCGCAAACAACTCCTTCAGTTCCTCGGCCCAGCCGGAGCACCAGGGGAAAGACGCTCCGAGGACCTGCTCGATCGCACTCTCCGCGTTGACGCAGCGCGAGTAGATCGAAAGACACGTGCCCTTGGTCGGAAAGCGGCTCTCCGTTTTCGAAAATCCCTTTTCGTGCCGGATCAGGTTCATCAGGTCGGCTGAATCTTCGCGGTCGTGGATCGTGAACGCGGGATCGAGACCGATCTGGTCGGCATATTCGCGCAGCAGACGCGCGCCGATGCCGTGGAAGGTGCCGGCCCAGACCAGCGCGTCGGTCATGACGCCGGCATTGTCGCCCAAAACCTTGCGCGCAATCCGCTCGACGCGCTTCGTCATCTCGGAAGCGGCACGGCGTGAGAACGTCATCAGCAAGATACGCCTGGGGTCGGCACCGTTGACGATCAGGTGAGCAACCCGGTGGGCGAGCGTGTTGGTCTTGCCGGAACCCGCACCGGCAATCACCAGGAGCGGCGCAAATAGGCCCGGTCCCGCCGCGCCATGCTCGACGGCCCGCCGCTGTTCAGGATTGAGACTTTCAAGGTAGGCGGCTGCCGCTGGCACGGATTGATTGTCCTTAGGGTACAGGAATCAGACTCCGTGATTCCCGTCGTGCTCACAATGACTTCGGTACGTTCTTGCTGAGCATTCGCCCCGAACAGGGATCCTTCGCGTTTCACTCTTTCCGAATGATACGAACAAATCAAGAACAATGCGTTAGCGGGCCGGCGATAATGACGGACAGCCAGTTCCATTCCGCGGCAGGAAGCCCGCAGCCAGGATTCGAATATGCTCAACCGAGCGTGGATAGCGTGCTAGTTACGCCGGCAAGGTCAGCGTGCGCCCCAGCATGGTCCGCGCGAATTTGCGCGCCGACATGGGCTTTGCGAACAGGAAGCCCTGGACCAAATCGAAGCCCATCTCGCGCACCGCCAGAAAGTCGGCCTTGGTCTCGATGCCTTCGGCAACCGTGCGCGCGCCGCATTCGCCGGCGAGTTCGAGAATACGGTGGCATATCACCTGCTTCAGCCGATTGTCGGCGCACCCGGCCACGAACTTTGGATCGACCTTCAACTCGACAAAGGGAAAATCGGCATTCTCCAGCAGCGATGGCCATTCCGCGCCGAGGTCGTCGATCGAAACACCGACGTCGTGAAATCGCAGCTGACGGGCTATCTTTTTGACCGGCGCCAGGTTGCGGATAACCTCGGTACCGTTGATCTCGATAGTCATTCCCTTGAATGCCGGATGTTTCGGCAGTCTGCGATATATTTCGGGGAGCGCCTCGGGGTCGCTAAGGAAGGCAACCGGAAGATTGATCGCGATCTCGACATTTCCGTGCTGTTCGACAAAATAGTGCCAATGCTTGACTGCCTGGCTGACGACAAATTCGGACAGCCCGCGGAAATTCGGATCGCCGTCATCCGGGATGAAATACGCGGGTGGAACGATTCCCCAGGCCGGATGACGGATTCGGATAAGGGCCTCGGCACCGCACGGAACGAGCGTCCGCACGTCGATCTTCGGTTGGTACCACAGTTCAAGCCAGCCGGCGTGCAGCGCCTCCGCGACATCGATCGGGGGGCTCGGCGGCGCCTCGGCGGGGGGAAGCGCGGCCAGGATGTGACGCAGGTTTTCTTCCCGATAAGGCGTTGCGAGCAGGGGCAACATGACAAGACCGAGCGTCCCACCCAATTCCTCTACCGCTTTGACCATTGGAGAGTCGGGCCGACCGACCACCAGGACCTTGCCAGCATAATGACGCACCGTGAGCGCCGTCAGGAACTCGTTAGCCAAGACGCCGCCCCCTGACAACCCGATCACGACCAGATCAAAAGGCCTTTCATCGAGATGCCCACTCAACTCGTCCGCCTCGGTAGATTCGCGAACGATGTATCCAAGCTCTTCCAGAGCGTCGCACAAGAACGTGCGCACGTGCCGGTTGTTGTCGCAGATGCAAGCGGACGGCGTCATTTTTCGTCGACCGAACGTAGAGAGGGAAGCGAATCCTTCAATCATTGCGTCATCTCCGTGCCCAGGACCCTGCGAGGACTCCATCTGTATCTTTCACAAAAAGGTCGCAAAAAAGGAGCGCGAGAGAAAATGTTGGTCCATCCTTAACCCGAACAACAAGGATTAATTTCTTGAAGCTGGGGTGGTCGCGAATCGGATTGGGGAGCTTGTCTCGGCTTCCTCGGAAGGCAGACAACAGATTGCAGATGCAGCGCTAGTAGCCGTCGAACAAGATTGTACCGACAAAGCCAGCACAGTTTTTGGTCATTCGCCGCATTTTCTGTCTCTTATCGAGACGCCTCAGCTGTAGGACTGCGGGAAGCAGTCGTTGGTGACGATTCCGGATCCGAATTGCGCCGCGGGTCCGGTGGCGGGCTCGAAAACCTTCCTTGAGAGGCGTTTTTGGCCAGAGAGGGTGCACCGCTTCAGCCGGTGGAGCAGATGACTCTTAATCATCGGGTCCCAGGTTCGAGCCCTGGTGCGCCCACCATTGATAAACAAGGCTTTTTCTCTCCTTCGCGTTAGAACATCTCAGAGCAGTTGGGCGGTCAGTTGGGAGATTTTGTTCTCCCTTCGACCGCTTCGAGCTTGCGAATGGCACTCTCTCCGAGTGCCGGATCGCGGCTCAAATAGTGGGTGTCGAGGATTGCCCGCACGCCACGCAGGCTGTGCCCGGTGATGGTGGCAATCTCGGCTTCGGTACACTGGGCCATGGCCAGTCGGGTCACGGCGGTGCCGCGTAAATCGTTGAACGTCACGCCGACCACGCCGGCCTTGCTGCAGGCTTTACCCCACGACGCCCGAAAGCCATCAGCCGTCCAAGGTGTGCCGTCGATGGTGGTGAGGATGATGGTGCTGCGCTTGGCTGCAGCATCCAGTGCAGCCTTGAGCGGCGCACCAACCGGGATAACGACACGAGCACCGGTCTTGCCTTGCCGGAGCCGGATGTTCTTGCCGTCATAGGCCGACCAGGGCAGCCGCAGTAGGTCGCCTTGCCGCTGCCCGGTCCACAGCGCGAGCAACAACGGCAAATGCAGATGGGCCGGCGCGCGCTGCAGGAATGCGGCTTCGTCAGCGACCGTCCAGATTTTGTCGGCGCGACCGCCACCACGATATAGCCGCCCACCGCGCTCGCATGGATTGGCTGCGACCAGCCCGCGGTTGAAGCTCCATGACAATATGCGAGCAAGCACGGTCCAGGCATAATCTGCGAGCCGACGTCCGGCGCTGGCTGCGAGTTGATCGCGCCACGCCATGAAGATGCCTCGCGAACGGCGGTCAGTCAGCGCCGACAATGGGAAGTCGCCAAACTCTTTCTCGATGCGCTTGATCAGTGCGACATAGCTGCGGCGCGTGCTGTCGGCAAGACTCGTGAAATCGTCGCTGGCCTGATACTGCTGCAATAGGCTGATCAGCGCGCCCTTCGCCGGCACCACCTTGCGCGCCACCGACTCGTTGTAGCTTGCGATGAACTCAGGCGTACCCGGTTCACCACGCAGCGGCGGCCCGCCCTTCCAGGCATACCAATACGTTCGCCGCGTACCATCGGCGAGCCGCTTGGTGATGCTGTTAATGCCCTTCAGCCTGATCCGCATGCTTCGTCATCCATTGGTCTAGCGGGTTCACATCGCCGCTGCCGTTCTTCACCGGCTCACCGACAATGAGCGACAGGCCGTCGCGCATGACATCGATACGGTGGATCGGCAGGTTTTTCGACCTCGCGGCCTCGATGAGGCGGAGGACGTCGGTTTTATTGAAAAGCAGGTCACGGGGGCGGCGTGTCATGGCGAGGTCCCTTCGGCCGGCAAATGCCAGCCTTGGTGAAAACTCGCCGGGGACCGCGGCTCTAGGTAGGACGACGCCCAGATCATCCTGGTGTCGTGCGTAGGTATACAGGACGGTGCTGTCGTCCCTAGCCAGCCCTCGCGCCCATTTTGCGCGATGTTCGCGGAAGCCATCAGCACTACCCGCCCGTCAGCATAAGCCGAGGTGTCGGGAGCTGAATACGCGAAACGGGCGCTTTCGGCAAGGGCGCGTTTATGGTTCGCCCTGAACGTGGGCATCCTTCACAAGATGCCCGGGCTGGCTGGCAGGGGGCTGGGTGTGGCACATGCTCGCGGGGAAATTCCCCGCAAGCAAAATTAACGCGCATTCTTTGCGGTGAAGCAGCCGCTGCTTCACACCTTCCACAAGCCACGGTTTCCCGCGACCTCAGTGATCTTGATTCTTCCACACTGGAACAATCAAAACGTCCCGAAACCCTGGATGCCATCACGCCCCAGCCGCCACCGTCGGGACGCCGGACAGCCGCACCCGGCAAGCGGTGTCGCTGATCCCGGCTGCCTTCACCGGGACGCGCCCCACATGGACGGATTTGGCGGTCGCATCCATGTCGAAGTGCGCTGCACCGGCAAAATTAGCGAGATGCCCGCCGCGCCAAGAGACCGTGGCCGCGCGGGCCGTTGTCGCGGTCACCCGCCGAGAGCCCGGCGCCCAGGCTCCCGTCCGCGCCTTCACTGCGCGAGGAGCACTTTTCGCGAGCCGATCGTGGTGGCGTCGGCTGAAGGGCTGAAAACTTCGCTAAACTAGTAGAAATAGCCATATTGCGAAATCCGATTACCTTTCAATGTTAGTTTTCTGGTCCTCGCGCTTTTGCAGCGGATCA
>Ga0097691_1002943_pt1 | contig 10844 bp, 12 predicted proteins | sample NGESurdeep072012_8_FD_72858 | JGI IMG/M metagenome (GOLD analysis project Ga0097691, IMG submission 72858) | Arctic peat soil microbial communities from Barrow, Alaska - NGEE Surface sample 210-1 deep-072012 | ecosystem: Environmental > Terrestrial > Soil > Wetlands > Peat ...
CGATTATGTGCAGCGCCGGGAAGGCGCGCCCGGCCCGGATGCAGCAAGCTGCAGGGAACTACCCGGCCTCGCTCCGACGCACTGCACATAACACCGAGGTGGGCCTAATACAGAAAGTCGTTGGGGCCCCCCTGCGTCCTGGCCCTGCAGGTCGCCCACGTGATGCGCCGCGAGTGTGAACAGGCCGGGCAGCACCTGTCCGTCCGAGAACTCCTCGACACACTCGCCGGTATCCAAGAGACCGTCCTGATCTACCCCTCGACTGGCGGCCGCCCCAAAGCCCGCCGGATGCTCACCGAGACCACCGAAACCCAAGACCAGCTCACCGAGATCTTCGACTTGGCCAAATGGGCCCCACGCAGTTAGGTCATACACCAAAACACGGCCAACACCGCCCTGACCTGCAGCGATACCACCAAACTCAAAATAGCCAGGAAACTCCCGCTAGTGGACGTCGAGCTCTTCCTTCTGCGTGTCCTTGCCGCCGACCACCAGGATCGCACCGTCTGCGCTGTCCTTCATGTGCTGGGGCGCCAGCACTCGGGCCATGTGATAAGCCGCGATGGCCACGATGGTGCCGAAGGCGATACCGCTGAGGCTGAACGTCTTGCTGAACACCAGGCTCGTGTTTCCGATGCCGATCACGATGCCCGCAGCTACCGGGACCAGGTTGATCGGGTTGGCGAAGTCGACGTCGTTCTCTTTCCAGATCTTCGCTCCCAACAGGCCGATCATGCCGTACAGGATCACCGTGATCCCGCCAAGGACGCCGCCCGGGGTTGCTGCCACAACCGCCCCGAACTTGGGTGAGAGGCCGACGAGTATGGCGACCAGTGCGGCAACGTAGTAGGCCGCGGTGGAGTAGACGCGCGTCGCCGCCATGACGCCGATGTTCTCGGCGTACGTCGTGGTCGGCGAGCCACCCACCGCACTGGCGAGAATGGTGCCGAAACCGTCAGCGGCGATGGCCTTGCCCATCACCCCGTCGAGGTCGGCACCGGTCATCTCAGCCACAGCCTTGACGTGGCCCGTGTTCTCGGCGATAAGCGCGATCACTGCGGGAAGAACGAGCAGGATTGCTGCCATCGACAGCGTGGGTGTGTGCCAGCCCACGATCTCCTTGCCGCCGATCATGGAGGTGTGCGGCGGGAAGCCGATCCACGGTGCGCTGGTGACGCCGTCCCAGTTGACGCGGAAATGGTCGGTGATCTTGCCGGTTCCTGGGTTGAAGGAGGAGATCATGCCGAAGACGCGGTCGAACACCCAGGACAAGGCGGTGCCGAAGATGAGCGCGAGGAAGATGGAGATGCGGCCGAAGAAGCCTCGCAGCCCCACGGCACAGGCGATCGCGAACACCATGACCAGCAGCGCGACCCACTGGTCCTGGGGCCAGTAGACATTCGCCACGACAGTGGCCAGGTTGAACCCGATCAGCATGACCACCGCGCCGGTGACAACGGGCGGCAGCACTTTGTGGATAATCCCGGAGCCTAGGAAGTGGATCGAGATGCCGACCAGGGCCAGCACCACGCCGGACACCAGGATCGCCCCTGTCACGGTCGAGGAGTCACCGCCCTGGGCACGGACGGCGGCCACGGCGCCGACGAAGGACGCGCTGCTCCCCAGATAGCTCGGGACCTTCCCCTTGACGATGAGTAGGAAACAGATCGTCGCGATACCGCTCATCATGATCGCGAGCTGGGCGTTGAGCCCCATGAGCAAGGGGAACACGAACGTGGCCCCGAACATGGCCACTACGTGCTGGGCGCCCAGGCCCACCGTCTTTCCCCATGACAGTCTCTCGTCCGGAGCGACGATGTCATTCGGGCCAAGAGTTCCCCCGTGCAGCTTCCAGCCGATCGACATCTGTTCCTCCAAGGATCGCGTCCGGTGGGTGAAGAAGGTCACGCACGGGACGCGCGATGAAGATTAACTCGTGTTCAGCCCATACTTGGCAAACGCGGTATCAACCGAACCTGGAGCAGGCATGAGTCACGTCGTCATGGCCGAGATGGTCGCGAGCGTTTTTGAGGTCGTGGCCGGTGCGGGCGACATCGTGGAGCCCACTGACACGCTGGTGATTCTGGAGTCCATGAAGATGGAGATCCCGGTGCTGGCCGAGGTCGCGGGGGTCGTGCGGGAGATGACGGTCATTGTGGGGGACGTTGTCAACGAGGGCGACTCGATCGCGGTGATCGACGAATCCTGATGTTCGCTGGTACTACGCGCGTGCGATTTCGCATGCTGCCGCAGAAGTACAGACCAGGCATCGCGGCCGGCCGGGCGGAGATGAGTGGGGCGCCGTTATCGTCGCAGATCGCCTGCCATTCGACCAGGAACTCCTTCGGGGCTGCGCGGTAGCCGGCGCCGAGCACTACGGCGTCGAAAGCGAGCGCGCGGTGCACGCACCCGTGGACCGTTCGTCAAGCGCGACTCGGTTCCGCGTGTGGAGGGCGGCGTCGATTTGGGGGGACTTGTCAATCACCACCCACCAGAGAGACAGTCCGGCCTGCTGAAAGGCAATCGGTGCAGACGTGCCCTTCCCAACATGCGTGGGCTTGGCCAGGGACCGAGGATCCGGCTGGGGCTCAGTCAGGAATTCGGGGGGTTCGCGGCCATCTTCTTTAGGGCATAGTCGTGCTCGATATCGAGGATCGGGCGTGCTTCGGCGCACACCATGGCATCGCGGATGATGGTGAGCTCATTGTCCTGCAGGGTTTCGCCAGACGTCGACCAGTTCGTGGAGCCGGATACTCGCCACAGGCCGTCCACGATCACCATCTTTCGGTGCATGATTGCGCTCTTCTCCGACGTGCCAATGGCCACAGAGTTGCCGGACATCCAGTTCGAGTACTTCGCCAGCAGGGCCTTCTCATGGACGCCGCCGGCCTGGCTCTTATCCAGAGTGATCTGGACGAAGATCGCGGGGTTCTTCAGCGCGGTGTCGAGCATCGCAGCCAGCACCTCGTCGTCAAAGCCGAACATCGCCACCACGATTGACTTCGACACACTGGAGATCACGGACTGCAGCACCTGCGGGACGTGGTCCTCAGGGCTGTAGAACGTCCTCATGTTCGCTGGGTAGCCGCCTGGCGGGCTCGTGACCTTGAAGATGTCGAGATCGGTGATCGCAAGATCGTGACGTCCGAGAACGGGCGCGGGACCCGAGGCGGGCGCAGTCTTAGCCACGGATGCCCGCCGTCGCGGCACCACTGACTCGTTCGTGGTCACGACAGCGGCCCAGACTGTCGACTTGCAGGATCCGCCGCGAACCCACCACTGTGCATAATGTCCTCCTTCTGGTCGCTGCCAAGCCGTCAGCACCCTACGAATTCACGGGATTCCCCAAACATGATCCGTGCGTTGTGTCTACTCCGGTTGTCGTGTTGTTGTCGAGCCCACCGGCTGGGCTCTTTCGGTGTTCACAGGATCCGGCTTCACGGATGCCACAACGGTGGGTTTGGGAACGGGTAGACCTCCCTGGTGGCACCTCGGATAAGCCCTCGTGGTAGTTCGTAGCGGGGCTCCGCACGTGCCCGTAGCCGGTTCCGCCAACGGGACGGGCGGATGGTCGACAAGATACGACCGGAGATAGCCGACACGCAGTCGTGTATTGCACTGGTTTTCCCGGCGTATCGTCGGCCGCTTTGAGCTGCCCTCGATCCGTCGCAACGGGGAGGTCGTGCCCAACTCGCGTTTCACTCAGTCAGAACAAGCCAAGTCCTGCCGTCGATGAGCTCGCGCGCCGCGTCGAGGTGTCCGGCGTGGACCGCAGTCTCGGTAAGCACGTGCAGGATCACCTCCCGGAGGTTGTCGAGCCGCCAGTCGCCGAAGAGCTCTTCGGGCCACCAGGCGGGGGCGGCGTCGACAGGGGTGGCGGTGATGATGGCGTTCGCAAGGTCGATCTGTTGCTGGTACATGTCAAAGACTGCCTCGACCGGCACGTCGGGGCCGACTTGCCAAGCGTCGTCGGGAGCCGCGGCCACCTGGTCGATGACGGTCTGCTCGCCAGCGACGATGCCACGGAACCAGAAGCGTTCATCGTCGAGGGCGAGATGGCGTACCAGTCCCAGGCAGCTCCATCCCGAGGGCAGCACCGGCCGCCGCAGGGCCTCCTCGTCCAGACCCTCCAGGATCCCGAGCACGTGCTTACGCTGAGTGTTGAGGTTGGCAAGAAGCGTCTTGCTCTCCGTACTCTGTGCCGGATACAACATCGGTTCCTCCGTGATTTGGGTGGTCAGGAAAATCGACCCGATCGCCGCCGGTGCCCACACCTCGTACTTAGATATGCACGCGCTTGCCCATTTGCATGGACGGTATCTGACGCGACTTCGAACGCACTCATGTGCCGCATTGGGTGTGCCTTCTTGTCCGGTGAGGGATTTGTGATTGGGACTGGGCAGCTACGCGAGCAAGTCCTCGAACGCAGCGGCCAAGGCGCCGCCCCGCGTCGTCGCTGTTGCGCTTAGAGGCGGCTGATCGTGGCAGCGTCGGACTCGCCGCCGAAGTACTGGTCGAGCACCTCCTGGAACACGCGCTCCTCAGGTGCCGTCCGGGCGAACAACGTCATCGAAGACCGGAGCTTCTGGGCGTCGACCGGGCCGAGGACGGTGACAGCGTCCGTCCCGGGCAGATTGGTCAAGATGCGTGCACACTCCACGAGCCGGGGCCCCAGGACGGGGTGCGCGCGGAAGGCCCGGGCCTCGGGCATGCCCGAGATGGCGAAGCGTTGCGCAGTCGGACTTCGGCCCAGGCCGGCGATCTGCGGGAAGACGAACCACATCCAGTGGCTCAGCTTTCGGCCGTCCCGGAGCTCACTCACCGCACTGGCGTAGGCCCCGCCGGCGTCCTGGGCGTCCACAAACCGTTGAAGCTCGAAGGGATCGTTCACACTCACATAGTGGCCCGGGCGGCACCTCGTCAGACCGCGGTTCGGCGAGCTCAATCCGAACTGCAAGCCGTTCCGCTACCGGGACGGCGGACGGTCGACAGAATACGACTGCTCATGGCCGAGTTGAGGATGTCCGCTCAAGCTCGAAGCCCTTGAAGGTGCTCCGAAGGCCACAGCGGGCGTCATCGGCACGAAGGGCTCGCGATGGATTAACGTAGTTTCCGGGCTCAGGGCGGCTACCGTTGTGCTATGGCGGATCTGGCGGAGTCGTTGGCGCGTCGGTTCGAGGTGCTGCGGCCGCATCTGAGCGAGCTTCAGCGTCGGTTGTGGTTGGGGGCGGAGGCCGCCGAGCTGGGTGCCGGGGGTGTGGCGGTCGTGGCACTGGCGGCGGGGGTGGCGCCGGACACGGTGCGCCGGGGTCGGGCCGAGGCCCAGGGTCTGGATGCCGCTTCGGTGGTCAGATCCCGTCGGCCCGGTGGCGGCCGGAAGCGGGCCGAGGTCCACGACCATGATCTGGTAGCGGCGTTGGAGGCGTTGATCGACCCGGTGACCCGTGGGGACCCGATGTCGCCGTTGCGGTGGACGAGCAAGTCGACTCGGACCCTGGCGCGGGCGTTGACCAAGGACGGTCACCGGGTCAGCGACTTCGTGGTCCGGCGGCTGCTGCGGGAGCTGGGCTACAGCCTGCAGGCCAACGCCAAGACCACCGAGGGCGGCCAGCACCCGGACCGCGACGCGCAGTTCGGATACCTCAACGACCAGGCCCAGGCGCACATGGACGCTTCGAACCCGGTGATCAGCGTGGACACCAAGAAGAAGGAGCTGGTCGGCGCCTACAAGAACGGCGGCCGAGAATGGTCACCGGCCGGGGAGCCGGTGAAGGTCAAGGTGCACGACTTCATCGACCCGAACCTGGGCAAGGCCAACCCCTACGGGGTCTACGACGTCGCGGCCGACACCGGGTGGGTGTCGGTGGGCACCGACCACGACACCGCGCAGTTCGCCGTGGCCACCATCGCGCGCTGGTGGACCACCGTGGGCGCCGCCTCTTACCCCGGGGCCACCGGGCTGCTGATCAGCGCGGACGGTGGCGGCTCCAACGGCTCGCGAACCCGGATGTTCAAGACCGAACTCGCCGCCCTGGCCGCCCGCACCGGCCTACGGATCACCGTGTGCCACCTACCGCCGGGCACGTCCAAGTGGAACAAGATCGAGCACAGGCTCTTCTCCCACATCTCCATGAACTGGCGCGGGCGACCCCTGACCAGCCACGACGTGATCGTGCAGACCATCGCCGCTACCACTACCCGCAGCGGGTTGAAGGTCCACGCCGAGTTGGACACCGCGACCTACCCCACCGGCGTCAAGATCGGCGACGAGCAGATGAAAGCCCTGGAAACACAAGGGATCCTCACTCGCCATGGAAGTCGTGCCTGGTGATGCGCTGTGTTTCCAGATCTCGCATCTCGCGGTCGGTGATCTTGATGCCTTTGGGGTAGATGGTCTCGTCGAGCTCGGCGGTAACGGTCAGGCCGGTGCGGGTAGTGGTTCCGGCGATGAGGTTGACGATGACTTCGTGGCTGGTCAGTGGCTGGCCGCGCCAGTTCATCGAGATCTGACTGAAGAGGCGGTGTTCGATCTTGTTCCACTTCGACGTGCCCGGTGGGAAGTGGCAGACGGTGATCCTCAGGCCGGTCTGGGTGGCCAGTTCGACCAGCTCACGCTTCCACAGTCGTAGCCGGTAACCGTTGGACCCTCCGCCGTCGGCGGTGATCAGCAGCCGGCTGGCCTTGGGGTAGGCGGCGCGGCCGACCTTGTCCCACCAGCGGCGGATCGACTCGACCGCGAACGCGCCAGTGTCGTGGTCGGATCCCACCGACACCCAGCCCGTGTTGGCGGCCATGTCGTACACCCCGTAAGGCGTGACTTTCCCGAGTTCCCCTTTGAAGTCATAGACATTCGTCGCCACTGGCTCACCGGCCGGCCGGTACTCCCCGCCGCCGCTGCGGAAGTTGCCGACAAGCTCCTTCTTTTTGCCGTCGACAGAAATGACCGGCTGCCCCGCGGCTATATGTTCTTCGGCCTCGGCGTTGATGTGGGCGAACTGGGCGTCCCGGTCCGGGTGGTTGCCGCCCTCGATCGTCTTGGCGTTGCCCTGCAGGCTGAAGTTCTCCTCCCGCAGCAGGCCCGCGACGGTCGGGGCTGACACCTTGTGGCCCTGTTCGGAAAGCTCATCGGCCAGAGCGCGCAGGCTCTTGGTCGTCCACCGCAGCGGCGAGCCCGGGTCACCGCGCGACTCGGGCTCCACCAAAGCCAGCAACGCTGCGCTCACCCCGGGATCGGTCTTGGTCACGCTCTTGCGGCCACCACCGGTACGCCGGGTCCGCCCCAACGGCTCATCACCGGCCTCCAGCTCCCGCACGCCGCCGGTCACCGTCACCCTGCTCACCCCAGCCGCCCGGGCCACCGCCGCGACCCCACCATGGCCCAGCATGCGTGCCTCAGCCCCCATCATCAACCGTCGCTGACGCTCATCAAGATGGGGGAACAACGCGGCAAACTTTCCCGCCAACGACTCTTCGACATCCACGGCAACCGGCATAGCACAACTGTGACACCCAAAAACGTATAAGTACAGGTTATTTTCTTACGTGCCCTTAGCTCCGGTCGGTCCGTGCAGCAGCCCACTGTGGACGGGGACCCGCGAAGGCGGTGTCGGACTCGATGCGGACCTGCTCAAGGCTAAGAACGTCATCGAGGCTCAGCGCCCAGCGGTACCGGAAGTAGACGTCCCGGCGAAGGACCGCAAGGCGGGCGTCGTGGGACGCGGCACTCACCCGACCTGCTGCCAGCAGCACCTCGGCTGGGATGCGGACGGTTTGCCGCAGGTCGGCGTACATGCGCTCCCCGAGACTGGCGTGCCCAGGTACCGGTGCGAGGTAGACCTGGTTCGCGCGGGTCACCTGCGTATGGCCGTTAACCTCGGCGAAGCCGAGGATGACTTGCGTACGTTGGCGCTGGCTGACTTCCCGCAGCCAGTACACGCGCACCGCCTGAACCCCGTTGGGAGCACCTTTGACGCCGAGTTCGCAGCTGGGGTGGGTCAGCATGAGTGCGCGCCACGGGCGCTCCTTGGAATCCACGGCGCCGTAGCTTTTGGCGTCCGCGGGGGTTGTCACGAGGTCCCCGTAGCGCCAGGGGTACTTGGCTGCTTCTGTGGACGGGACCCAAAAACTCCCGTCCGGAGGGTACGCGCCAACGAATGGTGGAGGTGATGTCACTCGTCGACGTCCACGAACTCGTCGGGCTCGTCAACGTAGTCCGCGTAGGATTCGAGGGACAGTACCGGTGTACGTCCTAGGCGCTGGCCATCCTCGCCGTGGGTGATACGCACCGGGTAAGTCGCCTGGAACGCCTGCAGTGCGTCGAGATCCACCGGGATGATGATGCCGAGCCGGTCAAGAGTATCTGAGGGCACAGCGGCCCCGGCTGCCACAGCGGCCAGAAGCAGGGCGACACTGTCTCGGACGTCGTCCAGCTCACGCTGAGATGCGAGAAGCACGGTGTACATGTCGTGCGACACAACGACAGCCTCCGAGCGGCCGCGGTTGACCACCTCTACCGCGCTGTGAGATGCACTGATCTTCTCGAGCATGGGCCCGAGCTTGTCCCGCAGTTCGCGGTGGCCCACCCGCTCCAGCGGCTCGCCAGGTGCGAACGTTGCTAGCGTCATGTCTTCGGGAACCCTTCTACTCATGTGTACACATTAGCGTACACGACCCATCCTGGACAGTCCAGGGTCGGACCGGGCATGCCAGGATCGCTGGCCATCCGCAGGGTGCTCAAACCTCGCCGGCCGGCAGTGCCGTGTAAGTCGCGGGCAGACCGCGCCACTTCCGGACGTGTGCACCAAGTAGTCAAAGTCAGCTTCAGCGGCGCGCGCACCGCGGCCGGGCCGGATCTCGTTGACCGACTCCTGGGCCGACCCGGGTGGAAACGGGGCGAGACGGGTCGAAGCCGGTATGCGCGAAACGCGTCCAGATCCGACGTGGCGGCCCTGACCCTTCGTACAGTAGCCGCGAGGCCCGACAGTCGTTTGCCGAGCGAGGAACCGCCATCTGGGCCCGGGCCCGGACTGCCCCCGATCGCGGCCTGCTGCGGGGCCCGCCGTACCCGCTGACCGCCGAGTGACGCGGCGCTAGGACACGAGACGATGCAGCGCCCGAACATCATGCGGTCAGGGGGTGCTCGTCCGCCGTGTGCGTTCGCCGAGCTGGAACAGGGCGAGGTCTACCTCCCGCGCGGTCCACGCGTGCTTGCGGTCGGCGAGTTCGCTACGGCATTGCTCGATGAGCTCCATGTAGCGGCGGTAGCGGCCCCGCCGGTTGTCCAGCTGAAGTCCAACAAGGGCCAGCCCATGGTGGGCGCGGCCGTCGTAGACCGCCATCCGGCTCGGCGCGGCAACGAAGCACAAGGTGGAGGCTATGGCGTCACCGACACCCATGCCGGGTAGCGCTGTGAGCGCGGCCCGGGCGTCGGATGCCGCCCTCTACCCGCTCATCTGGACCCATCGCGGGAGTGTCGCAGACAACGTTGTCGTTCGGGTCGCCGCTGTGACCAGCCGCCGGTGGCCGCGTACGAAATGGCGGTGTGGGTGGGCCGGTGGTCGGCGACCTCTCAGCGCGTCCCGGCCAGGATCGCCGGACATTGGCTTCCGGGTCTACTGGGTAGCCGCGCCCGCGGAAGGCGGCAGCTAATCAAACCCCTACCCTTCTGGCCCGCCACCTTGCTAACCCCCACACCATTACAAGTGGTACAAGGGGGGCCGGGCGCAACGCGGTGGGCGGGACCCCTACGACTACGAGAAGCACACCCCCCATCCCGTCGCTGCGCTGACCCCATCATCGGAGGCGGAGGTCCGCAGGAAGATGAGGCGTCGCCCGATGTACCGCCGGACCCGAGAGCCTCACCCCTGAACGGGCGGCGGTGGCGTCTCTACACGTGCGTGCCGCCAATACTCGCCGCGGTGGGCAAGCCACCACTGGTCGATGCGATGGTAGTCCGTCTCGAACTGGGCAGCGCCCAAACCAAATATGCTCGTAGGTGCGGGCAACAGCACCGGCTTACCGCCTTCGATGATGAGCTCCACACCACCGCCCGAGGGACCGCCCCGACTGTAGCGGACCACTGCTTGCACTTCTCGCCAGGGAATGCTGCGCCTGCGGAAGCTGCGAACGATCGCGGCGTCCCGTGTCAGATCGATCCCAAAAGTTCGGTACCAGATCGCCGTTGCTACCGTGGCACCGCTGACAAACAGCCAGATCAGGGCGAACAGGACGCGATGCGCTCTCTGCATGGCGCCGGCCCATGCGAGCCAGCACACGCCGAGCGCAAGCCTCCACACCAAAGCGTGGCGAGGGGTGCGGATCTTGACTTCCGCCTCGGCCGCACCGTGCTCGAGGGTCATGACGTTCCCGCCCTCCGGATCGTGTCACTGGCCTGCTGGGCACTCAGCCAAGGCCGCGGGTCGAACCACTCAATCCTCGCACTGGGCCCCACCGAACCGCCCGACGCCCCTCGGTCCCGAGTCCCGAGCCGTCGATTAGTGGTCTGGCATCTCCGAACCGTGACCGCATGAGGCTCACTCTCAGAACGCAATTCAACGGGGGCCTTAGCCCTATCCCTCTGGGACGCTCGGGGGTTCCCTCCGGGCGTCGAACGTCCGCATCTGCCGCATTTCGCGCGGTCGTTACTAGGACCGCGCCGGCGGCCAGCTGTTGGCAACGGGCTGGACGGCTCGGAGCCCCCTACGACCTACGACGCCGGCAGGTCCTCGACCTTGCCATCGACTACGACAACTGCGTCACAGTCGGCGTGAGCTTGCTCGAACTCCTCGAGATCCTTCCGGGTCGCAACTGCACACCAGCCGCTGTCCGCGTCGCCCTTAACTCTC
>Ga0097691_1002945_pt1 | contig 10842 bp, 4 predicted proteins | sample NGESurdeep072012_8_FD_72858 | JGI IMG/M metagenome (GOLD analysis project Ga0097691, IMG submission 72858) | Arctic peat soil microbial communities from Barrow, Alaska - NGEE Surface sample 210-1 deep-072012 | ecosystem: Environmental > Terrestrial > Soil > Wetlands > Peat ...
TCAATCGCGCGTGGCAGTGGGGCAAGGTCGCGATACATTCCGGCTGGGTGTGTACGCCGGTGCCGGGACAGGAGATACAGCGCGGAATCGATCGCACGGGCTGCGGCATGATCGCCGGATACGGGCCGGCGGGCGACGGCGAGCGTCCGGGATTCGCGTGGTGGTTCGGCGGCGACGGCCTGATGGCGACGTGGGCGATGGAGGACTACGGCGACCTGCCGGGTGCGTTACAGGAGCTGCGGTTTTTGAAGGCGCGGCAGCGTGAGGACGGAAAGATCACGCACGAGATCGTGCAGTCGCTCGGACTGGTGGACTGGTTCAAGGACTTCCACTTCGCTTACATGCACGCCGATACCACGCCGATGTATCTGTACTCGCTGGCGGAATACTGGCGGCGCACCGGCGACCGGAATTTTCTCGAGGAGTTCTGGCCGTCGGCGAAGAAGGCGTTTGACTGGTGCGTAAGTGTCACGGGGCCCGACGGCCTGATGGACAACACCAAGGCCGGGCTGGGCGCGATCGAAGTGGGCGTGCTGAAGGGCAAAGTGACGAAGGACATCTACCTGGAGGGCTTCTGGTTGGCGGCGCTGAATGCCACAGACCGGATGGCGGCCGCAATGGACGACCAGGTGGTGCGTCGCCAGATCGCCGACATTCATCGTCGAGCACAGAATGCCGTGGGGAACGGCTGGTGGAACCGAGAGGAACAGTACTACCCCTTCGGCGTGGCCTCAGATAATCAGCCCGCAAACATCGTCACTCCGTGGCCGGCGGTGGTGCTCGCCATCGGCGGCACGAACGGGTTCGAGGAGATGCGCGCGGCCACGGCAAGACTGTCGAAGTCGGACATGTCCACCGACTGGGGCGTGCGCACAATCTCAGACAAAGACCCAGTTTACGATCCGGTCTCTTACAACAACGGCACCGTCTGGCCGTTTCTGAATACGTTCGTGAGCTGGATGGAATTCCTGCCGGGCAATGCGGTGGCTGGATACGTCGCGTTGCGCAACACTGCTCAGTTGACGGGCATTCAATCGCCCGGCTACATGCCCGAGCACATGAATGGCACCTTCTTCGAGCCGGGGGAGCGGAGCGTGCCGCACCAGTTGTTCTCAACGGTGGGCGTCATGGTCCCGGCCATAAGGGGACTCTTTGGGCTGTCGTCCATCAACGGACGCACCAACGACGGCAGGTCCGCAGTCATGGTCCGCTTTGCGCCCGCGATACCCGCGGGTTGGGGACGTATGACCTTTTCCAACTTCGCGATTCCGGGAGGCGAACTGTCCGGAGAAGTGCGCCACAGCACAGGGAGAATGAATTTCATTCTGGACAGCACATCCGATCGCGCTCTTGCGATTCAGTTCCAGCCGGTAATCCCGATGGGAGCGCGCGTGCAACGGGTGCTTGTGAATGGAAAACGTCCGAACGAGGGGCTGAAGTTGGAAGAAGGCATCGCGGATTATTTCGGCAAGTACATCGCTCCGGCCAAACCGGCAAAAGTGGATGAAGGCCTTGTCGATCTTCCGCCGCATACCGAAATCGAGGTGCAGTACGAGGGAGGCATCGGTATCGTGCCACCGGTCGCCTCGCCGGGCGCAGGAGAGCGCAGCTCGGCGCTGAAGGTGGTTCGCGTGACCGAGTCGGGAGCGAATACGGTCGTCATCGAAGTGGCGGGATTGGGCGGGCAGTCGTACTCGCTCAACCTCGTTTCGTCAGTTCCGAAACTTTCTGCTGATGGCGCGACAGTGAGCAAAACAGAGGACGGTTATCGGCTGGAGATCCCGTTCCAGGGAAGCGGCTACATCACGCGCGAAATTCGAGTGCGGTGGTGAGGGAATGAGGGCCGTGCCGCGCCACTGGCGCTCTCTTCTTCGTGTCGAACGTACCCACCGCTGCCGCGGTGGGCTAACGAATCCCGCCGCTCCGCGGCTGAGATATCTTGCAGGTCTGAAGGTCTGGGCCACTCGGTTCAACAGCAGATTCCTCCGCTTCGCTGCGCTCAGCGTCGGAATGACAATCATCGGGGTGTTCGCGCTGTTGCTCAACGCTGCGGCGCAACAGCCGAAAACACAAGGTCCTTTGACTCGGACTGACGTCCTCGCTCAGGATGACAGAAGCAAAGGTCTACTTTTGTCCCATCTCAACGCCGGTGCCAACGATCCGCTCTATACGACTTACGCGGCGCCGCTGGCGCGGTCGGAGTATTTCGTCGACGAGGGCTACCACCTGAACTACTACTCGCTGGAGCTGGGGGTGACGTGGTCGACGCAGAAGGCGGGCGACATGGCGCTGGCTTGGCGGCTGGGCAAAATGGCGGTCGCGGCGACGCGCGATTTCTATCAGCGTCCGGTGGTGCATCGTTCGTATACCGATCTTGCCGAAGTGGAGTACTGGCCGTTCACCACCATCCAGGTGCGCGAGACGTTCGATGTATACAGCTCGCGCATGGCGATTTGGGAGGTGGAGGTCACGAACCACGCCGACATCCCGCAGGAGGTGATGGCGTACGCCTACTACCTGAATCCGGCGGAGGTGAGCGCGGCCGAGTTTCGCGACCAGCAGTACGTCACGTTTCAGCACTCGGTCGATTGGAAGCAGTGGTTCGAGACGCCGCAACCGAAGTTCGACCCCAATTTCCGCGACATTTTTCTGACCAGCTTCACGGCCGACACGTGGAGCGGACATCCCGACCAGGGGCTGATTCCGGAGATGCTGGCGCGCGATTTTCTAAACGGGATGATTTACTCGCGCCTGCGCGGATTTGCGCTGGCGAAGAAGTGGACGATACCCGCCAAGGGAACGCAGAGATTTCGAATTATCCGCGGCATGCAGCCAGCGCGCGAGAAACCGGAAGACCTGGTTGCGCAGGCGAGGAAGCTCGTAGCACTGCCGCTGGCGCCGGTGATCGCCGAATCGGAAGCGCAGTATAAAGATGTCCCGCGCGATATCAAATTCCCGAACAAAGATTACGAGCTCGCCTACTGGAGCGCGTTCAACCTTGTCCGCCAGCAGATGATGCCGCCGGAGGGCGAGAGCAAGACGAACTACTACGTCTTCTCGCGCGAGCCGACGTGGAGCTGGGGACACGAAGGCCAGGTTTTCCACGAGAGCATCGTGATGCAGGCGTACGCGCACATGGACTGGCGCAGCGCGCAGGATTCACAGCGAATTTTTATTGACCGTCAGCGCCCGGATGGCTATATCGCGTATCGCATCGGGCCGTACGTGACGAAGACCTTTCCGCTTGACGGCGAGGATTCCAGCTCCGCGCCGTTTTTCAACTGGACCAACTGGGAGATTTACCAGGTATCGCGCGACCGGCAATTCCTGGAGCAGGCGTACGACTCGGGAGCAAAGTTCGCGGAGTTCATTCTGCGCACGCGTAATAAGGACGGAGACGGCTTCCTGGAGTGGGGCGGTAACGCGATGCTGGAGTGCGTCCGCGACGAACTGGACGTGATCTGGGCGCTTTTCGGGGGCACCGACGCCTCGCCCAAGAAAGTGAAGTCGCTCGACCTCACGGTCATGATGGTGAAGGAGACGCGCGCGCTCGCCGCGATGGCGAAAGAACTCGGGCGCGCCGAGGATGCCGCGCGCTGGAGTCGCGAAGCCGACCGCATGTCGGAGCTGGTGCGCACGCGCATGTGGGACGCCGACACCGGTTTCTTCTACAATCTTGCGCGCGATACGGGCACGTTCACCACAAAAGACGGTCTCAGCATGAAGCGCAAGGAGATCATCGGGTTCCTGCCGCTTTGGGCCGGCATCGCGACCAAGGAACAGGCGGAGCGGCTGCGCAAGGAACTCACGAATCCGGTGAGCTTCTGGCGAAAGTTCGGTGTGCCCACGCTGGCAGCCAACGACCCGTACTTCGATCCGTATGTTACGAAGTGCTGTCAGTGGAACGGCGCCGTATGGCTGTTGTGGGACTACATGGTCATGCGCGGGCTGCTCGACTACGGCTATCGCGCCGATGCCGAGGAACTGGTTAAGCGCAACCTGGACGCGGTGACCTTTCAGTTGCGCAGCAACCACCGCTTCTGGGAGTCGTTCAGTCCGGATTACACGCAGTTGAACTCACCAAAGAATTACCTATGGGACGCGATCATCGCGCGCATGATGATCGATCTCTATCGCACTCCTGCGGTCCGGTAGCCATTCCAGATTGTGAAGTCGCAGAATTCATATGCACTCGTTTCGACAAATTGGTACACTGCTCCGCCGTCCAATTTGAGCTGGCAGCGCAATCTTTCATGTCCCTGCATTGGATCGATTACGTAGTCATCGCCATCTATTCGGCCTTCGTGCTGGGGGTGGGCGTGGCGCTGAAGCGCTACATGCGCACCAGCACCGACTTCTTCCTCTCGGGCCGCCGCATTCCCGCGTGGATCACCGGCCTGGCGTTCATCTCGGCGAACCTGGGCGCGCTGGAAGTGATGGGCATGGCGGCCAGCGGCGCCAAGTACGGCATGCTGACCGCGCATTTTTACTGGGTCGGCGCCATTCCGGCGATGATCTTCGTCGGCCTGTTCATGATGCCGTTCTATTACGGGAGCCGCGCCCGCAGCGTACCCGAGTACCTGCGCCTGCGCTTCGACGAAAAGACGCGCACGCTGAACGCCGTCACCTTCGCCTTCATGACCATCCTGGCCAGCGGCATCAACATGTACGCGATGGCGCTCGTCTTCAAGCTGATGCTGGGCTGGTCGATGCATGCGACCATCATTCTTTCCGCGATGGTGGTGCTGGCCTATACCGCGCTGGGCGGACTGACGTCGTCGATCTATAACGAGGTCCTGCAATTCTTCCTGATCGTGTTTGGAATTCTGCCGCTCGCGATCCTGAGCGTGAGCGAAGCCGGCGGATGGAGCGGCATGGCTACACGGCTGCCACCCGGCTTCGTGCACACGTGGAAAGGCCTGGGCAGCGCGCAGAACAATCCCATGGGCATCGAGTGGTTCGGGATGTTGATGGGTCTGGGCTTCGTTCTTTCCTTCGGCTACTGGTGCACGGACTTTCTCGTGGTGCAGCGCGCCATGGCGGCCAAGGACATGATCGCCGCGCAGCGCACGCCGCTCATCGGCGCCATTCCGAAGATGTTCATTCCCTTCCTGATCATCGTGCCCGGCATGGCGGCGCTGGCCATCTTTCCGCGTGAAGCATGGCTTACCGACGGCGCGGTGAATTACAACCTTGCCCTGCCCCTGCTGCTGGCGCGGTATTACCCGGCGGGAATGCTGGGCGTCGGACTGACGGCGCTGCTCGCCAGCTTTATGTCGGGTATGGCCGGCAACGTTACGGCGTTCAACACGGTCTGGACCTACGACCTGTATCAGTCCCACATCCGCCCCAACGCCAGCGATCACCATTACCTGCAAATGGGGCGTATCGCGACCGTGGTGGGCATCCTGGCCAGCATCGGCGCCGCGTACGTGGCGATGAGTTTCGAAAACGTGATGGACTATCTCCAACTCATCTTCTCGTTCGTCAACGCGCCGCTGTTCGCGACCTTCCTGCTGGGAATGTTCTGGAAACGCGCTACCGGCCACGGCGCGTTCATTGGACTGCTGGGCGGGACCCTGGGCGCCGCGCTTCACCACGGGCTGGTGCTCGCGGCCAACAACACGCCCGGCATCAAGGGCGGATGGATCACGGCCGTGCACCACTATCCCAGCGACATGGCGCAGAATTTCTGGGGCGCCATCTTCGCCTGGACGACCTGCTTTGTGCTGACCATCGTCATCAGCCTGGTTACGCGGCCGCGGCCGGAGAGCGAATTGCACGGGCTGGTTTACACCTTGACCGACAAGCCGAGCTACGGGCACCTCGCGCTGCTGCGTCGTCCCGCGACGCTGGCCGTGATTGTCGGCATCATTACTCTTGCGTTGAATTGGATCTACCGATGAGCGCTGAATCCGAACTCGACATCCGCTGGCCCATCGGCCTGCTGTTCTCGCTCATGGGCGGGATGGTCGCCATCTACGGCCTGCTCTCCTCCGACCGAACGTTTTACCGTCCGCTGGACACGGCAGACACGCGGATGATCAATCTCAACCTCTCGTGGGGATTGGTAATGCTGGCGTTCGGCGCGTTGATGGTATTGGGCGCCGTGCGGGCCGGCCGGAAAGCTGCGCGAGACTGAGGCCCGCTCCCTCAATTAGGTCGTAATGTGATATTTATACTCTCGATATGAGTGGCCCTGGTTCGCCCCTGCCGCGCCCCCGATTGGCGGGGAAAAAGCCGCCCAAGTCCATCGGCCAGAAATTCTGATTTCTATATTGCTCCGCATTCCCGATATGGGAATCCATAGTCATTTCAGGTTCTGCCCAGAATCCGCAGCGCAAGTCATTTAGTTTGTTTGAGTTGAAATAGAGGAACCTTTCCGCCTTTGGCTACTGGCGTGCATTTCTATTCCTCAGAACAGTCAGGGCCCTTCGTGCCATTTGTGGGGTTTCGCCCCAATAGCTTCATCGGGGTAGGACAAACAAACAATTGAAAGTACTCAGTCCGCATGGACTGTCCATTCCTTTAAGGAGGCGTATGAGTTCATTCTCAAAAAGCAAGCGGCTGATGCTACCGCTGCTAGTGTTACTGATCGCCGGCCTGGTTGTGCCTGCCGTTTTCGGGCAGGAAACCACCGCCGGTATTCAGGGTACGGTGAAAGATCCATCGGGCGCGGTGGTTTCCGGCGCGACCGTGGACGTCATCAGCACGTCACTCATCGGCAAGAAGACGGTCACCACCGATGCCGGTGGCTATTTCCGTTTTGCCAACCTTCCCCCGGGCAACTACACGCTCACGGTGTCGGCACCGAATTTCCGTTCCTACAAGCATGAGAACATAGGGTTGGCCACCGGCCACCTTCCGAGCATCGACGTGACGCTGCAAGTTGGCACCACGTCGGAGACGGTCGAAGTGACGAGCGTTGCCCCGATCGTCGACGTAACGCAGTCAAAAGTCCAGACGACGATTACGGCAGAAGAGCTTAACGGAATCCCCAAGGGCCGTTCTTTCCAGTCAGTGATTGCATTTGCTCCCGGCGCGCGGCAAGAGCCGCTGCAGAGCAGGACCACTGACCAAGGCAAGCTGAATGGCTTCCAGATCGATGGCGCGTCGGACGCGGAGAACGTGTACATGACCGAAGGCCTCAACACCACCAGCATCTATGGTGGAGGCGTCGGCGCCAATGTCCCGTTTGAGTTCGTGCAAGAAGTTCAAGTGAAGAGCTCGAGCTTCGAGGCCGAATTCGGCGGCGCTACAGGTGGTGTGATCAACGTGATTCAGAAGCGCGGCAGTTCCAAATGGCACGGCAGCGTCTTCACCTACTATCAGGGCGATCCAATCACTGCCAACGATATGTGCATCAACCGAGCCATCGGCGCGGCGGTCACAGTCTGCAACCTCCGCCTTCAGCCCGGCACATCGCTGAACGCCGGCTCGGTTGCCGCCCTGTGGGCCAACCGCATGGACGGCACGGCGCAGCGCTACGTCCCAAAGCAGGACAAGTGGGACACGATTGAGCCCGGATTCGAAGTCGGGGGACCCCTGCTGACGGACCGCTTGTGGCTGTTCAGCAGCTACGTTCCCACGCTCTCTTCGGTTACCCGCGCCGTCAACTTCACGGGACTTAACCCCGGCGTGCACTCGTTCACGCAGACCAGCACCACACACAACTTCATGAATCGGCTGGATTATCGGCTATTCAATTCGGTGCGCCTGTTCGCCTCGTGGCAGAGCGGCTATAACCGCACGACGGGTAATGTCAACATGCCGGGGCCGGACTCGGTGTATGGACAGGTAAACACCAGCGCCGGGACCGATCCGAACACGTTGCGCCAGGATACCGGATCCACTAACCCGCTGACGATTCTCAACTTCGGCGGCGACTGGACGATTGGGTCGAGGCTGGTAGTGACCGGGCGTATCGGGTCTTTCTACACCGACGCGCAAGACCGGGGAAAGACCACCGGCACCCGCTATGTCTGGCAGGTGGACAACACCGGGAATGCCGCCTTCCCGGCGGCGGACCAGCACACGGCAGGCTTCTTCAATATCCCGAGCAACTCTCAGTCGGCGTACGATATCTTCATTCGCCGCCAGTACTCCGCGGACGTGTCCTACTTTGTCGGACACTTCATGGGGACCCACAACTTCAAGGCTGGCTACTCCCTGATGCGCCAGGCTGAAACCGTGGCCAACACCTTCAACACTTCGCTCGTCAACATATTCGCGACTACTACCGATGCTTATACGACGGCGAGCGGTCCGACGTCGTCGGTATGCGGTGCGGTGATTACGAAGTATGGCAAGTGCGCCGGGCCCTTCGGCTACTACGTGCTGCGAGACGGAGTCCTTACCAACGGTAAGGTTTCGGCGCTCAACCATTCCATCTATTTCCAGGACGGCTGGACGATCAAATACCTGACGATCAATGCCGGAATTCGCCTCGACAAGGAATTCCTGCCGCCTTACAACCCGCTCACTTCGTCTGGAATCGGCTTCGGCTTTGGCCAAAAGATAGCACCGCGTATCGGCGCCGCATACGACGTTCTCCATAACGGGAAACTGAAGGTATACGGCTCTTACGGCAAGTTCTTCGACATCATGAAGTACTCCTTGCCGCGCGGTTCCTTCGGCGGTGATCGTTGGCACGATTGTGTTTACTCGCTTACTTCCGCCGACTATACGCAAATCGTTCCCACCAACATCGGCGGCAAGTTCTGTCCCGATTCCGGTCCGGCTGTTGGTACCCTGCCGGGCGATTTCATCGAGAACATGAACTGGCGCGCCAGCGCGAACGGCCTTGCCAGCGATCCGGTCGTGGACCCGAACATGCATCCCATGTCGACCCACGAATACGTGGCTGGTTTGAACTGGGAAATCGGCCACAACCTCTCCTTGGAATCCCGTTACGCGCGCAAGCGCCTGGACTGGACCATCGAGGACATGTCACTGGATGACGGACAGTATTACATCGGTAACCCGGGCTCGGCTTACAGCCAGATTCTGCACCGCGCCGTTCCGAATGCGGGTTACAATGTTGCCGTTTGTCCCACCTGCCCGAACCTGCCCAAGGCCACCCGTAACTATGACGGAATCGAATTCCGCCTGATCCGGAGACCGACCGAGAAATGGTTCGGACAGGTTTCCTATACCTACAGCCGGCTCAACGGCAACTATCCTGGGCTGAGCGACACCTACTTCCTGGATGGTGGCGGTGGCCGTCACGAACCCAACAACAATCGCGCCTTCGATCTGCCGCAGATGCTGTTCGATGGCCAGGGCCATGCGGTGGGTGGACCGCTGCCAACCGACCGGCCGCACGTTGTGTCAGCAGTCGGCTACTACCGCCTGAAGTGGTGGGGTATGGAGACCCTGATCGGAGCAACCCAGGTGCTCGAGTCCGGTACGCCGCAGAGCACTTGCCTGCCGACGGTGGACAGCCAGTCGAGCTGTATGTTCGTCGCAGGCCAGGGCAACTGGATTAACTTCCACCAGGATGCGGCCACCGGCAACATCGTTCAAGACAGCATCTCGAAGGGCAAACGTTCACAAGCCTTGATACAGTCGAACCTGAGTATCAGTCATGAGATAAAGGTGAGCAAGACAAACGAGGGCTTGCGCCTGTCTTTCTCGGCCAATATCTTCAACCTGTTCAATCAGCACGCGGTAATGGCGCTGTACAACAGCCCGCTGGCAACGGGCTATACGACACCCACCTCCGCGGCCGGTGCTCCGATCGGCTGGGATTACCTCTCGCTGATGAACAACTTCAACTACATGGCGCTCATGAACGATAGGACGACAAAACTAGTGACCAACGCCACTACCGGTGTTGTGTCAACGGTCTATGGCGGTCCAAACACCAATGGAGCGCCGAACACCTTGGCCTCCCGATATGGGCTGCCGATCATTTACCAGGGCACGCGCAACATACGCGTGCAGGTGAAGTTCAGCTTCTAACAACTCGTGAGAGTTGGTGAACGACCTTGTGGGGCCGGAGAAATCCGGCCCCATTTTTTATTTGTGATTGAGTGATTTGGTGATTGAGTGAATTGGTGGGAAGCAAGGAAGAGTTAGAGTTTCGCGATCCGGCTGGAGTTTCCTAAATCACTAAATCACAAATCACGAAATCACTAAATTATTCAATCCCCCATACGCTGTCGATCACGCTTCCATCCACCCACTTCACCACCGCCACCGGCTTCTCGGTCAGGCGCGGCCGTTGGGGCTTGCCGCCGCAGATCTTCTCCACATCGCGCTGGATATCCTGAATAGGACGAATCGGCAGCCGCGAGCCTTTTACCCCGTCCAGCAAATCGGTCCGCCGCGGATTGATGGCGATGCCGCGCTCGGTGACGATCACGTCAATCAATTCACCCGGTCCGGTCAGTGTCGTCACTTCATCCACGATTACCGGAATGCGATCGCGGAACGACGGCACGGCGAGAATTGTGCACCCGGCGAACAGGCAGTTCTGCCAGCCGCCGATGCCGTGCAGCAGACGCCCGTCGGAGTGCGTCACCACGTTGGCGTTGAAGTTCACGTCCACTTCGGTCGCGCCGAGCACGCACACGTCCACCAGCGAGTTGAAGAAGCCCTTGCCGTGGAAGTTGTAGGAGGTGAACGGCGAGGTCGGGACGTGGCGCGGGTCGGTGGCGATGGAGCGCACCGCGTCGAGGTCAAAGGTCTGGCCGTCGAGGATATAGTCGGTCAGGCCCTCCTGCAGCAATTCCACCAGGTACTTGGTCGAGCCGCCGCGGACGAAGCGCGCCTTCACCCCGCTCTCGCGCATGTAACGTCGCAGGTAATCGACGAAGGCGAGCGCAATCCCGCCGGCGC
>Ga0097691_1002946_pt1 | contig 10840 bp, 4 predicted proteins | sample NGESurdeep072012_8_FD_72858 | JGI IMG/M metagenome (GOLD analysis project Ga0097691, IMG submission 72858) | Arctic peat soil microbial communities from Barrow, Alaska - NGEE Surface sample 210-1 deep-072012 | ecosystem: Environmental > Terrestrial > Soil > Wetlands > Peat ...
CAACACCGCCGTCAAGGAAGCCTGCAGTTGCTCCTGCCGCATCCCCGCCTCAACGCGCGAGTAACGATAAGCCAGCGCCAGCGCCTGATCCACATTCGCAGCCACCGAAACCGCATGGAACATCTTCACCGCGCTCCCAACCCGATATCCAAAATCAATCCGGAACGGATCTCCCTGCCCCGTGTACTTCACCACATCCAAATCTCTCTGGATCAGCTCCAGCACGCCTGCCTCGGTGAACGCCTCTTTCATTGTGTTCACAATCGCCACCCGGCCCGTGCGCTGCTGCGCCCGCTCACCTCGTCCCATCGGAACCAGGTACATCGAAGTCAGCACGTCCATCTCTTTCGCTGGATCCTCCGTCAGCACCGCCTTTGTCGGCGCCACATCGATCATCGTCCCGAACCTCTCGGTCATTAGCTGCATCAGTTCTTCGCGCCGCCGCAAGCTCCCCAGCCTTCCGCGGATCTCGCTCTCCACCATCTCGAACCACTCCAACTCCACATCCGGAGCCACGCACTGTAGCATCCTCCAGTCGCGCGTAAACCGAACCTCGGCATACCCGCCATCGCTCTCCAGCAGCAACAGTCCTACCGTAACGAAATCGTCCCGCAGAGCATGCGGCAAAAATCGCAGCAGGTAAAGTTCGAGTTGTCGCTTCTCAGCCATCGAAGATCAGCACTTAGCCGTTAGCCTTTAGCTCTTAGCGTTTGGTGTTGCAACACGCTAAGAGCTAAAGGCTAAGAGCTAACAGCGCGCTTTTCAAGCCTCATTCATCCACTCCGGAAACGGCCTCCGCGGTGACCCTCGAAACGCCAGAATCAACTCCCGCACAATCGTTTTCCTCTCGATCAGCCGTTGCACCAGCGCCTCCAGCTCATCCCAAGACCCGCCATACCAAGCCGGAGGAATCTCTCCCGCCACTCTCCAGATCGCATCTTCATCCAGCTTCTCGATTCGCGACAACCAGGGCTCGAACGACTCCCACCCACTCACTCGCGCGTAAACTTCATTCCTCGGATACACACCGCGCAGCGGAAAATCCGGAAACGTCCACTCTCCCGCGTTAAAGCAATACCCCTGATCGATGAACGACGCCGAGTACTTCTTCTCCCGCAGCTTCCGCCAGAACGCCGCCTGCCGCCCATCGGCATTGCACGTCCATTTATCCAACGCCAGGATTCCCGCAAACGTCCCCAGGTTCCGCACCCGGTCCAGCATCTCCGGAGGCAGGTAATCGAGCACCTGCCCTTCCACTGGACTCACTACGTAGCGCGACCCGAACTGCAGTCCCGCCTCCACCTGAATGACGTGACTCCCCAAAACAATCGTCAGTTCCGCCGTGTGCTCCACCAGCCACGGCGGAACCTCCACCACCTCCGCCGCCGGCACCGGCAGTCCCACTTGCTCGGCGAGTCGCGTCGCCAAAAACTCATTCGCCAGCACCCGCTCATGCTGCGGATTATTTCGAAACTTCACCACGTAATAGTGCCCGTCGTCGCAGCGCATCAAGTGGCTCTGCGCTCCGCCCCGCATCCTCTTTATGTGTTGCACTGCAACAGTAGGCATAAGTCCCGACAGGTTTCCCCTGTGCTCCTCTGTGTCCCCTGTGGTTCAAGCTCTTGACTTTTGTAGCTACCCCCACTGAGGACTTCCGACGGACACTTCCAGTGAAACCGCCATAAGCACGATACCCGCTGCCCCAGCTTCCTGCCTGTGACCGCCACCACATCGGAAATGTTCACTTTTCCTCCAAGCTGCCCCATTCCAGCCGGGCTGCCGATCCCCGCCCCGCCTCCGCCATCCGCACCGCCCACGCTATCGCCAGCGCCATCACGCAATCGTCGTGCGTTCCCGCTGCCGCTCCCGTACTTCCGTCCGCATACCTTACGAACGTCCGGCATTCGTTCAGCAGCCGCGGACTCCTGAAACGTCCCGGCTCCTCCACTAGCACCGCCGCCAAATTCTCAATCATCGCCGGACGGCTTATCGCCGACGTCAACCACCCATCCTGCCCCTTCTGCACGAACACCCGCGGATACTCCAGCGTCCGCAGACACGCCAGCACACCATACCCGTGATTATTCCTCTCCACCGCCAGCAGCGCCGTGTTGTATTCCTTCCCCAGTTCCACCAACTTCTGCGCCAGTTCTCGCGGAGGATAATGTCCATGCCACTCCGCACACTGCGTTCCCAGCTCCCGATCAATTACTTCCGCACACGAGTAATCGCCCTCGACCCCGCCCCCCGCCGGATCGACTCCGATCACATATCCCCGTCCCGGTTGCGTCGGCAACCAGATCGTCAGCCGCTGGTTGTCGCGCACCTCCAACGGTTCGCCCGATACCCGAAGCGCCTGCTCCACCGCCCCAAGGTCGAAGACGCATTCTCCCGACGCCCGAAAACACGACACTGGGTCCTCGGCAAATTCCTGCACCGCCAGTCCCCGCAGTGACGCCCATTGTTTCCGTCGCCACGCGATCTGTTCCGTTTTCAGCCCGTGAAGTGCCGCCAGTTCCGTCTCTTCTTCCGTGAGTGGCGGGAAATTCGCGCCCGGCTCAATGGCGTAGGCGGCGTCAAACCACCAGGGAAAAAAGTGACGGGTATATCCCGTATCGACCGCCCGCTGCCACTCCTCGTAGAAAAGTCCACCCGCTCCGTTCGGCGTGGACTCCAGCACAATGTCGCCTTCCGGCACTACGGCCGCCCGCAACGACGCCAGCGCCTCGTCGCCTTTTCGGCCCCAGCGCGAAACCTCCGAACAATGCAGATTCTGGATCGTTCGGCCTCGTCCCGCATTCTCTTCCGCCGAAGCCAGACAGTACTCACTGTCCAAACGCGGAAACACTAACTGCCGCGCATTGCGGTGCGAAGTTCGTAGAAAGCCTTTCCGCAAGTGATCCGGCAAGTTCTCCCAGAACCGCCGGACGATCCGAAAAATGTCCTCCGCCGATTCCCTGTCCTGCGTCACTTGCATGCTCAGGGTGCCCCCCTGCGTGATCGTCTGCACGAAGAATCTCGCGGCGATGTACGTCGTGATACCCACCTGACGTGCCTTCAGCACCACATTCTGCTTCGTGCACCGCCAGGAATACTCCCGCTGCGCGCGGTTCAATCTGAAGTAGGCCCGATTTGTCGTCTTCGTCCGGATCTTCAGCCATTTTTCGATGAAACGATCCCGCTCGGAAGGTTCCCATAACCTCCCGGCCTCCAATCCTTCCCGCGCCTGTTGTTGACCTTTCTGCCGTTCCTCCAGGCGTTGTCCTAACCACTCCAAATACTCGGGCGTCAATTCTGACGTCACAACAGCCGTCCCCTGAAGAGTCCTATTTCAATGCGTGGCGCTGAAGTTCTCCGGCACATACGAGTACGCCCCGATCTCCCATCCCGCTCCAAACGAGTTCTGATTAATTCCCAGTAGGTCGTATTGATACTCCGCACCTAGATTCGCACCCATATCCTTCACCGGTGAATTCACCGTCGGACGAAAATCCGCCTCCGCCCCACTCGACGCACAAACGTAGTAACTGCCTGGCACATACCCCAATGGCACCACATCGTTCGGCTCGCACGACAAGAGATAATTCACCATCTGCGTGTTCGATTCCAGCGTAGCGCCCGCCTGAACCAGCGCGTCCATGAAGTTCGCCACTTCATCCGGCCGCAACTCGTTCACATGCCAGAAGTACCCGATCGGTCTTCCCCACAGCGCGTTTTTGAATACATCCTGGCTAACCCGATTCCGCATCGCATGATAACTAAGATTCTGGTAGCTAGGCACTATGCCCTGACTTAGGATGTTGAAGACGTCGTAGCCCGTGGCCAGCGTTGTATTCGCCCCACAACATGGTTTTAGGCTGCCGGTTCCTCGCACCCCCGCATATCCCAGACTGGCGGCAATATTCTCGGTTACCGGATCTTCATAAGTCCCCGGCATAACGTACACGCGTCTTGCGGGCAGCCCGGTGAAGTTCAGATTCATCCACCCCTGTGCCCAGCTCATCTCTTCCGTTTCCATCTGCGTTTCGTCAAGATCCAGGTTCTGCGCCGAACTCTTAATGTCCATGTTCGTCACGTTCGCCAGCGAAATACTGCGCGCCGTGCTCTTCGCGTTCGCGTCGAGGCTCACAGAAAACACCCCGCGCTGTTGCAGCGTGTATAAGATCCCACCAAGCGTGTCGAGCCCGGTAGAAGCCTGCCCCGGCGCCGCCGGCGTCAAATCCCAGTTAATATCCGCTGCCGGATCGTCTGGGTTCGTCGTTACCGTCAACGTCGCATGGCCCGGTGAGGGGTGCGCCATGTTCAAAGTCACGGTTGACGCGCTGGTCCCCGTGTACTGCAAGTTCTCAAAAGCGTGGCAGGGAACCGGAAACGGCCCATTCGCCCCGCAACCAGCCGCCGGTGGCTTCCAATACTCATGCGATATTGAGTGCGTGTTGACGTCCCATCCCCCATTAATCCAACCCTGCACTTCACTGACAATCGACTGCGAATAACTCCCGCCAGTAACAACCGCAATCGACAGCGGTATCGCCTTGGCGGCCATAATCGGCAGCAATGAGTTGACATAGGTGTCGCTGTATTGCACCAGTCCGGGATCGTCATAACTCACCGTCGTATACGCCGGCCACCGGTGCCACTCGCGGATCCAGGGCGGCGTTTCGGCCGCGACGTTATGCAACCCCGCCGTCGGTCCGGGAGTTCCCGATGTATCTACCGTCAACGCCGTTGCCAGATTGTTCGCGTACAGATGGCAGTAGTCATAACTCACCGCCCCCTGCACGTTATCCACGATTCCGTACGCTCGATTAGCGTATGCGCGACAGTTCTTAATCTCGAACGCACACCCGCCGCTGCTGCATTCATCAAAGTGGTAACCCGCATAGTTCATGTTCGCATCGGTGTTGTAAAGATGGATGTCCACCGGCGTGCCGCTCGGATGCACATAGAAGCCCAGCGGCACCGCGCCGTTCTCCACTTCACTGTCAGCGGCCATATTCGCCAGCCAAAGATGATCACTCGCTCCCTGCACCTGCACCCCGTACCCGTCGAACCAGTCAATTTGCAGATGCTGAATTTCCAGCCATGAGACGCCATTTACATTCAGAACGCTGCTCCCACTGAGCACAATTGGCGCAACAGTAAAGTAATGCGACGCCGGATTGCCACTAGCGCTGTACACATACAAAATGCAATTTGTCGAGTCGTACCAGAAGTCGCGATCCTGACTAAGCGCCGTCTGGCTCCCCTGCGCCGTCCCCCACGTCGTGCCGAACCGCACATACTGTAACTGGGATGGCGGCTGTGTCAGACAGTAAAAACCCCGAATGCCGCACTGCACCACATTTGCAAGCCCGCTCGTGGCCGAATACAGCGTTGCCGACCAGACGCTCGTGCTTCCCACCTGGGTCCACCACCGCGCTGCGATCGGCAAATAGCCAGTCAAGTGCGGCGGCTGACCATTGCCATAGCTGTCGATCTTGATTAAAGAACCACTGCTCCCGCTCGAGGGCGGACTCAGCGTTTCGTTCCAGGCACAGTCCCGCCGCAGGTTGATCGTGTCACCCGGTTGAAAGCTGGAGATCCCAACTTCCAGCAGCGTGCGCCACGCCTGTTGCGGACTGGTGCCCGAATGTCCATTCGACCCGTAATTGCAATCAACGTAATAATCGGAGGCACACGCCAGCGGCGCTCCCAAGAATAGAAGCAATAACACTTGTTTGATCATGGTGGCCTTAGTTGATTGCCCAGTTAGGCGCACTCGTAGTAGCGTAGCTATCGGACGGACAAGTTGCCGTAGCCGGCAAAGTGCCGCCCGTGGTAACACTCACGTTTGAATTAGCCCCACCCGAACTCCCGGCAAAGGTGAACCCACCGGTATCGCCAAGCAGTGTCGCGCAACTCGTGGTGCAACTCGTCGTATAAGCCAGGTAGTAACGTCCCGGCTGCAGGGTGACGGGACCGCCCGTCCAGCTCGTCGTCTTCCATCCTGTCGATGCAGCAAATGTGGTTCCCGCAGTCGAGCCGATGTGTGCTTGCTGTGTACACGTCCCGCCCGAAGTACCCGAATAGATGCCCAGGTCGTACGTGGTCGACGTGTTGTCGGCAGTCGACACGTTATAGCTGACCTGACTCGTAGTCTTTGCGAAATCCAGAACCACCCCGGTAAAGATGGCCTTGTTAGTTGCCGTCGAAAAACTAATATTGCTGCCACCGTGCGAAAAACTAAGCCACGGGATCGTCGTCGAATTCGCCGGAAGCGCGCTCTGCACGAATGCGGTCGTCGCCAGCTTAGTCGAACTGTCTCCAGGGTTCGCCGTCGGCCCAGAAGGCGTGCCCGTGAAGGTAGGCGACGCCAGCGGCGCTGCTCCCGTAACCTGCGCAACCGAGTAATCGCCGCTACCCGCAACTACCGCGCCCGTCCGTCCGAACACGCTCGTCACTGCGCCCGCAGACATGCACGATGCCCCACTTGTCAACTGGCACTTGAACGTGTTGTCCGACCCAACACCAAGCGAGAAATCCATCCCGCCCGGCACCGTGACAGTCGTTCCCGTCCATTTCTTCCCCGACCACTGCGTTGGCCCGGTGCCCGTCTGGTTGATATTCCCCGCGACATTCAGATTTCCGCTGAGCGTCACGTCGCTGGAAAATGTCTTTGACCCACTAATCGTCTCAGCGCCCGCCAGGTGAACGACAGCAGAATCTGCCGCAGCCCCCGTAACTTGCGATACAGAATAGTCGCCGGTCCCTGCCGTCACTGCGCCGGTACGGCCAAATACAGAAGCGACGTTACCGCCGCCGCCGCCACCCTGCGGCGGTTGTAAGCTGACGCGGATGCCATTCGTTTGTCCAGATACCGCATTAGTAACATCCACATAGCCGATCAGTTGTGCCGAGGGTTGCGCCCCAGAGCCAGTGTCGTGACAATCGCCCGCTGTGCTCGTGCTGGCAATAACCGCATCGCCAGCGGTAGTGGCATTGTCGAAAATGCAATAAGCGTAGCCACGCCAGGTAATCACTGCGTTCCCGCTCTTGCCGGCGTTGCCTTGCACCAAGCCAACCACGCCATTAGTCGATGACGTACTCGCAAGCACAGCCTGCGAAGGACTGTTCGTGTTGAACACTGCCAGCTCGTTCAACACTGTGCCCGTCGACCCGTCATTCGGAATCTCGAAATCGTTTCGCCCGTATAGAACCGAATTAAATGAGGTTTTCGCGAAGATGCTCTTAGCAGCGTTCCCGCTGTCACTGCCGAGGTTGAAGGCATTGTCTGTCCAGGGCTGAAGATTGCCCGCGGCATCAACCACCCATTTCAGCCCGCTCCCAATCCAGAACCCTAACCCAGGCGCCGATGCCGATGTCGCGTTCTCACTGCGTACCACAGCATAGCTGTCTGTGGCATCATAGCCCAGCGACGTTCGCTGCCATGTTGCATTATCCACGAAACTCGAATACACGCGCAAGCTCTGCGCGGTGCTTCCGTTGCGCTCCTCAAGGTTGTCCGCAGCATCGCCGCCCGGATCCGAGTTAAACAGGTTAGTCATCCCCAACTGGGTGACTTGCCCATTGTTCTCAATGACTCGTGGAGTATGGGTAGCTGAATCAAACCAGAAAACGCCCCAGTTAGGAATCCCGGCAGGCTGCGTAGTTTCAGACAGCTGGATCACATTGGGCGTTGTGCAATTCGCATTCCCATTCGCCGCAATCCCCGTGGCAAACGATCCGCTGCACTGCGTCGGAACGGCCGCCAGCGCGAGAGCTGTCCCCGCCTGTCCGCTGATATTCGAACTCGTAAAAGCAACTTGGTGCGTTGTGCCACCAATGTTCACCACCGGCAACCCGGCAGCTGTATCCAGCCCAATGCCGCCAGTCGCAGGAATGAAGGCATTCCCCTGCGGCAATAATACGTTCCCGCTCATCGTGACATTGCTTGTGAACGTCTTCGCCCCGGCAATCGTCTCGGTGCCCGTATTATGAACCACCGATGCATCCGCGGCCGCCCCTGTAACTTGAGATACCGTGTAGTCACCACCGGCCGCTGCAACCGCTCCCGAGCGCCCAAACACCGAACTAACATTCCCTCCAGTACCGCCAGATCCGCAAGGACTTCCGGTGGATGCAATCACGCCGGACGCAACATTGAGGCAACCATAGTCCGGCGAGCGTAACGCTCTGATCGAACTTTGCCGGAACGTTGAACTCTTTCAGCGATGCGCTCAACCTTTCCATCCAGTTTGCGTGTATGCCATCGCCGGTCTGGGCAATGTAATTCGTAATCGACACCGGGGCTCCAAACGCAAGCTGTGCCGCACTGAATCCGACCGTTCCCGAATGATTATCCAGGCCGATCCATGTGTCGTTTGCATTCGCTGGCGGGCGATACCCTAATGTTGCTTGGGTCAGCCCAGGCTGGGAATCCACCAGCGTGATAATGTGATGCGCGGTAAAGTACGACGCGGAGTTGCCGGGTGTGAGGGTGAAATTTAGCCTGCCTTTTGACAGAGACATAGCGGAGCTTGAGTTGTATCCCCAGTCCGGCAGTAACGTCGCGGTCTCGTTAATAGCGCCGTAAATGCTCGCCAGACATGTGGTATAGCCTCCCGGCGACGCTGTTCCGTAGTCCGAGCACTGATTTGCAATCTGAAGCGGACCTCCGTTCAGTCCCACTCCTACGACGTTCCCTTCTTCCACGTCTACCGTGACACTATGATCGACTGCTACTATTGAACCAGGCCAAAAACTCAGCAGTCCATCGTAGTCGGCTTGTTTAATCGTGTATGCGGCAGTAGACGATGATCCACTATCTGTATAAGTACACACCAAACTACCAGAACATGCCGTTGATTGAGAAAGTGCCGTTACTACAGAGCCACACGTTCCACCTGACCCACCAAGACATCCGCCATTGTAGGGATAGACTGCTCCGACTCCAACCGGAGTTGTTATGCGGATCACGTCATAGGTAATGGCATCATTTCCGTTTGCCACCCTGGGCCAACGAACCGGAATTGAATCGCTTCCGGTAGAAAGCCAATTGAGAACTTGCATCGGGGAGGTTTGCGTACCGGCGGTCGTATCATTGGCTACGATGAAGTAGGCGTAGGGCGTAGAATCGGTGCCCCCCGTCGTAAACGCTCCCGAGGTGCCGCCATTCCCGGCAATCTGAAAACTTGCAGCCCCGCTCGATCTTCCGGCAATCAAGCCGGCAATTCCAAGACCAGGAAAGGGAGACCGAGGTGGAGATAGCGGGTTTAGAGCATTGTTGCTCTCGGAATAGATGTTCTTGAGGTAGGCTCCCTGATAGTTTCCCGTGGAGTTCGATGAATATACCTGCCACGGACCCGTCGCTTGCAGTACGGTGTTTTCAACATAGAGTCCATTCGAGTTGTAGACAGTCACCCCGTTCGAGTAATTCGCTGTGATGGTCGAGTCACGCAGCGTGATGACCGGAGCAATCTGCATGCTCTGGTTTCCTGCCGAAAACACAAACGATCCCGTCCAGTTCGCATTGTTGTTCAGCGATATGGCCTGATTATTGAAATGCTCAATGGTGATGTTCTCGTCGTCCCATAAATCGAAGAAATTATTGAAATGGCCGTTTTCTCCCACCTTATCGTAAGAAATGTCGGTCAGGTGGGTATTCATAGCGTTATCTAACACCGCTACATACGCCAGCGCCACCACGCCCGGACTTGACTGTGCGGCGATGTCAGCGCCAGAGTGTGCGTACTGGAACGTCGTTGGGCTCGGCACCGCCGTGATCGTCGCATCGCCCCAGTAGCCACTGCTGTCGGTAAACAGGATCGTCACCGTATCTCCGAGCCGAAAGCCGTGCGCGCTGGCCGTCGTGATGGTCGCGACCTGGGAAGTCCTTTGCGTTTGTGTGATCGCGACTCCAGCAAATGCCGCGTTGCCCGAGAGATTCACCGGCGTGCGAAAGCTCAGCCCGGAGACGGTGTCGTCCGCGAAGTCGTTCGAATTCTTCAGATCGCCAACCTGCAAGCAGGCGCCGCGTCCAATGCAGTTGAGCGATGTTCCGTAGCCGCTCAAAACAGATTGGTTGGAATGCAGATAGATAGTCCCTGAGACGTTGTAAGTGTTGACAGAGCTGTTAGGCCCATTTGCCGGAATGGTTACATTGCACTGGCTGTTCTTGTATGAAGTCGTATCAACTCCGCAACCAGCATTCAACGTCTCCTGAATGCCAGAAGAGGCCGAACCAATTGTGTATCCAGCCGCATAGGAGTAGAACGGGGTAAACTTAATCGTCCCCGACGCCGCTCCCGAAGTACATCCCCCGGGGGTAGTAAGTACGCTGACCGCTTCACTGGTTCCTCCTCCAGAAAGAAGAACCTGGTACCCGGCTCCGCTCGTCGTATCAATGCCAACCGGACATGGAGTAAGCGTAACTGTTGCCTGCGATCCGCTTGTTAACGAGCTCGAGATGGTCTGCGTCCAATTCAGCGCCGTCGTGGCATAAGTAATCCCGGCCGGCGCGCCACCACCACAAGATCCCCACGTGGAGTTACCGTTTAAACAAGTAGCTGCACTGGCGATTCCCGCTCCCAACTGGCCGGGCGGAACAGTCCCATTCACCAGGTCCGCTTTCACCGAAAGCCCGCTGTCCACATAGTGCCGGTCAGCAGCCTGGTTAGGTGCGGTCGGATCTGCGGGCAGGGTCAATGGACCAGTCATAGTGTCGCCCGCCTTGGAGACGTACGCTCCCGCGCCTACGTTCGCCACCGCCGCATCCACGTAACCCTTGTTCGCAGCGTCATTGGCTCCGGCCGGCGTAGGAAGCGCCGGAGGCAAAGCAAATTGCTTCGTGCCGGTGATC
>Ga0097691_1002948_pt1 | contig 10831 bp, 7 predicted proteins | sample NGESurdeep072012_8_FD_72858 | JGI IMG/M metagenome (GOLD analysis project Ga0097691, IMG submission 72858) | Arctic peat soil microbial communities from Barrow, Alaska - NGEE Surface sample 210-1 deep-072012 | ecosystem: Environmental > Terrestrial > Soil > Wetlands > Peat ...
ATGCCGCTGCGGCCGAGTGCCGGGAAGCCGAGCGTCTCTTCGTACGCGCGATTGGCGAGGTTGAGGACGCGCGCGTAGACGTCGAGGCCGCGCGCGAGGCGCACGCTCGCGCCGGTGTTGACGACCGAGTAGCCGGGCGAGAAGAACAGGCCGCCGAAGCTGCCGAAGTTCGGCTCGACGTCGAGAATCCGCGCGCGGGTCGTGACCTCGCCGAACGCCGTCAGCCGGCCCGCGGCGTACGTGAGGTCGAGCGCGCCCTGATGGCGGGGCCGCCGGATCAGCGCATCGCCCACCTTGAACGGCGGCGGGGCCAGCGTGGCGAGGCCGTCCACCGACAGGATCTCCGTGTCGAGCAACGTGTAGTTCGCGTGCAGGGTGAATCCCTTGGCCAGACGCGCGTCGCCCGACAGTTCGACGCCGCGCGAACGGGCGTTCGAGATGTTGTCGCTCTTGTAGCGGCTCGCGTCCTGCAGCGAACGTCCGACCGTGATGATGAGGTCGTCGTAGCTGTTGGAGAATGCCGTGGCGGACAACGCGTAGGCGCCGTTGGCGAACTGCTGCTCGATGCCGGCGTCGACGCTTCGGTTGCGCTCCGGCTTCAGGTTCGGGTTGTCGGTGAACGCGATCTCGAAGGCGTCGGGCGGCCGGATGCCGGTGCCCGCGCTGGCGCGCAGCCGCGTGGAGGCCGCCGACCCGGGACGGGTCAGCAGGTAGCTGGCCGCGATCTTCGGGTTCACCGAGTTGAGCGTCTGATCGGGGAATGCCGGCCGCGCGGTGAACGCGCCGAAATTCGGCTCGACCGCGTCGCGCGTGATGTGCTCGACGCGCACGCCGCCGGTCACGAATAGCCGCTCGCGGCTGACGTAGCGCAGTTCGGCGAAGGCGCCGGTCGTCGCCCGGTGAATCGCGATCGGCTCGTCGGTGGCGCCCGTGACGAACGTGCTCGATCCGCTCTCGCGCATGAACTCGACGCCGGCGGAACCGCCGAACGACGATGTGAACGCGGCGTCTTCCTGGATGCGGCCGTCGAACCGGTGCGTGCCGCTCGTCGAAGGTCCGTAGGGACTCGTGAAGTTGCCCGACAGGTCCGTGTAGTTCGCCTCGATCCGCTGGCGCACGTTCTGGGACCATGGGTGCGTCACGCGCGCGCCGATCTGCCGCGTGTCGTTCACGCCGCGCGAGGACGTGTCCACACCGCCGAAATTGCCGGCGGGGTTGCTGCCGAACGGGCCCGGGAATCCGCGCTCGTCGCGCCCCAGGTTTCCGCTGACGAAGACGTCCGGTCCGTTCGGGCGCTGCCAGCCGAGCGTGCCCGACACGTGCGAGAAGTGGTAGTCGTCGTTTTTCACGAGCTCGCCGTCGGCCGGCGCGATGCCGGTGAAGCCGTCGCTGCGCGCGTGCTCGGCGCCGCCGCCGAAGCTCCATGCGCCGGACGACCCGGACGCGCCGATCGTCGTGCGTGCCGTCCCCTGGCTGCCGCCTTCGACGAGCGCGTCGGCATGCGGCCGTCCTCCGCGTTTGGTGACGATCTGCACGACCGCGCCGATTGCGTCGGATCCGAAGAGCGCGCTCTCGGGCCCGCGGACGATCTCGATCCGATCGACGTCGGCGACCGACAGATGCGCGAAGTCGTAGCCGCCGCCGAACGCGTTGGCGCGGATGCCGTCGACGAGCACGAGCGTGTAATTCGACGCGCCGCCGCGCGGAAAGAGCGAGGTGATGGCGCCGCGGCCGCCGCTGCGCGTCACGGTCAGGCCGGGGACCAGACGCAGCGCATCGGCGACCGTCTCGATTTGCCGCGCCTGAAGATCGGCGGCGGTGATGACGGTCACGCTGTCGGCCGCGCGCGAGAGCGGCACGTCGATCTGCGCCGCCGACACGACGATCGATTCGGTCAGCGCGCTGAGGTGCAGTTGCACCCCCACCTCGCGCGTCTCGTCAGAGGCGAGCGCGATCGCGATCGCGTCGGCCTGGAAGCCGTCGGCCAGCACGCGGATCTCGTATCGGCCCGCGGGCACATGGTCGATCGCGAAGGCGCCGGAGGCGTCGGTGGTCCGATCGGCGGCGGTGCCGATCGCCGTCGCGACGATGACGCGCGCGCCGGCCACCGGGCGTCCGTCGGGATCGGTGACGCGGCCCGTCAGCGTCGCGGCGGACGCGCCGCGCGGCAGCAACAAGAAGAAGAAGAGCGCGAACGCGAGCAGCACGAACGGGGGACGGCAGGCCGCAGCCAGCCGCAGGCGGGAGAAAACCGGCGTATTCAATTGGGCTCCTTCCGGCGTCTCACGCGCCGAAAAAAAGACGCCCCCGGGATGACCAGGTTTCCTGACTCGCGGATCGCTGCAACACGTCTGTCTTCCCAGGCGCCGCCGCTCGCTTCGCGAGCTGTGGCGTCCCAGTGACATTGCCTTGACGTGTCGCTCCCCGCTTACAGTGGCGGGACCGTGTGGGCGTCGCACCCACTTCGCTTGGCCCCGGGGCAGCGTATGTCGCGTCCGGCTTCCCTCGCGATGCTCGGGACGAGCTGAACGTCTCGCGAGTATAACCGGACGCAGGATGAATCGGGTAATTGGGTAATCTGGTAATCTGGTCATTGGATTGATCAGATTGACTCCAATGCATGCGCGTGTCGCGTCAGCAGGCCTCGCGGAGATCGCTGAAAAGCTCGACGCCGGCGTGCGTCTCGATCTTGCCGACGGCGTGCGTCTGTTCGACAGCCCCGATCTCCTCGCGGTCGGGTGGCTCGCCAATCGCGAGCGCGAGAAGCGGCACGGCGCCCGCACCTACTACAACTTCAACATCCGGATCGAAGCGACCAACGTCTGCGTGGCCAGCTGCCTGTTCTGTTCGTTCGCGCGGCTGAAGCCGGGCGATCCGGACGCGTACACGCTGTCGCTCGAGCAGGTGTGGGACAAGCTGCGGCGGCGCGCCCACCAGCCGCTCACCGAAATCCACGTCGTCAACGGCCTGCATCCTGATTTGCCGTTCGACTACTACACGGAGATGCTGCGCGGCTTCAAGCGGATCCGCCCGGAGATCCACCTGAAATGCTTCACCGCCGTCGAGATCGCCTTCTTCGCCGATCTCTACGGCATGACCGACGAGCAGGTGCTGCGCGCGCTCATGGCCGCCGGCCTCGATTCGCTGCCGGGGGGCGGCGCGGAGATTTTCGCCGAGCGCGTCCGCCGCAAGATCGCGCACGACAAGTGCGGCACGGAGCGCTACCTCGAGATCCACCGCACCGCGCACCGGCTCGGCATGCGCACCAACGTGACGATGCTGTACGGGCACATCGAGACGTCGGAAGAGCGCGTCGACCACATGCTGCGCGCGCGCGCGCTGCAGGACGAGACCGGCGGGTTCCAGGCGTTCATCCCGCTCGCGTTTCACCCCGACAACAACCAGATGCGCAAGCTGCCGGCGCCGACCGCCACCGACAGCCTGCGCGTGCACGCGGTGTCGCGGCTCATGTGCGACAACATCGCGCACGTGAAGGCGTTCTGGATCGCGACCGGGGTGGACGTGGCGCAAATCGCGCTCTGGTTCGGCGTGGACGACCTCGACGGCACCGTGCAGGAAGAGAAGATCTACCACATGGCCGGCGCGCGCACGCCCGAGGCGATGACGCCGCGCCAGATCGAGCGGCTCATCACGGCGGCGGGGCGCGAGCCGGTCGAGCGCGACACGCTCTATCACGTCGTCCACACTCACGGGGCTTCGCCCCCGCTCGCCGATGTCTTCGCGCCGTAGCGCTCGGCCTATTCAGAACAGAACGTCGCGGCGGCAGGGAATACGGCGTCGGCGTCGGGTGTTATAATTACTTAGAGCCAAGCTTCGTCGTAACGCTACGGTGGGGTTTGGTTTTTTCGTAACCCGAGATTGAGAAAAATTTCACAAGCGTACACACAGATGCTGATCCCCGTCCTCACGGCGTACGAGAAAGAACACATCTCGGAACGCCAGACGCTGCCCGAACGATACCTCGGCCTCTCCGACGAGGAGATGGCGCGCCGCATTGCGGCCGCGAAGGCGACGCTCGGCCGGCGGCTCGTCGTCCTCGGCCATCACTACCAGCGCGACGAAGTGTTCGCCTTCGCCGACTACACGGGCGACTCCTTCAAGCTCGCGCAACAGGTCGGCCGGCACCCCGAGGCCGAGTTCATCGTCTTCTGCGGCGTGCATTTCATGGCGGAGAGCGCCGACGTGCTGAGCGCGCCGGACCAGCAGGTCATCCTGCCGGATCTGGCCGCCGGATGCTCGATGGCCGACATGGCCGAGCCCGAACAGCTGGAGATGTGCTGGGCCGAGCTCGAGCAGATGGGCGTCATGGGCGGTACGTCGCGCGTCATTCCGGTGACCTACATCAACTCCGCCGCGGCCATCAAAGCCTTCTGCGGCGAGCACGGCGGCGTCGTCTGCACGTCGTCGAACGCCGTGGCGACGCTGCGCTGGGCGTGGGAGCGGGGCGAGCGCATTCTCTTCCTGCCGGATCAGCATCTCGGCCGCAACACCGCCTTCAAGGTGGGCGTGCCGCTCGACGAGATGGTCGTATGGGATCCGAACGAGATCTGGGGCGGGCTCGAGCCGGATACCGTCAAACGCGCGCGCATCATTCTCTGGAAGGGTCATTGTTCGGTGCACGCGCGCTTCACGGTGCGGCAGATCGAGAACATCCGCCAGCAGCATCCCGGCGTGCGGGTCATCGTGCATCCGGAAGTGCCGTGGGACGTGGTGCAGGCGGCAGACGATTCCGGATCAACCGAGTACATCATCAAGCAGGTGACGGAGAGCCCGGCCGGTTCGACCTGGGCCGTCGGCACCGAGATCCACCTCGTCAATAGGCTGGCGCGTCAGCTCGAGCCCGACCGCACCGTCTTCTCGCTCGACCAGTTCGGCTGTCTCTGTTCGACGATGTTCCGCGTCTCGCCCAATCATCTGCTGTGGGTGCTCGAAGGGCTCGTCGCCGGCGACGTCCACAACCGCATTGTCGTGCCCGACGACCGCAAGCGCTGGACGAAGGTTGCCCTCGACCGCATGTTGTCGATCCAGTAGCCCCTGAAGTACGATTCTCAGGTTCTACAGTCCGATCCGTTTCGACAAGGAGGGCCAATGGCTCACTCGCTTCCGCCTCTGCCGTACCCGACCGATGCGCTCGAACCCCACATCGACAAACAGACGATGGAGATTCATCACGGGAAGCATCATGCGGCGTACGTGAACAACCTGAACGCTGCGTTGGAAAAGCATCCCGAGCTGCAGTCCAAGAGCGTCGAGGATTTGCTGCGCGGGATCAACACGGTTCCCGAAGACATCCGCACGGCCGTGAAGAACAACGGCGGCGGGCACGCCAACCACTCGATGTTCTGGCAGATCATGGGCCCGAAGGCCGGCGGGCCGCCGACCGGCGCGATCGCCGACGCGATCAAGTCGTCATTCGGCACGTTCGATGCGTTCAAGGAGCAGGTCGGCAAGGCCGGCGCCGGACGCTTCGGCAGCGGCTGGGCCTGGGTGATCGATCAGGGCGGCAAGCTCGTCGTCGAGAGCACCGCGAACCAGGACAGCCCGTTGATGGAAGGCAAGAAGATCGTCTTCGGCATCGACGTCTGGGAGCACGCGTACTATCTGAAGTACCAGAACCGCCGGCCCGATTACATCGCGGCGTGGTGGAACGTCATCAACTGGGCCGAAGTGAACAAGAGACTCGGCAAATAGGGCAGGAAGGGCATCCCATCCCGCCCTGTGGTTCTTTTTCTCTTTCTCTCGCACCTCGGCCTCGGCATTGTCTTCACGCTCGTCTTCGTATCGCGCGAAGCGGGCGTGAAGTTCTTTCGCTTCAACGCGGGACTCGCCGCGATTCTGATCGCCGTCGCCTTTGCGTTCCGCCCGCCTGACGCCGTTGGCGCGGCGATGGCCGGCCGCGTCGCCTTTCTCGCGCTCGCGGTGGCTGAAGCGGCGGTCGTCCTGTATTGGGCGACGGTCGGCCGCGTGCTGGCGTCGATTCGTCCGGCGGTCGTCGTCACGGCCGTGGCCGCCGGGCTCGTCGCGATTGTCGCGCAGGCGATCGCCGCCGTGCCGGGCGGCCCGGCGCTGTTGCAGGCGATGACGATCGCGAGCTTCCTCACCTCCGCGGCGCTCCTCGGCGGCGCCTGCACGGCGATGATCCTCGGCCACTGGTACCTGATTCTTCCGTCGATGCAGGGATCGCATCTGCAGTCGATTGTGATGCTGCACATCGTGTCGCTCGTGATGCGCGTCGCGCTGGTGGCGGCGGCCGTCGCGCTCGCGCTCGAGACCACCTGGCTGGGGCAGCGTGGGCTGGGGCCGAGCTTTCATCACTACATCATGTCGGTGGCCGGCATCTTCTTCTGGCAGCGTGTGCTGTTCGGCTTGGCCGGGCCGGCGGTGCTCTCGTATCTGACGTGGGAGACGGCGAAGATCCGCTCGACGCAGTCGGCGACCGGCATTCTCTACGTCGATTTCTTCACCGTCGTCGTCGGCGAAGTGCTGGCGAAGTACATCCTGCTGGCGATGCGCGTGCCGGTGTGATGGACGTTCTCGCCAGATGTTCGAAGTGCGGCGCCGGCCTCCCGGTCCGCGCCGCCGACGCGCCGGCAGCGATTCGATGCGGCCGCTGCGGGAGCGACATCCCCCTGAGCTTCTCCGCCGCCGAGCGCGCGGACACGGCTGTCGATTCCTGCCCGGTCTGCCAGGGCGCGGACTTCTACACACGGAAGGATTTCGATCCGACGATTGGCGTGACGGTCGTCGTGATCGGCGCGGCGATGAGCGCGGTGTTCTATTGGTTCGGCCGCGACCTGGTCGCCTACAGCATTCTCGGCGGCGCGGCGCTCATCGATCTGGCCGTGTACGGCCGGCTGAAGGATCTCACCGTCTGCTATCGCTGCCACACCGAATTTCGCGGCGCCTATCGGTGCACCGCGCCCGCCTTCGATCTCCATGTCGCCGATGTGCTCGAACCGGAGTACGAGAGGCGGATTGGGAGACGGTGAAATGGGGTGATGGGGTGATGGAGTGATGGGGTGATGGAGTGATGGGGTGATGGAAGAATGGACAAATGGAGGAACGGGTAGATTCGGGGATTGGCGAGTAGTTCCTACCTTTTTGCTGCACGCTCATTGTTTCGGGCAGTTCCTACCATCGCTGAAAAGATTGCACACAGCTCGTTGGACTCCTGCAGCAGTTTCGGCAAGTGTGCCGATGAGGACAGCTTCGCCCTCGCTGCAAGATCAAGCCAGTAGAGCGATTCGTCGGCTTCTTCCGCGACGATCGAAATCCTGGCCGTGAATTCTGCGTGTGACCGAGCGCGTCTCGCCGCGCGATAGTTGGCTGCGGTGCCGGTTGATGATTTCGACAACTGTCGTCGAACCGTGGGGCCTGGTTCGGTTGTGGGTAGCGTCTTCACGAAATCGAGCACATCAAGCGCAAACTGGCGTGTGCGCTCCTTGAGAGCCTCGGCTTGATCGTTCATGCGCGGGCGTAATCGCATGCGTCATGCCAACGCCATCATTCCATCGCTCCATCATTCCATCACCCCATCACCCCATCACCAAATTCAGAAGAGCGTGACCTCCACCATCGTCCCTTGTTCAACCGAGCTCTGGTCGGGCGCGATCTCGATGTAGCCGTCGGCTTGCGACAGGCTGGTGATGTCGCCCGACGCCTTGAACGCGGGGAACGCCGCGCCGCCGGCGAGGCGGACGGTGTAGAACTGATGGCGGCCTACCGTCGACGCGATGCGGCGCCCGAGCGCGACGCGCACGACGCGCGGCGAGAAGGGCGGCAAGCGCGCCGTCGCGCGCAGAAACGGGATGAGCAGCACGTAGGCATTCGACAGACACGATGTCGGATAGCCAGGCATGCCGAAGAACGGCTTGCCGGCGAGCTTGGCGAATGCCGTCGGCTTGCCCGGCTTCATCGCGATGCCGTGGAAGATCATCTCGCCCCGCGCGGCGACGACGTCGCGGACGAGATCGCGCTCGCCGACCGAGCTGCCTCCAGAAGACACGACAATGTCGGCCGCGAGGCAGGCGTCGAGGGCGGCCGTCAGCGACTCGATGCTGTCGTCGGCCGACGCGTGCGGCTCCGGCATCCCGCCATGCGCCGCGACGATTGCCGCCAGCGTAAAGCGGTTGACGTCGAAGACCTGCCCGGGCTGCAGCGTCCGTCCCGGTTCGACGACCTCGTTGCCCGTTGAGAGAATGGCGACCCGCGGCCGCGCGTAGACCTCGACGTCGGTCCGCCCGATGGCCGCGAGCGCGCCGATCCGCGACGCGCTGAGCAGATCGCCGCGGCGGATGACGCCGGCTCCCGCCTCGATGTCCGCTCCGCGCCGGCCGACGTGCTGGCCCGGCGCCGCCGCCGCGAACAGCTGCACGCCATCGTCGCCGTCTTTCGCGGTGTCCTCGACCGCGATGACGGCATCGGCGCCGGACGGCAGCGCGGCGCCGGTGGCAATCTCGGCGCAGCTCCCGCGGACGATCGTCTCGCGCGGCATCTGTCCGGTGTAGATGCGCTCGACGACGCGAATCCGCGCGGGCGTCGCGCGCGAGGCGGTCGCGGTATCCGCCGACACGACGGCGTAGCCGTCCATCGCGGATCGGGCGAACGACGGCACGTCGATCTCCGACCGCACATCCGCGGCGGCGACGCGCCCGGCCGCATCGGCCAGCCGCGCGCGCTCGGTGCGCGCGATCGGCTCGACCGCGTTGTCCAGCCGCTGGCGCGCTTCATCGAGCGAAATCGTCGAAGTGAAAGGACGCATACTGAAAACCGAATGGGGTGATGGGGTGATGGGGTGATGGCGTGATGGGCAATCGCGTCATCCAATCGCCCAATCCAATCACCCCATCACCAAATCACCCCATCACCAAATCGCCTTTCATCGCGAGGCCTCTCGCACCAGGTGGCCGAGCTCTGGAATCAACAGCTTCTCCATCGCGAGCCGCACCGCCGCTTCCGAGCCCGGCAGCGACGCGATGATGCGGCCGGCCACGAGACCGGCGCACGCGCGGCTCATCATCGCCGACGGTCCGATCGCCTCGTAGCTCAACATCCTGAACAGCTCGCCGAAGCCGTCGAGCCGCTTGTGCAACAGACCGCTGACGGCTTCGTACGTGCCGTCGCGCGAGCTGATGCCGGTGCCGCCGGTCGTGATGATGGCCTGCACGCCGGGATTGACGAGCTGCCGCTCGATCGTGCTGCGCACCCGATCGGGATCGTCCTTCACGATCGCGCGTCCGGCGACCACGTGGCCCGCCGCGCGGAGCAGATCCGCGATCGCGCGGCCGCTCGCGTCCGTCTCTTCGGTGCGCGTATCGCTCACGGTGATGATGTAGCACGCGACCGACGCGGGCGCGTCGGCTTTGTGCGTCAGGTGAGACATCTGTTCCAGCCCATTGTAGCTTGCGACGCGTGTTACGATCCGCCCGTGCGCGCCTCGCGATCGCTCCGCCATCCGCCGATCATCATCACAGTACTCGTCGCCCTGGCCGCGCCGGCGATCGGCATGCGGGCGCAGTCTGCCAAGCCGCCGGTCGATCTCGCCGGGCCCACCGGGCCCGCCGGGCGCGCGGCGGCGCGCTGGGTCGAGCAGACGCTCCGCAAGATGACGCTCGACGAGAAGATCGGCCAGCTCCTCGTCACCTCGCTGAACGCGAGCTTCACGAACACCGAGAGCGAAGCATTTCAAAAGTTGCAGCACCTGGTCCGCGACGTGAAAGTCGGCGGCATTCACGTCTTCGGCGGCGCCGAGGCGTTTCCCGCGCTGATGCTGAATCCGACCTACGGCAACGGCGGCGCGTCGCGCAAAGGCGATCCGTACGCGGCCGCGGCGATGCTCAACCGGCTGCAGCGCGATGCGCGGATCCCGCTGTTGACGACGGCCGACTTCGAGGGCGGTGTCGGCTACCTGCTGAACGGCGCCACTCGGCTGCCGCGCGCGATGGCCATCGGCGCCGCGCGCGATCCCGATCTCGCGTATCGCGCCGGCAAGCTGTCCGCCGAAGAAGGCCGCGCCCTCGGCGTCGTCGTCGACTTCTATCCGATCGTGGATGTGAACAACAACCCGCGCAATCCGATCATCAACATCCGCTCGTTCGGCGAGGACGTGTCGCTCGTCTCGCAGATGGCGACCGCCTACATCCACGGCGTGCAGGACGGCGGGATGATCGCGACGGCGAAGCATTTTCCCGGCCACGGCGATACGGCCACCGATACGCACCTGGGTCTGGCGGTGATCGAGCATCCGCGGTCGCACCTCGATGAGGTCGAGCTGCCGCCGTTCAAGGCCGCGATCGCCGCCGGCGTCGGCGCCGTCATGTCGTCGCACATCGCGTTGCCGGCGCTCGATCCCGGCATGGTCGAGGGGGCGCTGCAGCCCATGCGCTCCCCGGCGACGCTCAGCCGTCCGATTCTCACGGGCCTGCTGCGCGGCGAGATGAAGTTCGACGGCCTGATCTACACCGACTCGATGTCGATGCTCGCCATTGCGGAGAACGTCACACCGGATCGCGCCGCGGCGCTTGCCGTCAAGGCCGGCGCCGATCAGGTGCTGCATTCGCCGGACGATGACGCGGCGTTCCGCGGGATCAAGGCGGCGGTGGCCTCCGGGGAAATCTCCGAGGCGCAGATCACGCGGTCGGTCGAGCGCGTGCTCACGGCGAAGGCGCGCATGGGGCTGCACCTCGCGCGGGAGGCCGACCTCGCGCAGATTGACGCCAGGCTCGGCACGCGCGAGCACCAGCAGGTCGCCGCCGACCTCGCCGCCCGCGCGATCACGCTCATCAAGGACGATCGCCATCAGGTGCCGCTG
>Ga0097691_1002949_pt1 | contig 10827 bp, 7 predicted proteins | sample NGESurdeep072012_8_FD_72858 | JGI IMG/M metagenome (GOLD analysis project Ga0097691, IMG submission 72858) | Arctic peat soil microbial communities from Barrow, Alaska - NGEE Surface sample 210-1 deep-072012 | ecosystem: Environmental > Terrestrial > Soil > Wetlands > Peat ...
AGTGCCGATTCCGAAGAGAAGCGCGAGCCCGTGAGCGACATCGACACTGCAGTGGTGGATAGTCTGAAAGTGCTTGACCTCAAACGGCCGATTAGAGAAGCGGACATTCCGCGACTACGGTAGCGAGTCCGCTATTGGGGGCAAAGCGGACATTGACCACCGGTTGCTCACCAATCGTGATTTATGAATCCGCGCCCTAGTTATTAAGCCGTCAGCACCACCCGCCCGACGATGCGCCCGGCGCGCAGGTCGTCGAGGGTCGCCTGCGCCTGATCGAGCGGCCGCTCGGCGATCGGCGGGGCTGCGATATTTTTGGCGCGCACCAGGTCGATCAGCTCGCGCGCTTCCGCCAGCGTGCCGGTCTGGGTGCCTTCGATGCTCATGGCTTTGAGCACGAGCATAGCGACCGCGGTCGTAAAGGTGCCGCCGATCAGCCCGGTGACGACGACCTTGCCGCCCTTGGCCAGCACACCGGTGGCGAAATTGAGCGACTTGTCGGAGCCGACGAAGTCGCACGCCGCGTAGATGCCGCCGCTGGCTTTCAACAATTCCTTGCGCGCGCCCGGATCGGCCGGATCGAAGGCGGCCGCCGCGCCGGCGGCGAGCGCGGCCGCGCGCTTGTTGGCATCGATGTCGGCCACATAAGGCGCCGTGCCATACATGGCGCGGGCAAGCGCGAGCCCCATCAGCCCGACGCCGCCGAGCCCGACAAGCAGCAGCGGAGCGCGCGCGGCGCGATCCGACAGGCGTTTGAGCGCGGCATAGGCGGTCAGCCCCGAGCACATCAGCGCGCCGGCATAGGATGCCGACAGCGGCGCGTAGTCGATTGTGTAGCGTGGGTGCGGGATCAGCACATGGCTGGCGAAACCGCCGTCGACCGTGATGCCGAGATGGCGCGGCGCCGCGCAAATGTTTTCATCGCCCGCCTTGCAGGCCGCACATTGGCCGCAGCCGATCCAGGGATAGATCGCGACCGCACGGCCGGGCGTTGCGTCCCGGGCCTCCGGCCCAGCGCTTGCAATCGTGCCGGCGATCTCGTGCCCGAGCGTGAACGGCAGCGTGCGGCCGGCGCGCACGTCGAGCTGCTTGCCGTCGCCGAGCAGGAAATAGCCGTCCTGCATATGCAGGTCGGAATGGCAGACGCCGCAGCGCGCGATGCGCACCAGTACTTGCGTGCCGGTCGGTTGCGGGCAATCGACCACGGTCTCGCACAGCGGCGCGGCGTAAGCGGTTAGCGATTGGCGGTGCAGCTGCATGGCGCGAGCGTATCACACGCCGCTTTTCGCTTGGCCTGAAAAAATTCGCGCCAGCGCGACAAAGCCCTCGACCGGAATTTCCTCCGCCCGCGCGGTCGGCTCGATACCGGCCGCGGCGAGCAGCGCAGCAGCGTCCACGCCCAGCGTTTTCAGGCTCTGGCGCAGCATCTTGCGGCGCTGACCGAAGGCCGCCTCGGTCACCCGTTGCAGCGTAACTGAGTCGCAGGCCAGCGGCGTGGCGCGCGGCACCAGCCGCACCACCGAGGATGTCACCTTGGGCGGCGGCACGAAGGCCGACGGCGCCACGTCGAACAGGATTTTGGCTTCCGTGCGCCAGCCCGCCAGCACCGCGAGCCGGCCGTAAGCCTTGTCGCCCACCTTGGCGACGATGCGCATCGCCACCTCGCGCTGGAACATCAGCACCAGCGCGTCGTACCAGGGCGGCCACGGCTCGGCGGTGAGCCAAGTCACCAGCAGGGCGGTCGCGATATTGTAGGGCAGGTTGGCGACTACGCGCGCGCGTTCGCCTTTGAGATAGTCGCGCAGATCGACACGCAGGGCATCGCCGGCAACGATCTCGAGCCGGCCCGGATAGCGCGCCGCGATCTCCTCCAGCGCGGCCATGGCGCGCTGGTCGCGCTCGATGGCGATGACGCGCCCGGCGCCGAGCGCAAGCAGCGCGCGCGTCAGTCCGCCGGGGCCGGGGCCGACCTCGACTACGGTCGCGCCTGCAAGCGGCTCGGCCGCGCGCGCGATGCGGACGGTGAGATTGAGATCGAGCAGGAAGTTCTGGCCGAGAGATTTCTTCGCTGACAATTCGTGCCGGCGGATGACGTCGCGCAGCGGCGGCAGGTCGTCGATCTGGCTCATGATAGTCTGCGCATGATCAATTCCGAAAACCGGTTCCCACTTTTCGGGATCATGCGCTAATTTGTGTGAGCAAAAGTCGGGGCACGCGCGGCCAGGCGTGCGGCGAGCGCGAGCGCGGCCACCAGGCTCGACGGATCGGCGCTGCCCTTGCCGGCGATGTCGAACGCCGTGCCGTGATCGGGCGAGGTGCGCACGAACGGCAGGCCGAGCGTCACATTCACCGCGTGATCGAAGGCCAGCATCTTGATCGGGATCAGCGCCTGGTCGTGATACATGCACAGCGCCACGTCGTAGGTCGCGCGCGCACGCTCATGGAACATGGTGTCGGCCGGCAGCGGCCCGATGGCGTCGATGCCCTCCGCCTGCAGCCGCGCGACCGCCGGCGCCACGATGGTGCGGTCTTCCTCGCCGAGCGCGCCGTCTTCGCCGGCGTGCGGATTGAGACCGGCGACCGCGATGCGCGGGCGGGCGACGCCGAACCGCGCCGCCAAGTCGCGCGCGACAATGCGCCCGGTTTCCACCACCAAGTCGGTGGTGAGGGTCGCAACCACGTCCTTCAGCGGCAAATGGATGGTCACCGGCACCACCGCGAGCTCGGCTGACCACAGCATCATCACCGGCTTGACCGGTTTGCCGGTGGCTTCCTGCGCCAGGCGGCCTAAGAATTCGGTATGGCCCGGCTCGGCAAAGCCCGAGCGATAGAGCACGTTCTTGGCGACCGGATTGGTGACGACCGCCGCGGCGCGGCCCGCCATCACATCGGCGACGGCGCGGCGGATCGATGCGATCGCGGCCGGCGCGCTGGTGGCGTCGGGCTTGCCCGGCGCGGCGGTGACGGGCAGGTCGAGCGGCACCACCGGCAAGGCGCGCTCGAAGGCAGCGCTGGCGTCCGCGGGCGCAACGACGCTAAGCGGAATATCGAGGCCGAGCATGCGGGCGCGAGCGCTGAGGAAATCCGGATCGCCGATGAGATAGAAGGCCGGCAGATCGAGCTCGACGCGGCGCCGCCAAATGTCGAGCGTCAGATCGGGTCCGATGCCCGCCGGCTCGCCGAGCGTCAACGCCAGAGGGAGGCGGCCGCGCGCGCTCATTTGTACTCGATCATTGCCTGTTTGCGGATTTCTTCCAGAAACTTCTTGGATTCGCTTTCATACCGTTTGGTAAAAATTTCCTCACGCGCTTCACGCTTGGCCGGGCTGTCGTCGCTGCTCTCCTTCTTGGCGCAGAGCGCGAACATCTGCAGTCCTTGCGCCGTCACCTCCGGCGTGGTCAGGCGGCCGACCTCCATGTTGCCGAGCAGTTCGCGCAGTTGCGGCGGAAGATCGAGCGAGCTTCGGGTGATCGGCTCGCGCACCGCCACGTCGCGCAGCGCACGCGCCAATTGCAGGCCCTCGTTGCAGGTGACGAACCGGCTGCGCAGGTTTTCCGCCTCGCGGCGCTTGCCGTCGATAAGCGCCTCGGTCGAGCCGTGCCCGAGCACGACCGTAATCGGATAAAGCGTGTAGACGTAGCTGACCGCAGCCTTGTCGCTATCGTTGCGGGCACGCAGCGCGTTGGCGATGTCGGATTCGCCGACCTGGAGCGAGGCGCCGAACTTGCCGCGGATCAGCTGACTCCAGGTCAGCTCCGCGCGGATGCGCGCCTTGACGGAATTAGCAGAAACCCCGGCGCGATCGAGCACCTGCGTGAACTGTTGCGGCGTGATGCGCTGGCGTTTCGCCATATTCTCGAAGGCCCCATCGACCTCCGCGTCGGTCACTTCCAGGCCATAGACCTTGGCCTTTGAGATCTTGAGGCGGTCATCGATCAGGTCGTTGATGATCTCCTGGCGGGTCGGCGGCTTGTGGGTCGAGGTGGCGACGAGTTTCGTGCGCTGCTGGATGTCGAGCTCGGTGATTGGCGAACCGTTGGCGACGACCACCACCTGCGCACTGGCGACTGCCGGCACGGCCGCAAGGCCGAGGGCGAGCAGAGCCAACGCCAGCCAGGGGCGGATTTGAAAGATCGCTAAACTCATCTTCGGCATTTCGACGTCCATGGCTTTCATTGCGGAGGCGCCCATTATCCAATTCGATTATAGATCGCCGGCGGCCGCCGCCAAATGCGAACCGTTGCGCGGTCACGGCGTGGTTGGGCTACCGACATTTGACGTGGTCACGGCATTACCGAGCGTTCGCAGGCTCAGCTGCAACATGACCTGGTGGACCAGCGTGGGGTTACCGACCACATCATAATTGTAGTTGGTGAGGTAATTAAGGCCCAAGATTAGGCAATCATCGATATAGCCGACGCCGATGCGGGTCTGATTGAACTTATCCTTGGTGAGGTCGTAGCGCGCGCCGCCCGAAAGAACCCAATTGGTGTCGAGCTTATACAATGCGGTCCCGAGGATGCCCTGCCGTTGATATGTGTAACCGATGTCAGGCTGTGCGGCATATTCGCCATACATCAACGATAAATTCCAGCGGGAGAAAGTGGCGACGGTTTCGAGCTCCATCCGCTGCACAGCGAAGGTGTCGTGGTCGAAGCGGAAGCGCGAAGCGAATTTATAGGTACTGTTGGGCTGATAGGAGAGCCGCGCCACATAGTCGGAGCGGCCGGTATCGAGGCCGCTGTCGAGCCCGGTATTGGTGAGGTCGTTGGCCGCATACGAGTTCGCGCCGAACAATTGGTAGGATTGGCCAAATAACGCACTCACGAAGCCGCCCTGATTAAATTGGGCGGTATATTGCGCGCCGGCATTCGCGCGGCTGCCGCCTTCGACCCGATCCCAGCCGGAGAACTTGTTGACGCTGAACAGGTTGCTGTCGTCGAAGATCAGGCTTTGCGCGTCCTCGTTGGGCAGGGCGCCGATCTTCTGTTCATTCGGTCGAATGATGACCTGGCCGATAGGCTCGATCGTTTGCGTGCCCCAGGATTGCACATTGATGAACGGATACCGGTATTCCATGCCGACGGTTGGCATGGCGCGGACCACTTGGGTGTCGCCGGTGGTGATGTAGTTGGAAACGCCAGGGTCGTTATTGACCGACATCGCGGCCGTATCCACGCGCACCGACGCAAAGGGGGTAAATACCTGTCCGAACGAATCGGTGATACTGCGCCGCCAATTGGATTCAGCCGAAAAGCGGTTGTAGCTTCCGGGAACGCCGCGCAGCAGAAAACAGTTCACCCTCGGGTCGGCGCTATTGCAGTTATTGTTGGTGCCGGCCGCTGTAATCGCATCAAAATTGGCGGACTGACGAGTCAAACTTGTAAAGTTCAGTTTGTATCCGAGTTCGCCGCCAAGTACCGGATGATCGAGCGTATAATTGTAATCGATCACCGGATGGATGGTCGGTATCTGCTTTTGCGTATCCGCGGTAGAGAAACCGTAATAGTAGATGCTGCGTATGTCGAAGTAGCTGCGATTGCCCTTGCCCGACATATAAAGCTGGGACACGCCCTCGCTAATGCTAGGCTGCAATGGATCGCTGGAATTCGTGTAGCGCATCAGGCCAGGGCGGTAGTCGTTGAGGAACTGAGTGTCGGTAACCGCCACACCAGTCCAGCCCCACACCCAATTTTTGTTGAGGTTAAACTGGCCCACAGTCTGCACAGCACCGCGCCAATCGAGATAACCGGGCGCGCCTTCGAATGGGGTCTTGTCCAATTGACGAATACCGGCGGCGCTGATGGTGTAGGCGCCGTCGGATAGACGCTGGCGGAATTCGCCCTGCAGCAAGGGACCTTGTTTGCTGGTGATCCGCGGCGAAAACGTGGCGTCATAATCCGGCGCCAGCGCCCAGTAGTAGGGAATTTCGAGGCTGGCGCCGTACAGCGAGCTGTAGCCAGCCATCGGCATCAGCATGCCAGTCTTGCGCTTGACGGTCGGATCGGGCGCCGAAAAGTAGGGCAGCCAGGCCATCGGCTTGCCGAAGAATTCGAGGCGCGCATCCTCGAAATACATCATCTTCTCGCCCTGATCGTGGATGATGCGCGCGGCCTTCACCTGCCACAGCGGCGGCTTCTTCGGATCGTCCTTGCAGGGCGCGCAGGCGGTGTACACGCCGTTATGGAACACCGTGTAGTTACCGATCGTTCGATCGGCGCGGGCGGCCGCCATGCGGGTCTGATCGGGGGTATCGAGCCGCAGCGAGTCGACGAAGCCGTCGCGATAATCGTCCGACAGATCCATGATCTCGCCAAAGGTGACCTTGCCGTCCTCCTCGGTCAGCCGAACATTGCCTTCGGCGTGCAGGCGTTTGGTCTTCTGATCATAGATGACCTTGTCGGCCTCGATCGTGGAGCCGCCATAGTAGATCTGCACGCCGCCGACGGCGGCGATGCGATTGTTGGAATAGTCGTAGTTGATCTCGTTCGCCTGCACGAGCATCTGCTTCTGCTCGGCCTTGGCGGCACTCTTGGCCTTTGGCGGCGGCAGCGGCGGGAATGCAAGCAACTGCGCGGACGCCGGCGCGGACGCGATTAAGCCGCCGCAAGCCAGCATGGCGAGGACGGCAGCAATTCCTGCGACGCCGCGGCAATGGCGCCGGGGCGCTGGTGGACGAGAGCAAGTCAGCCCCGCCATCACCCATCCTCCTGGAACAACAACGCAATAAACCCCGTCAGGCCCCCGACGAGCACAGGCAACCAAGCCGCTGCCACAGGGTGCATCAGCTCGGCCTTGCTCAAATCCTCAGTCACCTTCGATAAAACATAAAGCAGAAAGCCGGAGGCCACGCCACTTAAAACCATCTTTTGTACCCCGCCAAAGCGGAAGAACCGTAAACTGACGGCAGCGGCAAGGAAAACCATGGCGGAAAGCAAAAACGGCCGGGCCAGAAGCTTCTGAAACTGTAATCTATAGCCTGATGCGCGTAGACCTGCGTGTTCTGCGATCTTGATATACAGTGGAAGTTCCCAAAATGGCACAGTCTCTGGGGTTGCAAAGCTTTCGCGAACCTGTTCCGGCGTCAGATTCGTCTTGAGCAGATACTCGGCCCGATCCGCCGGCAAGGTGCCCACCCCATAGACGCGGGCGTCGAACAGCCGCCAGACGCCGGGTTCCAGCACCGCTGAGCGCGCCTCGATGCGCTGTTTGAAACGGTCGGCACTGTCGAAGGTGAACACCGACACGCCGTTGAGGGTGACGCCCTGGTCGCGGCTCGATTTGGCGTTGATGATGGCCTGGCCCTCGCTGTTGCGCTGGCTCGTCCAGAAGGTGCCGCCGTTGCCGCGCGAGTCGGCCGAGTTCCGGTTGAACAATTCGGCCTCGAAACGCTTCGAACTTTCCTGCAGGATCGCGGCGATTGGATTATAGATAGTGGTAGCGAAAATCCCGAGCAGGAAGGCCACCACCAACGCTGGTGATATGAATTGCCACGCCGACATGCCGGCGGCACGGGCGACCACCAATTCCAGCCGCCGCGACAAATTGAGATAGCAGGACATCGCGCCGATCAGCACGCAGAACGGCAAGATCCGCTCGGTCACCTGCGGCACGCGATAAAATGAGGTCTTCGCCACCAGGATCGCCGAGACATTCGGGATGTCGGTGGCGCGGCGCATCAGCTCGATATAGTCGACCAACGCCACCAGCACGAAAATGCCAGCGAACACCAGCAGCACCGCGCTCAAGAAGCGCAGGCCGAAATATCGCGCAAGTGTTCCCCCGAGGATCGGCATTGCGTCACATCATGGCGTGGCGAAGCGCTGGCTGAGGCGCTCGTTGAGGGCTGCGAGCCCATTCGTGAGGAATGCCGGCGGCTCCAGGATGAGGCCGCGATGGATCACGAACAGTCCGAAAGCGAAAGCGATGACGATCGCCACATATTGCAGCGACAGCATCCACGGCATGGTGGCGCCGAACACGGTGGAGGCAAATCCGATCAGGCGCATCAGCGCCACCCCGCCAATGGCGCCCAACATCGACAGCGCGCGGCTTTGCCGGGTGGTGCGCGGCGCGCCGAGATAGGCGAAGGCGATCACCACAAAGGCGAGCGGATACAGCGGCGCGATCAGCCGGTCGTGCAGTTCGGCGCGGAATTGGCCGGGCTGCTCGATGAAGAACGGATCCTTCGGATCGGGGAACATCAGCTGCCAAAGATAACGCTCGCGGATCGAATATTTCACCGCCTGCGGGCCACCCGCGAACTGCGCGAGATCGAAGGCGTAGCGGTCGAACAGCACCATTTTTGGATCTGGATCTTTGGCCTCTTGGCGCTGCACAGTGCCCTTCTGCAAGATAAGGAACGTGCCGTTGTCGTTGTCCAACAGCTCGCCGACCTCGGAGAGCACAGTAATGCGCTCGTTTGGATGGCGTCGGTCTTCGAGGAAGATGCCGACCAGTTGGCCGTTGTTGCGCCGTTCACGGATATAAATGGTGACGCTGCCGCCTTCGATCGAGGTGAAGTGGCCCGGCTGCACGATGGTGCTCACCACATTGGCGCGCACCTCGGTGAGCCAGTCGCGCAGCATGCGCAACCCCTTCGGCGCAAAATAGGCGCTGATTACACACACGATCAGCGACACCACGACCGCCACCGCCATGAAGGCGCGGAACAAAAGCCACGGCGACATGCCGGACGCGTTCATCACGATGATTTCGGAATCAGTGGAGAGCTTGTTGAGCACGTGCGCGACTGCGATCAATAGCGCGATCGGCGCGATTACCAGGATCAGCAGCGGAATGATCAGGCCAGTGATGCCGACGAACACCACGATGGTCTGACCCTCGTTGGTTATCAGGTCGATATCGCGCAGCGCCTGCGTGACCCAGATCACGGCCGTCAGGCTGACGAGCACGACCATGAACGCACCGAACGTCGTGCGGAAGATATATCGGCTGATGGACCCCATCCGCGGTGTCGTCCCCCGTTCCGGCATGCACCAGCCCCGCGCCCGGCCACCCACCGGACGCAAAGCTCAAATCAGCGTAAACCCAACCCCCGTTAGGTTTACCTTGATGCGTCGACAAAGTGGCCGTGCAAAGGCAAAGCCGTTGAACATGCACAATAAAAAGTAAACGCCGGGGCGGACCTAGGCCTTGATCCGTGCCTTTCGACCCCGATTCTGGCAAGCGAATACCGTGCCGGTTAAAGCCTGACCGCGAGGCGGCGTGGTGCTGCTTGTGAAAAGCCTGAAAACCAAACGATTTTGAGCTTTGCAGAGGTTGGCAGCGCGCGCCATATGGGGGCCTATTACCCGCCGCCCGTCTCCCAGGATTAAGGATCTCGTCCAATGACCGACGCCCTGAAGCTCGGATTTGGCCCTTTCGCCGCTCCGGCTAAAGGCGTTCTCATCGTGTTCTGCGACGAGGGCCTCAAATTCGGCCCCGCCACCCGCAAGGCGCTCGGGTCGGCCGCCGACCTGGTGACGCGGGCGGCCAAGACCGAGCACTTCACCGGCAAGAGCGGCAAGGCGCTGGAACTGATCGTGCCCGAGGGGCTGAAAGTGGCCCGCCTGGTGGTGATAGGCACCGGCAAGACCGCCGACCTCGCGGCCAAGGACATCATCAAGCTCGGCGGCTCCGCCATGGGCAAGCTGCCGGTCAGCGCCGGCGACGGCGTCGTGTTCGCCGAACTCCCCAACGGCGCGATGACGGCCGAGCAGGCCGCTGACCTCGCGCAAGGCGTGCGTCTGCGCGCCTATGCCTTCGACCGCTACAAAACCAAGCGCAAGGACGACGAGCGGCGCGCCGGCCTCGTGAAGATGACGGTCGCGGTCGGCGATGTCGCCGCCGCGCGCAAAGCCTATGAGCGGCGTCAGGCTATTTCCGACGGCGTGCTGATGGCGCGCGATTTCGTCAACGAGCCGGCCAATGTGCTCTATCCGGCGGAATTCGCCCGCCGCACGGCGGCGCTGAAAAAAGTCGGTGTCGCGGTCGAGGTGCTCGATGTCAAGGCGATGACCAAGCTCGGCATGAACGCGCTGCTCGGCGTCGGCCAAGGCTCCGCGCGCGAAAGCCGCGTGGTGGTGATGCGTTGGAACGGCGGCAAAAAAGACGATGCGCCGTTAGCCTTCATCGGCAAGGGCGTGTGCTTCGACACCGGCGGCATCTCGATCAAGGGTGCCGCCAGCATGGAGGACATGAAAGGCGACATGGCGGGCGCGGCCTGCGTCGTTGGGCTGATGCACGCGCTGGCCGCGCGCAAAGCCAAGGTCAACGCCGTCGGCGTCATCGGGCTGGTCGAGAACATGCCGGACGGCAATGCGCAGCGCCCGGGCGACATCGTGACGTCGATGTCGGGGCAGACCATCGAGATCATCAACACCGACGCCGAAGGCCGGCTCGTGCTCGCCGATGTGCTCTGGTACGCGGCCAAGCGCTTCAAGCCGAAATTCATGGTGGATCTGGCCACGCTCACTGGCGCCATCATCGTCGCGCTCGGCCAGGAATATGCCGGCATGTTTTCCAACGACGACAAGCTCGCCGAACGTCTCACCAAGGCCGGCACTGCCACCGGCGAACTGGTTTGGCGCATGCCGCTGAGCGCCGCCTACGACAAGATGATCGATTCAAAATTTGCCGACATGAAGAACACCGGCGGCAGCCGCTGGGGCGGCGCCATTACCGCGGCGCAATTCATTCAGCGCTTCGTCGCCGACAAGACGCCGTGGGCGCATCTCGACATCGCCGGCACCGGCTTCGATTCACGCCAGACCGACATCAACAAGAGCTGGGGCTCGGGCTGGGGCGTGCGGCTGCTGGATCGGCTGG
>Ga0097691_1002950_pt1 | contig 10825 bp, 10 predicted proteins | sample NGESurdeep072012_8_FD_72858 | JGI IMG/M metagenome (GOLD analysis project Ga0097691, IMG submission 72858) | Arctic peat soil microbial communities from Barrow, Alaska - NGEE Surface sample 210-1 deep-072012 | ecosystem: Environmental > Terrestrial > Soil > Wetlands > Peat ...
GTGATTCTTGGGCCAGGAGGGAATTGCTTTCCGCGTCATCCGGCGGAACGCAACGCTCGTCGGCCCAGAAAAAGTGAACCGATTGAAGTGAGACGGCGCGAGCCTGGGATTGGTTCACGACGGCGGAGTAAAATGTTTTGGCAATCCGCCCGCCGGACAACGCCACGCAATGTGATTTGCCTGCGCGATTCGCAGTTTCGATTTCGTCCAGCCACGCGCTGGCGGCGGCGCGGGCCAGTTCGTCGGCGTTGGCGAAAGAAAACAGTTCAAAATTCATTTGTTTGTCAGTGAACTTACAAGCAAAAATACATTTGATACGTCTTGATCAATGCCGACAGTTTGACCTTTATGTGGAAAATTCTCCCGATATTGTTTGGCCTCCTGAATGTATTTTAGAATATATGGGTCAAGAGGAGATTTTGGTGCGTTGCTCATGTAATGACCAAGAAAAATTAATTCCCAATCAAGGTTCATTTCCAAATTTTCAATTGCTTTGGCTGTATTATTCGTTCGAAGAAGATTCAACAAATAAACGCGATTTTGCACATGTCCTGAATCTTCGGCTTTCGACGAAAGGAGAAAGTCCTTTTCATATCTCTGACGAGTTGCTCGATAAGCGGAAATTGCACCAATCAAAAACGCCGCAACGATTAAAACGATCGCGAGCTTTTTGTTCATATGCTTTTGAATTTTATTTTACCGCCTGCGGCTCGTGCCAGGTTTGGCCAGTTTGAGCGATCAAATCGTCCGCTGCCACCGGCCCCCAAGTTCCAGCGGCGTAAAATTCCCGGTTCGACAGCGGCTTGCCGTCCCAGCCCGCGCGAATTGAATCCGCGATTTGCCATGCGGTTTCCACTTCATCGCGCCGGATGAAGAGCGTCGCGTCACCGGCCATTGCTTCGAGCAACAGGCGTTCGTAGGCTTCGGGCGTGTAAGCGCCGAACTCCGCGTCGTAACTGAAGTGCATTCGTACCGGACGTGCGCCGAGACTGGCGCCGGGCACTTTGCCGTTGAACCGCAGGGAAATGCCTTCGTCAGGTTGCAGCCGCAGCGTCAGCGCGTTTTGATCAATTTTTCCACCGCATTGGGCGGCGAACAAAACGTGCGGCGTGGGACGAAATTGAATGCGCACTTCACTGGCGCTCATCGGCAGGGCTTTGCCGGTGCGTAAATAAAACGGGACATCGGACCAGCGCCAGTTGTCAATGAACAGCTTGATGGCCGCGTAAGTTTCCACGTTGGAATCCGGTTTCACTTTCTGTTCTTGCCGATAGCCGGGCAGCGGTTTGCCGTCGATGGTGCCGGCGGAATACTGGCCGCGCACGACTTGTTTGGCCACATCGGCCGGCGTAAACGGGCGGACGGATTTCAGCAGTTTGACTTTTTCATCGCGCACCGGCTCGGCCTCGAGCGACACCGGCGGCTCCATGGCCACGAGCGACAGCACTTGGAGCAGGTGGTTTTGCACCATGTCGCGCACCGCGCCCGCCTCCTCGTAATAACCGCCACGTCCGCCCACGCCGAGTTTTTCGCTCACGGTGATCTGCACGTGGTCAATGGAATCGCGATTCCAGAGCCGTTCGAAAATCGCGTTGGAGAAACGGAACATCAAAATGTTCTGCACCGTTTCCTTGCCGAGATAATGGTCAATGCGGAAAACCTGTTGCTCCTGCACGTAACGGGTCAGCTCCTGATTGAGCTGATGCGCGGAGGCGAGGTCGTGCCCGAACGGTTTTTCGACGACGAGTCGTTGCCAGCCGTGCTCGCCGTTTTTGTGCAGCAGAGTGGCGTTGTGCAACTGCTCGACGATCAGCCCGAACTGACTCGGCTGCGTGGCCATATAAAACAACAAATTGTCCCGGAGCGATTGGTTGCCGAAGCCGGTGAGCATTTGTCCCAGCTTGGTGTAAGCCGTCGCGTCGGCCAGATCACCGAGGCAATAAAACAAATTCTGCGCAAACGCCGACCAGACCTGGTTGTCCACCGGTTTGGTGCGCGAAAACTGGTCGAGCGCCGCGCGCAATTCCTCGCGCCACAAGGCGTCGGTTTTTTCCCGACGCGCAAAGCCCACGATGCGAAACGTCGCGGGCATCTGGCCGTCCTTGAAGAGATGGTAAAGCGCGGGAATAAGTTTGCGCGCGGTCAAATCGCCGCTGGCGCCGAAGATGACGACGGTACATGGCTCCAAGGCCTTGCGCGGTTCAGTTGGTTTTTCCGATGTGAGCATCTGCTGAACATTGGCCAACCCGCCGGAAAAATTCAACTATTCTTCTTGGGCGCCCGAACAAACTTGTTTACTTCGCGCATTCGCAATTTATATTTTTCAACCACGGTGGCCGACGTGGCGGAATTGGCAGACGCGCCAGACTCAAAATCTGGTACTCGTGAGAGTGTGTGGGTTCGACCCCCTCCGTCGGCACCATATTTCTCCGGATTTTCTGGGTTGTCAAAAACAAGGCTCAAAGATTGGTTTTTCAACACCGATTTTGTTGGCGCAACCCTCCAAACCAGTCACACAATTGAAGAACATGAATTGTTCGCCCAATTTTCTAAATTGGCTGCGCCAAGGGCGCGTTTTTGCGGCTTTGTTTGGGCTGTTCTTCACTTTTACCCCGGTTCTGCCAGCCGCAATCATCGGCACCAATTCACCAACACAGCCGTTAACAGCCGGGCGCATCGCCGCGCTGCCACGCGCACAACACCCCGCCTGGAAAGAATATCTGGAGCGTTCGACCAAGCAGTTGCGGGCTGATCAGGCTTTTCTTCAGGCGGAAATGCGCCAGCACGGCATCAAACAGCTTGGTGTTCCACCGCCAGGTCATTCGGCGAGAAGCATTCCTTTGAACAACCCCGCTTCCTGGTATGGCGAAAGCGAGGCGAGGCGCATCGCGGACATCGTGATTTCGTTTCAGACTCCGGCCGGAGGCTGGAGCAAAAATCTGGACCTGACGCAACACCCGCGCGCTCCGGGCGAAAGTTTCACCGCCAACAACAACTCGCGTTACCTTGGCAAGACGGACTTTGACATATCCCGCGATGCCCATTGGGACTACGTTGGCACATTCGATAATAACGCCACGGTCACTGAATTGCGTTTTCTGACGAAAGTCATTACCGCAACCGGAACCAATCAAGCTGAGCCTTATCGCGCGGCATTTCTGCGCGGTCTTGATTACATTTTTACCGCGCAATATCCGAACGGCGGCTGGCCTCAAGTGTGGCCGCTCCAGGGCGGTTATCACGATGCCATCACCTACAACGACAACGCCATGCTGAACACACTTGCCTTGTTGCGGGACGTTTCCGGGACGAACAGCGAATTCGCCTTCGTACCGAAAAAATACCGCGCGCGGGCGGCGGCCAGCCTTCAGCGCGGAATCGCCTGCGTGCTTGCCACCCAGATTGTTGTGAATGGCCGCCGTACCGTGTGGTGCCAGCAACATGACGCGCTGACACTGCAACCGACTTCGGCCCGCAATTATGAGATGCCGTCACAGACCGGTGGCGAAAGCGCGGAACTCATGATGTTTTTGATGGAACAGCCCGCTCCCAGCCCGGAGATCGTCGCGGCTGTAAATGCCGCCGCGGCGTGGTTTGAAAAAACCAAAATCTACGACATGGCTTTCAAATTTGATCATGATGACGGACGTCACCTCGTTCCCGCGCCGGGCAACGGACCGATTTGGGCCCGCTATTATGAAATCGGCACTGACCGTCCGATTTTTGGCGACCGGGACAAGACCATTCACGACAACGTGAACGAAATCTCGGAAGAACGCCGCAATGGTTATTCGTGGTACAACGACACCCCAAAGCGAAGGCTCGAACACCATGCCGATTGGAAAAAACTCCACGCCCAATAGAATTTTGTTTGCCCACCGGCCGGGTGAACGCGCAATTTCTACGCCAACAAGCTTTGAAAGCTGAAGCGTCAAAATCGGACAAACTTCCACCTCAAACGCGCATGGCCTTCAAACATTTTACGAAACAAACGCAAGGCGTCGAATTGCTCCAGCGTTCGCTCGCCCGCGGGCGGCTGGGCCACGCCTACCTGTTCGCCGGGGATCAGCTCGAAGAGTTGGAATCGCTCGCCCGCACGCTGGCCAAAACGCTGAACTGCCAGAACCCCGTCAAAACCGGCGGCGTGACGACCGATTGCTGCGACGCCTGTTTGAGCTGCCGGAAAATTGACCACGACACCCATGCCGACGTGCATTGGGCGCGGCCTGAGTCCAAATCGCGCATCGTCACCGTCGAGCAAACGCGCGAGTTGATGCGCGAAATCCAACTCAAACCCACCGGGGCCGAATACAAGGTGGCGATCATCGCGGGGGCGGACCGGCTTAATGTTCAAGCCGCCAATGCTTTCTTGAAAACGCTTGAAGAACCGCCCGGCAAGTCGGTTCTGATTTTGCTTTCGACCGAGCCGCAGCGGATTTTGGAAACAATTTTGTCGCGCTGTCTGCGCCTGAATTTTTTCGGCGAAGGCACCCGATCGCTTGACCCGGCGCAAATGGAATGGCTCGCGCATTTTGACGCGCTGGCGGCCCATGAGCAAAAAAGTTTGCTGGGGCGCTACCGGCTGCTCGACGCGCTGCTGCAAAGGCTCGGCGAAATCCGGGTGCGCGTGGATGAAACCCTGACCGCGCGCTCGCCATTGCAACAGCACGATGAAATCGAAAAAGACTTGCGCGAAAAGTGGGAGGACGAACTGGCTGCGGCCATCGAAGCGGAATATCGCCGCCAGCGGGCGGAGGTGCTTTTGCTCGTGCAATGGTGGTTGCGCGACGTGTGGCTGCGCACGCTCGCCGCCGGCGGAAGCCTGCTGAAATTCCCTGAAATTTCCGGTGCGGAAGCCGTCGCCCGGCGCATTACACCACGGCAGGCATTGGAAAATTTGCAAACCCTGGAGCAAACCCAGCGGTTGTTGCACACCAACGTGCAGGAAGCGCTGGCGCTGGAAGTAAGCCTGCTCAAACTTCGTTTTTAACCGGTTGCGAACGAAATCTCGCAATGAAGTCTGAAAAAAAAATCACCGGAACCGGGTTTTACGCGCTCGTATTCGGACTGTTTCTCGGTCTGGCGATTTTGAAGTTTGGCAATCCGGTCATCCTCGACCAAAAAATCACGCCGCCGGTTTCGCCTTCCGAATTTTGGGCGGACGCCTGGCCCACACGTTGGGGCAACTGGATTCTGTTGCCGCTGGCACTGACGGGCGCGGCGCTTGTGTTCACGAGCAAGCCGCGCTGGCCGGGAACGCGCTGGCTCTGGCTGCTGCCGTTGCTATGGTTCGGCTGGCAGCTTCTTTCCGCCACGCAAACCGTGGATGGCAATCTTACCGCAACGACGCTTTGTCAATTTGCCGGATGCCTCGCCTGCTACTTCATCGGCGCATTTGTTTTCGGACGCGAACGCGCATGGCATTGGCTGCTCATCGGTGTGCTGGCGGCGTTCGCATTTTGTCTCGTTCGGGGAATCAACCAGCGGCTGTTCGAGTTCCCGCAAAGCCGGCAAATGTTGTTGGAAGGAGCGCGCACCGGCTGGACAAACCTTCCGCCGGAACTGTTTATGGAGATGAAACGCAACCAGGTCATCATCACCACCAATGCCGTGGACGTGCCCAATCCGGCCATCCTCGCCAAGTTTGCCAAAGGGCGCGTCATGGGCACGTTGGTTTATCCCAACGCCTTGGCGGGCTTAATTCTGCTGTTATTACCGGGGTCGCTCGTTTTGGCGTTCAACAGCACAAAACGACTGCGACCACCCATTCGCGCGACGGTAATCACACTGACCATTTTTCTGGGTGGCGCGGCATTTTTTTGGACCGGCTCGAAGCTGGGTTGGCTGATTGCAATGGCCATCGGCGGCGCCTGCTTGTTTCGTTTGCCGTGGCCGGCTCGGTTGAAATGGGCGGCACTCATCGCGGTAACGGTGATTGGACTTGGAATTTTTGCCGTGCGATTCCACGGCTACCTTGCCGCCGGCGCAACCAGCGTCGGCGCACGGTTTGATTACTGGCGCGCGGCGGTGGAAACCACATTCAAGCATCCGCTGCTGGGAACGGGTCCGGGCACTTTTCAACGGCCTTACGCACAACTCAAATCGCCCACCGCCGAAATGGCCCGCCTGGCGCATAATGACTACCTCGAACAATTTTCGGATTCGGGCATTGTCGGCGGAACGCTTTACGGAGCCTGGATTGTGCTTTCATTGCTGACGATCGGGCGGCGCGTCTGGCGCTCTGGTGATCCGGCAAGCTTCGCCATTTTTCTGGGAGTATTTGCCTGGTTTATCCAAGGGTTTGGTGAGTTTAGCCTCTATATTCCGGCACTGGCCTGGACGGCCTTCACCTTATTGGGCTTTCTGCTCGCCACGACCGGAAATCAAATCGACAAGCATCCGATGACCGGTTATTCTGCCCAGCGCACATGAAAATTCTCTTTCTCAACGGGCCGAATCTGAATCTGTTGGGACAGCGCGAGCCTGAAGTCTATGGCCGCGCGACTTTGGCCGATATTGAGGCAAAGGTGCGGGAACGTGCCGCACAACTGAAGGCGGGGATTGATTTCCGGCAATCCAATCTGGAAGGCGAGCTGGTTGACTGGATTCAGCAGGCAAAAGGGCAGTTTGACGTGATTGTCATCAATGCCGCCGCTTACACCCATACCAGCATTGCGCTACGGGACGCGATTGCAGCGGTAGGGGTACCGACCATTGAGATTCATCTCTCAAACATTCATGCGAGAGAAGAATTCAGACACAAATCGCTGATTGCGCCGGTTTGCTGGGGACAAATCACCGGGTTTGGCCAAAAATCCTATATTTTGGCATTGGAAGCTGCCGTTGACGTTAAAGTTAATAAAAAACAGCAATAAAATTGATTTTTATGGCAATTTTGTCCGTTTTTGTGATCAAAATTTTTTTCTATTTTGAAACTTGACGATAATCTTTCAAATGAATAGGATGCCATCCAACTTAATAATGATTCAAGCAGCGTCGAACTTCGGCTGCTGTTTTTTTGGTTATCATGGATAAAAAAAACAGGAATTCGAGTTTACTTTAACGAAAACGCGCCGTGGATATAAAAGATATTAAGGCCATAATTGACCTGATGAAAAAAAACTCCATAACGGAGTTTGAGTTGGAACGTCAGGATTCAAAAATCAGGCTGAAGCGCGGCTTGAACGGCGGCTCGCCTGTCGTTCACTATGATGAACCGGGAACTGCGGGTGTTGTTCCGGTTTTGCCACCTGTGGCTGTCGCCCCGGCAGCGCCACCTCCAGGCACCGGCGAAATTGAGGTCAAATCACCAATGATCGGCACTTTTTACCGCGCGCCATCCCCTGAGGCCGGGAGTTACGTTGAAATTGGCACTGAAATCAACCCTGAATCCGTTGTGTGCATCATTGAAGCGATGAAAGTGATGAATGAAATCAAAGCTGAAGTCAAAGGCGTCATCACGCAGGTTCTGGTGGAAAACGCCAAACCGGTGGAATTCGGCCAGCCGCTGTTCAAAGTGCGGCCGGCCTGACTTCGGCGACGGAAACATTCGTTTAATCCTGTTTGCTTTCACTGAAAGCCCATGTTTGAAAAAATTCTGGTCGCCAATCGCGGCGAAATTGCTGTTCGGATCATTCGCGCTTGCAAAGAGTTGAACGTCCGCACGGTCGCCGTCTATTCGGAGGCAGATGCCAATTCCATGCACGTGCAACTGGCCGATGAAGCCATTTGCATCGGCAAAGCGGCGGCGGCGGAAAGTTATTTGCGCATTGACCGCATCATCAGCGCAGCGGAGGTCGCGGATGTGGACGCGATTCATCCCGGCTACGGTTTTCTTTCGGAGAACGCGCATTTCGCCGAGGTTTGCGAGAGTTGCAACATTCGTTTTATCGGCCCAAATCCGCGCACGATGCAGGCGCTGGCCGACAAAGCGGTCAGCCGCGCACTGGCCAAAAAGGCCGGCGTTCCCATACCGCCAGGGTCGGAAGGCGTCGTTGAAAAAGAACCGGACGCTCTGGCCATCGCCAAACACATCGGTTATCCGGTGATGATCAAAGCCGTCGCCGGCGGTGGCGGACACGGGATGCGTGTGGCGCATAATGACATTTCACTTGTGAAAGGTTATCACACGGCGCGAACCGAAGCGGAAAAGGCGTTTGGTAATTCGGGCGTTTATATCGAGAAATACATCGAGAATCCGCATCACATCGAAATTCAGATTCTCGGCGACCAAAAGGGCCGCATTATTCATCTGGGCGAACGCGATTGTTCCGTTCAACGCCGCAACCAAAAACTGATCGAAGAGGCGCCGTCGCCGTTGCTCGAGTATAAATTCCGCAAATTGCGCGACAAAATCGGCAAGGCCGCCGTGAAAATCGCCGAGGCCGCCCACTACACCAACGCCGGCACCGTCGAGTTCATCGTGGATAATCACGGCAACTTTTTTTTCCTCGAAGTCAACAAGCGGATCCAGGTCGAGCACCCCGTCACCGAGGAAGTCACGGGCATTGATCTCGTGCGTTACCAAATCCTGCTGGCGATGGGCGAGCCGCTGCAACATTCGCAAAGCGACATTCAAATCAAAGGCCATGCCATCGAATGTCGCATCAATGCCGAGGACCCGTTTGATGAGTTCCGTCCCAGCCCGGGACGGATTGAGATGTATTTTCAGCCCGGTGGCCGCGGCGTGCGCGTGGACACACATGCTTACGCAGGTTACACGATCCCGCCGACGTATGACTCGATGATCGGCAAACTGATCACCACCGGCAAAGACCGGCGCGAGGCGATGGATCGCATGAACCGCGCACTTGCCGAATACATGATCACCGGCATCAAAACCACGGTCTCCTTCCAGCAAGCCATCATGCAGGACCCGAATTTCCGGCGGGGCGTTTATTCGACCGGTTTCGTCGAACAATTGCTCGGTGGCGCACGGCGTGAATTGATTGAGGAAAAGACTTGATGGCGGGTTGTGTGCCAACAGTCCTCCCATGTGTTCCCAGAATTAAATTTGACAGCCGCCGTCTGCCGTTTATCTTGAACCACTAAATACTATGGCTGATATTCCTTCGAACATACCAGGCGCGCCCGCAGGCGCTGTGCCGCCGGTAAAAAAAGAAACCGGCAAGGTCCAGCCCAAAAAAGAGACCGTCCGAATCAATTTGCCGCCGAAACCATCCGCGGCGCCGACCATCAAACTGCCGACGCTGCCGCCCGGCGGTCCTACCGGCGCTCCAAGCGCGGTACCATTGTCAACCGCGGCAAAAACTCCACCGGCATCTACTGCTGCCGCGCCACGAGCCGCTGCTGCGCCCGCAGCTCAAACACGTCCCGCTCCGGCGGTTCAAAGAGCGGTGCTTGCCGCCGCTCCCACGATTGGCGCGCTCGACAACATTCTGGTCATCGCCGCGGTTGTGGCTGGATTGTTTGCCGCCGGCACTGTGGTTTGGATGTTCCTGATCCTCAAAAATGCAATCGGCTGAAACCGTTTTTGCCCGCATTGTTTCTCGTGCCAAAAACTATCCCATTTGACGTATGGCTTCTCCATTAATCGTCACGCTCACGCAGGAAAATTTTGCGCAGCAGGTTTTGCAATCGCCGGTGCCCGTGCTCGTTGATTTCTGGGCCGAGTGGTGCGGCCCGTGCAAAATGATCGCGCCGCTCCTCGACGAACTGGCCGACGAATACGACGGCAAGGTGAAAATCGGCAAAGTGAACATTGACGAACATCAGTCGCTGGCCACCGAATACGGCATTCGCGCCATTCCCACCCTGTTGCTCTTCAACAAAGGCCAGGTCGCCGACCAAATTGTCGGCGCGCGCAGCAAGCGCGATTTCAAGGCCAGCCTTGACCGCGTCGTGGCCTGATCGCCGACCGCCGCGCGGGCGTTATGCCGCTTATTGTCACGCCCCGCCAATTCACCCAGCGTGCCGAGTTGTTTCATCAACTCGCCCAGCTTACGTCCGCCGGAATTGGCGTCGTTCGTGCGCTGGAGCAAATCAAACGCAGTCCGCCCGCCCCTTCATTCCGCGAGCCGTTGCAACGCCTGCTCAATGAACTCGCCCGGGGCGCGACGCTGGCCGAATCATTGCAACCTCTCGGCTGGCTGCCCGCGTTTGACCTCGCGTTGATTGAAGCCGGCGAACACAGCGGGCGGCTCGACGCCTGTTTCCGTTTGCTCGCCGATTACTACAACGACCGCGCCCGCATTGCGCGCCAGGTCATTGCCGATTTGATTTATCCGGTCGTGCTGTTTCATCTGGCCATCTTCATTTTTCCCTTCGCGCAATTCTTCCTGTCCGGCAATTTGCCCGCTTACCTGGCAAAAACCTTCGGCGTGCTGATTCCAATTTACGTCGTCGTCGCGCTTGCCATTTACGCCACGCAAGGCAAACACGGCGAAAACTGGCGCGCGCGAATCGAATCTCTTTTGCGCCCGATTCCGATTCTCGGCACGGCGCGGCATTGCCTTGCCCTGTCACGGCTCGCAGCGGCGCTCGAAGCGCTCATCAGTGCGGGGGTCAATATCATCGAGGCCTGGGATTTGGCCGCCGCTGCCAGCGGCTCGCCCGCGTTGCAACACGCGGTGCAGGCGTGGAAACCGCAAGTGGCCGCCGGTCAAACACCGTCCGAAGCCGTGCGCCTCCGCCCGATATTCCCGGAAATGTTCGCCAATCTTTACGCCAGCGGCGAAGTCAGCGGCAAACTTGATGAAACGCTCCGCCATTTGAACCGGCTTTACAACGAGGAAGGCACGCGCAAGCTCCATGCCTTTGCCCAATGGACGCCGCGCATCCTTTATTTCCTCGTCGCGCTGATGAT
>Ga0097691_1002951_pt1 | contig 10823 bp, 14 predicted proteins | sample NGESurdeep072012_8_FD_72858 | JGI IMG/M metagenome (GOLD analysis project Ga0097691, IMG submission 72858) | Arctic peat soil microbial communities from Barrow, Alaska - NGEE Surface sample 210-1 deep-072012 | ecosystem: Environmental > Terrestrial > Soil > Wetlands > Peat ...
TCACCAGCCGCCGGAGCTTACCGCGAAGGCTTTGACCGAACGGATCGAACTTCCTCTTCTTTGGAACGAGCAGGAACGATCGGTCGGAATAAATTAGTCAGCGCGTGCTAGAGATTTTCGAACGCATTCGTCCGTCCCAATTCCTTTCTGCGCCCGGCCCAAACGGTCGCGCCAAATTTGCCAACAGAGACTTTGGACGCGAATCGCGCGTCATTTGCGGGAATGTGATTTTCTCCGCTACCGTTGACATTCGAAATAAGCCGCTGGCGCGCGCTATTTGGCGATTCTAGCGGAAAATACCGAGAGATAGGGACTGCTTGGCGGAGCGCAGTCAATTCGAACTCTCAGGCGACTTTGTCAGCGCTCCGGGGTCATCAAATTTCGTCGGTCAGATGCGATTTTGGAATCCATATCGGAAAGGGTGTTACGGCGCTGCTGGAGACAAAAGTGTTGGGGCAATCGCGACGTTCATCAGCTGACAGTGAAAGAGGAAGGAACCCTGCGCCGCCGCTGCCGACATCGGCCGGTCCAATATTTGAACAACATCCTGGAGCAGGATCATCGAGCGATCAAACGACGAGTGAAGGCTAACTCCTGGACCTCGAGGGAACAGATGACAATCTCAGGAGCGTCGAACGGCCGGAAATGGCCCTGTCTGATGGCCGCGTTGTACGATTTCGATTCGAGGATACGACACGGGACGAAGAACTTCTCGGTGAGCTCTTGATACCACTGCTTGCGGAGGTTCGATGGCGTGACCACCAGGATTCGTCTTTTCCGCTCCGCCCACCTCTGCGAGATCACCAGTCCGGCTTCGATCGTCTTGCCCAGACCAACCTCGTCGGCGAGTATCGCGCCTTTCGATAGCGGGGAGCGGAAAGCGAATAGCGCTGCGTCGACCTGATGCGGATTGAGGTCCACCTGCGCGTCGATCAACGCGCTGGCGAGCTTCTCAATGCTGTCCGCGGGGCACCGCTTCGTCAGTTCGTAGGCGAAATACTTAGCGTGGTAGTCCGTGAGTTGCGCAGACCCGGTGGCGCTCCGCGCATCGTCGACTCCTTCGCTATCGCGCAGTCGGGATGAGCCGCCGCGTGAGGGTGCTGTACTGTAAGCCTTTGTGCTCGTGCTCATGCGCTTGCGGGTGTTTCGCCCGCCTCCCCCACCGTGAGGCTCGCGTCGGCGGTGTGAACGCCGTCGCGGAAACGGTCCTCGAAACGGTCGCCATCCTCGCTGACAACGGTCACCAGAGCATCCGGCAGGGTGCCGCGCACGGCTGCATTGGGCTGGAGGTCTTCGAGACGAGTCATGTCAATTATGCATCCTCAAATTGATTGGGAACAGGCAGGTCCCGAATGTTCGGCACTATGCCACGAGACGGCGTCTACATCTAGAAGTTCTGCCTTTTTGTGGTTACGGAAAGTGCGGATGGCGTTGCGCTCCACGACCTTTCGAGACGTTGAGACTCGCAGCAGCGTCATTTCAAGGGCAGGCCTCGGTAGCCGCGGTGTTCACCGTTGGTCATCGGATTCGCAGCGGATTTGATTTGCACATTTGCCCTGGCGGACGGGTTCCCGTACCGCTTGCGGGCTGGAATGGAGCGGCGGGCATGCCCTGCCGGTTGTGGTGGAAGCCTGAAGGATGGTGCCATCCTCGGCGCGCCGGGGCGGGAGCATGGTGTCCCGCTTTTTGTCCCGGCTCAAGAGACAGGGAGAAAGAGCGGTGCGGGCAGAGCGGCCTTGCCGCCGGTCGGTGGGATGCGCCCGGTTTCGCTCAGCGCGGTCATTAACAAAGACGGTCCGCTGCGCTCTCTCGTCTATCCGTTTGTCGAAGGGCAGTGCGCGAAATGGGTTTGACTCCGGCTCGTCCGCGTTCTATCAATCGGCAGTCATACTTCTCTTCCAGGCTTCGGACCTGCTGGCTGACCGCCGACTGAGTGACGAAGTTTTGCGATGCGGCATAAGAAAAGCTCCCGCTCTCGATTATGTTGCAGAAGACCTTTAGCGTTTCTAAGTGCATATCGCTGACTTGACGTATAAGGCCATATGATACTCCGCACCTATCCACCGATCAACTTCATTCTACCTATATCGATCGACTTGTGCAGAGGGTTCCCTAGCTCCTTAATGGCTGGCTCCGTCGAAAAAGTCGAAGGGGAAGTTTTTACAAGCCGCCATGACCGAGCCTAGGCTTAACCATCTTATAGATAGCGCCAAAATCAGCCTATTGCCGCTTTGTCCGACCAGGTTTCCGCCGGCCATTCCCTTGGCGTCGCCGCCGGCGCTCAGTTGAAGCCGAAGGCGGGCGGCATTGTCCCACAGGATCTTCCGTGTTTCAGAAGGGAACCTGGCACGGCGTGCTAGCGGCGTGAGCGCCACCAATGAGAGCGGCCGGGCGAAGCGGAGCCGAGGGCGGGGAGAGGACTGGAGGCGTCAGGGCCGCGGCGCGTAGTTTACGCAGCGTTCGCGGGGCGGCTCAATCAGGCGGCGCGGCTTCGAAATGCGTTTGGTTATCCCTGGTAGTCGCGCGCCAGCTCCGCTGGCCGATCTAGCGCTCATTAAGGCCATCGCTCGGGGACGCCAATGGTCTGACGATTTGCTTGCGGGTCGAGTGGAATCGGTTGCAGTGATTGCTAAGCGTGAAGGGGTCCTCCCCAATTACGTCCGGCGGTTGATCCGGTTGGCGTTCCTGGCTCCCAAGATTGTTGAGGCCATCGCCGCGGGCCAGCAACCGCCGGAGCTTACCGCGAAGGCTCTGACCGAACGGATCGAACTTCCTCTGCTTTGGAGCGAGCAGGAACGAGCGGTCGGAATGAGCTAGTCAGTGCAAACCCGATACTTCCACGTATCGTCGTCCGTCGTCTCAACTCCCAAACGGTCGCGCCAAGTTTGCCAACAGAGATTTTGGGCAAGAATTGCGCGTCACGCGCGGAAAAGCGATTTTCTCCGCTACCGCCGACATGCAAAAGAAGCCGCTGGCGCGCGCTATTTGGCGATTCGAGCGGAGAATACCGAGAGATAAGGACTCGGTGGCGGAGCGCAGTCAATTCGAACTCTCAGGCGACTTTGCAAGGGTCCGCAAGCAACCGAATTTGGTCGGTTTGTGGCGATTCCGTACCCAGCATCGAGAAGAACTTCTGCAGTGCACGCCCACCCCACGTCGTCGCCAAAATAATCTAGTTCGTGGGCAATTTCGGGGTACTAACGAGCAAAGTCGAGCTCCTGCGGGACTGGCTACGTGCCGCGAATCGAGCAATGTGTGTGTCATTGGAGCGGTCCGGATCTCCGCCCCAAAGGAGGACCACACATGGGCTTTGAGCCCGATTTGATCGCCGAGAATCACGCCGAGGCGCAATCATGAAGCGGCGGGCGCCGGCTATTGACCGTGAGGCGCTCGCCGTGGAAATCGCGAGCCTGTCGAAGCTCGGCATCGACGACCTCCGCGAGCGCTGGAAGACCTTGTATGGCAAGGAGCCGTCAGGCCATATCGGCCGGTCATTCCTCACTCGCGCGATCGCATATCGCCTCCAGGAACGGGCTTACGGTGGTCTCAAGCCTTCGACCCGTCGCCTGCTCGCGCGCGTCGCAGAAGAGACAGCGACTGGAAGCTCGCCGAAGAAACCCCAGATTCGAAAAGCCCAATCGGGAACCGTCCTGATTCGCGAATGGCAAGGCAACGCCCACCGGGTGACGATGCTCGACGACGGAGTCTCATTCAACGGGAAGCATTACCGTTCGCTCTCGGAAGTAGCACGTGAGATCACCGGCAGTCGGTGGTCGGGGCCGCGGTTCTTCGGACTGCGATTGCCTGCGATGGAGAACAATCATGGAACGCCCTAAATCATCAATTCGACGCTGCGCGATCTACACCCGCAAATCTTCCGAGGAAGGACTGGAGCAGGACTTCAACTCGCTGCACGCGCAGCGCGAGGCGTGCGAAGCGTTCATCAAAAGCCAAGCCGGTGAAGGATGGCGTCTGGTCAAGTCAGGTTATGATGACGGCGGTCTGTCCGGCGGGACGATGGAGCGGCCGGCACTGCAGCGTCTGTTGGCTGACATCAATCAGGGGCTGATCGACGTGGTGGTCGTCTACAAGGTCGACCGGTTGACTCGCTCGCTGACCGACTTCGCAAAGATGGTCGAAGTGTTCGACGCACGGGGTGTTTCCTTCGTCGCCGTCACCCAGCAGTTCAATACCACGACTTCGATGGGGCGCCTTACGCTCAACGTCCTGCTGTCGTTCGCCCAGTTCGAACGTGAGGTGACCGGCGAGCGGATCCGGGACAAGATCGCCGCCTCCAAGCAGAAGGGAATGTGGATGGGAGGTCTGGTTCCCCTCGGCTACGACGTGCATGAGCGTCGCCTAGCGATCAACCAATCGGAAGCGGAGACTGTCCGAGAGATATTCCGGCGATACCTGGAACTCGGTTCCGTCCGGCTCCTCATGGAGGATCTGAATCGTCGCGGCATTCGATCCAAAGTCCGGGTCGCAAGGAACGGCAAGCAATCGGGCGGGAACCCGTTCTTCCGGGGAGCGCTCTATTCACTGCTTTCAAATCCCATTTACATTGGCGAGATTCGGCACAAGGGTATTCGTCATCCAGGTCTGCACGAACCGATAGTGGACCGGGAGCTGTGGGACGCAACCCAGCTGCTACTGCGAAGCCACGCGGTCGGGCGTGCGCCGCGAGCAAGGAAATCAGCCCCAAGTCCGCTCACCGGCAAGCTGTTCGACGAAAGTGGCCAGAGTCTGACGCCGAGTCACGCGGTGAAAGACCAGCGGAGATATCGCTACTACGTGTCGCGCAACCTGATCAAAGGAACGTCAGATTCAGGGCGCGGCGGTTGGCGCTTACCTGCGCCAGAGATCGAGCGCACCGTCGCGTCCGCGGCCTACACGCTTTTAGGTGACCAAGCGGCAATTGCGGAAGCTGCTCACAACATCGGTGCTGCTGAGAGAGGGCTCCCGTCGATCTTCTCTATAGCAGCAGCCTGGATGAAACGCCTGCGATCGGAGGTTGAAGTCGCAGCTGCCTTGAACGCTTTGGTCGATCGTGTAGACCTCACCGATACAGGCATTCGCGTTTCGATCAAGCTGCCGAATCCCATCACGGAAGAGCAGAGTTCGAACGCCACCAATCTGACTGTCACGCGCGACTTCCCGATGCAGATCAGGCGGCGCGGCTTCGAAATGCGTTTGGTTATTCAAGGTAGTCGCGCGCCAGCTCCGCTGGTTGATCTCGCGCTCATGAAAGCCATCGCTCGAGGACGCCAATGGTCTGACGATCTGCTTGCCGGTCGAGTGGAATCGGTTGCGGTGATCGCCAGGCGTGACGGGGTACTCCCGAACTATGTCCGGCGCCTGACTCGGTTGGCGTTCCTGGCTCCCAGGATTGTCGAGGCGATCGCAGCCGGTCACCCACCGCCGGGACTTACCGCGAAGGCGCTCACCGAACGGATCGAACTGCCTCTCATTTGGAGCGAGCAGGAACGATCGGTCGGAATAAGCTAGTCAGTGCAAACCCGATACTTCCACATATCGTCGTCCGTCGTCTCATCTCCCAAACGGTCGCGCCAAATTTGCCAACAGAGATTTTGGCTGCGAATTGCGCGTCATCTGCCGGAAAGTGACTTTCTCCGCTACCACATATATGCAAATGAAGCCGCTGGCGCGGGCTATTCGGTGATTCGGGTGGAGTGTCCCTAGAGATAAGGACTCGGTGGCGGAGCGAGGGGGATTCGAACCCCCGGTGCCGCGAGGGCTTATACGGGCGGAATTCGGCCCGAGCTTGGCGCACTATTCGGCCCGAATACAAGCATCGGTGCTGGAGAGAATTTGTTCGCCTGGGATTCGGCTCTGTTTCGGCTCTCTCCGGTTCCCTTCGTTCACTAGGCCGATGCGAGTAATTGTTGTGATGCCGAACATCCGGCGACGGCTTCGGGTTCAAATCTCCGCTTCCCGGGCGGGCGGTCAGCAACTCAACTCTTTCTCTTCAGAATTGCACGAGGTGTGTTCGCGCCGGCATTGGTGCGGGCGCGGTGTGCGGCGCGGTCTCGGCTTGAGCCAGATGAAGTTGCGTTCGGGGGTTGTTCGCCACACTGCAATGGTCTGATCGATTTGATCGTGCGGCACTTGGCGGGACGCGATTCAGAGCGGCCCCGCAATTATCCATTCTGTCTGGCGCGCTATGGAGATATGCTCGAAGTCGCGGCGCGCCGCGGATGCTGACGGTCGCCTGCCGCATCGACGAAAGGGCGGACTTTTTGCTGCAAAAGCGGTTCATTGTCGCGGTTCTATCGACGCTAATTGTGTCGGGCTGCGCCGCATACCGTCGCTATGAAGCCGCTCGGCCGGAGAATGTCCGGAAAAACGAGGCGATGCTCTCCGACGCGGGCTTCACCACGATCAAAATCGACGCTTCCGAGCAAGTCGGGCTCGTGGAAAACCTCCCGCCGTACGAAATTCGCAGCTATGCCGCCCAATCCGGAACGGTCTATTGGTACTACGACCCCGACGTTTGCTCATGTGTGTATGAAGGACACCAGAACGAATTCGACCGCTATCAGATGGCGATGAGGCAAGAAACTGACACCGCTCAGTACGCCGCCGAATCGGGGGACCAGGAGGTTGCCTCATTGAACGCTTTGAACGGTGCGATGTTTCCTCCGCCGATATTCTGGGTTGGCGGATTCGCCCCCGGATATTTTATTGGCGGCGTCGCTGTCGCGGTTGAAGTGTGCGTGGCGGTCGCGGTTGGCGTAAGAGTCGGAGTGGGCGACGCTGGGGGTGATGCAGGTGCTCGCGCTGCTCCCTGGACTCTCACGGACGGGATCGACGATTGCGGGAGGACTGATGGTCGGATTGGCGCATGAAGACGCGCTCAGATTTTCCTTCCTACTGGCCACGCCGATAATCGCGGCCGCAGGCGTCCTCAAGCTCCCCGTGCTGTTCGCCTCAAGCGATGCACATGCGATCGAAGCAGCGCTGCTGGGCGCCATCTGCGCCGCAATTTCCTCGTGCCTTTCCGTTAAGTTTTTGACCAAGTATTTCAAGACGAGAACCCTAACCCCGTTCGCCGTATATTGTTTGTTCTTGGGATTGATCAGCATGTTGTTCTTGCACCAATAGCGCGTCACGACCGCTCGTAAACTGCACGGGGCTTTCGCCAGATGCTCGAATCGGTTTGAATCGTAGGGAGGGCGGCGCGTGCTGCCCGCTTTCGTGGTTCCTCCTCAATCGAAACCAAAGGAGCTAGTGATGTCCTCACGCCTGGGCTCGTTTATCCTCGGAATGATCGCGACGGTGTTGATCCTCGTGATTGGCGGATATCTGTTCATCAGCGGCGGCGGAGTTTCGATGGAAACTACCGCATCGCCGCTCCCGTTGGAGAAGACCCTCGCGCAGATGGCGCTGAAGGCCAGCGAAGGGAATGCGGCGGATCACAAGGATCCGCTGCCGTTGAATGACGAGAACCTCGTCGCCGGGGTGCAGGCGTACAAGGAAAACTGCGCGGGATGTCACGGCACTCCGGGCGGGAAGCCGAATGCGATTGCGAAGGGGATGTTTCCGCCTCCGCCGCAGCTATTCGATGAGAAGGAGATGGTGACCGACGATCCCGAGGGTGTCACGTTCTGGAAACTGACCCATGGCATCCGGCTCTCCGGGATGCCGGGATTCGGCATCGCGCTGTCAGATCAACAACGCTGGCAAGTGACGATGCTGCTCGCGCACGCCGACAAGCTTTTGCCCGCTTCGCAAGCGGCATTCAGCCATTAGCGCGGTAAAAAAGAAGGCTGTCCCTTCTCAAAACCTGATCCGCGCGAACGCAGACGCGAAAGGTCGCCGGGAATGCTCGCTGGGTCGTTGATGAGTTCGAGGTGTCAGCCCGATTATGGACCGGGGTAATGAAATCTGCCGCGACTCTGCACTAACGCGACGTCTTTAGTCGCGCGCGGCCACAGGCATGGCGACGCCCAAGCTTGATGGGGCGGACTTCGTATCGGAAGAGCGGCCCCAGAACGGTCTTCTAGCGCTCTCCTTGAGCCGCCAGGCACGGAGGCGACCCGACCCGCGCCGTGTGTCACGCCTCGATCGTGTCGAGAGGATCGCAGATTAACTCTTTCAGCGTTCGGGGTGGGCTGTTGTTGGTCCTTAGCAATCTGCGCAGCCGGGAATTGCATGAGATCGGCCAAATAGGACGCGACATACGGGCGAGCGTATCCGTTAGACCGCTCCTCGGAATACTGGCCGAACGCAGTGGTTTGATTGCGAAGAAAGGTCCGCCACGATTGTGTTGGCCTGTGCCTACCAAAAACTCTAAAAGCGGCGAAAAGTCTAGAGTTTTGGGATTCATCGCTATGATGTCGCCCGCATGGGTAGTTCCACAGGACCTGCTAGCCAGCCAGACAAGGCCAGTGAATCTTTGGCGAATCGAGCCGATTCGTCTCTTCTCAAAACCTGGTTTGCGCCGCGGCGGCCGTCCTTCAGAACCAGTTCATCACGCCTCTCAGGCTATGCGAGGCCGTTTAGATTTGCGAAGGAATTCGGGCCGGACCAAGTTTTGATGAGCGACACCCACGACAGCGGTTAAAAGCAGTTGAGCCTGCGTGAATCGGTTACATGGATAACCGAACCCGTCGAATGAATATTTGTCGCGCGAGTCAGGGTGCTCGCGCACCAATGCGTCTGCTACGTTGCGCAAATGCGCGCTGTTCGAGCATCCGGCATCCGAAGACTGCGGGGCCTTAAGAATATCTCCTGGCTGACGGCGTACCAGCTCGAAAAGCTCTCCAACGCGATGACGGTAAGCACGGTCGAAAAATGCGCGATTATTTTCGACGAGAAACATTCGCCCGATTCCGCATATATCTTGCTGGCAGGAGTGGCACGAATCACGTGTCGCAATCGCAAGGGTCAGCGTACATCGGTGATCATGGTCTCGCCCGGCATGATCCCCAGCTTCCCGCCGCCGGTACCCGGCATCAGTTACAATTTTCGCTGCGAAGCGGCCACCCATTGTCAGATAGGGACGATTGACCTCGAGTCCTTCGTCAAAATATCGCTGGGAATCGCTTCGGCAGACTTCAAACGGATGGCAGCGAGCTACATGGGCCGCTGGGATTTGGTTCAATTGCGCTGCGCAAATTTCATGAGCTGCACTTTGGAAGAGCGTTTGGCTCTGATTCTGCTCGAATTGAGTGAAAATTTCGGCGTCCCCGATGGAAAAGTAGTGCGCCTGACATTGCCGGCCCGCCACAAGGATCTGGCTGAACTAGCCGGCGCCACGCGGCCCCGAATCACCGAATATTTGAGTTTGTTCGAGCGACAGCATCTGATTTCGCGCGACAACCGCCAACTCGTCGTCAATCGTGATCGATTGGAAAGTTTTCTGGCGCAAACTCATATTCCTGCAATTGGCGCTGGTACCGTCGTTTGAAAAAAAAGGTTGACGAGTTGCAAGGGCCTCAGATCTAAAGCTGCAGACTGGTTCGACGGCGACGGACGGCGAGCGCAAGGCCATCACGGCGCGGTTCGCGGACATCAAAGGCTCGATGGATCTGATGGAGGATCAGCGATGAAGCAAGCCGCCAACTTGCGGGACGGCGACCAGCTTTCCGATCCCGCGTGGCATGATAATGTGCTGGCCTCGTTTTTGCCAAATTCAATGGAATATGCTGCAATTTGACCCATGGACAAGCACATAAGCAAGCATCCCGAAACCAAGCATCTGGCTGCCGCGGTCGGCGCGATTGGTCCAAGGAGCCCCAGGCCCAGAGCCCGGTGTATGCCAATCGTGCCGACCACGTAAATGATCAGCTTGAGCATCGTGTCAGGGTCGAATTCCAATTCAGGCAGCAGTTGGAGTCTGAAATAGGCCGTTGCAATGTGGCGTCCAGGTATATGATTCAAGTCTAGCGATTGGCTGCGCGGGTACGCCACTCCGTTCAGCCGGAGTAGCTCCGGCCAGACCGGTGTGACAGCGGTGTTGGTTGTAATAGGCCTTGTAATTGTCGAGCTTCCGTTCAAGATCTCCTCTGTTCCAAAATAAGGTCCGATCGAGATATTCACGTCGTACGGTCCCGATCAGTCGCTCAACGAAGGGATGGGAGACAGGCGTGCAGGGAATGGTTTTGATCTCATCAACTTCAAGTATACGCAGGTTCGCACGCCACCGATGAAAGCGAAATAGTGGATCGTTATCTGAGGAAAGGTATTTCGGCGGTGTCTGCTTCGCAATCGCGCGATTGAACATACGGCAGACGACCGGACCGTCGAGATCAGCCGGTGCGACGCCAAAGCCGATGATACGGCGGGTGAATACGTCCATCACGATCATGATCCAGTAGCTCTTGAGCAGGATTGACTCACAGCGAAAGAAGTCGACGCTCCACAAGCTATCCTTCGCGTGCCCAATGACGGTGAGCCACGAGGGGCCATCACCGCCTGGTACCGGTCTGTAACACCGAATGAGTATGCGCCGGACGACATCCTTGTTGATCTCGATACCGAATGCGCTCGATATTTGTTCGGCAATCTTCCGGCAGCCGAAGCGTGGATTTCGCCGCTTCATCTCGACGACCGCGCCAATCAGTTCTTTTGAGGGACCTCTGGGTCCAGGGCGATGACGCTTTCTCGAGTTGTAGAGAAGGTAATACTTGCGCTTCATCAGGGCTTGGTGAAAGTACAGAAGCGTGGAAGCCTTGAGTATCACGGCCATCTTGCTCAAGCGTTCGCGCGACACGAACAGCGCGCAAAATCCCAGCGTCAGCCGATCCCTTGAAGTCAGATTCGGAGCACGTTGCCGCGAGCGCTTCATGATGAGCAAC
>Ga0097691_1002952_pt1 | contig 10818 bp, 8 predicted proteins | sample NGESurdeep072012_8_FD_72858 | JGI IMG/M metagenome (GOLD analysis project Ga0097691, IMG submission 72858) | Arctic peat soil microbial communities from Barrow, Alaska - NGEE Surface sample 210-1 deep-072012 | ecosystem: Environmental > Terrestrial > Soil > Wetlands > Peat ...
CCGACGAAGTTGTGCGCGGTCTTCAGCGCATACGTGAGCCAGCCGAACAGCAACCCGCCGGTCAGGGGCATGACCAGGAATTTGCCGAACGCCATCATCAGACCCGAGATCGCGAGGATGCAAAAGGCGATGGCATTGGCCCAGTGCGCCGCCCGCTCGAAATAGGTGAACCGCTCGATGACGCGGCCGGTGTCGGGCGCGTGGGTGCGGATCGGCCCCTTGGCCCAGTAGAAGAGCCCCAAAGCAAAGACGACGATGACGACCAGCGCGCCGCCGTAAGGAATGATCCACCAGTTGCGGATCTGGCGCCAGGCCTCGCCGGCGTTTGTGTTGCGCGTCCCGGGGTACTGGACGAAGGGCTGGACCAGCACGCCGCGTTCGCCGGCTTGCAGGTTGTTCACCGAGCCCGGCGCCTTGCCCGAGTCGTGCACGCCGCGCCAGAACGGCGCGTTGTTGCCGGGCTGGCTGAGCGCGCGTTGGGCGTTGGTGTCACTGGGCTGCGGCAGGGGCGCCGCGCTCGCCGCCGGCGCCGCGCTGCCGGTCGACTCCGCTTGCTGGGCGAGTGCGGCGCCAGCGAGCAGCCACAAAGAGACGGCAAGGACGGTGTTCAGGATCGTGCGTTGCATGACGTCTCCCCGGCTCTCACAGCCGCGGCGCGTAGTCGTTCTGCCCTTGTGTGCGCCGGGTGATCTGCGCGGTCCAGCTCGCCTCGTCGCCCGGCGTCCAGCCCGAAGCGACGTAGCCGTTGTCGCGGATCTGCCAGGCCTGGCCATCGACCTTCTTCACGGCGCCGACCGGAATCGTCTGCATCCGTTCGCCGCAGCCGGCGAGCGCGCAGGCACCGGCCAGCGCAAGAACGGCACTCAACTGCCTCATGACTTCTTTCCTTCGACGACCGGTGCGCGAGGGCCGCCTTGCGTGGGCTTGCCGTAGGCCGTTCCCCAGCCCCAGACTTCGCTGCCTTTGCCGCGATTGAGAACCCGAGTGCGGAAGATGTCGGCGATGACGTCGCCGTCGCCGCCGAGGAGTGCCTTGGTCGAGCACATCTCCGCGCAGGCGGGAAGCTTGCCTTCGGCGAGGCGGTTGCGACCGTACTTCTCGAACTCGGCCTCGCTGCCGTTGACTTCCGGCCCGCCGGCGCAAAAGGTGCATTTGTCCATCTTGCCGCGCAGGCCAAAGGCGCCGTTGGTCGGAAACTGCGGCGCCCCGAACGGGCAGGCATACGAGCAGTAGCCGCAGCCGATGCAGATGTCCTTGTCGTGCAGCACGACGCCCTCGGCCGTGCGATAGAAGCAGTCGACCGGGCAGACCGCCATGCAGGGCGCGTCGGAGCAATGCATGCAGGCGACCGAGATGCTGCGCTCGCCCGGCACGCCGTCGTTGAGCGTCACGACGCGCCGGCGATTGACGCCCCAGGGAATGTCGTGCTCGGCTTTGCACGCGGTGACGCAGCCGTTGCATTCGATGCAGCGCTCGGCGTCGCAGATGAACTTCATTCGGGCCATCGTGTGCTCCTCGACCTGTGAGCGCAGCTCATGCCCGCTCGACCTGGCAGACCGTCGTCTTGGTCTCCTGCATCATCGTCACGCTGTCGTAGCCGTAGGTCGTCGCCGTGTTGACGGCTTCGCCGCGGACGACCGGATGCGCACCCTCGGGGTAGTACTGCAGCAGGTCGGCGCCCTGCCAGTGGCCGGAAAAGTGGAACGGCAGCCAGACCGTTTCGCGGTCGACGCGCTCGGTGACGAGCGCGTGCACCAGGATCTTCGCGCCGGTGGGCGACTTGACCCAGACCTTCTCGCCGTCGCGAATGCCGCGGTCGTTCGCGGCCGCCGGGTTGATCTCGACGAACATCTCCTGCTGCAGCTCGGCGAGCCACGGGTTCGATCGCGTCTCCTCGCCGCCGCCCTCGTACTCGACCAGCCGCCCCGAGCTCATGATGAGCGGGAACTGCTTGCCGATGTCCTTGTTCTTGTCCTGCACGCTCTTGAACAGCGTCGGCAGGCGCCAGAACGCCTTCTTGTCGTCGTGCGTCGGGTACTTGTCGATAAGGTCGGGCCGCGTCGAATAGAGCGGCTCGCGGTGCAGCGGTATCGGATCGGGGAAGTTCCAGACCACCGCACGCGCCTTGGCGTTGCCGAACGGATGGCAGCCGTGGTTCTTCATGACGACGCGGATGATGCCGCCCGAAATGTCGGTCTTCCAGTTCTTGCCTTCGGCGGCTGCCTTCTCGGCATCGGTGAGCTCGCTCCACCAGCCGAGCTTCTTCAGGAAGATGTGGTCGAACTCGGGGTAGCCGGTCGTGATGTCGGCGCCCTTCGAGTACGAGCCGTCTTCGGCGAGCAGGTTGACGCCATCGCGCTCGACGCCGAAATTGGCGCGGAAGTTGCCGCCGCCGTCCATCACGTGGCGTGAGGTGTCGTAGAGATTCGGTGAGCCCGGATGCTTCATCTCCGGCGTGCCGAAGCATGGCCACGGCAGGCCGAAGTAGTCGCCATCGAGCTTGTAGCCGGTCTCCTTGTCGATCCCGCCCTTGGCGCGCAGGGTCTTGACGTCGAAGACGTTCATGTTCCTCATGTGCGCCTTCAGGCGCTCGGGCGACTGGCCGGTGTAGCCGATCGACCAGCAGGTCAGGTTCACCTCGCGCAGGATCGACTCGACCTCGGGCTCGGGCATGCCGGCCTTGCCGGGAACGAGCTTGACGACCTTGCCGGTGAGCTCCTTGTCGAAGCCGAGCTTTTGCGCCAGCTGATACATGATCATCTGGTCGGTGCGCGATTCGAACAGCGGCTCGATGACCTTCTCGCGCCACTGCAGCGAGCGGTTCGACGCGGTGACCGATCCCGAGGTCTCGAACTGGGTCGCCGCGGGCAACAGGTAGACCGCGCGGTTCGCGTTCAGATCGCCCGCCGCACCCGGCATCGCCGCCATCGCCGCCGACGCCGACGGGTACGGGTCGACGACGACCAGCAGATCGAGCTTGTCCATCGCCCGCTTCATCTCGAAGCCGCGCGTCTGCGAATTCGGCGCGTGGCCCCAGAAGAAGAGGCCGCGCAGGTTCGAATCCTGGTCGATCAGCTCGTTCTTCTCGAGCACGCCGTCGATCCAGCGCGACACGGTCATGCCGGGCTTACCCATCATGCCCGGCGCGTACTGCTTCTTGATCCACTCGTAGTCGACGCCCCAGACCTTGGCGAAGTGTTTCCACGAGCCTTCGGTGAGGCCGTAGTAGCCGGGCAGCGAGTCGGGATTGGGGCCGATGTCGGTCGCGCCCTGGACGTTGTCGTGGCCGCGAAAGATGTTGGCGCCGCCGCCGCTGACGCCGACGTTGCCGAGCGCCAGCTGGACGATGCACGACGCCCGCACCATCGCGTTGCCGATCGTGTGCTGCGTCTGGCCCATGCACCATACGAGCGTGCTCGGCCGGTTCTCGGCCATCGTCTTGGCGGCGAGATAGCACGTGGCTTCGTCGACGCCGGAGGCTTCGAGCACCTTGTCGGGCGTCCAGTTGGCGAGGACGTTCTCGCGCACCTTGTCCATGCCGTAGACCCGGTCGGCGATGAACTTCTTGTCTTCCCAGCCGTTCTTGAAGATGTGGTGCAGCATCCCGAACAGGAACGGAATGTCGGAGCCCGAGCGGATGCGGATGTACTGGTCCGCCTTGGCCGCCGTGCGCGTGAAGCGGGGGTCGACGACGATCATCTTGCAGCCGGTTTCCTTGGCGTGCAGCATGTGCAGCATCGAGACCGGATGCGCTTCGGCAGCGTTCGAGCCGATGTACATGGCGCACTTCGAGTTGCGCATGTCGTTGTACGAGTTGGTCATCGCGCCATAGCCCCACGTGTTCGCGACGCCCGCGACCGTGGTTGAGTGGCAGATGCGGGCCTGGTGGTCGCAGTTGTTGCTGCCCCACAGGCTCACCCACTTGCGCAGCAGGTAGGCCTGCTCGTTGTTGTGCTTCGACGAGCCGACGATGAAAACCGAGTCGGGCCCGCTCTGCTTCTTCAGCTCGAGCATCTTGGCGCTGATTTCGTTCAGCGCCTGGTCCCAGGAGATGCGCTCGTACTTGTTGCCGACCAGCTTCATCGGCGTCTTCAGCCGATATTCGCCATGGCCATGCTCGCGCAGGGCGGCGCCCTTGGCGCAATGCGCGCCGAGGTTGAGCGGCGAGTCGAACACCGGTTCCTGGCGCACCCAGACGCCGTTCTCGACCACCGCATCGACGGCGCAGCCGACCGAGCAGTGCGAGCACACCGTGCGCCGGACGACCGGTTTCGCCTTTTCCGCGGCGGCGTCGGCGGCCTGGGCCTTGCGAACCAGGGTCAGCTGCGAGCCCGCCAGGCCGATGCCGACGCCGATGCCCGAGCGACGCAGGAAGGCACGCCGGTCCATCGTCGGCACGGCGCGGCGGACACCGCGCGCGAGGCTAGAGACGAGCGTCGACGAGGCCACAGAGGCATCTCGCGACCCGGCACCGGAAAGCTTGCGCGTCAACAACATGATTGATTCCTTCGCCTCGTCACGAGCCGGTCAGGAGCGCGCGGTCTGGTAGTAGCGCAAGACGTGGTCGGTGAGCTGGTAGCCGTCGCCGTCGCCCACCTTCGGCCTGGCCTCGACCTGGGCGGGCGCTTCGATCGCGTGGCGATGCAGCGCGGCCGCCGCGAGCGCCGCACCGGCGGCAACGCCGGCACCGACCACCAGGCTGCGCCGGTCGCTGCGCGGCTCGGACGTGCCGGCCGGAGGTGTTGGGGCGCGTTGCGATCGCGTGAACTTCATGGCCTTGCTCCTCGTCGGGGACAGCTGACGTCCCTTCCGGCAGGCTCGCGTGGCGCCCTCCCGGAAGGAGGCGAAACGATCCGAATCTAGCAGCCTTCACCGCGCCGTCACATCCGGTAATACGCGAGCGCCACAGCGGCGCGCCACGGTTCGCAAAATCGAGCGCCGGCGCGATCTCACGCGTCGAGAAGGTCGAAGGCCTGCGCTTCGACAGCGAAGAAGTCGGCCGCGAAGCGGCCGAGCGCGCGGTAGAAATCGGCGCCGGGATGCGTTTCGATGGCCAGGCACAGGGTCTCGGTCCAGCCGCGCAGGTGGGCGTCGAAGAACGTTCGCTGCACGGCGAGGTTGCTCGTTTGCGCGTCGTCGCCGGCAATCAGATAGCGCATCACTTCGCACAGGCTGGCGATGTGGTCCTCGGTCTCGTTGACTGCCTCGCCCTTTTCGAGACCGAGCGCGCGCAGGCTGTGACGCAGCTCGACCAGGGGTCTCTCGTTGAGCTTGCCGGCGAGATAGAACGAGCCGTAGAGAAAGATCTCGGGCTTGCCGATGCCCTGAAAGAGCAGGTCGAATTCGCGCTGCGCGGCTTCCGGCGCGACGCGGCGCGCCGCCGCCACCAGGCTCTGCCAGCTTTCCTCGAGGAACGCGCCGGCGACCGGCGCCTCGGTCACCGCGACCTGGAACTGCGCGTGGAGGGCTTCGCTGGGCGGTGCGTAAAACAAGGCCGCGAGCAGGCCATAAACCTCGGCGCGGGCCAGCTCCTCGCCGTCGTCGGGGCTGGCGAACGCGAGCGTCTGCGCCGAAGGGGTCTGGCTCATGGCGGCGTGATCCGGACTTCGGTCGCGCTGGTGTGGATGTCGATCACCCGGCAATCGCCACACATGCGCAAGCGGTCGGCGCTGGCGCCCTGGAACATCGAGTGCCCGGACAGCCGGCCCAGCATCGCTTCGATCGCGCGCAGCGTGCCGAACGGCTTGGCGCAGCGAATGCAGCAATAGGGCTCGACCTCGTTGAGCACGCGCGGCTGGCGGCGGGCCTTGCCGGCATCGGCGAGCAACAGGCGCGGCCGCAGGGTGATCGCGTCCTCGGGGCAGGTCGTGGCGCACAGGCCGCACTGGACGCAGTTCATTTCGATGAAGCTGAGGCGCGGCGCGTCGGGGTTGTCGGCGAGCGCCGCCTCGGGGCAGGCGCCGACGCAGGCGAGGCAGAGCGTGCATGCGGCGGGGTCGACGACGACCTCGCCGAACGGGCTCATCAGCGCGGCCGACGACGCCGGCAGCGCGATCTCGTCGGGAACGTCGCCCGCCTCGCGCATCAGGTGGTCGATGGCGAGATCGAGCGTCGTGCGCTTGTCGGCCTGGGCCGTGAAGGTGGCGACGCGCCCGACTCCTGCGGCCGGCGCCCGGCGCAGCGCAGCGTCCAGACGCAGCAGCGCCGACTCGGCCGGCTTCGCGGCGCTGTCCGGCCACGACCGCGCCGGCCCGGCTTCCAGCCTGCTCGCCTGCAGTCGCGACACCTCGCCGCCGCCGACGATGCGAAAGTGCTCGCCCGCGAAACCGAGGCCGCTCAGGATCGCCTGCGCGACGCGCATCTGCTCGCCGATCGCCTCGCGGTAGGCAGGCGCCTCCTCGTGCGTGACGAGCACCCAGACCTGCACCGCGCCTTGCGCGATCGCGGTAAGCCAGAGGTCGATGCCGACCGACGCCGTGTGCCAGACCTCGAGCGGCAGGACACGTGCCGGCAGGCCATGCACGCCGGCATCGGTGCGCGCGGCGCGGCCGAGCGCGTCGATGACCGCCGCGCCCGCCTCCTGGCTGTGGATGAGCAGCGCCGCATCCTTGCCGCCAGCGCGCGCATAGGTCGCGAGCAGGGTGCGGATGCGTGCGCCGAGCTCGTGCGGGCGAGGTGCGGCGAAGGTCAGTGCGCCGCTCGGACAGACCGTCGTGCATGCGCCGCAACCGACGCACAGGTGCGGCTCGACGATGATGCCGCCGCCGCTCGTCTTCCCTTTCAGCGACGCATCGCTGCGGATCGCCGCTGCCGAGCAGACGTCGATGCAGGCGGTGCAGCCGGTCTGGCCGTTGCGGCTGTGCGCGCAGATCTTTTGCTTGTAGTTGAAGAAGCGCGGCTTTTCGAATTCGCCGACCCGCTCGCGCAGCTGCAACGCTGCGGCGACGAGCGTGGTGTCGTCGGGCGCGTGGAAATAGCCCTGCGGCGGCTGGTGCAGCGCGATGGTCGGCATCGCCTGGAGGTCGAGAACCAGGTCGAACGTTTCGCTGACCTCGACCGGCAGGCGCGCGAAATCGATCGCCGCGGCGGCGCCGCACGCACGCACGCAGTCGCGATGAGCGCTGCACTTCGCCAGATCGATCTGGTAGCTGAAGTCGATCGCCTGCTCCGGGCAGACGTCGATGCAGGCATTGCAGCGCGTGCACAGGTCGAGGTCGATCGGATTGCCGCTCGCCCAGCTGACCTCGAACGCGCCGAGCCAGCCGGAAATCCGCGTCGGCACGCCGGCGTGCACGGCCATCGTCCGCTCCTGCGGCAGCGTTCCTCCGGCGCGCGGCAACAGCAGGCTCACGTCGAGCTTGTCGGCCAGCATCGCTGCCGCGCGCACCGCACGATCGGCCGCGCCGATGACGAGGACCCGACCCGCGGACGCGTACGACACCGTCGCCACCGGCTCGGCCGGCGGCAGCTGCGCGGCCGCCAGCAAGGCGGCGATCTTCGGCATCGACGCAGGGGCGTCTTTCGACCAGCCGCCGGTCTCGCGGATGTTGACGAAGCGGATCGGGCGCTCGGCGAGGGTGGCGGCGCCTTCGGTCGCTTGCGCGAGCTCGAGGAACAAGCTGCTTTCTTGCGTGCAGGCGACCAGCAGCTCTTCGCCGCTCAGCGCGGCGCGCTGGAAAGCGCCGGCTTCGCGCCGGCAGAGCAGCGAATGAACGGGGTCGAGGCCGCGGGCGCCGTCAGGGCCGAGGGCCCGGGTCAGCGCAGCCGCGTCGATCGGCATCGTCTTGTTGCAGTCGCAGATCAGGATCGTCATCGGGTGCTCTGGTGGATTCGGCCGGCAGCACCGGCAGCGGCTCGCCCGGCGACGACTGTGCCACCGCCCCCGGCTCGCCGCCATCGGCACAAGCCTGCGCCAATGCGCCGCCGGTCGGCGCGGTCGTCTGGGTCGCCTCTTCGTCGGCGAACAGGCCGAGCGCGATCGACTGGTTCATCTGCCGCAGCATCGCCGGCGGAATCGGATCGGGTTTCCCGTAGTCGTCGATGTAGGTGTCGAGACCGTCCATGATGTTGAAGTGAGGATCGCTGAACAGCTTTCGCATCGCCGCGTTCCTGACGTCCGCCTCGACACCCGGCAGGACAAAGCGCGAGTAGTCCGAGCTGTGCGTCAGGGCCGCGACGTCCGCCAGGGTCGGCAGGGCGACCGGCTCGGCGCCAGGCGCGGCCCCGCGATCCTGGACCGCCACCACGACCGCGCCCGGGGTCGAGTCTGCGGCGGCAGGGCCCGCGCCCGGCTCACCCTCCCGTGTCGGCGTCGGCGGTTCTTCGATCCGACCCGCTTTGAGCCGTGACCAGCGACTGAGAAACCCTCCGCTCGTCTCGCTCATCGACGATCTTCCGGCGTGACGAACGATTGCGGGCGCCTTCTCGTTTTCGGCTCCGGCTTGTAGTGCTCGTCGGTGTAGGCCTGCAGCCAGGCGACGAGATCGGCCGATAGCGGCACGTTGTCGACTCGTTCCTGCGCGTCGAGCCAGCGACCGGCCTCGTTATACGACAGGCTCACGGTCTCGGGCCAGGCCCGCGAGGGATCGGCGTCGTCGATGCGCCAGACGACGAACCAGACCGGTGCCTGCGAGCTGAGGTTCAGGTGGTAGCCCTCGGCCTGGTCGCGAAAGAGCTCGAGCGTGAAGCCGGGGTGCAGAGTGCATTGCAGCCGGCCGTCGTCGCGCAGCACGCGCGGCTGGCTGCCGAAGACCGCTTCATGCGACACGACTTCGGCGATGCGGAAGCGCCAGTCCTCGAACTGGTTCGGGGCCCGCTCGCGTTCCAGAACGACCGCAACCGTGACCGCCGGCCGCGCTTGCGCGTTCGCACTTGCTACTTCCATCCTGCCAGTCTAGGGCTTCGCTGCGGCCGGGCCGGCTCGCCCCGCTCGCTCGCCGCCGCCGCCGTAGCCGGGTGCCGATCGCGGCGTGCCCCCAGCCAGCACCTGGATGGCGCAGTACTTGAACTCGGGGATCTTGGCGAACGGATCGAGCGCGGCGTTGGTCATCAGATTCGCGGCCGCTTCGTAGTAGGCGAACGGAACGAACACCGCGCCGGGCGGCGTGCCATCGTCGACCCGGACGTGCAGCACGACCTCGCCGCGGCGCGAGCGCAAGGTCACCACGTCACCGGGCCGCTGGCCGAGGGCGGCCACGTCGGCGGGATGCATCGACGCCGTCGCCATCGGCTCGAGCGCGTCGAGCACCCGCGTCCGCCGAGTCATGCTGCCGGTGTGCCAGTGCTCGAGCTGCCGGCCGGTGATGAGCACGAACGGGTACTCGGCGTCGGGCCGCTCGTCGGCCGGGAGGATGTCCGCGGGGACGAGGCGGACGCGTCCGTCGGCAGTCGGGAAATCGTCGACGAAGACGATCGGCTGGCCGGGATCGTCGGCCGATGCGCAGGGATAGGTGACGCTCGAGTCGCGCTCGAGCCGCTGCCACGTGATGCCGGCGATGCTGGCGTGCATCGCCTGGCGCATCTCCTCGTACACCGCGGCGACGCCGGAGTCGGCGCCTTCGTAGCGCCAGTCGAGGCCGAGGCGGCGCGCCAGTTGCTGGATGATCCAGAGGTCCTGGCGCGCATCGCCGGGCAGTGCCAGCGCGCGCCGGCCGAGCTGGACCATGCGATCGGTGTTGGTCACCGTGCCGGTCTTCTCCGGCCACGCGCTCGCCGGCAACACGACATCGGCGAGCCAGGCCGTCTCGGTCATGAAGATGTCCTGCACCACCAGGTGCTCGAGCGAAGCCAGCGCGTGGCGCGCGTGGTGGAGGTCCGGATCGCTCATCGCCGGGTTCTCGCCCATGATGTACATGCCGCGGACCTTGTCCGGATCGCTGTCGGGCGCGAGCGCCTTGTTCATGATCTCGACCACCGTGTAGCCCGGCACTGCATCGAGCGGCGTCTTCCAGAAGTCTTCGAACCAGGCGTGCGCGAGCGGCTCGTCGACGCGCTGGTAGTTCGGAAACATCATCGGGATCAGGCCCGCGTCGCTCGCGCCCTGCACGTTGTTCTGGCCGCGCAGAGGATGGAGCCCGGAGCCGGGCTTGCCGATCTGGCCGGTGACCGAGACGAGGGCGATCAGACAGCGCGCGTTGTCGGTGCCGTGCACGTGCTGGCTGATGCCCATGCCCCACAGCACCATCGCGCTCTTGGCGGTGGCGAAGGCGCGCGCGACCTCGCGCAGCGTCGCCGCGGCAATGCCGCAGATCGGCGCCATCGCTTCCGGGCTGTAGCCGCGGACGTTCTCCTTCAGCGCTGCGAAGTTGTCGACCCGTTCGCGCACGAAGCGCTCGTCGACAAGCCCCTCGTCGATGACCGTGTGGATCAGCGCGTTGAGCAGCGCGACGTCGGTGTCGGCGCGAAACTGGAGCGTGCGCCAGGCGTGGCGAGAGAGCTCGGTGCGGCGCGGATCGGCGAGCACGATCCGGGCGCCGCGTTGCGCCGCATTCTTCATCCACGTCGCCGCGACCGGATGATTCGACGACGGGTTGGCGCCGATGACCAGGATCACGTCGGCATGCTCGACATCGCTCACCGGGTTGCTGACCGCGCCCGAGCCGACGCCTTCGAGCAGCGCCGCCACGCTCGACGCGTGGCAGAGGCGCGTGCAATGGTCGACGTTGTTGCTGCGAAAGCCCGTTCGCACCAGCTTCTGGAACAGGTAGGCCTCCTCGTTGCTGCCCTTGGCCGAACCGAAGCCGGCGAGCGACTTCGCTCCGGCACTGTCGCGCAGCGCGCGCAAGCGGCCGGCGGCGAAGGCGAGCGCCTCGTCCCAGC
>Ga0097691_1002953_pt1 | contig 10818 bp, 9 predicted proteins | sample NGESurdeep072012_8_FD_72858 | JGI IMG/M metagenome (GOLD analysis project Ga0097691, IMG submission 72858) | Arctic peat soil microbial communities from Barrow, Alaska - NGEE Surface sample 210-1 deep-072012 | ecosystem: Environmental > Terrestrial > Soil > Wetlands > Peat ...
GCACAACATACTTCTTTACCGAAATCTCCTTCGCAGCCATGATTGTCTCCGTCGCTCCCGTCGCGACAGAATCGAATCACAAAATCCTTATCCTTTCAAATTAATTGAAGCTGGCGACTAGCGCAGCCTCGCAATCGTCGCCCGGCTCACGCCGCGATTTCAGATTGAGACACTCACCCCAACAACCCCTTTCCCGGAACATGGTTGAGTTCCAGCCTTATTCCGTCGGGATCTTCGAACAGCAGCGAATAGTAGCCGGGCGCCCATTGATCCTCGCGCGGCGCGCGAATGATGGTCACACCGAGCGAACACAGGAAGCCGTGCAGCTCGTCGACGTCGGCGCGCTCGCGGGCGCGGAAACACACATGGTGCAGGCCGACGCGATTTTGCACGAACGCAGCCCCCGCGTGTTCGGGCGCCGGCGCGCTGATGCCTACCGCGGTGCGTCCGCCGACACAGTAATAAGTCGTGTCGGTATCGATGACAGGCTTCAGCCCAAGAAACGGCAGCAGCTTGCGGTAAAACGCGCGGGAGCGTTCGAAATTCGACGCAGTCAGAAAAACATGCGCGATGCCGTTGACTTCCATCGACTTCCCCTTCGTCACCAAAACGATTTCGGATAAAGAGCATGGTTGAGGATCGTCGCCAGCATACAGGAATCGAGCCGGACAGAGAGTAGCGTGATGAAACCGGTGCGAAGGACGGCAGGGCGTTGCAGCCGATTTGTCGCGGCGGTGTCGACGTGCAGCCTTATGCTTGTCGCCGCCGCCAGTCCGGCTGACGCGGCGGGATGCAGCTTCGAACCGCAGGGTGGGGGCCGCGTCGCCGCCGTGATCGATGCGCGCAGCTTTCGCCTGCAGGACGGCCGCGAGGTCCGCCTCGCCGGCATCGAGCCGGTCGCGGCCGAAAAGGCGGACCGCACCTCGGCGCTATCGGCGATCGTAACCGGCCGCGAGGTGACGTTATCGGGGGAGGACGACACTCCCGACCGGTACGGCCGTCAGCCCGCCTTCGTGTTTCTCGGCTCCTCCGACGCATTGGTGCAGGGTCTGCTGCTGGCGCAAGGCCAGGCGCTGGTCTCGGCCACCGTGACCGACAAGGGCTGCGCCTCGGTCCTGACTGCCGCCGAGGCGGCGGCGCGGCAGGCAAAGCGTGGAACCTGGGCCGATCCCGCGGCCATAAAAAACGCGGAAAGTCCGGGCGATATCTTGGCCGGGATCGGGCGATTTACTGTTGTCGAGGGCAAGGTCTTGTCCGTGCGGCAGGCGGGGGCAACGACTTACCTGAATTTCGGACGGAACTGGACACGGGACTTTGCTGTGACTATTTCAAGGCGCATGCTCGGGGGCATTCGAGGCGGCCGGAATTGTCCTTAAGTCTCTAGAAAATCGGCGGATTCGGGTCCGCGGCTGGGTCGAGGCGCGTGGCGGGCCGCGAATCGAAGTGCTCCGGGTGGGGCAGATTGAAATGCTTGGCGGGAATTAGCTCGCGGGACAAGTACGAGTAGCTGCTGTGGCAACGTGTGTGGGACGGCGCGAGACCTGGATAAGCCGCCGCCTTTGGGCTGCGGCCGCCTTGCTGTGCGCCGCTTTTGCCCTCGCCGCCTGCGGCGATGTCGGCCGGTTTCCGGCCTCTTCCCCGATAGCAAGCCCCATCAAGCCTAATCGCACGGTCGCACAAACCCCGGCCGCCGAGCGCGAGCATGAACGCATTCTGTCCTCCTATGGCGGCGCCTATGACGATCCGAAGCTGGAAGCCCTGATCGGCAAGACGGTCGATCGGCTGGTCGCGGCGTCGGATCGTCCCGATCAGGCCTACAAGGTGACGATCCTCAATTCGGGCGCGGTGAATGCGTTCGCGCTCCCGACCGGCCAGCTTTACGTGACCCGCGGCCTGATCGCGCTGGCCAGCGATACCTCGGAATTGTCCTCGGTGCTGTCGCACGAGATGGCGCACGTGCTGGCAAAACACGCCTCGATCCGCGAGGACCAGGCGCGCCAGGCCGCCATCGTCACCCGCGTCGTTACCGACATGAGCAACGATCCCGATCTCACCGCGCTTGCGCTCGCCAAGACCAAGCTGACGATGGCAAGCTTTTCACGCGCCCAGGAATTCGAGGCGGACGGTATCGGCGTCGGCATTTCGGCGCGCGCCCATTTCGACCCCTATGGCGCGGCGCGTTTCCTGGCGTCGATGGAGCGCAATGCCGCGCTGAAGGCAGGAAAGACCTCGCTCGATCCGCGCACGCAGGACTTTCTGTCGTCGCACCCGGCAACGCCGGAGCGCGTGCAGAACGCACAGGCCAACGCGAGGCAGTATACCTCGCCGGAGGGCGGCGAACGTGATCGCGAAACCTATCTCTCCGCCATCGACAACATCGTCTACGGCGAGGATCCGAGCGAGGGATTCGTTCGGGGCCGGCGCTTCCTGCATCCCAAGCTCGGCTTCACCTTCGGCGCGCCCGATACCTTCACGCTGGACAATACCGCCCAGGCCGTGATCGGCGTGCGCGAGGGCGGCACCCAGGCGATGCGCTTCGACGTCGTGAGAGTGCCGGCGGAACAGACGCTCGGCGACTATCTCAATTCCGGCTGGATGGAAAATGTCGACAAGGCTTCGACCGAGGAACTGACCATCAACGGCTTCCCGGCGGCATCGGCCAACGCGCACGGCGATCAATGGCAATTCCGGATCTATGCGCTGCGTTTCGGCAGCGACGTCTACCGCTTCATTTTCGCCACCAGGCAGAAGACCACCGAGAGCGACCGCAACGCGCGCGAAACCGTGAGTTCCTTCCGCCGGTTGACGCTCGAGGAAATTCAGGCCGCGCGGCCGCTGCGCATAAAGGTCATTACCGTGCAGCCGGGCGATACCGTGGAATCGCTGTCGCACCGCATGGCCGGCGTCGACCGCCCGGCCGAGCGCTTTCGTGTCCTGAACGGGCTGGACGCCCAGGTCAAGGTGCGGGACCTCGTCAAGATCGTGGTGGATTGAATTCAAACGTCGTCCCGGCCAAGCCAACGGGTCCGGCCTCCGGCCGGCCCGATGACAGGCTCCGCGCGAGCCGGGAGCCGTAGCCACCAATGGATCGGGTTATGCAGGGCTGGAGCGACCATCCTGCGCAATTACAAAGGCCGGTGGCTATGGGTCGCCGCTTGCGCGGGGACGACTCGGGGAGATAAACGTCGCTCCCTCACAGCCAAACAAAAAGCCCGATCTCTCGACCGGGCTTTTGATTATCTGGATTTGCGAGGGCTGCTTTAGGCCGCTTCATCCGCGACGGCGGCATCGTCGCTCTCGGCATCGGCTTCACCGTCCGCCTCGACTTCGGCCTCGGCCTTGGCGCCGCGGCGCGGGCTCTTGGCGAGCTGGCTTTCGATTTCCTTCACCGCCTCGGTTTCAGTCACATGCTGCACGACGGCGATCTCGCGTGACAGACGATCGAGCGCCGCTTCATAGAGCTGACGTTCGCTGTAGGACTGTTCGGGCTGCGATTCCGAGCGAAAGAGATCGCGCACCACTTCGGCGATCGCGACGATGTCTCCCGAATTGATCTTGGCTTCATATTCCTGCGCCCGGCGCGACCACATCGTGCGCTTGACGCGCGCGCGGCCCTTCAGGGTTTCCAGCGCGCGCTTGACCAGTGCGGGCTCCGACAGCTTGCGCATGCCGACATTGGCGACCTTCGCGGTCGGCACCCGCAGCGTCATCTTGTCCTTCATGAAATTGATCACGAACAGCTCGAGCTTCGCGCCGGCGATCTCCTGCTCTTCGATGGCCAGAATCTGGCCGACGCCATGCGCGGGATAGACCACGAATTCGTTGGTCTTGAAGCCCTGACGCTGGGTCAAGACCTTCTTCGGTTCCTCGACACGCGGCGCAACAGCCACAGGCTTCGCGGCAGGCTTGACCGCGACCGGCTTGACCGCAGCCTTATTGACAGGAGCCTTATTGACAGGAGCCTTATTGACAGGAGCCTTATTGACAGGAGCCTTGGCGACGGTCTTCGGAGCAGTCTTGGAAGCAGCAACCTTCGAAGCAGTGGCCTTCGAACCGGTCGCTTTCGCGGCAGTTTTTGCAGTCTTGTTTGGCATTGCGCTTCTTTTGTTTTTTGAGGATTTTGCAGCCGAGGCCTTGCTGGCTGCCCGGGTCACCTTGAGAGAAGCCCGGGCACGCCTTTTGGTTGCACTACGGCTGGCCGCAGCGGCTTTTTTGGAACCCTTAGAAGCACTCTTTTTACGCGTTTTCTGTGACACAGCCTGCGCGCGGAACTGCCACGCCCCTGTTGGATGTTTTTCACGGGAACCCATAGGGGCCATAAGCGGGCTGACGGGTTCGGTTTGATAATATACCCAATATAGCACATTTTCCGCGAAAATCAATGATTTACGCCCTGTCAGGACGCTCTGCGAGGCCGTTTCGGCGATCTGACCGGGATTAGGGTTAAGCCGCCGCCCGCGATTCCAAGAGCTCGATCGGCCTGGCGGCCGCAGGATGCGACATTAAATCAGTCGCCGGTTCCCGGCTTGGTAGAAAAATATTTCTCGAATTTGCCTTCCATGCCCTCGAAATCCTTGGCGTCGGCCGGGGATTCCTTCTTCTGGGTAATGTTCGGCCAGCTCTTGGCGTACTCGGTATTCACCTCGAGCCATTTTTCCAGACCGGGCTCGGTGTCCGGCTTGATGGCGTCGGCGGGACATTCAGGCTCGCATACGCCGCAATCGATGCATTCGTCGGGATGGATGACCAGCATGTTGTCACCCTCGTAGAAGCAGTCTACCGGGCAGACTTCAACGCAATCGGTATATTTGCATTTGATGCAGGCTTCAGTGACGACGTAAGTCATCCAAGGCTCCGAAACGGGTCAGCTTTGAGTGGTTTGCGTAGCGCAGGAACTCCGCAGCCGCAAGGGAAGCAAAATGCCTCCAAAAGCCATTTTCCAGCGGTCCGATGCTGGCTGAATTCGCCTGAATAGAGATAGTTACCCGCGCCGGTCCTGCAAATCGTCATAGAGCGCGCGCGCGGCCGACGCGTCGCCGCGCCGCTCTGCAAATCCGACGACCTTGAGGACGCGCACGCTGCGATCGAGCCCGATCGTCAGCACGTCGCCGGCCTTCACGGCGTGACCGGGCGCCTTCTCGCGCACGCCATTGATGCGGACATGGCCGGCCTCGACCAGCGCGGCCGCGCTGGTGCGGGCCTTCACCACCCGCGCGTGCCACAACCATTTGTCGAGACGCTGACGCTCCAAGCAACACCACTTCGGGGAAAACGCCTTAGCGATCCTTGCGGTTGGCGGTGAGCTGCTCCTTGAGAGCAGCCAGTTTGGCGAACGGCGAATTGGGGTCGACCGGGCGCTCGCGCTCGCGCGGCGGCGCGCTGGAGGCGTATTGCCGGTGCGACGGCCCGCTATCGGGGCGCTTGTCGCGTCCGCCTTTGTCGCGTCCGCCCTTATCGCGCCCACCCGCAAATTTGCCCTTGTCGCCGCCCTTGCCCTGGAAGCGCTCGCGCGGCTGATGGACCTTTTCCTCGCGCGGCTCGCGAACCGGCGCGCCCTCCGCCGCGGCGGTCACGGCTGCGACCGGCGCATCGGTATGGGGTTTGCGGAACTCATTGCCGCGCTCGCGCCGGCCGCGCCGGTGCCGCTCGCGTTTTGCGACTTCGCCGGCCTCGCCTGCGGCGGCGACGGCTGGCGCTGCGCCTTCCTGGGGACGGTCCTGATTGCCCTGATGACGATGGCGGTTGCGATCGTGGCGCGGGCGGCGCTCTTCCGATCGGCCGCCGGGCCGCCAAACCTCCACCATCTCGGGAGCCGCAACGACATCGGGCGCTGCCGCGGCGGTGCCCGCCTCCACTGCAGCAGCATCTCCAGCATCGCCAACAGCAGCAGTCTCCGTCGTTGCCGCGGCGGGCTGATCCGGCGGGGTTTCTGTCGCGGCCGCGTCAGTTTCGATCGCAGCCGCCGGCTCCGGCTGGACTTCGACGGATCTGGCCTCGAGCGGCGCCGGCTCGTCCGCAGCAGGGGCCGGCGAGAACGCGATGTCGGGCAGCAATGAAGCTGACGGCGGGGCCGCGGCATCTTCGGCAACCGGGGGAACATCGCTGGTGCCGGCGATATCGCCGGTCTCGGCGGCCGCCGATGGCTCGGCGGCAATCGCGTTGGCGATTGCGGCAAAGCCCTCCACCGCCGCTTCGGAATATGCTTTCGATGCTGATTCCGGCGCGGCTTCTGCCGGAACTGCCTCGGCAGCGGCCGCTTCAACCGCAACCGGCGCCGGCTTCGGCGGCAGCGCCGGGCGGCGCTCCATGCGATAGCAAAGCGCGCGCAGGATCGAGGCGAAATCTTCTCCGGCCGACCCGGTAAGCGACGTCATCGCCTGCGTGACGACAAAGCCGCGGCCGTCGAACGCGCCGGCGGGCTTTTCGCCCGGCGAAGCCTCGCGCCATGACAGCGCCGGACGAATGAGATCGGCGAGCCGCTCCAGGATATCGACCCGAACGGCGCGTTCGCCGCATTGCCGATAGCCCAGCATGCGGTAGGCATCGCGGTCGAGCAGCTTGTCGACCGGGAACGAGGTGCGGCCGCTGCCGGCGAGGTGCTGCGCGCCCGACAGCGCCGACATGTCGACATTGTCCTGCTTCTGCGCCCACAGCAGCGACGCCAGCGCGCGCGCCGCCGGCTTCAGCAGCGCCGGAAGATAGATGTGATAGGCCCCGAAGCGAACGCCGTATTTGCGCAGGGACGCCCGCGACGGCTGATCGAGATCCTTCATCTCGGCCGCGATCTTCGAACGCTCCAGCACGCCGAGCGCTTCGATCAGCTGGAATGCGATGCCGCGCGCGATCCCCGTGATGTCCTCGGCCTTGGCGAGGTCGAACAGCGGCCCCAGCAGCTTTTCGATATGCGTCTTCAGCCACAGATCGAGCCGCGTCTGCACCGCCTCGCGCGGCGCGCCGCTCAGGCGCTCGTCGGAAATGATGCGGATGCGCGGATGCAGCGCGTCGTCGGCCGCGACCAGTTTCGCCACCGCGTCCCCGGTCCAGCGGATGGTGCCGTCCGACGTCAGCACGAACTGATCGTCGGACGCGGCCGCCAATTTCTCGGCGCGCGCCTCGATTTCGCCGGCCAGCGCCTTGAGCGCGGTCGCCTGCAATGCCTTGGCATCGGAGCCGGCCTCGGCCGCGTCGGGTGCAAAGGTAAATCCGTCGAGACGGCCGATCACATGGCCTTCTACGATCACTTCGCCGGTCTTGCCGATTTCCGTATTCAACATCGTGTTTTCCCGCAGGCGGCGCATCAATACACTGGTACGGCGATCAACGAAACGCTCCGTGAGCCGTTCATGCAGCGCATCGGACAATTTATTTTCGACCTCGCGCGCAATTCCCTGCCAATGCTCGGGGTCGGCCAGCCAGTCCGGGCGATTGGCCACAAAGGTCCAGGTCCGGATTTGCGCGATCCGGCCCGATAAAGTGTCGATATCGCCGTCAACGCGATCCGCCTGCTCGACCTGGGCGGCGAACCAGGCGTCCGGAATCCGGCCTTTGTGCATCAGAAAGCCGAACAAGGTCGTCACTAGCTCGGCATGTGCGGCCGGCGCGATCTTGCGGTAGTCCGGAATCTGGCAGGCGTCCCACAGCCGTTCCACCGCGGCTGCGCCATGCGCCATCTCGCGCACATCGGCATCGCGCGCGGCGTGATCGAGCACGCGCAGATCCTCCGCGATCGGGGCGCGGGTCAGCGCGTCGTGGGAGGGCGTCAGCGCCAGCGACACCTGCAGGGCGCCGAGCGATGAAAAATCCAGCTTTGAATTGCGCCATTGCAGCACTTTTACGCTCTCGAAGCTGTGATTCTGCAGCGCGTTGACCAGTTCCGGCTCGAACGGCGCGCAGCGGCCGGTGGTGCCGAAGGTGCCGTCGCGGGTGGCGCGGCCGGCGCGGCCGGCGATCTGGGCGAATTCGGACGGATTGAGGCGGCGGAATTGATAGCCGTCATATTTGCGGTCGGAGGCGAAGGCGACGTGATCGACGTCGAGATTGAGCCCCATCCCCACCGCATCGGTCGCGACCAGGTAATCGACGTCGCCGGACTGGAACATCGCCACCTGCGCGTTGCGGGTGCGCGGCGACAGCGAGCCCAGCACCACGGCGGCGCCGCCATGCTGGCGTTTTATCAGTTCGGCGATCGCATAAACTTCATCCGCAGAGAACGCCACGATCGCGGTGCGCCGCGGCTGCCGCGTGATCTTGCGGTCGCCGGCGAATTCGAGCTGCGACAGCCGCGGCCGCGTCACGATGCTGGCGCCGGGCAATAGCCGCTCGATGATCGGGCGCATGGTGGCGGCGCCGAGCAGCAGCGTTTCGTCGCGGCCGCGCCGATGCAGGATGCGGTCGGTGAAGACGTGGCCGCGCTCGAGGTCGGCGGCGATCTGGATTTCATCGACCGCGAGAAACGACACGTCGAGATCCCGCGGCATCGCTTCCACGGTGGAAACCCAGAACCGCGCCTTCGGCGGTTTTATCTTTTCTTCACCCGTGATCAGCGCGACGGAATCCACGCCGGAGCGAGCGACGATCTTGTTGTAGACCTCGCGCGCCAAAAGACGCAGCGGCAAACCGATCACGCCGGAGGAATGCGCGAGCATCCGCTCGATCGCCAGATGGGTCTTGCCGGTGTTGGTGGGCCCGAGCACCGCGGTGACGCCGGCGCCGGGAGCCCGTCCGTTGGAGAACGTGGGGGCGGAAGAAGAAAAAGCCATGTCTTTAAGGTGGTTTCTGCGCCGCTGGCGTTTGAGCGCGTATTCCGCAAAAGTGGGTACCGGTTTTGCTTCGCAATCAAGTTTACGCAGATTGCGTAGACTTATCTGCGCCAGAATACGCGCAAGGTTAGAAGTGTTTCACAATGCGACGCTTTGCGGTCGCGGCTTAAGCTCTGGAACGAGTCCGGAACGAATCGCGCCCGAATCGGTGACTCGTCTCCACTCCGGCTTCGTTCACCGCAACATCTCGCGTTGACGCCTCATTGCGGCACTAGATCAAGTTTGGCGCGGATCGACAAGCGACGGTTTGGCGGCGAAATCCTTAAGAGCGAAGAGAACACGGAGTCGAATCAGAAGCGAGCAAGAGTCAACAGGGATTCAGCGACCTCCGCCATTCCGGGATGGTGCGTAAGCACCAGACCCGGAATCTCGAGATTCCGGGTTCGATGCTTCGCATCGCCCCGGAATGACGGCACAGGACATCATTGCGTCTTGGCGACGCGCGGCGGCGACGCCTGGGTGTTGAACTGGGTGGCCTCCAGCATGGCGGTGCCGAGCGGCGTCGGAATTATCATCCTGAACGGCACCAGGATGCGGGTTCCGGCGACCGGCGCGAAGGCGATTTCGATGTTGCGCTGGGCGGCGAGATATTCGATCACCGGGCGGTCGGGGATGTAGCCGGCGACCGGCGTGAAATAGACCGCGCAGACCACAACCGGGCCCTGATAGCCCTTCTCGGCCTTCACGGTTTCCATGCGCTTGAAGTCGAGCTTGAGTTCGTAGCGCATGCGGCCGTCGAAAATCCCGACCCCGGTGCGGCAGGCCTCGGGGGTGAGAAGTTCGCCCGTTCCGGGAACGCGCAGCATCGATCCCGTCATCGGGTCATAGACGCCGCGGCGATGCGCCTCGGTAACGGGAATCCGGTCCGGCTCGGCCGGAGGCTCCGGCTCGATCCCGTATTCCCTGACATTGCCGGCGGACAAGACCATGTGGATGGCTTCGGATTTTTTCGACGTCGTGGTGGTGGCGGAATAATTGGTCGACACCAATGCGCCGCCCACGACGCGGCCTTGCGCCGCGCCGGTGCCGGAGCCGCCGGCGAACGCCTTCAATAGTCCCGAGGTGCCGCCGGAGGCCGCCGCGGTAAACTGATCGTCCGCAATATCGATGGTCCAGGCGCCCTTGCCGACGGGGATGCCGGCCAGCGTCGCCTCATAACGCGCCTCCAGCTTGCCCTGGGCGAAAGCGGGATGCGCGGCGGCCGACAGCATGAACGCGACGGCGCACAGGCTGCCCAGCACCCGCAGCGCCAATGGGTTCAGCCGGGGCGAAATCATGCGTTGCGTGGTCACTGAAGGGCGGTCCTCAAGTCGGCGCGATCGATCTGTCATTTAAGCGAAAATAACCGGCAGACAACGGATCGGCGCGCTTTTCGAGCAAATCCGAAGCCGCGGAATTTCGATTTGCGCGTATTCTGACGCAAAACCGGTTCCCACTTTTGCGGAATACGCGCCGGAACCGGCTTGATGTCGGCGGCGAATACGCCGTTTATATGATGGCTTCCGGCGGCCGAACGCCCGTCGAAACCGGCTTTTCCGGGCTTTGGACCGGGCTCAAAACCTTGACGCCCCGCCGCTCTCCCCCTATAGGTCCGCGGTTCCCTGGATGGACGTAATTTTGAACCCTTAAGCTCGAGCCCGACAGGGATCGAGCCCGGGGATGGAAGAGGATTTTCGCGATGGCGCGGCGCTGCGAACTGACGGCCAAGGGCCCTCTGGTGGGTCACAAGGTGAGCCACTCCAATATCAAGACCAAGCGCCGGTTCCTGCCGAACCTGTGCAACGTCACCTTCATTTCCGACGCGCTGGGGCGGAACGTGCGGTTGCGGGTTTCGACCAACGCGATCAAGTCGGTCGATCACCGCGGCGGCTTCGATGCGTTTCTGATCAAGGCCAAGGCGGCCGAGCTGTCGCCGAAGGCGCTCGAGCTGAAGCGCCAGATCGAGGGCTGAGGGGTTCGTTGAGGCTGAGTTGGCTGAGAGTTTGACGGCCGGGTCGCA
>Ga0097691_1002954_pt1 | contig 10816 bp, 12 predicted proteins | sample NGESurdeep072012_8_FD_72858 | JGI IMG/M metagenome (GOLD analysis project Ga0097691, IMG submission 72858) | Arctic peat soil microbial communities from Barrow, Alaska - NGEE Surface sample 210-1 deep-072012 | ecosystem: Environmental > Terrestrial > Soil > Wetlands > Peat ...
CACTAATTAGCCCCGCCATGACTCAGGGAAGCCCGCTGGCGATCTTGCCGCTCGACAGCGGCCCAGGCCAGCCACCACACCCTAAAACGACTCCATGATTCGCTGTGAGTCAGCGTGTAGGGCAGCGCCGCCAGGTCCGTTATTTGGTCGCTTTCGGGCAATAGCAGACAACGGTGGATTTTGGCCCGCGATGGATTGTCCGCTAATGACCCATAAGCGACATTGCGCCCGTTCACGCTGCGTTCAGATACAAAATAACAGGATGCGCCAACTCTAACAGGTGGAGTAAATGTGATGCTACGCAAACTGTCGATTGCTGCTGCAATCGCGAGTGTTCTACTAATTCCGGTGTCAGCTTCCGCTGAGACGGTTCATCGCAACGCTAACGTCAATCGGAACGTTCACGTCAACAGGAACGTCAATGTGAACAGGAACGTTCACGTCAACAGGAACGTCAATGTGAACAGGAATGTTCACGTCAATAGAGCCGTACACGGGAACTACGTCGTCGGCAGAGCATATAATGGCCACTATTGGTACGGCCAAAATCGCCACCGTTGGCATGGCGTTTGGTACGCATACGGCGTCGGCCCGTGCTGGATCAACGTTGACGGCCTTTGGTTCTGGAACGTCGCTGCTTGCCCTCCCTGAAAAGTTGGATTGCGGCTATCACAGTCCGATCGATAGCTTCTGAGATCAAACAAAACCCCGGGCAACGCTCCGGGGTTTTCTTTTGGTGGAAAGCCGAAAAGCGTTGAATGTCTGTTTCTGGCACTTCGCGGCCTATCAGACCCAAGTCCCGAATGGTCGCTATTGGGTGCATAGCGGACAAAGGGCCGTCCGAGGTCTGAATGGCTACGCAGCGAATGACCCAACAGATGGGGTAATCGGCCGGCCCAACTTGTGGATAGCTGAAGATTTTGGGTGCTGCGCTTCAGGCTGATGGTGAAACGAGGTCACCGAGGTTACGGGCCTCAAGCATCAGAAGGAGAAGCGCAGCATGGACCATTTTGCTGGATTAGACGTATCAGTCAAGGAGACCAGCGTCTGCATTGTGGATGACACAGGCAAGATCGTACGAGAAGTAAAGGTTGCGAGCGAACCGGAAGATCTACTGCAGATATTGAGTAACCCTTCCTACCACTTCAAGCGGATCGGACTGGAAGCCGGGCCGCTATCGCAATGGCTTTACAGCGCACTTGCCGAAGCGGGCTTGCCGGCGATCTGTGTTGAGACGCGGCACATGCGGGCGGTGTTGAAGGCGCAGATCAACAAGACCGACCGCAACGACGCTCGCGGCATGGCGCAGATGATGCGGGTTGGACTTTATCGCCCGGTGCATGTGAAAACGCTACGCAGCCAGAAACTGCGGATGCTACTGACCCATCGCAAGCTGCTGCAGTCAAAGGCGATCGCTATCGATAACGACCTGCGTGGTACGTTACGCAACTTTGGCCTCAAGGTGGGCATGGTCGGAACGGTGAAGTTCGAGGCTCGCATCAAGGAGCTGGTCGAGAACTTGCCCGATTTGGCTGAGTTGATCGAACCGCTGCTTGTGGTCCGGCGAGTGCTACGCGAGCAGTTTTGCATCCAGCATCGCCGCTTGCTGGCCATCGTGCGGGACGATGAGGTGTGCCGGCGCTTGATGACGACCCCTGGGGTCGGCCCCGTAGTGGCGCTGACCTATCGCGCCACCGTCGACGTGCCGGCGCGCTTCCGGAAGTCCAAGTCAGTCGGGGCGGTGTTTGGACTGACGTGCGCCAAGCATCAATCGGGCGAGAGCGAACGCAGCGGCAGAATATCACGCTGCGGAGACGAGATGATGCGGGTCATGCTCTACGAAGCGGCCCAGAGCATGCTGCTGCATTCAAAGAGATGGTCCTGGCTCAAGGCCTGGGCGATGCAGATCGCCAGGCGCCGCGGAATGAAAAAGGCGATCGTGGCGCTGGCGCGTCGGTTGGCCGTGATCATGCACCGCATATGGGTTGATGGCACTGAGTTCCGCTGGACCCGGGAACAAGCCGCGGCAGCAGCATGAAAACCGTGCAGGATCAAATACGATAGGAGAAAACTCGAGTTCCACTAAGCCGTGGAAAGATGTCCCTCGCGGGACGATGGATGAGGTGAGTTCGTAATGTCGCTTGAACCTGCTGTCACTCTGACGGCAAGGTCGCCCAACAGATTGTTCCGCCTCGTCCTCGAATCCCATAATGGAAGGGCCTTGGTGCCGATTCCGAAGAGAAGCGCGAGCCCGTGAGCGACATCGACACTGCAGTAGTGGATCGTCTGAAAGGTAGTGGCTGATGGCTTGAAAGCGCTTGACCCCAACCGGCCGATTAGAGAAGCGACATTGGCTGTGCACTGCGGCAATGGTTTTGATGCCAGTTTCAGCCCCTATCGAAGTACTCATTTAAGCCGATAAGATGCTGTCTCCTGAGCTTAGGGGCGGACATGAGACGGCGCGAATTTATCACGCTTGTCGGTGGCGAGAGAGCCAAATTTTCGATCGTTTCGCGCATGCAATAGCCAGCGAAGCAATGAAAAAGCGAAGTAGCATGACGACAGGGCGCAAGCGCCACAATACGCCGCAGGTCGCTCGTCGTCGCAAGCCTCCCGCCGCCGATGCAAACGAGAAGATTGCGCTCCTCAAACGTGAGCGAGACGAGGCGCTGGAACGGGAGGCAGCAACCGCCGAAGTGCTGAAGGTGATCAGCCGATCGACGTTTGACTTGCAAGCCGTGCTCGAAACCTTGGTCCAGTCGGCGGGCAAATTATGCCAAGCCGAGAATGTTCAAATCTTCTTGCGCGATGGTGAGTTCTACCGACTCGCTGCGGACAACGGCTTTTCGCCAGAATACCAGCAGTATGTGAGAGAGCACCCGATCAGGCCGGGTCGAGGCACGCTGGTGGCACGAACGGCATTGGGTGTCGTCCCAGTTCAAATACCGGATCGGCTTGCTGATCCCGAATACACTTATCATGAAGGTGGTAACCTGGGCGGCTACCGCACATTGCTTGGTGTTCCGCTGGTCCGAGACGGAAATTGTATTGGCGTTATTGCTTTGACGCGCTCAAAGGTGCGCCCATTTACCGACAAGCAGATCGAGCTGGTTAAGAATTTCGCCGCCCAGGCCGTCATCGCCATTGAGAACGCGCGGCTGCTCAACGAGCTGCGCCAGCGCACCGACGATCTGAGCGAATCTTTGCAGCAGCAGACCGCCACCGCCGACGTGCTCAAGGTCATCAGCCGCTCAACCTTCAGTCTTCAGACGGTGCTCGATACGCTGACCGAGTCAGCTGCACGACTGTGCGAGGCGGACATGGCCGCCATTACGCGTCACGAGGGCTCGGCCTATTATTACGCTACGACCTATGGCTTCCCGCCAGAACTGGACGACTATCTCAAGAGCATGCGGCACGAGCCAGGGCGAGGGAGCGTAATCGGGCGAACAATTGTGCAAGGCAAGACAGTTCATGTAGCTGACGTTCTTGCGGATGCGGAATACACGCAGGCCGAAGCTCAGAAAAAGGCCGACTATCGCACCGTTCTCGGCGTACCCCTCCTGCGCGAAGGAAATCCAATCGGCGTGATTGTGCTGATACGTCATGCAATGCAACCATTTACCGATAAGCAGATCGAGCTGGTCGCCACCTTCGCCGACCAAGCGGTGATTGCGATCGAGAACGTGCGCCTGTTTGAAAGCGTCGAGGCCCGCACGCGCGAACTCAGTCAGTCAGTCGAAGAGCTGCGGGCGCTCGGCGAGGTCAGCCAGGCGGTGAACTCGACGCTCGACCTCGAAACGGTGCTCACCACCATTGTCGGCCGGGCGGTACAGCTGTCGCGCACCGATACCGGCGCGATTTACGTGTTCGACGAGGAACGCAAGGAGTTTCGCCTGCATGCCACCTACGGCATGAGCGAGGCCATGATCGCGGCGATCACCGGCCGGCAAATCGGCCTCGGCGACGCAAATATTGGGGCGGCCACAGCGCAGCGCAAGCCGATCCAGGTCCCCGACATTCGCAATGAACCGGCCTCCCCGGTCAACGAGATCATCCTGCGCGAGGGCTATCGCAGCATCCTGATCATTCCGCTGCTGCGCCCAGACCACATCGTCGGCGCGCTGGTAGTCCGGCGCAAGACGCCGGGCGAGTTCCCACAATCCACCATCGAGCTGCTGCAGACCTTTGCTGACCAGTCGGTGGTGGCAATCCAGAACGCGCGCTTGTTCGAAAGCGTGGAAGCTCGGACGCGCGAACTTGCGAAGTCGCTGAAGGACCTGCGCACTGCGCAGGACCGCCTGGTGCAGACGGAGAAGCTCGCCTCACTTGGGCAACTGACCGCCGGCATCGCGCACGAGATCAAAAACCCGCTCAATTTCGTCAACAATTTCTCGGGGGTCTCCGCCGAACTAATCGATGAATTGCAGGACGTCCTGAAGGGAATATCGATCAACCATAAAGCTCGCACCGAGATTAACGAGCTGACCGATACGCTGCGAGGCAACCTCGACAAGGTCGTGCAGCACGGCAAGCGCGCGGATGCGATTGTCAAGAACATGCTGCTGCACTCGCGCCAGGGCTCGGGAGAGCACCGGCCGGTCGATATCAATACCATCGTCGAGGAGAGCCTCAATCTCGCCTATCATGGGGCGCGGGCCGAGAAGCAGGGCTTCAATATCACCCTGGAGAGTTCCTTTGATCCGGCCGCCGGCGAGGTCGATGTGTTCCCGCAGGAAATCACGCGGGTTCTGCTCAATTTGATTTCAAACGGCTTCTATGCGGCGACGAAGCGTAAAGCGCACGCCGATGACAATAGGTATGAACCGACCCTTGCTGCCGCGACCAAGAACCTCGGCGACAGCGTGGAGATCAGGATCCGCGACAATGGCACCGGCATTCCGCCCGAGGTGAAGGAAAGGATGTTCAATCCCTTCTTCACGACCAAGCCCGTCGGCGAGGGCACGGGCCTCGGCCTGTCCATCAGTCACGACATCATCGTCAAACAACATGGCGGGTCTATTGAGGTCGATACGCAGCCGGGCGAGTTCACTGAATTCAAGATCGTTCTGCCGCGCGGGGCTGCGACCATCGCCAAATCAGGAGGACGCCCGTGAACCTTCTCATCCTCGTGGTCGATGACGAGCCGGATGTGGAGCTGCTGTTCCGCCAGCAGTTCCGGCATGACCTCCGCGCCGGCCGCTTTACAATGGAGTTTGCCCAATCCGGCGCCATGGCACTTCAACGCATCACTGATGCGACGGACGTGCCAATCATTCTGATCCTGTCCGACATCAACATGCCGGGGATGAGCGGCCTTGAGCTCCTGCCCAAGGCGAAGGCCATGCGGCCCGATGTTCCAATCATCATGATCACTGCCTATGGCGATGCGGAAACGAAGCGTAAGGCGCTGGAGAACGGCGCCGAGGCGCTTCTGACCAAGCCGATCGATTTTGGGACGCTCCGCAGCGAAATCGACATGCGCGTCGGAAGCGCTGCATAACCGTCGGCACCTCGCGTCTGTCTTGCGGCAACGCCGTAAAACGCGAATACTCACGCCAGTTTGGGAGTCATCCGGGGAATCCCGGTTTGAATAGGGGGAACGCATGAAAAATTATCTCATCGCCGCGGCTGTGTTGTTTTGCAGCTCGAGCGCTCTCGCCCTTGACGCGACTGAACTCGCCTCACTGAGGGAAACTGTTCGAGAAATCTGCGTAAATCCAGATCGGGTGGGCGATTATCTCCGGACCGAAGGAGAGGTTAAAGTTGGAGCGCCGGTTGTAGTGAAGATCATCACCGGTGAACTGTCTGGTAAGCTAACTTACGAAAAGTGGCGAGGCATCTCGATTGCCGCCGATCATTACAAGACAGACCCGCGTCAGTGCGCAACTGAAATACTAAAAATTTTGCAGCCGGCGCTTACTTCCGCAAAGGGCGGCGACGTCCACTAATCGAGTTCTGGAACGGCAAGCCCTACCATTTATGAAAACAAGGGCGAAATAAATATAAATTAGGCGCAGCGCGGTTAATCATGCCCGACTGGAAATAGAGGGTGCTTGACCACCTAAGCGGAACGAGCCGCGAGTGGGCGATGGTGGATTTCAAGGCGCGGTGGGGCGTTTAGTCAATGTCCGCTATTGGCTGCCGGCTCAACCGGTCGATGCAACACAGGCGTTAAATCTCTCTGCTGGGGTTTCAAATTGCAAGGTCTCACGTGGTCGTTCATTGAGCTGACGCTACACCTTATTCAGATAAGCTTGCGAGTACACCGACAAGAGCGGACATTGAGCAACCGCCCCACCGCGCCTTGAAATCCGCCATCGCTTCAGCGCGGCTTGCGGAATACGGTCTATTCATCAGCCCGTCGTGAGCAGCATCGCCAAGGCAGTGATCGCGGCGAGCGTCAGGACAATTACTAACGGATTGAATAGCGGCTCTGGCTCGTACCTATTTGTCATTCGACATCCCCGAAAGGTGTCTGCATCCCTTCTTTAATCCTCAGGAATTGTAGTCTCGCTGTGATCTGTCAAATGTGAGCTAGTTCACGCAGGGGAATTCGGACTACGGTCTAACCGCCGCCACCAAGCCGCCTTAAAATCCGCCATCGCCTGCTCACGGGTCGCCGCGTAGCACAAGTTAAGAATTAAGGACCCAGAAGGCGATAATCGCCAAAGCAGCCAGCGCCGAAAACATCAATATTGTCTCCGGCCAATCTCCGATTGCATCCTGATTTTGGTGGTCAGCGTGCATTGTGGTGCCTCCATAGGCAGCCGCACTGATCCAACGCTAGTCTAAGAGGTAAGTTCCATCCTCAGCTTATCGCCGGGAACGAAATTAGTGCTGTGAAAACCGGCGCTCGTGACTTAAGCGCAAGTCACGCTACCCACGCCGCCTTAAAATCCGCCATCGCGTCATCTCGGCTCGCCGCATAGCCACGATCATAGGCGCTTTGCGAATCGCGTGCCGTGATCGTCCAAAACAACCGGCGATCTTCCGGTGCCGCGTGCACCGAAGGCAATGGATCGTTAAACGTTATTCTGCTAGACGGCTGTTCACTTTTTCATGGAGGTTTATATGGCGAAGCGTAAACAGCGGGCTTGGACGAAGAAAGACATTGCCGAGCTTAAGGCGCATTCAAAAGCCAGAACAATGGTATCAAAGATTTCGAAACTAATGAAAAGAACGGTTGGGGCGTTAAGACGGAAAGCTGGGATTGTGGGAATCAGATTGGGCCATCGGCGTTAGGTCACCCGACGCGTCGTCTGCATAAGCGCTCACTTCGAGGACCCGAAAGTGATCGCAGCCGCGACCGAGACACCACGCGGCCAGGCTACTGTCTGTAATGTCAGCTCACCGAATGCGGGCCTGACTTGTTCGACGCGTCTTTCCATTGCTTGATGCTGTCGGCGAAGACCTTCATCGCGGTTGTTGCCGCGTGGCTCAGGCTGGCGTAACCGGCGACCTCCCGGCTGACGCGTTCGCCCTCGTTGCGCAACATGTCGCGTACGCTTTCCAACTCACGAATGACCCGGTCGATTTCCTCCATCGAATCGCCGGCGGCGCGCTGGATCAGTGCATTCAGATTTTCGGCGGCCGGGTCATTGGGCGCATTGACCTCGCTGCGTTGCCCTTGCAGGAATGAGACGTCACGCCGGACGAACTCACGGATCTCACCCTCGACCGCGTTCGCCGTCGCCTGATCGATGTTACTCAGTTTTTCCGGTGGACGCCGGTTGAGTGGAGCGTATTTCTCCGGGCCGGATTTCTCTGCCATGGTCTACCCCTACACAGGCGCATCCGTTGCGCGATAAACTTGCGTCGTCGTCTTTTGTTATGGCCGTATCGTCCAGCGGCCGTTTCCTCGACGTATCTCAGAGTGTATGCGGCGGCCCGTCAAGCAGCTTGAGCTTAGCCGTTAGCATGGCGATGCGTATATCCGCCTCGGTGCGGGTGAGGTTCGGCTTGAACGCGTCGAGCTCGTAGGCGGCCTCCGCAAGTTCCTTCAGCGTCGCTGCCTGCGCGGCTGTCATTAGCTCGTCGGCGGTCATCGGTTGTGGCGCGCGGCGGGAGTTCGGGCCATCATGCTGCCAGTATAGTATAATTGAGCCGTCGGCGCTTCTAGCGCAGAAGGAAACGGTGGGTCTCAATAAAGGCGGCGGGGACCACCGGGTTTTTCAATAACCCGGTGCTAACCCCACCCTTGCCTCCCAGTGCATTGACAAGAACTTGGCTCAGTTCCGTGAAAAAACTGCCGCGACCGAGGCTCCACGCGGCGGGGATACGCACGCCGTTGGCGCGCATGTTGCCGAGGGCGATTAGCACATCTCGTCATCTCGCTACGGCGCAAATTTTGTCCGCTTTCGGACAACAGCGGACAAAGTTGGACTTTGGCCTGCAATGGTTTGTCCGCTTAGGACCCAAAGCGTACATTGGGACTGATCGGCATCGGGCCCGCTGTGTGCCATTTCCCACTCGCGGGCCGGTCGCAAAGTGCTAGGCGTGCCCCTACACGGTTTGGATAGCCACCAGATGGGCGAATTTCCGAACCATTGCGACCGGATTTGGCGAAGAAGCTTGGGGGTCGATAAATTGTATCGGGGCTCAAAACGGGAATGTTGCATCGATCGACATGTCACGTAGAGTAGCCATGCGAAAACAGATCGGAACAACAATGCCGGCCGTGTTCGCTGCTTTTCTCGTGGCCCTTGCCGTCACCATCCTGCAAAGCGGTTCGGCGCGCGCGGCCGACAACTGCATTGCTAGGCCAAACTCGCAGCCGCCACAGGGCAGTCACTGGTACTACCGCATAGATCGTGTGAAGCAGCGCAAGTGTTGGTATTTTCGTCCGCAGGACCAGAAAGTTCGCAACGCAGAGCCGCAAGTGCAGCCGGCAAAACGATTGCTGGCGCCCATGGGGGCAAAGACGGCCGGTGACGGCCTTATACCGCCGACTCAGGTTGAACAACCGTCGCCGGAGACATCGCGCGCGACCACGGGCAGCGTGAGGGCACAGAGATTCGAGCAACAGGGAGTTGCGATGAGTGCTCCGGTGGCGCAAAACAACACGTTGGAAGGGCGTGCGTTGACGGAAACACACGTTATCGACGCACACGATGCGGCGCAGGTACGACAGCCGGTCGCCGCCACCACCGAAATGTCAGATTCAACGACGGTTCCCCTCAGGCACATGCTTCTTCTCTTTGCGAGCGCATTGGTCATTGCCGGCATATTCCACCGCATCGCCCGCACGACACGTCGAGAAGTGAGCGACCGCGCTTAGTGGCCAATCTGAACCTAAACGATAAGCCGCCATGTGCGTTGCCGCTATACAGAAAAACCGCCTCGCGGTGGTCTCTCCAAAATCCGATCACCGGTTTTGATCAGGCGGCTGCGGTTTTTTGATCAGGGGCTACAATGGCAGGTTCGCTGCATGTCCGAGATGGGTCATTAGACGGGGTAATCGGCCGGCGAGCTCGTGGGTTCTGTCCGACAAGTGCTGACGGCCTCCAATACCGGGTCCCCATTTGTAATGAAATCCTAGAAATGAGCAGCGCTAAAATGCCTAACCCCTCTTAACGGCCGGAGTTGTGACAGTAGGAGCGGTTTCTCGTGCACCGGCAGACGGGGATGAATGCGCGAAAGCAAAAACGCCGACAAACAGAATTGTGGCGCTCAGGGCGACGAAAACCACCCTAAGATGGGTTCTGCGATTGGCGGTCAGCAGTGTGTCGTTCATGGTCGTCAGCTCGCATTGCCCCTCAGGTCACCTCCTGGATGATGGCGGCATCAGTCTCGCAATAACTTGCGCGGTGTTGAATGAGTATTACTACGTCATGGGCGCCATACATGTGACCTATTTGACACGGAGAGAAAAAATGTGGCTGGCCGGCTCGTAGGTCCCGGGGGGCATTAGCCGTTATCTGACCCATGCTCATTCTCAAACGCGCCTCAAAATCCCGACCGAGCGGCAAATGGTCGGACGATGATTACGGCGTGTTCGACGGCGACCAGTACAGCGGACGGATTATGTGGACGCATGCGGCGCCGGAAGATCGCCGCTGGTTTTGGACAATCACCGCACGGGTGCCGCAGACCCCGACCGATCGAGGCTATGCGGCGCCGCGCGAAGCCGCGATGACGGCGTTCAAACTGGCTTGGAAACTAACGTATCAGCCGCCAGTTACGCGGTCGGCGGGTATTGGTGTGGCCTCCTAAACAACCAGCCAAATCCTGACGTAGGTGCTTTGACATGATTGTCCGCTATTGGACAAAAGCGGACAACGGTCGATTTTGGCCGGCGACGGTTTGTCCGCTTTTGACCCAACAGCGACATTAGCTGTGCACTGCGGCAATGGTTTTGATGCCGGTTTCAGCCTCTATCAAAGTACTCGTTTGAGCCGATAAGATGCTGTCTCCTAAGCGTGGGGGCGGACATGCAACGGCGCGAGTTCATTACGCTTGTCGGTGGTGCAGCGGCGGCATGGCCGCTGGCGGCGCATGCGCAACAGCCCGCGATGCCGCTGATTGGATTTCTCAACCCCGCTATTGGGGGCACAGCGGACAACGGTGGATTTTGAACCGGGATGGTTTGTCCGCTTTTGACCCGAATGTATGGTCCGGCCGTGCGTTGCAAGAGTCTTTGTCGAGCTGGCGGTGTGCGGTCTTGCATCAATGTATCCGGCCTCTGATTGGAGCGTGTTGTGCTCCGGGCCATCATGGATATCAGCGCGCGTGCGATCTCATTAGCGGAAAGGCCTCGAGCGGGCCATTTGGGTCACCAGTGTTCGCATGCGCCGGGAAGACCGAATCTCCATCT
>Ga0097691_1002957_pt1 | contig 10811 bp, 9 predicted proteins | sample NGESurdeep072012_8_FD_72858 | JGI IMG/M metagenome (GOLD analysis project Ga0097691, IMG submission 72858) | Arctic peat soil microbial communities from Barrow, Alaska - NGEE Surface sample 210-1 deep-072012 | ecosystem: Environmental > Terrestrial > Soil > Wetlands > Peat ...
GGCGGCGACAAAGGTATCGGACAGCGAAAGGACCGTCGGGCTATAGGTGGCGATTTGAGCCACGGTCGTGAGGAACGTCATCACATACACATCGTAGTATCCGGATGGGAAGAGACACTGTCTCCCGGCCATCGAGGTTGGAGCCATATCCACGGCGAAGTCGTAGCAATAGGACCCAGCCGGCTTCGTCATCGCCTGGACGGTGAGCGGCACGCCAATCTTGAGTTGTTTCTGAGCAGCCGCGGCAGCGGACGTAGCAAAGGCCAGATCGAGTGTGCCGGGGACTTTCTTGATGAACATGCTCGCGGCGGACACGGTGGCGTCGCCGTTGACGTCACCCGCGAGGACCAGTAGGTCCTGGTCCCGCATCTGGACGAGTGCCGTGTCGATCTTTGCGCTGTAGGTAGGATATTTCGCTTTTAGTGCGGTTTCGGCGGCCGAGTCATTCCGTTCGGTCGAGGTCATCACCAGCCAGGTCGCAGGCATATCGATGGTGAATGCGCCGGGGGATTCGTAACGTGCCCAGCCAGCAGGAAGCGTCGGGAGGGTGTCGATGGGGCCACCCTGCACGCTGGGAGCGGAAGTCGCGACGGCGCTCGGAGCGGCACTCGGGACGGGTGTAATGGCCAGACCGCCACACGCGGCGACGAGTGCGCTGGCGAGGAGCGTCAACGTGGTGACCAAGCGGCGCATGGTGCCTCTCATCGGCTCTGCCGAGACGTGTAGCGCGGACAGATCCGCCCGCTGCGTCGAGGGTATGCCGCCCGTAAGGCGGGAATAGGGGGCCATTCGTACCACGGCCCCCGGCTTCGCTCCGGGCGCTCCGCCCGTATGCGGGATGGGACGCGCACAGGGCGACCGGGGCCGTTTGTTGTATTCGGAACGTCACGACGTTCTCCGTGGCCACGAACGAGTACGTCGGCAACGGCAAAGAGAAGGCCGAGTTCCATTCGGTGGTCGCGTGGGACCGGCTCGCCGACATCTGTGGCAGCTACCTCGGCAAGGGGATGACGGTCGCGATCGAGGGCCGGATCCAGACCCGGCAGTGGGACGACGATCGCGGCGCGCACCACTGGAAGACGGAGATCGTGGCGGCGGCGGTCGAGATGCTCTCCGGCCGGCGCAAGAAGGACTACGCGGCCGACGCGCTGGCGGTCCAGGCGAACGCGCTCGGCGTCGAGCCGGCCGGACCGGCCGAGGACGCCGACGATGACGACGAGGCGGAGCCGAGCCTCGCGCCCGGCGACCCGGAGCCGGTCGAGGCGGTCCTCGTCGCCTGATCGCGCACGCTCAGCTCGCGATGGGCGCCGTCCTCCCATCCGGCGCCCGTCGCGTTGCCATGTCGCGGGGGACGCTGGGCCCGCCGGCCCGAGGTCGTGGGGAGCCGCGCGGCGCGCCTCAGGCGGAGGCGGCGCGTCTCACGCGGCGCCCGCGTCGGGCGCGTCGTAGAGGCGCCGTCGCGGCAACCCGGTCGCCGCGGCCACCCGGCGTGCCGCTTCGCCGCGGGCAACGCCGTCGGCCACGAGGCGGGCGACCTCGGCTTGGGCCGCGGCGATCGCGTCGAGAAATTGCCCGGGCTCCGCGGGTGGCGGGTCCGGCATCCCTCCGGCCGAGCCAACCGATGCGGCCGGCTCCGAACCCGCAGACCGCCGCCGTCCGGACGGCAGCTCGCCGACCACGACGACGACCTCACCGCGCCGATCGATCATGCTCGCCGCGGCAGCCGCGGCAAGCACGCCGAGGCTCCCCCGCAGCGTCTCCTCGTGGAGCTTGGTCAGCTCGCGGCAGACAGCCGCCGGTCGCGCGTCACCACACGTGACGGCAAGGTCGGCCAGCGTCGCCGCGAGGCGGCCGGGCGCCTCGAAGAGCACGGCGGTTCGCTCGTCCTCCGCCAGGCGCGCGAGCCGTTCGCGGCGTTCGCGCCCGCGTCGCGGCAGGAATCCCTCGAAGCTCCACCGCGGCCCCGCGATCCCGGATGCGACGAGCGCGGCGAGGACGGCGGATGCGCCCGGAATCGGGACGACGGCGCCGCCCTCCGCCGCCCACGCCGCGACGAGACCGGCGCCAGGGTCGGAGACGAGCGGCGTGCCGGCGTCCGTGACGAGCGCGAGATTGCGCCCCGCCCGGAGATGCGCCAGCAGCGCCGGGGTCGTGGCCTCCTCGTTTCGCGCGTGATGCGGCACCAGGTGGGTCGTGATCTCGTAGCGCGCGAAGAGTCGCCGCGTGATCCGGGTGTCCTCCGCGGCGACCAGCGGGACCGCCCGGAGCATTTCCAGTGCCCTCAGCGTGACGTCACCCAGGTTCCCGATCGGCGTCGCGACGACGTAGAGGCAGCCCCGACCGGTCACGCCATCGACACCGGCCTCGGCGGTCTCGACCCCTGCGGCCGGCATGCGGGTTCCCCCGCGTTTCGCCGTCCCCGGGTCCGGGCTCACCGCCGCGCCGAGCCGGGCCGGCGGCGCGGGTACAGATAGTCCACGCCTGGCGTCCGCGGCCCCAGCTTCGCGACCGGCGGGACCTGACGCTTGAACTCGGAGGTCGCGACCATCTTCCCGATGCGGTCGACCATCGCCGGTTCGAACCCCATCGCCGCCAGCTCCTCGTCGCTTCGACGCTTGTCGATCATCCAATAGAGGAGCCGGTCCAGCTGTGGATAGCTGAAGCCGGCCTCTGCCTCGTCGGTCTGGCCGGGCCACAAGTCGGCCGACGGCGCTTTCCGGATGATCGCCTCGGGAACGCCGACCGTCGCCGAGAGCTGCCGAACCTGGCTCTTGTACAGGTCCCCGATCGGGTTGAAGGCGCAGGCGCTGTCGCCGAAGAGTGTCGTGTAGCCGATCAGCGTCTCGGTCTTGTTGCCGGTCCCGACCACGAGGCCGCGCCACGTCACGGAGCGATCGTAGAGGACCAGCATCCGGGCCCGCGCCATCGCGTTGCCGCGCCGGAGCGCGGAGGCCTCGAGCGCCTCCAGGCCTCCGGCGCCCCGCACCCCGTCGTGCCCGAAGTACCCGTCGACGATCGGGGTGATCTCCACGAGCTCGCTCGGGCAGCCCAGCCGAAGCACCACGTCTTCGGCGTCCGCCCGGGACGCGGGCGACGAGGCCCGGTACGGCATCAGGACGCAGAGGAGCCGATCTGCCCCGATCGCCTCGGCGACCAGGAACGCCACCAGGGCCGAGTCGATGCCGCCCGAGAGGCCCAGCACCGCCCGCTCGAAGCCAGCCTGGCGGAGCTGTGCGCGAATGAACGCCGCGAGCACGCGTCGCGCGATCCCGGTGTCGATCGCGAGCTCCGCCGGGAGCTCGAAGAGCGGGGCGTTCGGATCTCCCGGCGGCTGCACGCCCAGCGGCTGCACGCCCGCCTGGCCTTCGCCTCTTCCACTCATCAGGACGACGCCCTCATCGCGACGACGGCGTGGCAGTGCCGTCTTCGGCAAGGCCGGCCCGTTCGGCGACGATCCGGCCCAGCTCGCGTGCCAGCAGCTCCGGTCGTTCGTCGCGCAGGAGCGGCAGGCCGATGCGCTCGCGCCGGACGTCTGCCAGGGGCACGTCGGCGAGGACGAGCGCCTCGTCGTAAAGCGGGCCCTCGGCGATCACGTCGCCGCTCGGGCCGAGAACCATGGAACCGCCCCAGAAGGAGACCGACTCGTCCACGCCGACTCGGTTGCAGAAGACGACGACGCTCGTCGTGAGCTGCGCGTACGTGCGCAGGAGCGTTCGCCACGAGACCGCCGTCCCGAGCCCGCCCGCGTTGACGGCCGCCACGTCCCGACCCGGCGACGAGGCGACGTTCACGAGGATCTGGGCGCCGTCGAGGGCCAGGAGCGCGGGCACGTTGAGGTGCCAGAAGTCCTCGCAGATCGCGAGCCCGACGCCGAGGCCGAGGCGCGACGGGACGGCTCGCAGGGCGTCTCCGGCCGCGAAGAAGCGCCGCTCGTCGAAGAGCCCGTAGGTCGGCAGGTAGAGCTTGCGGTGGACGTGGCGAACGCCGCCGTCCTCCAGGAGCGCGGCCGCGATGAAGAGACGATGGTCGGTCGACTCCTCCACGAAGCTGACCACGGCGGAGCAGCCGACCGTCTCCGCGGCAAGTTCGAGGAGGCGCGGATCGTCGGCCCGCATCGCGACCTCGGCGGCGAGGTCCTGGAGGTGGTAGCCGGTCAGCCCCAGCTCGGGGTAGACGATGAGCCCGGCCCCGGCGGCGCGCGCCTCGACGAGCAGCTCGTGATGTCGGGCGAAGTTCGCATCGAGGAGGCCGAGCTGCGGCGCGAGCTGGGCGAGGGCGATCCGGAGCGGCTGCACGCCCCGAGTCTACCGCCGGCGGGTGGGCAGGAGCTGGTGCTCGCGGGCCGGCCGCCCCGGCGTCACGTTCGGCGACACGCCGGTAGCTGGCAGATCTCGGTCTCTCGGTGCTAGGCTTCGAGGGTCGCGGCTCGTGGCAACTCGCCCGAGCCCGGGTTTCAGCGCCCCGTGCGGTCGTGGAAACGACGGTCGAACGGGGCCGCGCAAGGAGGAGACGGACGGAGCATGTCCCGTACCCGAGGCGATCGCCGCTGCTCGTGCAGCTGGCGACGGGCCCGGGGATCCGCCGCGACGCCAGCCGAGTCAGCGAGCTGAGCTCCGCCGGGAAAGTCGCCGGGTCGGGGCCAGAACCACAGACTCGTCCAGGCGCGGCATGGGGCCGCGCGAGTCAGGGGCAAGGGCCGCGGTTCGCGGTTCCGGCCGAAGGAGGAGGTACATGGTGAAACAGAGGGCGTTTGCCCTTGCGTTCGCGGCGGTTCTCGTCGCGGCGTGCTCAGGGTCGAGCGCGACGACCGTTCCGGCCAGCGTGGCTCCGGCCAGCGTGGCTCCGAGCACCGCGCCGGCCAGCGTGGCTCCGAGCACCGCGCCGGCCAGCGGCCAGCCGGTCGCCGGCGGCACCCTCGTCGTCGGGCTCGATGGCGACATGGTGTTCGCAGATCCGTCGCTGACCAGCGACGGCAACTCGCTGTACGTGGCGGCCCAGGTCATCCAGGGCCTCGTAGGCCTGAAGCCCGGTACGATCAGCGAGGTCATCCCCGTCCTCGCCTCCGCGCTGCCGGTCGTCAGCTCCGACGGCAAGACGTACACGTTCACGCTTCGGACGGGCGTCACGTTCCATGACGGCTCGCCTTTCAACGCCGCAGCCGTGAAGTTCAACTACGATCGCTGGAAGGCGTACCCGAAGGGCGACCTCCAGGACAATGCGTACTACTACGGCGCGGTGTTCGGCGGCTTCGGTGCGGACTCCAACGTCGTGTCCGTCGACGCACCGAACGACACGACGGTCGTCTTCACCTTCAAGGCACCGCAGAGCAACTTCCTGATCAGCCAGACGCTGCAGGTCTTCGGCATCCAGAGTCCGACGGCCCTCCAGAAGGACAAGGCAGACACGACGCCGCTCAAGGACAACAAGTACGCCCAGGGTCAGGGCGAGAGCATGGTCGGCACGGGGCCCTTCACGTTCAAGGAATGGGTGCCGGGCGACCACGTCACGCTGGTCAAGAGCGCGAGCTACTGGGACACCGCGAACGCGGCCAACGTCGACCAGATCACCCTCAAGCCGATGGGCGATTCGACCGCCAAGCTGCAGGCGCTGCAGTCGGGCGGGATCGATCTGGCCCAGACGATCTCGCCGGCGGATGCCGCCACGGCGACGAGCTCGGGTCTCACCGTCATCGACCGCGGCCAGTCCTGCAACATGGGCTACCTCGGCCTCAACCAGGCGTTCAAGCCCTACGACAACAAGGACGTCCGCCTGGCGATCGCGTACGCCCTCAACAAGCAGCAGTACATCGACTCGTTCTACGCCGGCCAGGGCAAGGTGCCCCAGAGCTGGATGCCGCCGGCGACGTCCGGCTTCAAGGCCGAGACGATCCCGACGTACGACGTCCAGAAAGCCAAGGACGCGGTCACGAAGGCCGGCCTGTCGGCCGACCAGCTCAAGATCGACCTCTACTACCCGTCGAACGTGGTCCGGCCGTACATGCCTGACCCCAAGAGCCTGGCCCAGGCGATCGCCGGCGATCTGCAGGCAATCGGCTTCACCGTCAACCTCAAGACTGAGGACTGGCACGGCGGATACGTCAGCGATGCGACCAACGGCAAGCTCTCGATGTTCCTGTTCGGCTGGACCTGCGACTGGGCGGGTGCCGACAACTTCCTCTACACGGCGTTCTTCGGTTACCAGAACGGCAAGCCGAACCCGCAGTTCGGCTACAAGAATGACCAGATGAGCCAGCTCATGCTGCAGGCGCTCCAGGCGCCGTCGGCCGACCAGGCCAACCAGCTGTGGGGGCAGGTCCAGGATCTCATCGCCCCGGACATGCCGACCGTTCCGATCGTGAACTCGACGCCGCCCGGCGCATACACCTCGAAGGTCCACGGGTTCGTGGGTGCCGGCAACGCGATCGAGTACTTCAACACGGTCTGGATCCAGCCGTAGAACCCTCGGGCACACTGCTCGAACCGTAGGTACCTGGCGCGAGCCCCCCGTGGTCGTCTGACCGCGGGGGGCTCGATCAAGAGGATCTCGTTCGCTCGTGCTGAGATACATCCTCCGACGCGTGCTCGGGGCCATCCCCGTGCTGTTCGGGCTGTCCGTCGCGCTGTTCCTGTTCCTCAGGCTCCTGCCCGGCGACCCCGCTGAGGCCATCCTCGGCCAGCACGCCACGCCGGAGCTCATCAAGCAGATCCGCGAGACCCTCGGTCTTGACCAGCCGCTGTACGTGCAGTACCTGGACTACCTCGGCCGGCTCCTCCACGGGGATTTCGGCGCGAGCATCATCGACGGCCGCCCCGTGGCCGACTCGTTCCTGGTCCGTTTCCCCGCGACGATCGAGCTCACCATCGGCGCGCTGATCTTCGCGGTCGGCCTCGGGATCCCCCTCGGTCGACTGGCTGCGCGCCACCCGAACGGCTGGATCGACGGGATGGTCACCGTCCTCTCGCTGTTCGGAATCTCGATCCCGATCTTCGTGCTGGGCTACACGCTCGTCTTCGTCTTCGCGGTCCAGCTCCACTGGCTGCCGGCGCTCGGCCAGATCGATCCGCGCCTCGGGGTGACCCCGGTGACGCATTTCGCCATCATCGACGCGCTCCTGACGGGCCGGGTCCCCGCCATCGTCGACTCATTCGCCCACCTGATCCTGCCGTCAATCGCGCTCGGCTCGATCCCGCTCGCGATCGTGACCCGGATCACCCGGGCCTCGGTCATCGAAGTGAGCAACGAGGACTACGTCCGCACGGCACGCGCGAAGGGCCTGACCGAGCGCCGCGTGAACGACCGCCACATCATGCGCAACGCCTGGCTGCCGGTCACGACGGTGATCGGGCTCCAGGTGGGAGGCCTGCTCGCGGGGGCGGTGCTCACGGAGACGGTGTTCACGTGGAACGGCGTCGGCTCATGGGTGGTGACCGCCATCCAGAACCACGACTACATCGTCGTGCAGTCACTCATCCTGATCTTCGCGACGATCTTCCTGACCGTGAACCTGCTCGTGGACATCGGCTACGCATTCCTCAATCCGCGGATCAGGTACGGCTGAGATGGCAGACCAGACGACGGCAGTAATCGTCCGTTCGACGCCACGCGCGAGCCGGGGCTTGTGGCGTGACGCCCTGCGCCGCCTCAGGCGGAACGGGCCGGCGATCTTTGGGCTCATCTGCATCGCGATCTTCATCCTGGGCGCGGTCCTCGCGCCGGTGATTGCCCAGTACGACCCCACGATCGGGAACCTCGCCTCTGGCAAGCAGGGACCCAGCCTGGCGCACCCGATGGGCACCGACCTGCTCGGCCGCGACGAGTTCAGCCGCGTCCTGTACGGGGCCCGCATCAGCCTCACCGTCGGCGTCGTGGCCGTGCTCGTCGGCCTCGCCTTCGGGACGGTGATCGGCGCAATCGCCGGCGGAGCCGGCGGCAAGGTGGACGCTCTCCTCATGCGGATCACGGACGTGCTGCTGGCGGTCCCCGGCATCCTGCTGGCGATCGGCATCGTGGCGTGGCTCGGCCACGGCCAGATCCAGATCATGCTCGCCGTCGGCATCTCCTACGCGCCCATCTTCGCCCGCCTGCTGCGCGGCAGTCTTCTCGCGCTGCGGGAGGCCGAGTTCGTCGTCGCCGCGCGTTCCATTGGCACGCCCGGTCACCGGATCCTGGTCCGCCACATGCTGCCCAATGCCCTCACACCGCTCATCGTCCAGGCCACGCTCGCGCTCGCGACGGCGATCATCGACGTGGCGGGGCTCGGCTTCCTGGGCCTCGGGCCAGGCGACCCGCGGATCGCGGAGTGGGGTGAGATGCTGACCGACTCGGCCCGCTTCCTTCAGTCGGCCCCGTACCTGATCTTCTTCCCGGGGGCAGCCATCGTCATCAGCGCGGTCGGCTTCAACCTCCTCGGCGACGGGTTGCGCGAGTCGCTCGACCCGCGCCTGAAGCGATAGGGTCGGACGATGGCACTCCTGTCGGTCTCTGACCTCATCGTGCGCTTCCGCACGCACGATGGGCTCATCCATGCCGTGAACGGAGTCTCGTTCGACCTCGACGAGGGCGAGACCCTCGGCCTCGTCGGTGAGTCCGGGTGTGGTAAGAGCGTCACGAACCTCGCCGTGCTCCGTCTGCTCCCGCAGCCGGCCGGTCGGATCGAGGGCGGCGCCGTGTACTTCGAGGGCGCGGACCTCACGCAGGTCTCCGAGTCGTCGATGCGCGAGCTGCGCGGCCGCGACATCGCGATGATCTTCCAGGACCCCATGACGAGCCTCAACCCGGTCCTCACGATCGAGGAGCAGATGGTGGAGACGATCCGGGCGCATCGCGAGGTCTCCAAGGCAGCGGCCCGCACCCGAGCGATCGAGCTCCTCGAGATGGTCGGCATCCCGAAGCCCGAGACGCGCCTGCGGGCGTTCCCCCACCAGTTCAGCGGCGGCATGCGCCAGCGCGTCATGATCGCCATGGCGCTCGCGCTCGAGCCGAAGCTCCTCATCGCGGACGAGCCGACGACGGCGCTCGACGTGACGATCCAGGCGCAGGTCCTCGACCTTCTTCGCAAGCTCACGGCCGAGCGGAGCACCTCGGTTATCCTCATCACGCACGACCTCGGCGTGGTTGCCGGGATGACCCAGCGAATCAACGTCATGTACGCCGGATTCATCGTCGAGACGGCCACCACGCCTGACCTGTTCGCCCGGCCCCGCCATCCCTACACGGTGGGCCTGCTCCACTCCATCCCGCGCCTCGATGCGGGCGACGATGAGCCGCTCATCCCGATCGAGGGCGTGCCGCCCGATCTGCGGCGCGCGCCCGTCGGCTGCCCGTTCGCGCCGCGCTGCGCGTGGCGCATCGAGCGCTGCTGGACCGAGATGCCGCCGCTGGAGCCGCTCATTGCCGGCGAGCGCGTCACGACGACCGGGCCGGCGGCCACTCACCAGCTCGCGTGCTGGAACTACGCCACCGCGGACGAGGCCTCCACCGGGCAACCGCTGCGCGACGGGTTCGTAGCGGCGCCCCCTCCCGCCACCGTCATCGAGGCGCTCGCCGCCGCCGGGGTGGATCCGGGTGCGGGACTCGTCGAGTTCGGCCAGGAGGGCCGGTCGTGAGCGAGTCGACGCCCGCGACTCCGACCGGGGCCCCCGGTGACGGCGTGCTCCTCGAGGTGCGCGACCTGGCGATGTACTTCCCGATCACGCAGGGGCTCATCATCTCGCGGCACACGGGCGACGTGCGGGCGGTCGACGGCGTGTCGTTCGCGCTGCGGCGCGGCGAGACGCTCGGGCTCGTCGGGGAGTCGGGCTGCGGCAAGAGCACCACCGGGCGCGCGATCATCCGCCTCTACCGGCCCACGGCAGGCACGGTCACCTTCGACGGCACGGAGCTGACGACGCTCGAGGGCGAGCCGCTGCGGCGGATGCGGCGCCGGATGCAGATGATCTTCCAGGACCCGTACGCAAGCCTCAATCCGCGGATGACCGTGGGCGGCATCGTGAAGGAGCCCCTCGAGGTCCACGCCATCGGGTCGCCGCGCGATCGCGAGGAGCGCGTCCGCGAGCTGTTCAGCATCGTGGGGCTCGATCCCGACTACGGCGACCGCTACCCGCACGAGTTCAGCGGCGGGCAGCGGCAGCGCGTCGGCGTCGCGCGGGCGCTTGCGGTGAACCCCGACCTCATCATCGCCGACGAGCCGATCAGCGCCCTCGACGTGTCGATCCAGGCGCAGATCGTCAACCTCCTCGAGCGGCTGCAGGACCAGTTCGGGCTCACCTACCTCTTCATCGCGCATGATCTCTCAGTGGTCCGGCACATCAGCGACCGGATCGCGGTCATGTACCTCGGACGCATCGTCGAGCTCGCCGGCTCGCGCGAGTTGCACGATCGGCCGCTCCACCCGTATTCGATTGCGCTCCTTTCGGCCGTGCCGATCCCGGATCCGGCCGTCGAGGCGAAGCGCCGACGCGTGATCCTGACGGGCGATGTCCCGAGCCCCGCGGCGCCGCCCACCGGGTGCTATTTCCACACGCGCTGCTGGCTCCGCGAGCGGCTCGGCAATCCGCCCGAGTGCGAGAACGTCGCGCCCGCGCTCGTCGAGGTCTCCCCGGGCCACGAAGTGGCATGCCACTTCGTGGCGCAGGTGGAGGGCACGCCGGAGGCGCAGCCGCCGGAGGACGGCCGACCGGGGCACCGGGGAGCGTAGACCGGCGGACTCGCCGCCGGCGGCCCCCGATCAGACCGACGATGTCCGCGCTGCCGCGGCGATCGTCTCGCCGGTCACCCCCTCGAGAAGTGGCAGGCAACCCGGTTCCGGGTCC
>Ga0097691_1002958_pt1 | contig 10811 bp, 7 predicted proteins | sample NGESurdeep072012_8_FD_72858 | JGI IMG/M metagenome (GOLD analysis project Ga0097691, IMG submission 72858) | Arctic peat soil microbial communities from Barrow, Alaska - NGEE Surface sample 210-1 deep-072012 | ecosystem: Environmental > Terrestrial > Soil > Wetlands > Peat ...
CGCTCGAGGGATTCGAGACCATCAAAGTGCCGCGCGTGGAATCCAATCGGATTGTGCTCCCTATCGGACGCGCGAGCGAGGTGACCGAAGTCGTCGCCTCCGCGCTGACCTCGTCGGGCACCGCGATGGAGCACCTCGGCAGCACGATGTCGGCGCCGCTGGCGCAGCGTCTGCCGACGATTCGGCCGCACATTCTCCAATCGTTGCCGCTCCTGCCGTCGGTCGTCCGCGGCCGCGACGGTCTGCTCCGGATCGGCGGGACGCGCCCGCACGAATCGAGTCTGTGGATCGACGGCTTCGATGTGACCGATCCGGTCAGCGGCACCACGACGATCGATCTGCCGGACGAAAGCGTCAAGGGCATGGGTGTCGTGCGCGACCCGATCTCGGCCACCTTCAACGGCGTCCTGGGATCGATGGCGTCGATCGAAACGACAACCGGCGGCGACCAGTTCAAGGCGGGCTTGCAGGGGTTCATCCCGCGCCCGCGGCTGAACCGCCAATACGGATTGGGTCGCATCGAGGCGTTCTTCCCGCGCGCCTACGCCAGCGGCCGCGCGGGCGCCGCGCACTTCTTCGCGTCCACGGAAGTCAATTTCGAGCGTGTGCCGGTGCCCGGCGTCACGACCTCGCGCGGCAATCCCGCCTCGGGCGCAACCGGCGTCGTCTCCTTCCTGCGGGTGGATCTTGCCGTCTCGCCGCGGCACACGATCACGCTCGAAGGGCTGTTCATGCCGGGGAGCACCGCATTGTCGGGGCTCAGCCCGTTGCAGCGCCCGGAAGCGTCGCCCGACATCCGCTCGCGCGATCTCTTTGCCGGCTTCGTCGATCGGTTTGTGCTGGGTCCGTCGCAACTGCTCACCGTTCGCATCGGATGGATGGCGCACGGCACGACGATTGGCGCGCGCGGCTCCGGGCCGTCGATCTCGAGCCCGAGCGGATGGAGCCAGAACTGGTTCTCGACGGTCGACACGTGGGGCACGCGGCGCTCGGCCTCGATCACGTGGGATCGCGCGGGGATGTCGGCGCTCGGCGCGCACACGGTCTCGCTCTCCGGCGCCTTTCAGATGCGGTCGATGACCGGCACGCTCGCGCATCAGCCGATTCACATCCAGGACGATGGCGGACGGTTGACGCGGCTGATTGAGTTCGCGCCGCTCGACCGCCAGCTCGCCGTGGGAGATACGACCGGCGGCGTCGGCGTGCGCGATCTCTGGGACGTGAACCGTCACCTGCAGGTCGATCTGAACCTGCGGTTCGACGCGTCGGCCTCGAGCTCGGTCGCGTCGCCGCGCATCGGCGTGCGCTACGCCGTGGACGCGGACGGCCGGACCACGCTGAAAGCCAGCGCGGGACGGTTCGTCGGCCTCGCGCCGCTCGACGCGCTCGCGTACGCGCAGTACCCCGCGAGGACCGACACGTCCTTCGATCCCTCGACCGGCACGCCGATTCGATCGGTCGTGTACCAACCGGAGAGCCGGGCGCTCGAGCTGCCGCACGCGGACGGCATCGCACTGGAAATCGAGCGCCGGCTTCGCCGGGGGCTGGAAGCGCAGGCCGCCGTGAGGCAACGGCGCGGCAGCCTGCTGCCAACGGTCGACGTGCCGGCGGCAGGAGGAACGGCGCTGCTGGCCAGCACCGGCCACAGCGTGTATCGCGAGCTGCAGCTCTCGCTCAGGCAAACGTGGGGCCCGGACACGCAGGCCTTCGTCAGCTACGTGTTCGCGACGTCGCGCGGCGAGCTGAACGACTTCGGCTCACTCTTCACGCGGCTTGCCGCGCCGCTGCTCGAGCCTGGCGGCATGGCGCCGACGCCCACCGACGTCACCCATCGTCTTCGCGGATGGGCCACCGTCGCGCTTCCGCGCCGCGTCGTCGTGTCCCCGGCCGTCGAGTGGCGGACCGGCTTCCCGTATTCGATTCAGGATGTCTATCGCCACTATCTCGGAGCGCCCAACAGTGAACGATTTCCGGCGCAGTTCACGACCGACCTCACCGTCTTCAAGACGTTCGATCTGTTCGCGCGCAAAATGGACCTCGGCCTGCAGGTGTTCAACCTGACGGATCACTTCAACCCGCGCGACGTGATCGCCGTCACGCCGTCGGCACAGTTCGGCGAGTTGACGAACAGCGTCGGCGTCACGCTCGCCGGTTACATGCAAATCAGATGGTAGACAGTCAGTCCTTGGTCCTTGGTTCGTAGTCCTTGGTCCGTCTCTGGTCCTTGGTTGTCCATGGTCCCTGGTCCTTGGTCTCGACCAAGGACGAAGGACGACCAAGCACGAAGGACGGACGAAGGACCAAGGCCGAAGGCCCAAGGACCTAGAGCGTTTTCCTGTTGTACGTAGTACGGCCGCCATGGTACTTCTCTCGCCGGAGGTGCCATGGCGGCGTATTCACTGGATTTGCGAAAACGCGTGTTGCGGGCCTGGGACAGCGGGATGGACGCCGAGAGCGTCGCCGCGAAGTATGAGGTCAGCCGCGCCTGGGTTCACCGGTTGGTCCAGCGTCGGCGTGAGACGGGCTCGTTCGCCCCGCGGCAGCAAACGAAGTTTCGCGCGCGCGTGCTCGCCGGCCAAGAAGAGCGGTTGGCGGCGCTGATCACCGCACGCCCGGATGCCACGCTCGCCGAATTACGGGGCGCGCTGCCGACGACCGCGGGGTTGAGCACCCTCTGGCGGGCGATCGACCGCTTGGGATTCACCTTCAAAACAAACGGTACACGCCGACGAGCAACGTCGGCCTGATGTCGCGGCGGCCCGGCGGCAGTGGCGGACCTGGCAGCCGCTGCGGGACGTGCGGCAGTACGTCTTCCTCGACGAATGTGGCGTGACGACCGACTTGCTGCGGCGCTACGGCCGCAGTCCTGGCGGCGTGCGGCTCCGCGATCACACGCCGTGCAGTCATTGGCAGACCCACACGGTAGTGGCCGCGCTCCGGCTCGACGGCCTCGGCGCGCCTCTCCGCTTTCTCCCGCCCTACAGCCCGGACTTCAATCCGATCGAGCTCGCCTTCGCCACACTGAAGGCTTTCCTCCGGGCCGTCCGCCCGCGTACGTTCGATCAGGTCTGCGCACTGATCGCCGCGGCGCTGGGCCTCTTCACCCCGGCCGAGTGTCGCAACTTCGTTCGGCACTGCGGGTATCGCGTCGCTACAGCGTTATGAAAACTGCTCTAGTAGTACCGCTTCGGCAGATCGAGTACGACGCGGCGGCGCGCGAGGCTGGTGAGCCCCGAGGACAGCCTCGCGGACGGAAGCGCGTCGATGGCGGCGCGCTCCACGAGGACCTCCTCGGGCAGGTACAATCGCGCGGCACCGTACTCTTCCTCGTAGTCCTCCGACGGAAATCGCAGACGCAGCCGCGCCGGGTCGCCGTCAGGGTCAACGTCATACAGCGGGTTGACCCGGAATTCCCCCCGCGCCTCCGACGGCTCCTCGAGCGGGTACGGACGCCACACGTCGGCGCGCCGCGACGCGATGATCGTCAGCGCGAGGTCGGCGTCGAGCGCAGCGGTGCCGTGCGCCTGCGACAGATCGAGTGGGCCGCCGGCGACAATCTCGCCGAGCAGCGTGCGCTCGGCGAAGAGCCGCGGCGTCATCTCGTCGAACAGATCGCGATACGCGCCCGGCGGCAGCGGCATGCCGGCTGACGGATTCCACTGCAGCGCGTTGTGCGCGTGCGTCACCACGACCGCGCCCGTGTCGCCGGCCACGCGCATCATTTCCGACGCAAGCAGACGCTTGGTCCAGATGTAATGAAAGGCGTCGGAACAGACGACGAAGCCAAAGGCGTGTTTCTTGAAGGGCAGCGGGGCGTTGCCATCGCAGCACACCGGCTCGCAGCCGGGCGCCGTGAAGCGGCGCGCCAGCCACAGCTTCGCGAAATAGAAATCGGCGACGACGGGCGCCGGCGATGAGAGGTCCATGAGGGACCTCGTCAGGTGGCCCGATCCGCCGCACACGTCGAGCCCGCGCCCTCCGCCTCGCAGCGTCGTCGCCGCCACCGCGCGCACGACCGCCTCGGCGACCAGATACGTCGGATCGGAAAAGCGGTAGAGGAAATAGCCGCCTTCGAACCCCGGGCCGAGCGCGTCGACCACCTCGCGGTAGGTCGCCGTGGCTGACGCGGCCGTCTCCTCGAAGCGCCCCGCCTGCTGCTCGTCGTCGAGCGCGAACATCCGGCGCGCCGCGAGATCGGGCCGGCCGGCTTCGATCTGTTCGCGCGCGGCGACCGCGGCCGGATCGAGATGCATCACCGGGATGCCGGCGACGATGGGGAAGACGCAGCAGTGGCAGCCGAGGATCGCGTTGGTGAGCTCGCCGCCCTCGCGCTCGTGAAACGAGGATTCGACGAGCTCCAGCCGTCCGCCGCAGTACGGGCAGCGAAGCAGGTCGAGCGTGTCGTCTCTCACGTCTGTGTGCTCACGCTTGCTTGCGCTCGCGGACGGACTCGCCGAGCCGCTCGAGGACGGCATCGCCGGAGGTATCGATGGGCGCTCGGCGGAACTGCTCGGTGCCGAGATACCGGCGCGCGTCGGATTCGTCGATCCAGGCGAACGGATTGTGCGGTCCCATCTGCGTCCGGTGGCAGCGCAGCGCGGCAAGCTTGCGCGAGGCCCAGTCGCGCACGTCGATGGTGAAGGTCGGCGGCTCGGCGGCGTCGCCGAAGGCGTCAGGCTCGATGCCCCAGAAGCTCGAGTCGGGCGACGCGCCCCCTTTGGCGTGCGCCGCTTCGACCACCGCGCGCATCAGGCCCTGCGCCATCGTCACATAGTAGAGCGGCGGGGCGTCGGCGCCGAGTGAGAGGACGGCGGTGAAGGTGCGTTCGTGGATGCCGATGTGATCGAGATGCCAGTAGAGGCCGTCGTTGCCGAACGTGATGACGGCGTCGGGACGATAGCGCCGGATCGCGAGGACGATTTCCTCGTGCAACTGCGGCACGTTGGCCCAGCGCAGATCGCCGTCGTGATGATCGAGGATCGTGACCTCGGCGAGGCCGAGGACCGCGGCGGCCTCGGCGAGCTCGCGGACGCGCACGCGCCCGAGGTCGCCGTCCGGCACGAGCGAGGGGTCGCTGATCGAGCCCGATTCGCCGCGCGTGGCGCAGAGCAGCACGACCTTCGCGCCGGCGTCGGCCGCGCGCGCCAGCGTGCCGCCGCACGCGAGCGACTCATCGTCTGGATGCGCGAAGACCGCGAGGATCGTCCGTCCGGCGAGCGAGCCGCCCCTGTGAGGGTCAGCAGGATCATCGGCCATGGGAGGCTCCATGCGCGGCGACGAGCCGGCGATACACGGCGATGTACTCATCGACCATGCGTTCCACGCCGAAGCGCATGACCGCACGCTCCCGGACGCGCCGGCGATCGAGATCGAAGACGCGCGGCAGCCCGTTGACCATCTCCTCGAGATCCTGGAACACGAAGCCGGTGACGCCCTCGTCCACGACCTCGCGGACCGCGCCGCGATCGAGCGCCGCGACCGGCGTGCCGCACGCCATGGCTTCGGCGAGCACGAGGCCGAACGGCTCGCGGGCCTGGATCGGGTAGAGCAGCGCGCGCGCCCCGCCGTACAGCTTCACTTTCGCCGGATGATCCGCTTCGCCGTAATAGATGACGCGGGTGCCGTCGACATGCGGCGCCACCTTGTCGCGGTAGTACTCGTCTTCGGCGGCGGCGAGAATCAGGCGCATGCCGACGCGTTTGGCCACTTCGATCGCCTGCAGGACGCCTTTGCCGTCGGTGAAGCGGCCGAGAAAGAGCAGATAGTCGTCCGGCTTCGCCTGAAACGTGAAGGAGTCGGTGTCGATGCCGTGGAGCACCGTGCCGATGACGTTGAGGCCCTGCAGCAAGCGCGCCTGCTCGTTCGAAATCGCGACGAAGGGCGCCTCGGGGTAGCGCGACCACAAGCCGATCTCCGCTTCGCTCGGCGAGTGATGGAGCGTCTGGACCATTGGCGTCGGCGACAGGCGCGCGAAGGCGAGCGACATCGGGTAGTACGCCGCTTCGTAATGGATGATGTCGAAGTCGCGCGCCAGCTCGACGGCCGCGGCGAGGTTCAACATTTCGTACAGCTCCCACGGCCACATGTTTTCGTCGTGCCAGTAGCCTTGCTTGTAGATCGCGTGCAGCTTGGCCTTCGTCTTCGAATCGGCCGTGGCGAAGAGCGTGACGTCCTGGCCTTTCGCGACCAGCCCTTCGGTGAGCAGCGACGTCATCAGCTCGACCGAGCCCGACTTGAGCGGCGGTACCTCGGTAGCGACCGGGGCGATATGCGCGATTCGCAAGGGTGCGTCGCTGGTGGCTGGAGGCTGGTGGCTGGTGGCTGGTCGGTCGGTACTCATCTGCACGCTACCTCGAGAAGGGCGGGAAGCACGCGGTCGGCGCCGAAATGATCGCGCGCGATGTCGGCCGCGCACCGGGCGTGCCGATCGTAATCGCCGTTGATGCGGTCGATGCCGGCCAGCGCCTCCTCGGGCGACGAGAACGCGAGCAGCCCCTCGCCCGACGGCAGATGCGCCGTCCAGCCCGTGTCCTGCACGAGCGCCGGCCGGCCAGCGGCCAGATAACACGCTGTGCGATCGCTGAACCAGCCCGATCGCGTCGCGACGTAGGTGTGCTTGGCGACGCCGAACTCGGCTTTCGACCGCTGGATGAAATCGCGGTAGTCCCACAGCGACCGCGAGACGCCCATCGCGTCCACCGTCGCCCAGCCGTGCTCGCGCAGGAGCGCCTGCGGGCCGTTGATCGCGAGCTCGAAGGGCTGCGTGGTCCGCGACGGCAGGTCGATGTACTTGATGAACTCCTGATCCTTGTTCCCGCCGACGTCGATGAAGCTTTCGATCTGCCAGGTCATCACGGTCGTGAAGCGATCGCGCGGCACGGCGTCGGTTCGCCACTCGGCGAGCGTCACCGGCTGCCACGTCTTGTGCCAGATGAAATCACCGGTCGGCACCGGCGAGGCGGCGGTGCCGATGTTCGATCCGAAGGTGAACAGATGATCGAACCGGCGGAAGAACTCGACGTACCACGGCTCGGCCTTGGCGATGGCGAGCTGCGTGAAGGCCGGATCGGAATCGATGAACGCCTTGCGGGGAATACGCGCGTACTCGTCGCGCCAGAACCACGATCCGCCGGACAGATTGAGAAAGAGGTCCGCGTCGGCGCAGTATCGCCGCACGTCCTCGGCGCTGCGGCCATGGTAGGTGCCGTCGTAGTTGACGAACGTCCAGCGATCGCCCAGGCCGAACGGTTCGAGCGCGTTGTGAATATAGGACGTCCCGTAGCTCGGGTCGGTGGCGCGGGTGTTCTGCACCGGATCGTAGACACACTCGCCCGTGTCCTCGATGTAGAAGACCTCGTGGCCGAGCGCGCGCAGGCCGAGCAGATACATCAGCGAGCACCACGTGACGCCGCCGAACGGATAGCGGGCGATGATCCCGGCAACAAGGATCCTCATGGCGTGGTCATCGCTTCGCCGCCTCGATCAGCTCGTCCACGCTTTCCGGATCGTCGAGCGACTTGCCGACCGACAGCCGCGCACACATCCGGCGATAGAGCTGGCTGGTCTTGAGCAGCTCGTCGTGTCTGCCCTGCGCGATGATCCGGCCGCCGTCGAGGACGAGAATCCGGTCGGCGTCGCGCACGGTCGACAAGCGGTGCGCGATGACAATCGTCGTCCTTCCCGCGCGCAGCCGCCGCAGCGCGGCGAACACGATCTCTTCCGAGATCGCGTCGAGCGAGGACGTCGGCTCGTCGAGGATCAGAATCGGCGCGTCCTTGATGATCGCGCGAGCGACGCTCAGCCGCTGGCGCTCGCCGCCCGACAGCCCGCCGCCCGCTTCGGCGATCTCCGTGTCGTACCCCTTCGAGAGGCGCGAGATGAAGTCGTGCGCGTGCGCCGCGCGCGCCGCGTCTTCGATGTCCTGCGGCGTCGCGTCGAGCCGGCCGTACCTCAAGTTGTCGCCGATCGTGCCCTGGAAGAGCATCGGCTCCTGCAGCACGATGGCGATCTTGTCGCGCAGCGACCGCACGCGGTACTTCTGCACATCCACGCCGTCGACGAGCACGGAGCCGGACGAGGCGTTGTAGAACCGCGGGATCAGGCTGACGAGCGTCGTCTTGCCGGCGCCGGTCAGCCCAACGAGCGCGATCATCTCGCCCGGCTTTGCGTCGAACGTGATGTGTCGCAGCACCTCGGTCCCGTCGGGGTACTTGAACCCGACGTCGTCGAACTGAATGTTGCCCGTGACGTGGGTCGCGTCGAGCGCGTCTGGCGCGTCGAGGGTTTCCGGCAGCATCTCGAAGATCGCGCGCACGCGCTTGGCGCCGGCGAGCGCGCCCTGCAGCTGGCCCGTCGTGTGCGCGATCGCCGACAACGGCCCGTACACCATGCCGAGGTACGACAGCACGACCGTGAGCTGGCCGAGCGTCATCTGGCCCCGCAGGACGTGCTGGCCGCCCACGATCAGGACGAGCGCCGTTCCAAAAATGACGATCGTGCTGACGACGACCGAGAAGAGCGACTCCTGCCAGGTAATGCTGATGCGCGCCTTCATCACCGCGTCGCCGGTCTGGGAGAAGCGCCGGGCCTCGTACGGCTCGCGCGCAAAGCTCTTCACGAGGCGCATCGCGGCGAAGACCTCGTACAGGCGCTCGACGAGCTTCGATTCGAGCTCCTTCACGCGCTCGGTCCGGAACACCAGCGTTGTCGTGTAGTAGCGAAGGCAGATGTAGAGAAACGGTACGACGCAGAGCGCGAGCAGCGAGATCGTCAGGTCGATGTACGCGAGCCAGCCGAACATCACGACGAGCGTGATGACCGACGAGGCGAGCGGAAACATGCCGCTCATCACGAGGTTCTCGATCGAATAGGCGTCGGTCTCGAGCCGGTAGACGGCGTCGCCGGTGTTGGTCGTGACGTGATGATGCAGGCCTAGCGCCTGCAGATGCTCGAACAGCTTGAAGCGCAGGTCGTACACCATCCGCTGGCCCGTATCCACCTGCACCTGGGTGTGGAACATCGACGCGAATTGATTGGTGACCTGCAGCGCCGCGCCCGCGAGCACGACGATCACGAGCAGCGAAAAGTCGTTATGACCGCTCAAACGACCGGCCCAGCTTTGAATGAACGGCCGGAACGGATGTTTGAGCAGCACGTGATCCAGGATGACCGCGAGCGGCCAGGGCTGCAGCGCGCCGAGCCCGATCTCGAGCAGCGATAAGAACCCGAGCAGCCACACGCGTCCGCGGTACGGCCGCAGAAACGACAGCGTCCACGGGATGAGCGTCTGTGGCATCAGCCGCCCTTCTTCGTTGGCGCTCCGAGCGGCCGCGGCGGCACCAGGTTCGGCGTCAGGTTCGGAATGTTCAGCACCACGAGCTTGTCGAGGCTCGAGTCCGCGACGTAGAGCCATCGCCGTTTCGGCGCGAAGGCCACGCGCGTCGGCGCGCCGAAGACGACGCGACCCTCGTCGCTCACGTTGCGCATGATCCCGTCGGGGCCGGCCGCGCGCACCAGCCCGTTGTAGTAGTCGGCGATGAAGATCGTCAGCCCGCCGCCCGGTTCGGACATCAGGGCGATGCCGGCGGCTCCCGCCAGCATGGCATCGGTCGCCGGGCCGTCGTCGCCCGAATTACCCCACTTGCCGTTCCCGGCGACGGTCGTGATGATGTGCGTTTTCGCGTCCACCTTGCGCACGCGGTTGTGATGCAGGTCCGCGATGTACAGGTCGCCGTTGCGAGGGTCGAGCGCGACGTCGCTCGGCATGTTGAGGTGAGCCGCGGTCGCCGGCCCGCCATCGCCGACTGGCTGGTTGTCGCCGGGGGTACCGTCCCCCGCAACCGTGTGGATGAGGCCTGTCGCGTGATCGATCATGCGGATGCGGTAATTCAGCGTGTCGGCGATGTAGATGTCGCCGTTGGACGCCGCGGCAACCGCGTTCGGCGTGTTGAGCGCCGCTTCGGTCGCCGGCTTCTCGTCGCCGTCGTACCCGCTCTCGCCCGATCCCGCGATCGTGGTGATGATGCCCGTCGGCCTGTCGACGCGGCGGATCCGATCGTTGTGTGAATCGGCGACGATCAGGTCGTCGTCGGGCGCGATCGCCACGCCGTCCGGCGTGTCCAGCTGCGCATCGGTCGCCAGCCCGTCGTCGCCCGAAAAGCCGGTGCCGAGGTCGTTGTTGCCGACGACGGTCGTGATGATCGTGTTCCGCGCGTCGATGCGCCGGATGACGTCGTTGTTCGAGTCGGCGAAATAGATGTCGCCGCTCGGGGCGACGACGATGCCGCCGGGCGTGTCGATCCACGCCTCCAACGCCGGTCCGTAGTCGCCGGCGTATCCCTTGCGCGCGCCGATCACTTCGACGGTCGCCGCTTCGCGCAGCATGAAGGTGCTCGCGCCGAGCGCGAGAATCATCACGACGAAGATGATGGCGCTGCGGAGTCCGTACATTCTGAGCAGCGACGGCGCGAGAAGCGGCGTCCGCGCCGGCCCGGACTTCATCGCCACCATCCCCTGGCTGAGCGCCACCTGATGGACACCGCGGCGGACGGTCGCCGTGGCCTGGGCGGTCCGCCATGCGGCGAAGCCGAAGGCGATAAGCGTCAGAAGGGCGGCCACACCTCCCGCCAGCAGACGCCCTCCCGGCGGTGGCCGCCGCGACGCGACGTTGGCGCTGACCACCGCGAGCAGCGCCGCGCCCAGCACGACCGCGGTCACCACGCCGAACGTCGTCGGGCGCAGATGCGTGCTGACGCGCAGGAGGCCCTTGCCCGCGCCGTGATCCTCGACCAGCGCGCGAATGTCGAGCCACG
>Ga0097691_1002959_pt1 | contig 10807 bp, 7 predicted proteins | sample NGESurdeep072012_8_FD_72858 | JGI IMG/M metagenome (GOLD analysis project Ga0097691, IMG submission 72858) | Arctic peat soil microbial communities from Barrow, Alaska - NGEE Surface sample 210-1 deep-072012 | ecosystem: Environmental > Terrestrial > Soil > Wetlands > Peat ...
GTTCGCCGAGGTTCGGCATGGAACGCTTCGCTGAAGAGATTATGCGGGCGTATTCGCGGCCGCTGTCCTTGATGGTGCGCGCCTGGGTGTCGTAGTCGACGCGAACGATGCCGAAGCGCTTGTCGTAGCCCCAGGCCCACTCGAAGTTGTCGAGCAGGGACCACACGAAGTAGCCCCGGATGTCTGCGCCGTCTGCGATCGCATCTCCAACGGCCTGGACGTGGTCGACGATGTATTTCGTGCGCTCCACGTCGTGCACGTGTTCGTCGTCGCTGATGATGTCGTCGTACGCTGCGCCGTTCTCGGTGATGTAGAGGGGCGGGAGGTTGTCGTACTCCTTGCCGAGGCGCACGAGCAGCCGGCGAAGGCCAAGGGGGTTGACCTCCCAGCCCATGGCAGTCCGCGGCAGGCGCCTCGTCGGGAAGGTCACGTACTCGCTGCCGATGAACGGCGAGCTGGTTGGTCGGTCGGTCGGTACGAGTCCGGGCTCGGCGTCGGCGGACAGCGGATGTCCGCTGACGTTGTCGTCGTGATAGTGGTTGACGCCGAGGAAGTCGATCGGCGCCGCGATGACCGCTAGGTCACCGTCCTGCACCAGGTCGGCAAGTCCATACTCTGCGACATCTTCGAGCACGTCGGCCGGGTAGCAGCCGCGCAGGATGGGGTCCATGTACATCCGATTCGACAAGGCGTCGATGCGGCGAGCCGCCTCGAGGTCGACAGGATCGCTGGGGTCGTTGGGCACAGCGTTGGTCAGGTTGAGCGTGATTCCAAGCTGCAGCTCCCGTGACTGCTGTATGCCGCGCTCGCGCAGGGCGCGCACGGCGAGCCCATGCGCGAGGTGCTGGTGGTGCACGGCGGCGAGGGCAGCGCGTGGGTCGCGCATGCCGGGGGCGTGCTCACCGGACGCGTAGCCGATGAGCGAGGAGCAGAGCGGCTCGTTGAACGTCGTCCAGTGCGTGACGCGATCACCGAGCGCCTCGTGGACAGCCACGGCGTAGTCGAGAAAGCGGAACGCGGTGTCGCGGTTGGCCCAGCCGCCACTCTCCTGCAGGGACTGGGGCAGGTCCCAGTGATAGAGCGTGAGCCAGGGCAGGATGTCCGCCTCGAGCAGCTCGTCGACGAGCCGACTGTAGAAGTCAAGCCCCGCCCGGTTGACCGTTCGATCGCCAGGTTTGACCCGCGCCCAGCTCGTGGAGAACCGGTAGGAGTCGAGGCCGAGCTGTTTCATGATCGCCACGTCGGCGGGCATCCGGTGGTAGTGGTCCACCGCGGTCTCGGGCGTGTCGCCCCGAGCGATCGCGCCTGGCATGCGCGCGAAGTGGTCCCAGATGGAGTCCTCTTTGCCGTCCTCGTGGGCCGCGCCCTCGATCTGGGCGGCAGCAGTCGCGGATCCCCAGAGGAAGCCGTCCGGCCAGACTGCGTCTCGGTAGTTGATTGCGTTTCGGTTGGAGTTCACGATCAGCCCTTCACCGCTCCGGCCATGATTCCGGAAATGAGTTGTTTGCCCGCGACCACGAAGAGAATCAGAAGCGGGAGGGTCGCGAGCACCGCGCCTGCGAGGACGACCGAGAAGTCGACGTAGCGCGCGGACTGCAGCTGGCTGAGCGCCACCTGCAGGGTCGGGTTCTGCGGCGACACGATCATCGGCCAGAGGAAGTCCGTCCAGGCCATCATGAACGTGAACAGTGCGAGGATCGCCATGGCCGGGCGTGCGGCTGGCACTGCGACGTGCCAGAACGTGCTGAACGTGTTCGCGCCGTCGACGCGCGCCGCGTCGATGAGCTCGTCCGGGATGACATCCACCAGGTACTGACGCATGAAGAACACGCCGAACGCGGTGACGAGCGTCGGAATGATGATGGCGCCGACCGTGCCGGTCCAGCCGAACTGCCGCATGAGGATGAACAGCGGGATGATGCCGAGCTGGGTCGGGATGGCCATGGTCGCCACGACGAACACCATGAGCGCATTGCTGCTCCGGAACCGCAGCTTGGCAAACGCGAAGCCAGCCAGCGTCGAGAAGGTCACCACCGAGAACGTGATGACACTCGAGACGATGATGCTGTTGAGCAGTGCCTGCCAGAACGGGATGGTGTCGAACACCTCGGCGACGTTCTTCCAGAACTGCCCGCCCGGCAGCAGTGGCGGCCAGTCCTGGGAGAGCACGGAGGTCGGGCTGGAACCCACCACGAAGGACCACCAGAGCGGGTATGCGCCGCCGAGCATGAGCGCGATCAGGATGCCGTAGGTCAGGAAGCCGGGCCGGCGGCTCATACCCATCGGCTTGCGTTTCCGCGCTCTCGCGTCTGTGGTGGTCATCGTGTGTCCGTGGTGACTGTGTGCGTGTGGGCTGGGTCCGTCTCGGCGATGCCCGCATCGGCGGTGTCGGGGCTGGCCGTGACCGTGCTGGGCGTGGGCGTCCCGGGTGTCTGGAGCTTGCGCTTCGCGCGCTTGGAGACGACCCGGGAGTCCGCCGACGCGATCCGTCTCGAGATCAGGAAGTTCACCAGCCCGAACATCACGATGATGAGGAACAGGATCCAGGCGATCGCGGCGGCCCTGCCGAAGTTCTGTCGCTGGAAGGCCATCTCCCACAGGTAGAGCACGGTGGTCTGGAACTGCCGGTGCGCGCCCCCGCCGGTGACGCTCGCCGCGTCATAGAGGCGGGGCTCGGTGAAGATCTGCAGGCCGCCGATGGGTGCCGTGAGGATGACGAAGATCATCGTGGGACGGATGCTCGGCAGCGTGATCGAGAAGAACCGACGCACGCTGCCCGCCCCGTCCAGCTCAGCCGACTCGTAGAGGTCGCGCGGCACGGCCTGCATCGCCGCGAGCAGGATGAGCGCGTTGTAGCCGGTCCAGCGGAAGTTCACCATGCTCGCGATGGCCAGATGGCTGGGGAGGGTGTCCAGCTTCCAGGCGATCGGGTCCACGCCGATGAGGGCGAGGAGGTGGTTCACCAGACCGCCGTCGGGGCTGAACATGTTCGAGAAGATGAGCGCGACGGCGACGGGGGTCACGACATACGGAATCAGAACGCTCATCCGCCAGAACGTCCTGGCGCGCAGGTTCTGGTCGAGCACAACCGCGATGAAGGTCGCCGCGATGAGCTGCGGGACGCTGGAGAGCAGGAAGATGCTGATCGTGTTGAACAGCGAGTTCCAGAACAGCTCGTCGTGGAACTCCTTGACGAAGTTGCCGAAACCCACCCACTGCCCCGGCCCGCTCAGCAGGTTCCAGTCATTGAGCGAGACCACGAATGTGTAGACGAGCGGGAACAGACCCACGATCGCGAAAAGCACGAAGAACGGCGCGACGTAGAGGTAGGGGGAGTACTTCACGTCGAGATGGCTGAGCTTGTTCTTGAAGGTGAGGCCGGCGCCGCGATCGGGTCGGCTGGCCGGCGGCGATGTCGGGGTTTCTGGGCCGAGTGTGCGTGTCATGCCGACTTTCTTCCACGGGTTGAGGCCCCCGCATCCTCTCAGGGGCCTCAACCGGTCGGGAGCTACTTGTTGACGACCAGCTGGTCGAGCAGCTTCATGGCGTCCGTCCAGGTTTGCGTGCCCGACTTGCCCTGATCGAGTGCGATCGCGGACGGGCCGAAGACCTGGTCCTGGATGGTGGAGTCATCCGGGCCCTTGACCTGGGCCTTGACTCCCTCGGCACGCTTGCTCAGGATGGCCGAGACCGGAGCAGTATTGAAGAAGGCCGAGACCCCGGTCGCAGCCGCGAGCGACGGATCGGTCTGCGCTGCCACAACGCTCGGGAACGGGCCCTGCGCCTTGAACGCGGCGATCTCCTGGTCCTTGTCCGTCAGCCAGGCGGCCAGGTCGGCGGCCTCCTTCGGGTGCTTGGACTGCTTCGGGACGGTCAGGAACGACCCACCCCAGTTGGCTGCTCCACCGGGGAAGACGTCGGCGAAGTCCCAGCCTGCGGTCGCGCCCGTGGCGTCGCCGCCTGCGGTCTTGACCTGGCCCTGAACGACGCCGAGCATCCAGCCGGGGCACATGAACGTGGCGAACTTGCCGTCGGTGAACGACTTGCCCTTGTTCCAGTCCCACTGTGTCTGCTTGGCCGAGAGCCCGGCCGCGTTGGCGGCGGCGAGCTGCGCCCAGCGATCCTTCAGCGCCTGGTTGTCGGCGACGTTGAGCTTGCCCGCGCTGGTGTAGTAACCCTCAGGCAGCTGGTTCACCATCGAGTTCCAGATGAAGCCGGACTGGTCGAACCAGGCCTTGCCGGTCTTCTTCTGGTAGTCGGCGCCCACGGAGAAGTACTTGTCCCAGGTGGCGCTTGTGCCGCCCAGGAGCGTGGCAACCGCCGCACGATCGGCCGGAAGACCGGCTGCCTTGAACAACTTGCTGTTGTAGCACAGGCCCTCCGGACCGATGTCGGTCCCATAGCCGATGATGCGACCACTCTTGTCGGTTCCCTGCGCGAGCTTCCACGGCACCCAGCGGTCCTTGATCTTGTCTGCGCCGAAGTCCTTGAGGTTGTTGAACTTGTCGGAGACGTTCTGTATCGCCCCGAGCCAACCCTCCTCAACTGCGAGGACATCGGCGAGGCCGCTGCCTGCCGCGATCTTGGTGAAAGCGTCCGTGCGGGCGTTGCCGCCGGTGTCGATGTTGTTCGCCTTGATGGTGATGCCCGGGTGGGCGGCTTCGTAGGTCTTGTAGAGCCCGTCCAGTCCCATGCTGCCGAACGTCGTGACGGTCAAAGTGACCGGACCAGGACTGCTGCTGCTGGTGCTGCCAGTGCTACCGGATGAACATCCGGCAGCAATGAGAGCGAAGGATGCTGCGCCGGCGACGGCGGAGACCACCTTGGTGCGTCGTGAAAGGTTCACGGTCACTCCCTTGTCTGCGTGGAAAGAATGTTCGGGATGAGAGCGCTCTCTTTGGTTGTAAGAGCGCTCTCACGCCTCTATGTTGGCAAGTTACCACGCGCGCAGGTGGGCGACAATGGCCTTGCCGAACAGATGCCAAAGTGCAACCTGATCGCGTGGGACTGACTCCGGCCGCCGATCTCTATGCGCTGGCGCGGACCCCGGCGGCGTCCGCTGAATCCGCACGGAAGTTGTCGGGGGCGAGACGTTTGTTCACCATTGAAGAGTTCGAGCTTCCCTGACCTAGTGCCAGCACCTTGAAGCAACTCCCAGGCAGGGATGCGCAGCCGGTGCAGTTGTGTCCCAAGTCGGATCGCCATACGGCGCTGCCGCTATCCTGGCGAGTTGGGGGGCAAAGCGCCATGTAGAACTGCGCCACTTACCGCTGAAAGTCCAGCCAAAGCCGTGCGGCATGCCGCGCTTATGGAGCCCCTTGACAAATTCCGAGCGGTGGATGATGCTGGCGCTGACCCACTTCTCAGAGTTGCGGGTAGCAATGTGGGAGCGCTCCCACCCGCAGCAGGTCCACTTACAACGCTGTAGGAGAGAACGCAATGCGTCTATCACTCGCTCGCAGTGCCGTGGTGCTGGCGGCGGCGACCGCCCTCACCCTCAGCGCTGGCATGCCCGCCCTGGCCAGCATCCACCAGCCGACTCCCTCGACCTATTTCTACGTGCCACCCGCGCCGGACGGGTCACGCCAGCAGATCGGCCGGCTCATCGGGCAGCGCGACCTGACGGACGCTGCCCTGATCGCCAAGATGGTGACCACGCCGCAGGCGGTGTGGTTCAGCGGCGGCACTCCCAGGCAGGTCCAGCAGGACGTCAGGCGCACGATGCTGAAGGCCGGCCTGCAGCACGCTGTGCCGACCCTCGTCGCGTACAACCTGCCCTACCGTGACTGCGGGCAGTACTCCGCAGGCGGAGCGGCGGGTACCACCGCCTACGAGGCGTGGATCGACGGCTTGGCGAATGGCATCGGTAGGCAGAAGGCCATCGTCATCCTCGAGCCGGATGGCCTGGGTCTGATCCCCAACTACGTGAGCGCCCTCGACCACAGCTCGAACTGCACGATTGCGAACCCCCCCTCGATCCCGGCGGGCGATGCCGCGACGCCGAAGAACCGCTGGGCTCAGCTCAACTACGCGGTCGGCGCGCTGGAGAAGAACCCGAACATGTCCCTGTATCTGGACGCGACCCACAGTGGCTGGCAGACCGTCGGCGAGTCGGCCGACCGCCTTGTCAAGGCCGGCGTCCAGCGGGCCCAGGGCTTCTTCCTCAACGTGTCCAACTACCAGTACACGACCAACGAGGTCCAGTACGGCAACTGGGTCTCCAAGTGCCTGGTGATGGGCGACTTCGCCAAGTGTCCGAACCAGTACTGGAACGGGCCTCTCCCGACCAAGATTGCCCCGCCCGGCGAATCCGGGGTGGCGCTGAGCGCCTACGGGGAGTGGAGCGACACGTCCGACAACCCGGCGCTCAACACGTCTGGCCTCAACGCCCGTTACGCGAATGTGAAGGGCGTCAAGCACTTCGTCATCGACACCAGCCGTAACGGTCTGGGTCCGTGGGACTGGAAGGCTGCGGCTGCGGGGTACACCAGTGCAGGCACTGCGCAGGACTGGTGCAACCCTCCGGGGCGGGGCCTCGGTGACCGCCCGGCGGCGAACCCCCTGCCATCGAACGCGCTGCTGGATGCCTACCTTTGGGTGAAGACGCCCGGGCAGTCCGACGGGCAGTGCAACCGGAGCGTGGCCGGCAGCACGACGGACCCGGAGTGGGGCAACATCGTCGACCCCGCTGCGGGTGCCTGGTTCCCGCAGCAGGCGCTCCAGCTGGCCCAGCTGGCCAAGCCGCCGCTGTTCTGACGGTTCACCGCAGCACTCGGGCACGAAGGGCCGGTCGCGGATCTCCGCGGTCGGCCCTTCGGCGGTTCCCGCACCAGAGTCCAGCCCGATGGGCCTGCTTCTGGGGGATGCCCATGGACGAACGGGCGCGAGATCCTGTGTCCTTGTGGGTATGGACCGGGTGGAACTCATGTGAGTTCGCTACCGTCGGCTCGTGGACATGGCACCTGCTGGCGCCGGTCGGCCGCGGCGGGCCGAGCTGCTGGCCGCGCTCTCTCTTGCCATCGACCTGGGCCTCGGGCAGCCGCTGGAACACATGCTCCGCTCGTGCTTGATTGCGATGCAGCTCGCCGACCTGGTCGGGCTGACTGCGCTGAGCGGGAGACCGCCTACTACGGGGGGCTGCTTGCGTGGATCGGTTGCCATGCCGACTCGCAGGAGCTGGCCGAGATGTTCGGTGATGACATCGAGTTCCGCGCTGCGACCTACGCGATCGACTGGCGCGGGGCGCCGTTCGCGTCGCTGCTCTTCCGGAGCGCGGGCAGCGGCCGCCCGCTTCCCCTACGGGTCAGGATGAGTTGAGGCCGGTGGTTCAGAGCAAGTCCGCCGTTGGCGTGGGGCGAGGACCAGGGAGTCTTCATCATGAGTTCGTCTTTGATCGCTGTGCGCGACGATGGTCGTGTGACTAGTTCAGGACCGCGTTCGGGGGGCCCGGGCTCGCGTCGGTCGTTCTCCTCGGCGCAGAAGTTCGAGCATCTGGCTGCCTACGAGGCGGCCCTGGACGAGGGGCGCGGGGGTGCCTACCTGCGGGAGAACGGCTTGTACTCCTCGCTGATCAGCGAGTGGCGGCGGGTGCGTGACGCCGGGGTGCTGGCTGGCAAGGCCCCCGGGGACAGGATCGGCAAGCTGTCCGCTGCGCGGTCGAGATCGCGCGGCTGCGTCGCCAGCTGGAGCAGTCCGAGCGGAAGTTGGCGACCACGCAGGTGGCGCTGGACATCATGGGAAAATCAGAGAGTCGCACCTGGCTCACCGCTTCAATTGTGGGGTTGTTGGAATCCTGCTCGCCTTTGGCTCAGGACTGGCCTTCATGGGCCAGACCAGCAACAACGTCGCCTCCTTCTGTATGGCCCTTGGATGCGCCCTCGCGATCGCCGGCTACACGCATGGTCTCTACCGAATCCCGACCAACAGCCACTGACCTCTCCATGACCCCTCCTTCAAGGTGATGGGTGTGGGACTGAGAGGGCCGTGCCTGTCTAGCTCTCACCGCACGTGCCTCGCAGGTCTGCTATGGGTGGGTCAGGTGCACCTCACGACCGCGGGTCTGACCGTTGCGCCATCGGCGACCGGTCACCGATTGGCCAACGGGAACAGGCCAACGCCGTTTGCGGGTGTTAGGTCGGGGTCCAGGCGGACAGCAACTCTTGATGGCCCGGTCACGCATTTGACCGACCTCAGGACATCAGACCGATCGCGCGCATCGCAGCGTCCAACTGCGGCTTGGCGAACGCGGTAGCCCGGTCGCGGCCGGCTGCAAGGAGCTTGTCGACGCTCCCCGGGTCTGCCGCCAGCTCGGCATACCTGGCCTGCACCGGTTCGAGAAGAGCCACGACCCCGTCGGCGGTGTCCTTCTTGAGGTCCCCGTATGACGTGTAGCGCGCCGCCACCTCCACGGGAGGTATACCGGTGCACGCGCCGAGAATCTCCAGCAGGTTCGTGACTCCGGGCTTGGCGCCCTCATCGTGACGCACCGTGGCGTCGGAGTCCGTGACGGCCCGCATGACCTTGCGGCGCAGCACATCCGGGCTGTCGAGCATGCGCAGCACCCCGGCGGCTTCGTCCGGGTCGGACTTGCTCATCTTGGCCGTCGGGGTCAGCAGGTCCCGCACCCGCCCGGCGGTCGTCGCGCGTTGGAGCTCGGGCACGACAAACGTCTGACCGTAGGTGTGGTTGAACCGGATCGCCAGGTCACGGGCCAGTTCCACGTGCTGGTCCTGGTCGCCGCCCACCGGGACGCGGTCGGCGCCGTACAGCAAGATGTCGGCAGCCATCAGGCACGGGTAGGTGAACAGCGAGGCCCGGGTCATCGGCTTGCCCCGTCCCTTCTCCTTGTACTGCACCATCCGGGAGAGCTCGCCGACGTACGCCGTACACTCCAACAGATACGCCAGCTGAGCATGAGCAGGCACCGCAGACTGGATGAAGACCGACTCGTCCGGCAGACCAGCAGCCAACAGCAACAGCGCCGTCTCCCGGGTCAGAGCAGCGAGCCGCCTCGGGTCGTGCCGAGTCGTCATGGCGTGCAGGTCCGCCACAAAGTAGAACCCGGGCTCATCGGTCCGTTCGGCAAAGCGGCGCAGTGCCCCGAGATAGTTGCCGACGGTCAGATGGCCGGACGGAGTGATGCCTGAGACGGCGGTCATGGACATGCCTTTCGATGAAGGCCTCGCCGAAACCGTTTAGCCCCCAACGAAAAGGCCGCCTCGACGAGGCGGCCTGCAGTTGCGTACGCAACAGGATGGACCGCCGATCAGGCGGGCCACGACTGAAGGCTCACGGTATTGGTCACAAACGGAATATAGCGCACGCCCGCACCACCGCACCCGCCGTCCGGTAGACGATCCCTTGCATGCGCCCAGCGACCCGCTCTGCGTTGTCCGAACGCACTGTCTTGCATGCGATGAGGAACTTGCTTTCAGCATGGTGGACACCCTCCGTAACAGGGGCGCGTAGCTACCTCCCAGAGCAGCGGCCGAGGTATACACCAACGACCTCGTATGGGGCGGCTGCGGCGGCCCATGGTCGCGGTCTACGAGGGGACAGGTAATCACCGGGTCTGGTCGGGTTGAGACGACTGGGCCGGCTCCAGCTCGAGCGCCGTTGGCGGCCATCGAGCTGGTAGGTCAACCTGAAGTCCATCATGGCCCCACGGGCCCCGTGGAGATGAGACACCTGGCACAGCACGGATCGTGATCTGGAAGACCCCCGTCCAATCTCATCGCCTGCGGAACGCGGTCCGCCCAAGCTGGTTGATGAGGGCACCTTTTGGACCCTTGGCGAAGCCGTTTCAAGTCCGCCGGGATGAGCTGCCTAGGCCGGGGCAAGGGCCGAGGACCCAAAGACCTACCGGCACCGGCACGGCGGGGCTAGCGTTTGCCTTGTGGTGCGACTCATGATCAATGGCACTGAGCACACAGTCGATGAGCCGTCGGGGCGGACACTCCTGGACGCGCTGCGTGAAGATCTGCGCCTACCCGGGGCTAAGTGCGGATGTGGCGAGGGGCAGTGTGGCGCATGCACGGTACTCCTGGATGGGGTCGCGGTCCGAGCCTGCATGGTGGACCTCGAGACGCTCGACGGCAATGCAGTGGCCACGGTGGAGGGGTTGGCTCGCGAGGGACATCTCCATGCCGTACAAGCCGCGTTCATCGACGCACGATCGCTGCAGTGCGGGTACTGCACACCTGGCATGGTGATGTCGGTCGTGGCGCTGCTCGCGCGGGACCGGACGCCGACCGATGCGGCAATCCACCACGCGCTCGCCGGCAACATCTGCCGGTGTGGCGGATACCCAAGGATTCTGCAAGCGGTTCACGCAGCAGCCGGCGCGATCCAAAGAGGCGACCATGGCTCCGCCACCGACCAGATCCCACTGGCCGGGGCGGGGCACGACTCCGCCACCGGTGCCGACCTCTGGACGGTGGTGCTGCCGCCAGCCCAGGACGATCCGCGCGCTGGACGCGAGTGGGGGTGGACCACCACCGGCGGTGCACGCCTGACCATCGACACCGACGGGCGGATCACGGCGTTCACGGGGAAGGTCGACGGCGGGCAGGGAAACCGCGTGGCGTTGACCCGAGTCATCGCTGCCGAACTGGCCACATCGACGTCGATGATCCGGCTCCAGATGGCAGACACCGCGTGCGTCCCGTTCGACATGGGAACGTTCGGCAGCCGGTCCCTGCCTGATGCGGGCCATGCGCTGCGGCTGACCGCGGTCGCCGGGAGACGTGAGCTCCTGCGCGAGGCCGCGCTGCGGTGGCAGTGCAGCCCCCACGATCTTCTCCTGGCC
>Ga0097691_1002960_pt1 | contig 10807 bp, 7 predicted proteins | sample NGESurdeep072012_8_FD_72858 | JGI IMG/M metagenome (GOLD analysis project Ga0097691, IMG submission 72858) | Arctic peat soil microbial communities from Barrow, Alaska - NGEE Surface sample 210-1 deep-072012 | ecosystem: Environmental > Terrestrial > Soil > Wetlands > Peat ...
CCCGACTGGCGGTCTTACGCTGTGCCGGGGCGACCTTTGCTGGCTTGTTCAGGTGAGGCGATTGGGTGCTCAGAAGAAGCTGGCGAGCGTAGATCCGAGCGGCCCCGAAGACGCCCTCCTCCGTCACGAACAGCGCGAGATAGGCCGCGTGCAGTATTGCGATGACGATGACGGCCAGAAGCTTCGCATCGAAGCCGTTCGACAGGTCGATGGGCCAACGGCGCCAGAAGATCGCAAGGCAGACAACTACGATCAATGCGTTGAGCAGGAAGCCGGGCAGCTTGAGACCGAGCAGATTGCGCCGGAAGCCGTAGCTGACGTTTTCATTGAAGAGGACATCGAACTTCTTGGTGTTGCGGGTGTTCTCGCGCAACCAGGTCACGCCACGGACGTAGTACGCGTCGGCGGCTTCCGGATCGGCCGCCTCCTCCTCCTTGGTCGGCGCCGGCTGCCCGAGTTTCGCGGTTATGAATTGGTGAAAGCCGGCCTTAGTGGCGGCGTCGTAGGTTAGGTCACGATGCCGCAGCGTTACCGTGGTGGGGAGCCCTCCCATTTTGGCGATGAGCGACGGCTCGATCGCCCTGCCGCGGCGTCTGGCGACATCCGCGAAGGCGGCGAAAAGCACGGTCAAGGCGGTACCGGCGATCAGGTGCGGCAGACCGAGTTTGCCCCAGGACACGAATATCGCAGCAAAGGCAAACGCCGGCGCACCGGCGATAACCGCCGGAACGAGACGCGCCCGCATCGTGTAGGCGTCGAGGGGATTTTTCATATTTCAGCCTCCACGGTCAGGGTGCGCGGATCGATGTCACGGGAAATTGTCTCAGCGGTCAGGTGGACGTAGCCCGTGGGAGTGGATCAGCATCAGCAGCGGAAAATACTGGAGGCCGGAGAGCAGAATCGCCGTGCGCATGTCCTTGGTTGACGGTCCGCTTGGCATCAGGTGGTTGTGCCAAGTTCCGAGGGGATACAGCGCGCCGCCCGTCCCCTCGATCAGATCACGCAGCATGGGTCGGAGGCCCTGGGTGCCCAGAACGAACTCCTCCTTTGAGAATTTGCTGTCCGGCGGCGCCGGCAGGGTGCCTACGACGTGGAAATGGCCGGTAACGTCGCAGTAGCGGCCAAAGATGATCCCGCCGGTTTCCGAGTTGGGCTTTCGCGAAATCTCTTCCGTGATCGCCCGATCGACCTCGGGACTGATGCGGATTTCTCCGCGCGTGGTCAGCGCTCTCGTACAGGTCATGAAGCGCTGGCTCGATACCGGCGTCGATGGTTTCCGTCTCGATACCATCCCCTACCTCTGCGAGCGCGACGGCACCAACAACGAGAATCTGCCGGAAACCCACGCCATCATCAAGAAGCTGCGCGCCGAACTCGACGCTTATGCCAAGGGCAAGGTGCTGCTGGCGGAAGCCAATCAATGGCCGGAGGATGTACAGGAATATTTCGGCCAGAGTGACGAATGCCAGATGGCGTATCACTTCCCGCTGATGCCGCGGATCTATATGGCGATCGCGCAGGAGGATCGCTTTCCGATCACGGATATCCTGCGCCAGACGCCGGATATTCCCTACAACTGCCAATGGGCCTTGTTTCTGCGTAACCACGATGAGCTGACGCTCGAAATGGTCACCGACGTCGAGCGCGATTATCTGTGGTCGACCTATGCTAACGATCCCCGCGCCCGCATCAACGTCGGCATTCGCCGGCGGCTGGCGCCGCTGATGGACAACGACCGGCGCAAGATCGAGCTGATGAACTCGCTGTTGTTGTCGTTTCCCGGAACGCCGATCATCTATTACGGCGACGAAATCGGCATGGGCGACAATATCTATCTCGGCGACCGCAACGGCGTACGCACGCCGATGCAATGGACGCCGGATCGCAACGGCGGCTTCTCCCGCGCCGATCCCGCACGGCTTTACGCCCCCACCATTATGGATCCGGTGTATGGCTATGAATCTGTCAACGTCGAAGCCCAGTCGCGCAGCCTCTCGTCGCTGCTGAGCGCAACCAAGCGGCTGATCTCGGTGCGCAAATCCACGCTTGCGTTCGGCCGTGGCACGATGACGTTCATCCGCCCGGTCAATCGCTCGGTGCTAGCCTATGTCAGGCAGCTCGGCGACGAGGTTATTCTGTGCGTCGCCAACCTGTCGCGTTCTGCGCAAGCCACCGAGCTTGATCTCTCGACATGGAAGGATCGGGTTCCGCTGGAAATGCTCGGCCGCACCCGCTTTCCGGCGATCGGCGAATTGCCCTACATGATCACGCTGGCGCCGTATGGCTTTTACTGGTTTCAGCTTAGAGAGCGCGACAAATCGGAGCATGTCGAACCGACTGTCGTTCCCGAATTTGAGACCCTCGTCGTGCCACTGGGCGCGACATGGATGTCGCTTGCGCTCACCCGGAGCGTATTAGAACACGATGTGTTGCCAACATATTTGGCAAGAGCCCGTTGGTATCCGGAACGTTCGGCAAAAGCGATTAGCCCGACTCTGACCTCGGCGATCCCCTTCTGCGATGTCGGCGACAACCGCCCCTGGCTTGCCTTTTTTGAAGCAACGAAGCGCGGCACGACCACGCGTTACGTATTGCCCATGCAGATCGAGTGGGTGCGCTTCGATCGCGAACGCTACAATCCCCGGGCGTTTGCGGCGGTGCGTCAGGGCGCGCGGGAAGGAACGCTGCTGGACGTTGCGACCGACCAGATTTTCATTTCGCTTCTGCTGCACAATCTCCGCAACGCCTTGACCGTTGAAGAACAGGGCGCGCGCCTTGAATTCAAGCCAACCGCAAAGCTTTCGGACAAGCCGGTCAAGCCACTTGTGCACATCCGCGCCGTGGAGACCGAGCAATCCAACAGCACGGCGCTGGTAGATAACGACTATGTCGTGAAGATCTATCGAAAACTCGAATCCGGAATCAATCCCGAGATCGAGATCGGCCGGTTTCTGACCGAGGTCGCGGGCTTTGCCAACACGCCCGCGCTGCTCGGCAGCGTCGAACTGGTCGAAGGCGACAAAAGAAGCGCGATAGCAATTGCGCATGCCTTCGTCGAAAATCAGGGCGACGCATGGACCGTGACATCGGCTTATCTCGATCGCTTTGTGGAAGAGCAGCGTCTGCTGGAGACCAGCAAACATCCCGGCGAAAGCGAGGAGCAGGTCCCCTATCTGCGTTACATGTTGCAAACCGGAAGACGCGTCGCCGAGATGCACCTCGCGCTCGCCAGCAGCAGCGAATTTTCCGATTTTACGCCAGAACCGACCCGACCCGAGGACGTGCAGCTCTGGATCGAAGATGTGATCGCCCGCGCGGAACGTGTCTTCGACGCATTGAAGCAACGCCGCGATACGGTAAAGGAAGCCGATCGTCTCCTTATCGATCAAACGCTCGCACCACGCGCGACCTTGCATGACCGCTTGAGCGCGCTGCTTCCACGAACCATCGACGGCCTGAACATCCGCCACCATGGCGATTTCCATCTCGGGCAAATGCTGATCGTCAAGGACGATATCTTCATCATCGATTTCGAGGGCGAGCCCCGCCGTACCCTAGCCGAGCGGCGGCGCAAGGCGCCCGCGGCGCGCGATGTCGCAGGCCTGATCCGTTCGATCGACTACTCGGCGACCGCGGCGCTGGAGCGCGCGCTCAAGGTGGCATCCGACGAGCACGGCAAGCTTGGCGCGGCGCTCGCGGAATGGCGCGATCGCTCGGCAGCGACGTTCCTTGCCGCCTATCGCGAGATCATGACAAATGCACGCTTGTGGCCGGCCGATCCGCACGCCGCCGAGCAGATGCTGAATTTCTTCCTGCTCGAAAAAGCATTCTACGAGATCGAATACGAGTTGGCCCACCGGCCTGAATGGCTGCGCGTCCCGCTAACCGGGGTGCTTCGAATCTTGTCTCAGCATACCGAAGGGGCCTCATGACCAAGCTGTCCGTGGAGGCCTATGCGATTGTGGAAGGCCGCCGGTCCCTGTCGTAAACCTAATCGGGCTGACATCTGAGGCAGAATCACGCAATCCTTCTGTCCTATGAGGGAAGCTTGCAGCCTTATTTGGACGGCGCTGGTCCGGTTGTTCCGGTCACGAGCTTCGTTGGTAGCTGAGATCCTAGTCCTTCGGCATCAGATTAACATACAGCGCCGGCATTTGCCCAAGAGGCAGACCTTCAGCGCCATGGACCGCTTGATCTTTGCCGGGCTGTATCGATTGGCGCCAACAATCCTAAACGCTCTGGCAATTTTGAAGCCGGAGACCGTCATAGAATGGCACCGCGTCGGGTTCAGATCGTTCTGGCGCTGGAAGTCGAGGCGCCGTGGCGGCCGACCAACTGTGCCGCCGGAGATACGCAAGCTTATCCGCGAGATGAGCATTGCCAATCCGCTGTGGGGAGCGCCGCGGATCCACGGAGAGTTGCTCAAGCTCGGCATCGACGTCGGACAGACGAGCGTGGCCAAGTATATGGTCAAAAGACGAGGACCACCATCGCAAGGCTGGAAGACGTTCCTTCATAACCATGCCGACGGCATCGCGGCGATGGATATGTTTGTCGTGCCGACGATCTCGTTTCGTCTGCTGTACGGCTTATTGATTATGGGGCATGGCCGACGACAGATTTTGTGGTTTGGTGTCACCGCGCATCCGACTGCAGAATGGATCGCAAATCAAATCACGGAAGCATGCGGCTGGGAACAGGCTCCCCGCTATCTCATCCGTGACCGGGATGGGGCTTATGGTGAGGTATTCATCCGCAGACTTCGATCAATGGGCATTCGCGATCGACCGACATCGCCGCGCTCCCCATGGCAAAACGCTTATGCTGAAAGGCTAATCGGTTCGATCCGACGGGAATGCCTTGATCACGTTGTTGTGTTCGGCGAGCGACACCTCCGTCACGTGCTGCTGTCGTACATGAAATATCACAACGAGGTACGGACGCATTTATCCTTGGAGAAGGATGCGCCGGTCTCTCGCGCCGTTGAGAGGGCAGGGCGTATTCTTTGCCGCCCCATTCTCGGCGGGCTACATCACCAATATGCTCGCATTTGATTTACGATAGGCACAGGCGCTAATTCGTTGTATGGCCGCTGTTGGCGCAAAGCGGCCATTCGCAATCGATCGCACTCACTCGCGACAACAAAAGCCTCGAATGTGAAATAACCGCGCCGAGCGCAAGTCGTTCAGTTCGTCTTGTATTCGTCCGTCAGGATCGGCCCAAACAGAACCCAACGCGCTCCGTCGAATCGCATCATTTGGAATTGCTTGTTGATGCGCCAATCATCCGGTGTGGTTGAGGTCGTCATGCCGGGCAAGGCGAGGTCAGCGACGTAGCCCTTGATGTTTGTCGCCTGTGTCATGATATTTGCGCGCGTGAGATTGTCGCCGCATTGCTTGAGTATCTGTACAAGCAGCGCCGCGGTCGAATAGCCGTAAGTCGCGATGCCGCTGTTGGCGTCCTCGCCCGGCGCATATTTCGTCATGAAAGCCTTGTAACGTTTCATGCCCTCATGGTCGGCCCATTGCGGGTCGAGCGGGTCCTTGCCGTAATTGACCGAGATGATGCCCTTGGCGTTTTCAACGCCGGCCGGGACCAGCGTTTGGCTGACCGGGGTGGCGTTGATGTCGAGAATCTGGACCGGTTTCCAGCCGAGTTCCGCGGCCTTCTTGATCGCCTGCGCGCCGAATTTCGGCGTTGTTATATTATAGAAAAGATCGGCGCCGGAGGCTTTCAGCGTCACCATCTGCGAGTCGACGGTCGGATCGGACAATTCGTAGGACAGCTCGGCGACGATCATGCTCGCCTTCGCCCCAAGCCCGTCCTTCAGCCCCTTGACGTAATCTTTTCCGAGGTCATCGTTTTGATAGAGAATGCCGATCTTCGCGTTCGGATGGTTGTCGAGAATGAATTTGGCGTAGATATGCGCCTCCGACTGGTAGTTGGGGTTGAAAGCGATCGTCCACGGGAAATTCTTCGGATCGGTGAAGCGGGTCGCGCCAGTCGAGGCCAGAAGCTGCGGCACCTTTTTATCGTTGAGATATTTCTGGACCGCGGCATTCGGCGGCGTGCCGATGATCTGGAAAGTGGTGAAAACTTCGTCACTTTCGACAAGCTTGCGTACCTGCTCGACCGTCTTGGGCGGACTGTAGGCATCGTCGTACTGAATGAGGTTGATCTTGCGCCCGTTGATTCCACCCTGCTCGTTGATCATGCGGATATAGGCGGCCTGCACCTTGCCGATGCTGCCGTAGGCGGAAGCCGGTCCGCTGAGAGGAATGGTCTGACCGACCTTGATCTCCGTGTCGCTGGCGCCGGTGTCATATTTCTTCTGTGCGAGCGCGGGCGTTGCGAACGTCGCGCCGAGTGCCAAAACGAGGGCAACCGTCGACCTGAATAGAACCATGCTTTCCTCCCAAGATGCGGTCGCGGTACTTCGCCGGACCGTCGTTCGTGAGCCTATACCAAACGAAAGCGCGATGAAAAGTACATTGGAAGGGTCTCACGCAACTCTGCGCTACCATTGGCGAAAAGCGAATATCTGGCGAAGCGCTTAAGCCGATGAACTCCGGCCACCGCATACTCTCCCCAGGGATAAGGTCATAAGTCTGCGCCATCGCGCCTCGACGAACCCAGCACCCGGTCCACCATTTCGGGCGCGAGGCCGAGATAGTTTTTCGGCGAGGTCAGGCGATCGATAGTGGCCCGGTCGATTCGTCCCGACACTTGCGGATCCGCCGACAGCGCGTCCGCCAGCGACATGCCGTTCTCGTTGGCGAGCCGGCAGGCGTCGTAGACGACGTCATGCGCCTCCTGCCGGCCGAGATCAGGCGCCAGTCCCATCATGACGGCCTCGGCGACGATCAGGCCGCGGCTGATGCCGAGATTGTCAGCCATCGCTTTCTCGTCGACGATCAGGCCGGCCAGCGCGAATTTCGCCTGGTGCAGCGCGCCGGCGGTCAGCACAAAACTCTCCGGCAGCGCGATCCACTCGGCGTGCCATGGCCCGGTGGCGCGCTCGAAATCCTGCACCATCGCGTCCAGCATCAGGCCGGCGTGCTGGCGCACGGCCTTCGAGGCCGCCAGCATCAATTCCGACGAAATCGGATTGCGCTTCTGCGGCATGGTCGAGGACGCGCCGCGTCCCTTCACGAAGGGCTCATAGAGCTCGGCGAATTCGGTCGAGGCCATGATCATGATGTCGAGCGCGATCTTGCCGAGCGATCCCGTCACCAGCGCGAACAAGTTGACCACCTCCGCAAGCCCGTCGCGCGCGACGTGCCAGGTGGAGACGGGAATGCCGAGCCCGAGTTCCTCGCAAAATGCCTGCTGGACCTCGAACCCCTTGTCGCCGAGCGACGCCAGCGTGCCGGCGGCGCCGGCGAACTGGCCGACCAGCACGCGCGGCTTCAACTGTTGCAGCCGCTCGGCGTGGCGGTCGAACATCGCCAGCCAGATCGCCGTCTTGTAGCCGAACGTCACCGGCAGCGCCTGCTGCAGATGGGTGCGGCCGGCCATCGGCGTATCGCGATAGCGCCGGGACAGACCGGCGAGGATGCCGCGCAAGCTTGCGATATCCGCTTCGACGATTCCGAGGCCCTCGCGCACCTGCAGGATGACGGCGGTGTCCATGATGTCCTGCGTGGTCGCGCCCCAATGCACGTAGCGGCCGGCCTCGCCGCATTGTTTCACCATCTGCTGGACCAGCGGCAGGATCGGGTAGCCGACGATATCGGTCTCGCGGCGCAACAGCTCGAAATCGAGCGCCGCGACGTCGGTGCGTCTCGCGATTTGCTCCGCGGCCTCGGCCGGGATCACGCCGCAGCGCGCCTCGGCCCGCGCCAGCGCAATCTCGACCTCGGCATAGCGGGAGATCAGGCTGAAGTCCGAAAACACCTCGCGCATCGCGGGCGTGCCGAAGGCGTCGCGGAACAGAATTGAATCGAGAACGGTGGTGGAGGTCGGGAAGGCGGGCATGGGTCTCCTCGTGGGATCGCGGGCGCGGCGACGACGGTATCGTTAGAGGGTATAGCGCGGCGCTTGCGATCTGTCCGCCATGCGATGGGGATCCTCTGGGGTATCTCGGAAGTCGCGTTTCAGGGCAGCCAGGACCGTTTGGGACACGGAACGGACATCGGGTCGAATCTGATGTTGCAGCCGCGAAGCCGCTTCGAGCCCCGTCAAAGTGCTCGATTAAACAGATACGATGCCGTCTGAGCTTGAGGGCGGACATGAGGCGACGCGGTAGCCTGCTCTAGACGCGCAACGATGCGGCGGCCTGACAAACGCCCTGCTCCCGCGCTTGACTTGTCGCTCGTGTAGATGCGTTCTAAGTATACAGCCGGCGGACATCCACATTGAATAATAATCGCCGCGAGCTTGATCCACCTTCGAGGGAGGAGACAATGAAGACGCTCATGATGACCGCGGCCGTGGCCGTCGGCATCGTAATCAATGTGGCAAATGCCGCGCCGTTGCCTGAAGCAAGGCCGGACGACGTCGGATTCTCGCAACAGGGTCTGGCCCGGCTGGACGATTTCTTCGCCCGCGAGATTTTGGCGAAACGCGTGCCCGGCGCCGTGGTCGCCATCGCCCGGGACGGCAAGCTCGTCCACTACAAGGCCTACGGCCAGCTCGATGCGACAAAGGGCACGCCGATGCCGCTCGATGCCGTATTCGCATTGGCGTCCATGACCAAGCCGATGGCGGCGGTCGCCGGGCTGACGCTGATGGAACAAGGCCGCTTGCCGCTGCAAGCCAGGCTCTCGGAATACTATCCGGCGTTCGCCGAGATGAAGGTGGGCGTCCCGCAGGCGGATGGTTCGTTGAAGATGGAAGCGCAGGCTTCACCGATCACCATTCATGACCTTTATCGCCACACCTCCGGCCTCATGTATGGCGGACGGCCGGACAGCTCGAGCCCGCTCGTCCGTCTCTATCCCGATGGGACCGCGCCAGCCATCGAGGGCGATACCCAGGCCTTCATCGATCGCATCACAAAGCTGCCGCTGGCGCATCAGCCAGCGACGGAATTCGAATATGGTTTTTCGATCGACGTGCTGGGCGCGGTCATCGAAAAGGTGACCAAGCAGCGGCTGGGCGATTATCTGGCTGCGAATGTGTGGAAGCCGCTCGGCATGAAAGACGCCACGTTCCACCCCGCGGAGGGGCAGCGCGACCGTCTCGCCCGTCCGTTTCCCAATGACCCGCTCACGGGCAAGCCTCAGTCGATCAAGCTCCTCGACACGCCAACCAAGTCCGACTGTGCCGGCGCCTGCTCGTTTGCGACCGTCGGCGACTACGTCCGCTTTGGGCAAATGCTGCTCAACGGCGGGCAACTCGACGGGCAGCGCATCCTTGGCCCCAGGACAGTGCATCACATGACTACCAACCACCTTGGGCCTGAGATCAAGAACAACGTGGCGAACGTGGAGCCGCATCGCGGCGGCTTTGGCTTCGGCCTTGCGGTGGCGGTACGCACCAGCGAAGGCCTGTCGTCGGTCCCCGGTAACCCCGGCGAGTTCACCTGGAACGGCGCCTACGGTACGCAGTTTTTCTGCGATCCGAAGGAGCGTCTCGTCGTGGTGGTCGGAACGGCGGCGCCCGGCGATCTGCGGAAATATTATCGCGAGCAAGTCCAGGACATCGTCTACGGCGCCATGGTGCGGTGAGGCTCATCGCCACCAGAAGCGGACCGCCGGAGTTGTGATCCAGTTCTGTGACGCCGTGTTCGACGGCACGGCGCTGTTCTGATGAGGGTATCGCGGTGGTCTCCAGCATATCGAATCATCCAAATGAAGCCTTGACGATGTTGGATCGCTCGGTCGTCCGCAACGACATATTGACGGTCAATTGTCATCCGGGGCCTCACCTAGGCGACCGCTAGCTGAACCTTGCTTTGTAGCCTGGCTCAAACCATTTCAATTCAGTCGAGCCAGCCGCCTCTTTGTCCCAAACGAACCAAGCATAAGCTGTGGTGCCGCTGCTTTTTGGCTCAACTCCGCTTGGATAAAAGGTAATACGCTCACTAAACACCCACACTCGCGACGGCGGAGAATCGGTGAAAATCGTTCTGGCCCGGTTTGCGCCTTCCAGAAATGCCAGCCGAAGCAAAAGCGCGAACTTGCGCTTTGCGTGCCTAACACCACTCGTAACAAAACCCTCGGCGCAATTGTAGGGCGGGTTGGTCACAATATTGTCTGCTCCCGATTGCGCCGCAAGAAAATCGACGTCGGACTGGCCAAAGCCGCGATCGTAGAGATCAGTGCTGCGGACCGCTTGGCCAGTCTCTTCGAGCACGCGCGACATTGTGCCGTCACCGCACGCGCACTCCCAAATCTCTCCGCTAAATGTTTCGTTCTCGATGAGAGCGAAGGTCGCCCAAGGCGGAGTTGGAAAAAAGTCGGGGCCGCTTAGATCGGCAAAACGCTTCATCGTTGGCTTGAAGCCGCCATTGAGATTATAAGTTGCATCCGACATCGCTTGTTCTCCTATTTGTGTTCGGTATTATGTTCTCGTCAACGACGTAGTCTTCCGAATACCTCGCTCACTGGAACATCTTGCCGAAGATCGTAGACTCCCACACGATTTCATAGCGGCCAGTCCGGGGAGACCACCTCTTCTGGCCGGAGTCGACTAGCCAGCCCTTCCTGACGGCTTCCTGGATCGCTTCCTCAATTGAGCGCTGTATTTCAGCCGGATCTGTCGGCCAGTCTTTTCGTCTCATAACAATATTCCCTCCCTTGTGTTGAGCTCTCGTAGTTTCGATTGTCATCCGGCGCCCCGGTTCAGTTTGCGGAGCATATGA
>Ga0097691_1002962_pt1 | contig 10803 bp, 10 predicted proteins | sample NGESurdeep072012_8_FD_72858 | JGI IMG/M metagenome (GOLD analysis project Ga0097691, IMG submission 72858) | Arctic peat soil microbial communities from Barrow, Alaska - NGEE Surface sample 210-1 deep-072012 | ecosystem: Environmental > Terrestrial > Soil > Wetlands > Peat ...
TACTCTGCAATGTTGTTACGCTGTCGGTTGGTGTGAAGTTTTCCATTTTAGTCCCTGCTAATTTAGCTTTAGAAGTTGATGTGTTTTGTGACGCACTAGTTTTACTAGCTGCGGTCTGACTAGCTTGACTATTCGCGGTGTTTGATCCGCTATTATTTTTTGATTCCATATTAGAAATAATGAATGCAATCGTTAAAAATGATGACGTTATTAAAAATAGTATCGCTCCGAAAAGTGCAAAAGCACGCTGACGTTTATTAGTCATTGTTTTAAAGTTAAACCCTCCTGTTTATCTCTTGTTCCGTTATTAATTATATCGTAATTAGCTATTTATTGTAAGCTTCACTGGGACATCGGGAAAGCCACTTGTTACCATCTCAATCAGTAACAGTTTGAGTTCATTGGGCATAAACACCGAGCTCTCTAGGTCGCTTAAGGGTAGCCACTTAGGACTATATAGGTTCTGGCCGGCTTTACTGATTATGGCTTCCTCAGAATCAGGAGATAGTTTTGGTTCGGCGCTTATCCAGTCGCAAAGGTAAATGTACTGCGTTCCATAGACATTACCAGCATTTTCAATAATTACCAGTCTTGGGTTTTTTATCTCAATAGTCGCTTCTTCTCTGAGCTCTCTAACTAAGCATTGTTCAAGAGTTTCTCCTGGATCGACGCCGCCTCCAATTAACGCTATGTACTTATGGCCAAACTTATTCCGCTCCATAACTAGTAGCTGATCGTCTTTTATTACTATCGCCCGAGAGGTAGTTCTCATAATTAAACTCTTTCGCTACCAAGCTCGGATTTTGCGTACTGAGTGAGTTCGTCTAGAAGGTTATTTACAATCTGATCGCTCAATGTTCGCTCGTGGTCGGCGATGGTTAGGTGGTAGCTGTAGTTTTTAAACTTTGGATCACCATCTTTGGCGAAAATACTAAATAGTTCGAAATCGAATGTGGCTGATGCAGGAGCTAAGGCTCTCAGCTTTTCGTGTAGCTTAGTATTTAGATCATCGAAGACAGAGTCGCTAGGGACTCTTAGGGTTATGTCCTGTTTAACGCTAGGGTACTTAGAAGCTTGGCTGTAGGCTTGAGACCGCGTTGCATCCAAGAAGACGTTTGTGTCAAGTTCGAGGGCCGCAACCCTACGAGGTAGCTTGAATTTAGCCCTAACCGACGATTTAAGCTCGCCTATTACTCCAACCACAATATCACCAGACACGATGAAGGCGCTGCGGCTAGTTTCATAGGGTTTAGCAACTTGGGCCCATATTTTACCCTGAACCACATCATTATCGGTAAATGGAACGGTTTTAATGTCTTTCAGGTTAAACTCGTTAATTAGAAAGCTTAGATAGTTCTTTATCTTGTAGTATGGCGCTCCTTGGTCCTTAGAAGACGAATTTGCTGCATAAACTATACCAAGAGACTGGTACTCATGTGGCTCATCGGGATCGCTACCGCTAAACATATCGGCTTGGTGTCTAGTACCGAGCTCAAACAAAGTGAACTCATCATAGCCCAACTTTATATTAGGGTGAACTTTGGTAAGAAGTGAGGGGGTCAAGCTAAGCCGATAATAGCCAAGCTCAGGACTTAGTGAATTAGCGATTTCAAATGCCTTAGCTGTATCCTGTGAGGCGTTCTCGATGATCCGTTTACTGACAAAGCTATAAGTCAGAAGCTCGTTAGCTCCACCCCTGGCTAATAGTTCGCGTACCCTTGACTTAACTTCAAGCAGTTCATTCTTTGGAGTTGGCACCAAGCTTCTTTGAATAGGAACTGGGGATATATTATCAAAGCCAAATAAGCGACCGACTTCCTCAACTACATCTTCCCTAATTTCAAGGTCTGTTCGCCAAAATGGAGCCTTTATTTTTAGTTCATCAGCCTGAACTTCAACTTCCATTTCGACATTAGTTAAAAGCTTGGCAATCTGATCAACGTTAAGCTTGCTGCCCAGCCGATCATTTATATAGCTAGAGTTAATTGTGATTTCTGGGTGGACGCTGTTTCTGGCAATTTCTAACTGGCTTAACTTATTGACATCAACTACTTCAGAGGCAATTTTACCAGAAGGGATTAGCTCACTAATTATCTTTGTAGTACTAGCTAGTACAATTTTGTTTTGGAGCGGGGATTGGCCTTTAGAAAAGCGTGTAACAGCATCACTAAAGACACCGAGCTCCATACTGCTCCGTCTAATTGAGTACATGTCAAAACATGCTGATTCGAGGACAATAGTTTCAGTTGACTGGTCGACTTCAGAGTTTAGTGAACCCATTATTCCGCCCAGACCAATAATCTGGTCGTCGCAGGTTATAACGATTGAATCACTGCTAGGCTTGACGGTCTTTGAGTTTAATAGCTCTAGAGATTCACTAGGGCGTGGATTTCTGATGGTTAGGCGTGGCTTTGCTGGGTCTTTGCTCATTGATTGAAGCTTCTTATAGTCATAGGCATGAAGTGGCTGGCCAGTAAGTAGCATTGACATATTAGTAGCGTCAACAATGTTATTAACTGGGCGAATACCCATCCGCGACAGATACGACTGTATTTGAATAGGGCTATCGGCCACTTTAAGGCCGTCAATAACTACGACGCAGAACCTAGGTACTAAATCAGCAATTTCATTAATCACTTCAATTGGCGGTACCGCACCACTCGGAGTAGTGACTTCATCACTTTGGTACCACTCAGGTGAGCGAAATGGTTGATTAAAGATGCCAGCTAGTTCACGGGCAACCCCAACTAGACCAAAGCAGTCCGGACGATGAGTGAACATCTTGTTTTCAATGTCTATAATTTGATCATCTAAATCATAAAGCTTTTTAAAGCTGTCACCTGGTCGAGCGTCCTTATCTATTACTAATATACCTTTATGGCTATCGGATATAGCTAGTTCTTTACCACTAGCTAGCATTCCATTACTAGCTCTACCGAGCATGTCACGGACGGTTAGAACAAAGTTCTCCTTGCCTACGGTGCTAGGAACAGTGCTCCCAGGAGGAAGCCAGGCTACCATTAACCCTTCAGCTACGTTAGACGCGCCACAGACAACTTCAACTAGTCCGTCGCTATCTCTGGCAACGTCTTTAACTTTGCTACCGTCATCAATTAAGCAGTGACTGAGATGGTCTGAACCTTCTATAGGTGTGCAGCTAACGACTTTAGCTACAACAACTGGTTCGTAAATTGGGCCAAGATCAACTACAGCGTCCTCGACTGCCCCCAGTTGGGCACCGATTCGCTCAACTACCTGATTAACGTCAGTCGGTATATCTAGACCAAAATGGTTCTTTAGGTAACTCATGCTTATTTTCATTTATTAGCCTCTAAGATCTTGGCCTGAATTTCATCCAGCTTCTGATCATCCATCTTAGGTCCTTCAACGGTAGTAAGATAGCCGACGTACTGAGGATAAAACTCAGCGTGGGTCGACCAAACATCAGTTTGGCTAGCAAGCTTTCCATGTAATGGATACAGTTTTACGTGGACATAAGCTACGCCAGTACCTTCAACAACCATGGCAACTCGTTTTACTCCTAGGGCCTTTTCCAGTAATTTGGCTACCTTCTTTGAGGCGCTAATTAGTCCAAGCATCTGCTGTTCTCTAATATCAAATAAGTAGTCTCCGACGTTAGTTTTTGGTATAACGACACACATTCCGTCGGTATTTGGAAACGGCGTCAAAAACGCTAAATAGCTATCGTCTTCCCAAACAATCCAGGAAGGTATTTGCTTAGCGATTAACTTGTCGAATATTGTGTCACTCATATTAAAATTGCCTCAAAAAATCTAGTTTGCCACTTTGGAAGTATCTAATGTCTTCAATCCCATACTTAATCATTGCCAGTCGCATAAAGCCGATACCCCAAGCAAAGCCGGTATACTTTTGGCTATCTATGCCGGCTTCCCGGTATACATTAGGATGAGTCATGCCACAGCCAAGTAGCTCAATCCAGCCGCTGTAAGAACAGATATTACAACCTGCTTTATCACAGAACGGACAGCTGATAGCAAACTCAAAAGAAGGTTCGGTAAATGGGAAGTAGAAGGGTTGAGTTTTTAGCTCGACGTCTTTTTTGAAGTATTCACTCATGAACGTTTGTAGTGTAGACATTAAATTAGCTACTGTTATTCCCTTGCCGACATATACACCTTCAAGCTGATAGAAGGTGTGTTCATGGCGTGGATCAAGGTCCTCATTTCTAAACACTCGTCCTGGTATGACGTAGGCGATCGGCTCACCAGCTTCGAGCTTAGGCTTATCCTCTTTAAGAACCCTTATTTCCATAGTTGAGGTATGGGCTGGCGCAACAAATGGCTTACCTTTAGAGTCCTTCTGAGTGGTTAGCAGGGTATCATAGTCTTCCCTGGCTGGATGGCCTTCGGGGAAGTTTAAGCTACCAAACATATGATAATCGTCATCTATTTCTGGAGTTTCAATTGCCTTAAAGCCAAGTCTATAGAAAATATCTAGAATAAGATCCATCTCTTTAGTTATCGGGTGAATACTCCCCAAAGTCGTATCGAGCAGCCTATTGTCTGGGCTTAAACTAGTCTGATTTACATCAAATGGGGCTGTAACATCTATTGGCGCTAGCTGTTCGACACTGCCCTGGTCTTCTTTGACTAGGGCTTCAAGTTCAACTCGAAGGTCATTAATTTGCTTGCCTAGTTCAGCTCGAGCTTGTTTATCTTCAACTGTCTTCAGTTGGTCATAAAGCGACTTGAGCTCGACACTCCTTAAAACGTCACGTTTATTGTCGCCAAGGGCTTCTAGCCTAGTCATCAATAATTCACGAACTTTTTGTACCTGTGGATTTATAGAGTCACTCATCTTAAAAAGTATACCAGTTTTTGTTAAACTAGAAGTAGTATATAAGAGACAATATTAGTCGGTAATCTATAGATAAGGTGTAAGCTCTTATGGCAAATTTTAGTTTCGATGTAGTAAGCGAGCTCGACAAGTCAGAACTCAATAATGTTTTTGACCAAGTAGCAAGAGAAATCACCAGCAGATATGATTTTAAAAATACTCCGGCAGCTATTGACTGGCTTAATGATCAGAGGTCTGGTTTCAAACTCACCGGTAATAGCGACTACCAGATCGACGCCATTCTAGACGTTATTCGAAAAAAACTTAGCTTAAGAGGTCAAAGCCAATTTGTTATCGATACCACTAAGGACCGAGTGACGACCAATCTAAAAGTGGTATTAGAAGTACCTTTTAAACAGGGCCTCGATCAAACTAAGACCAAGCAACTCGGGGCTTTACTTCGAGAGAATCTGCCTAAAATTAAGTCCGTTATACAAGGCGAGACCCTAAGAGTCAGCGGGCCTAGCAAGAATGATCTTCAATCAGCGATAACCTTAATTAAAAGCCAGGACCTAGATTACCCAGTCCAATTCATTAACTATAGGTAATATAGTGGATTAAGGCTTATGGCTATTTAAAATAGCCACAGATAGACTATAATTACTCACTAGCATGAACAAACATAAAGATGATCAGGCACCAGAGGAACCAGAAGTTAAGTCAGTTGAGGATTTAAAAATAGCGCCGCCAGCAGATTTAGTTGAAGAAGCTATGGACATTCTAAAGCATAACGATAAGGGTACTCATACAGTACCGTCTAATGGTCTTTATCCGCATCAATGGTTATGGGATAGCTGTTTTATAGCTATCGGCCAGGCCAAATACGACGTTGACCGAGCTAAAGCAGAAATCCTCAGCCTGCTGCGTGGTCAATGGCATAACGGTATGATTCCAAGTATCATACTTTGGCGTGGCAAAGGTCAGCCGACGCAAAATCTTGATCGACATGAAAAGATTTGGCGAAGCTGGCTTAACCCGAATGCTCCAGATGAAATATCTACCAGTGGTATAACCCAGCCACCGATGCTAGCCGAAGCAATTAGCCGAATCGGCGCCAAGCTGAAGAAGACAGATCGTAAAATATGGTACAAACAGGTAATTGGTCCCCTTATTAAATACCATGAATGGCTGTATTCTGAGCGAGATCCACATAATGAGGGTCTTGTGCTACTAATTCATCCATGGGAAGTAGGCCTCGACAATACCCCACCGTGGATGCATGAGTTAAATGACCACCTGCTACCAGGCTGGATTAGATTGCTACGTCTTGTAAAGCTAGATACCGTTGTTGGTTGGTTTAGATCAGACGGCGAGTTTGTGGCTAAAGATCAACGGCTTACCAATGTTGAAGCGATGGCCCTTTTTAATATCCAAAGACGTTTAAGACGTAAGAATTATGATTTCAAACGCCTTATCGACCATTCGTTGTTCGTTATTGAAGATCTAACCTACAACTGCATCTTTATTAGAGCCAACACACTGCTACGTGAGATGGCTGAGTTCATAGATTATGAACTTCCAGAAGAACTACTGACCAACATGAACAAATCTGAAAAGCAGCTTAACAGCCTATGGGATGAGTATGCACAGGAATATTTTTCTCGTGATTTTGTTTCACATCGACTACTGAATGAATCATCGATCGCTGCTTTTATGCCACTATACGCTGGCTGCATTACCAAGGACAGGGCAACCCGTATCGTTCAAGCGCTCGAAAACGAGCATCGTTTTGGCACTATCTATCCTGTGCCATCAGTACCTCTAGATTCCCCTTGGTATAGCTCGAGAAGGTACTGGCAGGGGCCAACCTGGATGAACACTAACTGGCTAATTATTGACGGTCTAAAGCGATACGGGTTTAAAGATCATGCTGAAGCCCTGACTGAATCAAGTATTGAACTAGTAAAAAAGTCTGGCTTCCATGAATACTTTGACCCAGTAACTGGTGAGGGCTTTGGAATCGACAATTTTTCCTGGACTGCGTCGCTTATTGTTGACCTGATGCGCAAGTAAAAAGTCTTAATCGCTATCTAGATTAGGTCGTTCGAGTAACATAGTTTCAACCGTCGCTTCGGTCTCGGCTATCTTAACTACGTCTTTATCAATTTTACCGAGTTCCTTATAGGTCGTATTGAAGTGGCCTACAGTAGTGCCTAGGGAGTTACCTAGCTTCTGCATATAGCCATTATGGGCCATTAGGTGCTTAGATAGCTGTTCTATGTTCTTACGGATCTTATCGGTGTCTTTTTGTATCTCCATGCTTCTAAGGCCTTGAACGATCACTTGGAGCATGGCAGACAGTGTACTAGGGCCAACGATAGTAACTTTCTTGTCTACTGCAGCATACTGCATTAGATTTCGACCACTAACACCAGTTAAGCCAACCTTATTGGCTAGTAGGTCGTAGTAGATAGCTTCGCTAGGAATAAACATCAACGCCAGATCTAGGGTGCCTTTATTGGTTTTTATGTACTTAGCAGTTTCATCAATTCGGTTCTTGAGATCTGTTTTGAATGTTTTCTCGAGTGCTGGCTTATCTTCAGATTTTGCCTCAATGATGCGGTTATAGTTTTCCAGGCTGAACTTGCTGTCGATTGGCAAGATCATGTCATCCAAAAAGACGACTGCGTCGACAATATCGTCACTTAGCTTGTACTGAAGAGCATATGACCCAGGTGGCAACATGTTTTTTAGTATCTGTTCTAGGTAGTATTCGCCCAGTACACCTCTTTGTTTGGGGTTCTGAAGTACATTTTGCAGTGATTTAAGTTCGTTAGCAACGTCTCCAACACTCTTATTAGTTCGATCAAGCTCAGTTAGTTTAGTGGTCACCTCTCTAATTATTTTGGCACTAGCCTCGAACTGAGAAGTCATTTGCTTATTGTTTTGGCCTAATTGATCAGCTAGTTGTTTCTGTAGCCCATCTTTTAATTGGGTCATCGATTTATTTAGCTCACTTATATCCGACTTGAGCATCATTGTCGCATCACTGCTCGGTGCGGTCATCGATTTAGACTTTAAGAATAGGGCGACTCCTAACCCTATAATGACAGCTCCCAAAATAAGCACTAATATAATCATCATTTTTAGCTTAACAGCCTCCCAGGCTTTAAACTACCCCTCTTTTTACTTTATATAAACTAACTAACTATAGTTACGGTCGTACCAACTGATGTCCAGTTATATATCCATTTAGCTGTTGCTAGAGGTGTTTCTACACAACCGTGCGATGCATTAGGTGAATTTGGACTGACGTTACCAAAGGCGTTGTCTGGTCGCCAGGTAGCATCATGAAAACCATAGATACCATATTGATTCTCTAAAAATGGCATCCAATAAGATACTGGGTCATCCCAACTACCTGTACTGTCACTACCTTTAAGTACCTGGTCAGTTTGCTTGGAATATATATGATAAGTTCCAGGAGGCGTTAGGTCTGCCGCTAGAAAATCCATACCGGTAATTACTGGCGAGTCATAAACCGAAGTAGTTCCCTGACAGGCCCATAGGTGACGCTCGGATATGCTAACCAGAAGTAGTTGGCTCAGGGTATTAGTAGAACAAGGGTTGGTTGAACTTTGGGCAGAGTTGGCAGTATTAGACCCTGTTGTTGAAGCTACAGATGGCGTAGCAGGCTTAGCCGTAGATGCTGCATCAGTTTTAGTATTTTGTGTCGGAGCCTTAGTAGATACTATCGCAACTGAACTAACGTTAGTATCCTCACTGGTCTTATGTAGCATGTAACCAAAGACTAGACCTCCGACCACAACCAGCAGAATTAGAACTTTAAAGAGGAGGCGCTTCTTAGACTTCGACGGCCTCGATTGGACACTATGATAGCCAGTTCTTCGCTGATTTTGATACATAGTTATATTATATAAGTAAAGTTCTAAGTTTTGTTAGTTAATATTGCATAAGGTTAAGCTGGTTCTCATATGGTAAGTCCTTCCGACGAATTTATTAAAGCTCTCGATGCTTCTGACTTAAGCCTAACGAAGCCAAGGCTACTAGTATTTGATACCCTGAGCGAAAACGGTCCTCTGTCGATGAAAGAGCTAGTTGAGCGAATTGACGGTAAGATTGACCGCGCCAGTGTTTATAGGATTATTACCGTCTTTGAAGAGCTAGGCATAGTTAATCGAATCAACATCGGTTGGAAGTACAAAATTGAGCTTAGCGAGAAATTTAGCTCGCACCATCACCACTTAAACTGTCTGCGCTGCGGTAAGACTATTGATATTGAGCCACCTAAGTTAGTCGAATCGGCAATAGAAGACTTGGCTCATGAGTACCAGTTTGAAATAAAATCGCACCAAATTGATGTAACTGGCATCTGTCATGATTGCCAACTAAAAGATCCGAGGAAAGGATCCCCGGATCTGTAGGAAGCCTCACACTTCCTACATACAAGCTTATGCTTCGTAGTTCTATTTTTCAAGAGCCTACGTCGCTAATTGAGATTTTTATCACATTCTTTTCAGTTTCTTGAAAAAGAGCATCGTCAATCGCCGGGGGCATAGCGTATAATTTTAGTTACAAAGCCCTAATGAATACAGTTCAACTCATAATTTTAGTCATCATCCTTGTTGGATTCTCAGCAGTTTGCTCAGGACTCAATGTTGCAATTATGAGTCTCGATGTTTCTGACCTAGAAAGAAAGAAGAAGCTCGGTGATAAACAGGCAGCCTTAGTTTTACCACTTAGAAAAAATGCTCACTTAACGCTAGCTAGCATCCTAATTACCAATATTGCCGCCGTATCGGCAACTTCTTTAGTGCTTTCTCAAAGACTCAATGGCTGGGCTGCTGGTGCCATAAGTACCTTTTTGATTGTTGTCTTTGGCGAAGTTATCCCACAGGCAATATTTACTAATACTCCGCTGAAATACAGTGCTCAGTTCAGCTTCTTGCTTAAAGGTATGATAATTATTAGCTACCCAGTCAGTAAGCCGCTGCAGTTACTGCTAGATAGGCTATTCCCTCGTAACAAGTCGGCTATCCAAACAAGACATGAACTTGGGCTACTAATCGATGAGCATTTAACGGATAACCGAAGCGAACTTGATGATGATGAAGTCGAGATTATTCGTGGCGCTTTGCAGCTAAGCGAAAAACGAGTTAAGCGAATAATGACTCCAATGCGCCAAACCTACTGGTTAACCCCCGACACTCTTCTCGATGATGCTAAGATCGATGAACTTAAAGATAATGGTTTTTCGCGTATACCTATATTTAATGAAGCTTTAACAGAGTGTCATGGCCTGCTAATTATGAAGAGTCTAGTCGATATAGATTTTGACGACAATCATTTCAAGGTATCTGACATGCAGCTACACCTATCTAAACCAATCGGTAGCATGATGGCTCTTGATACCTTATTTCGTAAGTTCATATCTAAAAGAACCCATCTACTCCCAGTTGAGAAAGACGACAAGATTATTGGTATCGTCAGCATTGAAGATCTAATCGAAGAGATTATTGGTCACGAAATAGAAGACGAGTCGGATAAGATTCGAAATTAAGAAGTTGTAGCGCCGCCAGCGTTCGGACTTGAAGCTACCGTTCCAGTCTCGACTTCATCTGATGTCTGACCATCAGTAGTTTCTGGGCCATCATCGTTTTTGATATTTCCAGACACAAGCCCACTAAGTATAGATAGTGAGCCGATATTTCTACTTAGTCCTACCAATCGCTTAATCCTGCTTTCCCGACTTCTCCCTCTGTTTATATTGAGTACATCATTACCAAGATATGCTACCATGCCAGCAAGAATCCCACCTGCCGCCCAGCCAGAAGATTTCCCTACCATTCCCTCAACTATAAGCAGAGTTATTGCAGAACCACCCAGCGTACCCATTAGCAAATTCCTTCGACTATTAGCTTTTTCGGACGTGATAAGGCTATCAATTTCTTTTTGTTCCGCCTT
>Ga0097691_1002963_pt1 | contig 10801 bp, 10 predicted proteins | sample NGESurdeep072012_8_FD_72858 | JGI IMG/M metagenome (GOLD analysis project Ga0097691, IMG submission 72858) | Arctic peat soil microbial communities from Barrow, Alaska - NGEE Surface sample 210-1 deep-072012 | ecosystem: Environmental > Terrestrial > Soil > Wetlands > Peat ...
AATTCCGGCGCAATGATTTGGGAGCGGGATGGCCGAACAGCGTCTTCCAGCGATTCCGGAGTTCGAGAAGACTGAGACTGGGCAAAGTGCCGGCCCGATCCGGCCGACTTCCCCACTGGCGAGAGAGCGGTGCAATGTGAATTTCTGCACCTTTTGCGGGATTTCTCTCAGGAGGCCATTTTGCGGGACATGAGCGGAAATTCAGCCGACATTTCAAAGGGATATTTTTACAAGCCTATCGGTAGTTCGAATCCCCTCTGCTCCGCCAGTAAGTCTCTGATATAACTAGAGAAAACATATTTCACGAAATTGTGCGGACACTTCCGCGGGTTAGCGGCCGCATTTTCAGGAGTTGGCCACTGAGAGAGCGAATTGGTCGCGATATTCGCGATGAGTTCAGGTCATTTCTCAGAACGCGACTTTGCCAGTGGCCTTCTCTACCAATGATGGTGTCAATAAAAGGCGAGACCGAGCAACGAAGGGGCATTTTTGATCTCTCCTACCGGCCACGTGCGCAAACGGTGTTCCCGAACGCGCATTTTGGCGCGGTGTTGCTCAGATGGCCGCGCTGCAGATGATCCTCACCCCTCGCTTTCTCGCAGCTCTCCTTCTTCTATTTTCGGCACCTGCGAATGCTATCGTTGGCGGTGCCGTTCCGAGCGTTGGCGACATTGGTTGGTCGGTCGTTACGATTGTTGGATCGCGTGGCAACTTCTGCACGGGCACGCTGATCGGTTGCTTGTCCTCGCCGTAGTCGACAACCTTGTGTATGTTACGCCCGGCAGTACACAGTGTGAGCAGCAGTCAGCACAAGGTCACAGAATCCTTTAGATTGTACGACGCATCGGGAATGGCTCTGCTGAGCCATATTCCCTATCGTCTGTGATCATTGAGGATAACGTCTTGTTGTGAGTAGAAGTTCAGAGGCGCCGATGCTCGACAATCCGGAGAAGACAACGAGGCTGCTGGCCGCACTAAAGGCAGCTGCACCATTCGAAGTTGAATTGACGGAACGGCTCGTCAAACATCTTCGAGGTCAACACGACGCCGTCGCAGATCAGAAGCACCACACCGTCTCTAACCTGTCGTATGCAGGCGACGAAGGGGGCATCGTGTGCCATATGGTCCCTTCGGAAGACCGAGGGGCACTCGTTGTCTCCCTGACGCAGGTCCGAGTGCCTCGTTCAATGCCGCTTGCAGCGGCCGTTGCCGATTATCAGAAGCATCGAGTGAAGAAACTGAAGAAGCAAGGTCGGCCCTAAATCGAGTTCGCTGGCCCGAGCCGCTCGCCACACGTTCTGTTGAGCCATTCCCTATTCCGTCGGTGGCCGGCTTGATGCACCTGATCGACTTTCGGCGCGCATGCAGCCGGTGTCGCATGAAAAGGATGATCCGTTATTGTTGTAAAATCGCGTCCAACGGTGACCCCTCGCGATATTGAAGGATGTCGTTGGTAACGCGGGCAAATCCGCAACTTGGGTGGGGTCACGATTGGACGCGAAACACGACGCCGGAAATTCCCATCTTTCCCAACGAAATCAATACGCTGACAGACTTTAGGGGTGGGGTCGAGTTGCGCGCGATTTTGCAGACCGGCGACGCCATGTCCGGACGCGAGGCCGCCGAATGGGGTTTTGCGACGCGTTCGTTTCCGGTTGAAGAGCTCGAGCAGCGCACGCTCGATTTTGCCGAGCGCGCCGCCAAGGTTCCGGTCGAACTGCAGCAGCTCAACAAGCGTTCGGTGCACCGCGCCATGGAGATCATGGGCGTTCGCGCCGCGATACGCGCCGGCACCGAAATCCAGGCGCTGGCGTTCACGACCGAGGCGAGCCGCGCCTATATGTCGACGTTCCGGCGCGACGGCGGAAGCGTCAAGCAGCAGTTGGATGAACGCGACACCACGTTCGGCGATTACCGCACGCGCAAGCCGTAAGCGCGCCGCTCACTCCTTCACGGCGCCGGTCAGCGACGAGACGTAGTAATCGACGAACAGCGAATAGAAGATCGCAACCGGCAGCGAGCCCAGCAGGGAGCCCGCCATCAGCGCGCCCCACTGATAGACGTCGCCGGAGACGAGCTCGGTCAGGATCGCGACCGGAACGGTCTTGTTGGCGCTGCTCTGGATGAAGGCCAGCGCGTAGATGAACTCGTTCCACGATAGCGTGAAACTGAAAATGCCGGCCGAAATCAGTCCGGGCACGGCCAGCGGCAGCGTGACCCGCCGCAAGATCTGCAGCCGGGTCGCGCCGTCGACCAGCGCGCATTCCTCGAGTTCGTACGGAATCGACTTGAAATAGCCGATCAGGAGCCAGGTGCAGAACGGCACCAGGAAGGTCGGGTAGACCAGGATCAGCGCCAGCGGGCTGTCGAACAGCCCGAACTGAACCACCACCGTCGCCAGCGGAATGAACAGGATCGAGGGCGGCACCAGATAGGCGAGATAAATTCCGAGGCCCACATAGGGGCTGCCCCGGAAACGCAGCCGCTCGATCGCGTAAGCCGCAAGCGTGCTTGCGAACAGCGACAGGAAAGTGGAGGAGATCGCCACCCACATCGTCGTCAGCAGCCAGTGCGGATAGGCCGTGTCGAACAGCAGGTGCTTGATGTGGGCGAGCGTCGGGGAGGAGATCCAGAACGGATTATGGGCCTTGTAGTTGAGCAGTTCCGCGTTCGGCTTGAATGACGTGATCGCCATCCAGTAGAACGGAAACAGCAGGATCAGCACGAAGCAGGACAGCGGCAGATAGATCATCACCACTCGCCGCGCCCGCGAATCCCACTCCATCGTGTCGGGCGTCGAACTGGCGACGTTGCTGGATTTTTCGGACTGCGCCAGGGCCTCAGTCATTGCTCTCTCCCTGCTGCCATTTGCGGCGGGCGAGGCCGAAATAGCTGAACAGCGTCGCGAACACCAGGAACGGGATCATCGAGACCGCGATCGCCGCGCCCTCGCCGAGTTCGCCGCCGGCGATGCCGCGCTGGAACGCCAGCGTCGCCAGCAGGTGGGTGGAGTTGACCGGTCCGCCGCGGGTGATGGCGTAGACCAGCTGGAAGTCGGTGAAGGTGAAGATGATCGAGAACGTCATCACGATCGCCAGGATGGGGAGCATCATCGGAAAAGTGATGTAGCAGAAGCGCTGCCAGGCGGTCGCGCCGTCCAGCATCGCGGCCTCATAGAGCGAGGGTGATATGGTCTGCAGGCCGGCCAGCAGCGAGATCGCCACGAAGGGAATGCCGCGCCAGATATTGGCGGCGATCAGCGAGAAGCGCGCCGGCCACGGGCTGCCGAGGAAGTCGATATTGGTGCTGCGCAGGTGCAGCACGTCCACCAGCAGGTAGGAGATGATGGAGAACTGTGGATCGTAGATCCACCAGAACGCCAGCGCCGAGAGAACGGTGGGCACGATCCACGGCAGCAGCACGATCGCCCGCAACAGGCTCTTGAACGGGAAATGGTTGTTCAACAAAAGCGCCAGCCAGAAGCCGAGCGCGAATTTTCCGAAAGTGGCGACGGCCGTATAGAACACGCTGTAGAACACCGCATTCCACCACAGCGGATCGGTCAGCAGGTACTGGAAATTCTCCAGGCCGACAAAGACCCCGCGGCGGCCGATCGTCGTATCGGTGAAGGCCAGCCAGACGCCCAGTCCGAGCGGGTAGGTGAGGAACACCAGCAGCAGGCCGATCGCCGGCGTGAGGCAGACCACGATCAGAAACGGCTTGTAGTCGAACAGCCGGACCAGCCAGCCCGGCTGCCGAATCTCACGTCGAGAGGGTAGTGTCGTTACGGACATATCGTCGTCCTGGCAGTCTGATTTGGGGATGCCGCCGTCATTGCGAGGAGCGAAGCGACGAAGCAATCCAGTTTACTTTGATCTCTGGATTGCTTCGCTACGCTCGCAATGACGGTCGGATCGCTCCTCAGCGGCGGAAGTAACGCTTGGCGCGCCGCTCGGCTTCGGCGGCCGCGGCTTCGGGCGTCGCGGCGTCGGTCGCAACCGAAGCGCACATCTGCACCAGCACGTAATCGGCGTTGACCGCGCCGGTCGCCGTGGAGATCGGGCCCTTGTAGCCGTTGTAGTACGGGCTCGCCATCGTGTCCTTGAAGATCCTGACCTTCGGATCGCCGGACCACACCGCGGCGTCGGCATAGGCCGCGAGCGGCTGCGACCAGTAGCCGCTGTTGGCGTTGAGCCAGGGTTCGTATTGTTCCTTCTCCAGCATGAACTGCAGGAAGGCCTTTGCGGCGTTGGGATACGGGCTGTGCTTGAACACCATGGCGTTCAGCGTCAGCCCCGCCATCGGCGAGGTGCTCGCCAGGCCTTTCGGCAGCAATTGATGCTCGGTGTCTTCCGCGATCGCGACCATGGCGGGATCGTTCTTCAGCGAGAAATACAGCGAAACGCCGTTCGCCGTCAGGGCAATTTCTCCGGACGAGTAGGCGCGGTTGTTGCTGACGTCGTTCCAGGACGGCGTGCCGGCGATGAAGGTCGGGTACAGCTCCTTGAGCCATTTGAGCGCTGCGACGGTTTCCTTGCTGTTGATGATGACGTTGCCCTCCTCATCGAGCAGGCACGCGTTGTGCGACCACAGCACCCAGTTGGCGAAGCCGTTGCCGTCGCCGACCGCATTGCCCAGCGCGAAGCCCGCGGGCTTGCCGGCCTTTTGCAGCTTGCGGCAAAGATCGAGAATCCCGGCATGATCTTCCGGCACCTTGTCGAAGCCGACCGATTGCAGGACCGATTTGCGATAGACCAGCGGGCCGCCGCTGGCGCCGAACGGCAAGCCGATCCAGGCATTGCTTTTGTTGCGCTTGCCGTATTTCTGGGCCAGCGGCTGCCAGCCGCCGTAGCGCTTGCCGAGGTAATCGGCGACATCGGTCAGTTCGACCAATTTGTCGACGTAGATGTGCGGCGCGTCCGAGAAGCCGATGATAATATCGGGACCGGCGCCGGAATTCGACGTCACCGCGGTCTGCTGGTTGATGTCTTCCCAACCGACGAAGTCGACCTTGACTTCGACGCCCATCTTCTCGGTGAATTTCGCCGCGTTGGCGCGGAACACGTCCTCGTCGGCTTTCACGAACCGGACCGGCCGCAGCATCTTCAGGCTCGCGCCTTTTTCGATATTGAGCGGTGGTGCGGGCACGTCGGCGGCCTTGATGGCCGATGCCGCGGTTTGCGCCGAGGCGCCGGTGGCGGCCAAAGCCGCGGCAGAAACTCCCAAGGCCAGAGCGTCGCGGCGGGTGATCTCGTTCTGCATCATTCTCTCCCTGTTTCTTGTTCCCGGCGTTATTTCGCCGATGATGTGGGCCGTGCGTTAGCTGTTCGGTCCGCGCTCCATGCTGACGGGTTGCCAGCGCCGGAGCGAGGTGCTTTGCAGCACCGACGGATTGACGCAGCTTACCGGCCACATGCCCTGCAGGACCAGTGACAATTCGTAGCCCACGCGGCGCTTGCGCGCCTCGTCAAAGCGTGCTGAGGCGGAAGCGACGTGGGCGGTCAGCGTGACGTTCTCCATGCCCAGCATCGGATTGTTGTGCGAGGGCGGTTCCTTTTCCAGCACGTCGAGCGCGGCGTGCGCGATCCAGCCTTCCTGCAAGGCCTTGATCAGCGCCTCCTCGTTCACGGTGGCTCCGCGCCCGGTATTGATGAAGATCGCGCTTTTCTTCATCTGGCGGAAATGCGTTTCGCCCAGCATGTGGTGGACTCTAGTCCGCCAGTAAGTCTCTGATATTACAGTAGAAAATGTCTCAGGCTCAATTGCCCCGTCACTCCCGCCGGTTAGCGACCGCAGTTGCTGGGGTTAGCCACTGAGAGAGCGAATTCCTCGCGGTTTCCACGTTCAGCGGAGGTCCTTTCTCAGAACGCGACTTTGCCAGTGGCTTTCTCTGTAATAGATGGCGTCATGAACTGCGCGATTGCGAATATCACCGGGACCTTTTTGATTCTCCACACTGCGTTACGTCTTAACGCACAATCTCGGCTGGGTACTGCAGACTGCGCGGCGCCGCATTTGGATCTTCGGTCAATTGAGCGCAATCTTACTGACGCAGCGCCGAGAGCGGTAGAATTTGTTAAGCTGCTGACGAAAAACGCCGGCACTCGCCAGACTCGACGATGACGCGAACGAACATCAGAATTACCGAACTCATGACGCAGCTCACTGCGCTGGAACGCGAGCGTGCGGCGATCGTAGCCGAGATCGAGACCCTGCGACCGGCACCGACTGAGCAGACCGCTGCTATCAAAGTTATCGCTTCGGAAAAAGCCGGCGATCTCGTCGATCGGAATTCGACAATCGAAAGCAAGATTACCCTGTTCCGACGGCTTTTCCGCGGCCGTTCGGATGTCTTCCCCATCCGTTGGGAGAATCGCAAGACGGGGCGGAGCGGCTACGCACCTGCCTGTGCGAATGAATGGCAGCGTGGGATTTGCGAAAAGCCGAAAGTCAAATGTTCGGCATGTCCAAATCAGGCATTCTTGGCCGTCGATGACGTGTCAATGGAACGTCATCTACGCGGGACCGACGCGAATGGCGCCCCGTTCGTTATGGGCGTCTATCCGATGCTTGCGGATAATACCTGTTCGTTCCTGGCCGCGGATTTCGACGAAGGGGAATGGCGAAGAGATGTCTTCGCTTTTAGGGAGACCTGCCAGCGTCACAAGATTCCCGTTGCCATTGAGCGGTCACGATCCGGAAACGGTGCTCACGCCTGGATCTTTTTCGACGAGCCAATACCGGCAGCGTCGGCGCGCCGTCTCGGGGCATTCCTGATCACCGACACGATGGAACGTGTCCCCGATATCGGATTCGGATCCTACGATCGGTTTTTTCCGAGCCAAGATTCAATGCCGGCGGGTGGCTTCGGTAATTTGATTGCCTTGCCGCTTCAGCGGCTCGCGCGAAGTTCTGGCAACAGCGTGTTCATCGACGAGTCTTGTTCGCCATATCTGGATCAGTGGGCCTTCCTGTCCGCGATTGATCCTATAGCGCGAGCGAAGGTGGATCATCTGATCGAGGAAGCAAGTGCATCTGGAAAAATTCTCGGCGTGCGTATTCCTCTCGTCGACGAAGACGAAGAACCGTGGCTTGCCCCGCCGTCGCGCCGACAGCCGCCGCCAACAATCGGCGGGCCACTGCCAAGTGCGATCACCGTCGTACAGGCGGACCAGATTTACATCCCGCGTCACGCGCTACCACCGTCGTTGATCGCCCGCCTTATTCGCCTCGCTGCGTTCCAGAATCCCGAATTCTATGCCGCACAAGCAATGCGCCGATCGACCCATGACAAGCCTCGGATCATCTCTTGCGCACAGTTGACTAGCCATCACGTTGCTCTACCTCGCGGGTGCTTCGACGCCGTCTGCGATCTCCTCGCGTCACTTGGAATTGCAGTAACGATCGAAGATTGCCGCACTACCGGTGCGCAGATCCCATTCGCATTCACCGGCGCATTGCGCCCGAGCCAGGAGCCCGCGATTCGCAAAATAATGGGTCGTTGCGAAAGTCACGCTCGGACAAAGAATTCGCCGCGCTCCCGATACGGGAGGCGGCAGGATCGACGACAGTAAGTTCGGAATCAGCTGTTGCGAAGGCCGTCCGCGGTGCGTTTCCACTGCGACACATTATCGGCGATCATGCGGGTGGACTTCATGGCGGCTTGGCTGAGCTGGGCATAGCCGGAGATCTCGCGCTGCACGCGCTGACCTTCAGCGTGCAGCAGGTCGCGCAGGCTTTTCAGTTCGGCAATCAGATTTTCGATTTCCGTGAGCGACGTTCCGGCGACGCGCTGGATCAGCGAGTTGACGTTGTTGACGGTGGCGTCGGTGCTCGGCTCCAGCGCCGTCTCGGTGCTCGGCAGACCCGAAGCCGGACGGCGCAGATAGGCGACGTCGTTGCGAACGAAGTCGCGGATGCCGGCCTCTACTTCCGAGACTGCGGCGAGATTTTCGTCCGCTTCAGTTGATTCAACTTTTTCAGATCGAATGGCATTCATCGGCTGTTCCCCTGTTTCGCGTTGAGCGAGCGCGGATGCCCCCGCACGACGAAAATAAGTAACGCTATCAGGGCTGCTGATTTTGACCGCATCGCGGCCAATATGCGGCAATGCTCGATCTTTTCCATGGATGGACTGGACCGACGTCGTTCTAACAGAACGGTCTCCAGTAATGCCGGAACCGCGGTCGGATTGGTCTGGTAGGCCCTCGGCGTCCCACCTGCCGAGCTAGCCGCATCACTACGATCTTTCGGGAAATGCCTTAATGTTTAGCAAGGGTAGCCGCTGGTTGCACATACACCATCTTATTTTTTCTTATTTTTGCATCCCGGCGAGACCGACGACGTCGGCAGGATGCCTGTGTGTTTTACTACGCGCCCAATGGCTGGCTCAAATCGGCGCTTCGCCCAATCACAAAATCTGAATATTTGGATTTCAAATTCACCAATGCATGATCGTCTGAAACCAGATAGTTGGCGAAACCATCCATCGCACACAGCAGAAATATTTCGTCATCCGGATCAGTCGGTGGATGAGGAGCTGCCTTGCTCGTTATCGTAACGGAATTGAATGCGCCCATAATATACGTGATCATTTTTAATGTACGTGCCGGCGGGTGGGCTAGGTCCACCAGCTTCTCCAGATACTCACCAATGATCTTGCCACAATACAGTCCGGCGTGGAATTCGGCCACGCGAATAAGGATTCGGCGTTGTACGTTCCAGTCCGGTGATGGCCTGCCGTGGTCAAACCAACGGGTTCCGGCGCCCACAATCTGATTAGTATCCAACACCACTCGAACAACTTGTTCCGGCATCGCTAATCAGCCTCTTTGGTTTCCAACAATCCGCGTAAGGCCCTCGCAAAATCTGCCTGCGTCCATCCGCGCGTAAGGACTCGTGTAGGGCGCGGGAATTGCAAACTCTTCAATCCGCTAAGAGCGTCAAAGGCACCTTCATCAATCACCTCCAGATCGCTTAGCGCTCTCGCTAGCTTTGACCATTTAGTTTTTTCTAGATGTTACGGACATCGAATTATTGTTGCACTGTTTGAGCATGGACAGATACCTGCACTTCATGTCCGAAATAGGCGCGCTCAAGCCGTTGCGGCAGGTTAGCTTCGCTAGTCGGCGCTTCCAGCACGACATTTCCGTGCACCAGCGCATAAACGCGGTCGGCGGCGGCAAGCGCTTTTTCCAACAACTGCTCGACCAGCAACACCGCGGTGCCCCGCTTGCGTAACTGGCCGATGACGTTGAGCACGCGATCGACCAGCACCGGCGACAGGCCAGCCGAAGGCTCGTCGAGCATCAACAGCCGAGGGCGGCGCACCAAGCCTTGCGCCACCGTTAACATCTGCTGCTGCCCACCGCTTAGTGCGCCACCGCGCTCGTGGCGCTTCTCGGCAATCTCCGGAAAGAACAGCAGCGCTTCCTCGACCCGCGCGGCTTTGAGGTCTTCCGGATTTCTCAGGAATCCGTCATAGCCTCGATGAATTGAGTTTGGCAACTTGACGGTATAGATCGGCATAACGGCGCGCGGGATTGCGCCACGATACATCGACGGTCATGCCATTCTTCTGCATCCTTCGCCACACGGGGTTGTTGTGGAACAGGGCTTTGGCGCGGCGAATAGCGACGGCGAGATTTTCGCTCGTCACTGGCCCAAACTGGACTCCAGTCGCGACATCTCCGGCGATGGCGACCTCATTGGCATCAATGACGGTGTCGGCAAGCCCGCCGACGCGGGAAACGACAGGAATCGCGCCGTAGTGCAAGGCACACAGCTGCGTCAGTCCGCATGGCTCAAACCGCGATGGCACCAGGAGCGCATCCGTACCGGCCTGAATGAGATGGGCCAAACTCTCATCATAGCCGATGACAACGCCGATCTGATCAGGATCGGATTTTGCGGCCGCCCTGTAGCCCGCTTGAAGATCGGGATCTCCAGTTCCCAGCAAGACCATCTGCATGCCCTCGCTCAAAACGAGTGGCAGATTCTCCAGGAGTAGATCGAGCCCCTTCTGCCAGGACATTCGACTGATGACCCCGAGCAAGAATGCGTCAGGCGCGGGAGGAAGGTCGAAACGCCGTTGTAACGCTGCTTTATTGGCCGCACGTTCAGCAAGCGTATTTACGCTGAAAGGTGAGGCGATGCGCGGATCCGTCACGGGATTCCAGACAGATATGTCAATACCGTTGAGGATGCCGCTCAGCACATCTGACCGCGCGCGCAGCAGTCCATCGAGCCCCATGCCCGCATCCGGTTCCTGGATTTCGACCGCGTAGGTCGGCGAAACCGTGGTGATGCGATCGGCAAATTGCAGCCCGGCTTTCAAAAATCCGATCGCGCCATAGTATTCAACCCCATCAATGGCAAAGGATTTAGGGGGCAATTCGATATCACTCAACATCTCCCTCGGGAATTGCCCTTGATAGGCGAGATTGTGAACTGTCATGATCGTGCCTGGCCGCGGCCGTTCGCTGTAGTGCAAAAAGGCGTGGGTCAGCCCGGCCTGCCAGTCGTGCGCGTGCACGACCTGCGGAATGAATGTCGGGATAGCGGCTTGGCCGATCTCGGCGGCGATTCGCCCGAGCGCTGCGAAACGTATGGCGTTGTCGGGCCAGTCAGCGCCATCAGGCCCAGTATAGGGGTTACCCGGACGTGCGAAAAGATGCGGCGCGTCGAGCGCAAATAGATCGAGTCCAGCAAAGGCGCCGCCAAGTACGCGTGCGGGACCCCCATAGAAATTTGAGAATTGAAGGACTTCCTCCGCCGTTCCCAGCGCATTTAGCACATCGGG
>Ga0097691_1002964_pt1 | contig 10799 bp, 8 predicted proteins | sample NGESurdeep072012_8_FD_72858 | JGI IMG/M metagenome (GOLD analysis project Ga0097691, IMG submission 72858) | Arctic peat soil microbial communities from Barrow, Alaska - NGEE Surface sample 210-1 deep-072012 | ecosystem: Environmental > Terrestrial > Soil > Wetlands > Peat ...
GCCGCGCATGGTCCTGGCGCACATGGCGCACGCTCGCCAGAGCGGCGGCGGCGGTCATCGGCGGCAGCGAGGTGGTGAAAATGAACCCCGGCGCGGTGGACCGGATGAAGTCGATCACATCGGCGTCGCCGGCGATGTAGCCGCCATGGCAGCCGAACGCCTTCGCCAGCGTGCCCTCGATGATGTCGACACGGTGGGCGACACCGTCGCGCTCGCTGACGCCGCCGCCGCCACCGCTATCACCGATAACGCCGGGCTGACCGCTTGATGCGGGCGCTCCAACGTAGGAACCCTGGGCCACCAGCGGATAGGTGCCATCCCAGGATTCGGCGCGTGTGAATCCGGCGATGGTCTGACCCGTATTCGCGTTCGACAAGCCGGTCGGGGCGCCATCTGCGCCACGCCCGCCAGTGCGCGCTACGCGCTCACCGTTCGGACCCGCCATTCCACCCTGACCACCCGCACCGATTGTCAGCCGGTAGACACCGGGGCTCAAATAACTAACCGTCGTGGACGGGGTTGCGCTGTAGCCGCCGCCACCACCGCTGCCGGCCTCGTTGCGGCCGTGCTCGCGCTCGCCGCCGCCGCCGCCGCCGCCGCCGCCACCAGCACCGGAGAGCGTAATTTCATAGTTGCCTTCAACCAATTGCGAAGTGGACAGGTTCGGCATTCCGCCGCTCCATGACTGCTTCGGAACCACGGTGATAAAACATTGCTGAGTTGCCGTTCCCAGTGTGGGATTGGTGATGGTGTAAATGTTGCGACTGCTATCGTAGTTCGTGGTCCCGCAGCGCGAGTCGGTCGTATTCTGCGCAAGAGCCGGAACGGACGCTGCCGCCAAACATAGTAAAGCCAGACGAATTTCGTTCTTCATTTGTATCTCCTTGAACTTGTTTCTATTTGCCTTCAAAACGAACGTGGTTCATGTCGATTTCTTACTTATACCCGCTAGACGCGCCAAGCTTCGAAGGCCATCTATCGATGCGGCAATTCTCTGCCCCGCGAAACGTTTGGTCTGTCTGTTAGCGTACACAGGATGCAATAGTTTTACGCCGGCATCCGCGGTGACAAACAGATTGGAAATGCGAACAAAAGAGGCGAATCGCGAATCGATGGATGTCTGACGCGCGAGACTGGCCGCCGCTGGCCAGTCTCGCCGCCCACCTTTTTGGGAAGCGGCAGAGGCTTCCGAACAGGCCACTCGGCCGACCTGAAGCGCAATCGGCAAGGACATCGCTACTGCGCGGTAACGGGTGCTGCCGCGCGCTATGCAGGTCGCATTACAAGACAAGAACTTACATGTTGCAGTCAACCCTTTCATGGATCCCGCGTTATTGCTAGTGCTTATTGGTAGTAGAACAGCTATCGCCCTTTTGGCGCCGGCATGAACCCAGGAGATAAAGATGAAACTCAAAGCCCTAGCATTCGCAATTCTCATGGCCTTCGGCGGCGCAGCATTCGCCCAGGCTCCCGCCGCCGGCGCAGTCGCGACCGACAAAGCCGCGATCAAAACGGACAAGGAGCAGATCAAGGCTGACAAAAAGACCGGCGACAAAACTGCCGTGGCAGCGGGCAACACAAAACTCAAGGCCGATAAAGCGCAGCTGAAGCAGGACAAGGCCAAAGCCGCAGCCGAGAAAAAGGCGGCGGCCAAGGAAGCCAAGATGGCCAAGGCGCAGGCTGCGAAGCCGGCTGCTCCGGCTGCGGCGGCAACGCCTGCCACCCCGGCGACGCCCGCCAAGAAGTATTAGCCCCACCGCCGGCCTGCTTCAGATTGAACAGGCCCGCGTCACGCGGCTCACAGGCCGGCTTCGGTTGCGCAGCTTCAAGCGCAGCGGCAGTCGGCCTGTTTCTATTGCGCCAGTGCTGCTGGTCCAGCGAAAGCGAGCAGGATGAAAAAAGCCCAACGTCTTGTGAACGCCGGGCTTTCGTGGACGGCGCCGGGTAGGCGCCGAGATTCAGGCTGCTGCCAGCAGTTCGCGCAGCACGTAGGGCATGATGCCGCCGTGGCGGTAGTAGTCGACCTCGATGCTGGTGTCGATCCGGAGCAGCACTTTCACTTCCCGGCGGCTGCCGTCTTTCCTCTTGATCACCAGGGTCACGTCCTGTTGCGGCTTGATCGCGCCGTCGATGCCGAGGATGTCGAATTCCTCGTCGCCCTTGATGCCGAGCGTGGCGACGCTGTCCGCGCCCTTGAACTGGCAGGGCAGCACGCCCATGCCGACCAGGTTGGAGCGGTGGATGCGCTCGAAGCTTTTGGCAATCACGGCCTTCACGCCCAGGAGCTGCGTGCCCTTGGCCGCCCAGTCGCGGCTTGATCCGGTGCCGTATTCCTCGCCGCCGAACACCACCGTGGGCGTGCCCTGCGCGATGTATTTCATCGCCGCATCGTAGATCGGCAGCGCCTCGCCCGAGGGCTGCATCACCGTGACTCCGCCTTCGACGCGCGCGCCGTCGGCTTTGAGCGGCAGCATCAGGTTCTTGATGCGCACGTTGGCGAACGTGCCGCGCATCATCACTTCGTGGTTGCCGCGCCGCGCGCCGTAGCTGTTGAAATCCACCACCGGCACGTCATGCTCGAGCAGGTACACGCCCGCGGGCGAGGTCGGCTTGATCGAGCCGGCCGGGCTGATGTGGTCGGTGGTGACCGAGTCGCCGAATATGCCCAGGGCGCGGGCGCCGGTGATGTTGCCGATCTTGCCCGGCTGCATGCCGAAACCCTCGAAGAATGGCGGCTCGGCGATATAACTGGACTTGGGCCAGTTGTACACCTGGCCCGCGGGCGAGGTAATGCCCTGCCACAGCGGGTTGTCCTTGCCCGGATTGGAATACAGACGCTGGAAGGTCTTGGGATTCATCGCGTACTTCATGCACGCGTTGACCTCGTCGCTCGTCGGCCAGACATCGCCGATCCACACGTCCTTGCCGTCTTTGCCCTTGCCCAGCGGCTCGGTCATCAGGTCGCGCAGCATGGTGCCGGTGATGGCGTAAGCCACGACCAGCGGCGGCGAGGCGAGGAAGTTGGCGCGCAGATTGGGATGGATGCGGGCCTCGAAGTTGCGGTTGCCCGACAGCACCGCCGCGCACACCAGGTCGTTCTGGACGATGGCCTCCTCGATCGGTTCGGCCAAGGGCCCGGCGTTGCCGATGCAGGTGGTGCAGCCATAGCCGGCGAGGAAGAAACCGAGCTGCTCCAGATAGGGCAGCAGGCCGGCGTTGGTGAGATATTCGGTCACCACGCGCGATCCGGGCGCGAGCGAGGTCTTGATGTGCGGCTTGACCGTGAGGCCGCGCTCGACCGCCTTTTTCGCCAGCAGGCCGGCGGCGAGCAGCACGCTCGGGTTGGAGGTGTTGGTGCAGGAGGTGATGGCGGCGATGAGCACGTCGCCCGAGCCGACCTCCACGCCGCTGCGTGCCTTGAAGCGTTTGGGGAGGTCTTCCGGCTTCTTGGCGAAACCGTTGTCGGCCACGGGCTGGGCGTAGAGTTCGGCGAATTTGGATTTCACCTTGCCGATTTCGATGCGATCCTGCGGGCGCTTGGGCCCGGCAAGCGAGGGTGTCACGCTGGCGAGGTCGAGTTCGATCTCCTGGCTGTAGTCGATGGCGCCTTTTTTCGGAATACCGTACAGGCCCTGCGCCTTGAAGTAGGACTTGAACGCGTCGATTTCCTCTGCGCTGCGGCCGCTGCCTTCGAAATAAGCGATGGTCGCGTCATCGACCGGGAAAAAGCCCATGGTGGCGCCGTACTCGGGCGCCATGTTGGCGATGGTCGCACGGTCGGGCACCGCGAGACTCGCGGCGCCCTCGCCGAAGAACTCGACGAACTTGCCCACGACCTTGGCTTGCCTGAGCATTTCGGTGACGGTGAGCACCAGGTCGGTGGCGGTGACGCCGCCGCGCAGTTTTCCCTTCAGCTGCACGCCGACCACGTCCGGCGTGAGGAAGTACACCGGCTGGCCGAGCATGCCGGCCTCGGCCTCGATGCCGCCGACGCCCCATCCGACCACGCCGATGCCGTTGATCATGGTGGTGTGGCTGTCGGTGCCGACCAGGGTGTCGGGATAATACACGCCGTCCTTCTTGTGCACGCCGCGCGCCAGGTACTCGAGGTTGACCTGGTGCACGATGCCCACGCCGGGGGGCACGACCTTGAACGTGTCGAACGCCTGCATGCCCCATTTCATGAACTGGTAGCGCTCCTGGTTGCGCTGGAATTCCAGCTTCATGTTCAGGTCGAGCGCATTCTTGCTGCCGTAGTGGTCGATCTGGATGGAGTGGTCTACCACCAGGTCCACCGGCACCAGCGGCTCGATCACCTTCGGGTTCTTGCCCATCTTGTGCGCGACGCCGCGCATGGCCGCAAGGTCGGCAAGCAGGGGCACGCCGGTGAAATCCTGCAGCACGATGCGCGCCAGCACAAACGGGATCTCGTTGGTGCGCGCGGCGTTGGGTTTCCAGCCGGCAAGCTGCCTGACGTGTTCCTGGGTGACTTTCTTGCCGTCGCAATTGCGCAGCACCGATTCGAGCACGATGCGGATCGATACCGGCAGGCGCGAGATCTTGCCGATGCCGGCCTGTTCCAGGGCGGGCAGGGAATAGAACTTGCCGGTCTTGCCGGAGGCGAGTTTGAATTCTTGCAGGGTGTTGTGCAGCTTATGCGGCATTGAAGCCTCCGTCGTTGATCCAGATACTGTCGGGAGTGCATCCCGGGGTGGCGGTGCGCGCGATGGCGCGTTCTTTCTCGGCGAGCAGGCGCGCGCGCCGTTCCAGCAGTTCGGTCAGTTGCTCGTCGCAGCGCGCGATCGGTGTGGGATAGTGCCGGATTTCATCCGAGACCTTTGCAATTTTTGCATCCAGCTCGGCAGTCATGGCGCATTTTCCTCGCATCAGATGACAAACAGGTCGACGAACTCGTTGACCGGCGTCGCTTCCAGTGACTTTGCGTCCTGGCACAGCGCCAGGATCGCATTGCGCTGCTTTTCCGGAAAGCGGCGCGCCAGGTTGGTCTTGAACTTCTCCACCAGCAGCGGGATGCCATCCTTGCGCCGGCGGCGGTGCCCAATGGGATATTCTACGACGACTTCCCCGGTTTTTTCCCCATTCTTGAATTCTACCGTGATCGCGTTGGCGATCGAGCGCTTGTCCGGATCGTGGTAGTCGCGGCTGAAGCCCTTGTCCTCGACGCACGCCATTTTGTCGCGCAGGGCGTCGATGCGCGGATCGGCGGCAACCGCGTCCTCGTAGTCGCCCGCGGTGAGCCTGCCGAAAATGAGCGGCACCGCGACCATGTACTGGATGCAGTGGTCGCGGTCGGCCGGATTGCTCAAGGGGCCTTTCTTGTCGATGATGCGGATCGCCGACTGATGGGTGCGGATGGTGATTTTCCTGATCTCGCCCAGGCGGTCCCTGACTTGGCGGTGGAGCGTCATGGCGCACTCGGCCGCCGTCTGCGCATGGAACTCGGCCGGGAAGGCGATCTTGAACAACACGTGCTCCATCACGTAGGAGCCGTAGGGGCGCTGGAATTTAAATTCCTTGCCGCCAAACAGAACGTCGTAGAAACCCCAGGTCGGCGCGGAGAGCACCGAGGGGTAGCCCATCTCGCCTTTGGCCGCCATCAGCGCGAGGCGAACCCCGCGGCTGGTGGCATCGCCCGCCGCCCAGGACTTGCGCGAGCCGGTATTGGGGGAATGACGGTAGGTGCGCAGCGACTGGCCGTCGACCCAGGCGAGCGACAGCGCGTTGATGATTTCCTCGCGCGCGAGGCCAAGCATATTCGCCACTACCGCAGTCGTGGCCACCTTGACCAGCACCACGTGATCCAGGCCGACGCGGTTGAAACTGTTCTCCAACGCGATCACGCCCTGGATTTCGTGCGCCTTGATCATGCCGGTGAGCACGTCGCGCATCGCGAGCGGCGGTTTCCCGGCGGCGACGGCGTTGCGCGACAGCCAGTCGGCGCTGGCGAGGATACCGCCCAGGTTATCCGAGGGATGGCCCCACTCTGCCGCAAGCCAGGTGTCGTTGAAGTCGAGCCAGCGGATCATGGCGCCGATGTTGAAAGCAGCCTGCACCGGGTCGAGCTGGAACTGCGTGCCGGGCACCTTGGCGCCGTTGGGCACGACGGTGCCGGGAACGATGGGGCCCATGAGCTTGGTGCAGGCCGGGTATTCCAGCGCCTCCAGGCCGCAGCCGAGCGTGTCCATCAGGCATAGCCGCGCGGTGTCGTAGGCTTCGGCGCTCTTGATCTTGAACTTGGAGGCGTAATCGGCGATGTCCACCAGGACCTGGTCCGGTTTCGGGCGCACGTTGGAGATGTGAGACGACATGCTGTTCCTTTAGGTCTGAAAGTCTGTTTTGCCGCGGAGAAAAACCGAACGTGGTCCGTGCGCCTCCGCGGCCGATTGATGTTACTTGCGTTTCTCGATAGGCACGAATTTCAGGTCCTCCGGCCCGGTGTAGTTTGCGGTCGGACGGATGATCTTGCCGTCGATGCGCTGCTCGATGATGTGCGCCGCCCAGCCGCTGGTGCGCGAAATCACGAAGAGGGGGGTGAACATGGCGGTGGGCACACCCATCATGTGGTAGCTCACGGCGGAGAACCAGTCGAGGTTGGGGAACATTTTCTTCTCGCGCCACATCACGCTCTCCAGCCGCTCGGCGATGTCGAACATTTTCATGTCGTTGCGCGCTTTGGACAGCGTCCTTGCGACTTCCTTGATCACCTGGTTGCGCGGATCGCCGATGGTGTAGACCGGATGGCCGAAGCCGATCACCACTTCCTTGTTGGCCACGCGCTGGACGATGTCTTTTTCGGCCGCGTCCGCGTTCTCGTAGCGCTTCTGCACTTCGAATGAGACTTCGTTGGCGCCGCCGTGCTTGGGCCCGCGCAGCGCGCCGATGCCGCCGCAGATGGCGCTGTACATGTCGGAGCCGGTGCCGGCGACCACTCGGGCAGCGAAGGTGGAGGCGTTGAACTCGTGCTCGGCGTAGAGGATCAGCGACGTATGCATCGACCTGACCCACAGGTCGTTGGGTTCTTTGCCGTGCAGCAGGTGCAGTAAATGCCCGCCGATCGAGTCGTCGTCGGTTTCGACTTCGATGCGCCGGCCGTTGCGGCTGTAGTGGTACCAGTAGAGCAGCATCGAGCCGAGCGAGGCCATGAGCTGGTCGGCGATGTCGCGCGCGCCGGGATGGTTATGGTCGTCTTTTTCCGGCAGCACCGCGCCCAGCACCGACACGCCGGTGCGCATCACGTCCATCGGATGGGCCGAGGCCGGCACCCATTCGAGCGCCGCTTTGACATTGGCCGGCAGGCCGCGCAGGGACTTGAGCTTGAGCTTGTAGCCGTCCAGTTCCGCCCGGTTAGGCAGTTTGCCGTGCACCAGCAGGTGTGCGATTTCCTCGAATTCGCAGGCATCCGCCACGTCGAGAATGTCGTAGCCGCGATAGTGCAGGTCGTTGCCGGAGCGCCCGACCGTGCACAGCGCGGTGTTGCCGGCGGTCACGCCCGAGAGCGCGACCGACTTTTTGGCTTTGGGCGGGACCGGGGTTTGGGGCTCGTTCATGGTTTCTCCTTTGCGAACAGTTTGTCTAGCTTGGTTTCGTACGAGTGATAGTCGAGATAATCGTAGAGTTCGTTGCGCGTCTGCATCGAGTCGACCACGTTTTTCTGCGTGCCGTCGCGGCGTACCGCCTGGTAGACCTTGAGCGCCGCCTGGTTCATCGCGCGGAAGGCCGACAGCGGATAGAGCACGATCGCGACACCGGCCGAGCGCAGTTCGTCGACGGTGAAATAGGGCGTGGCGCCGAACTCCGTGATATTGGCGAGGATCGGCACCTTCACCGCGGCGGCAATTTTGCGGTACATCGAAAGTTCAGTCATGGCTTCGGGGAAGATCGCGTCGGCACCGGCCTCGACGCAGGCCACGGCGCGCTCGATGGCGCGGTCCAGGCCCTCGACGGCAAGGGCGTCGGTGCGTGCCATGATGAAAAAATCCGCATCGGTTCTGGCGTCTACCGCGGCCTTGATGCGGTCGGCCATTTCCTGTTTGGATACCAGTTCCTTGCCGGGACGGTGACCGCAGCGCTTGGCGCCGACCTGGTCTTCGATGTGCATCGCGCCGGCGCCGAACTTGATCAGCGACCTGACCGTGCGCGCCACGTTGAAGGCGCTGGCGCCGAAACCGGTATCGACATCGACCAGGAGCGGCAGCGAGCAGACGTCGGTGATGCGGCGCACGTCGGTGAGCACGTCGTCCAGATTGCTGATGCCGAGGTCCGGCAGGCCGAGCGAACCCGCCGCCACGCCGCCGCCGGAGAGGTAGATCGCCTTGAAGCCGCTGCGCTCGGCCATGCGCGCGTGATAGGCATTGATGGCGCCGATCACCTGCAGCGGTTGTTCTTGTTTCATTGCGGCGCGAAACTTCGCGCCTGCCGACATCTGCTCTGCCATATCTGCCTTTCAAAGAAGCTGCGTCGAAATAAGGGGATATCCCCCGAGGGGACTTTCCCCTCAAGGGGGATCGAGACCTTCGGGGCGCCTCCCCTCATGCTCCCCTATATCGGCCCATGGCGGAATTCATCCCGCAACGGGGTCCACGGACCGTCTGGACAAGGGGGCTATGCCCCCTTGTCCCCCAAGGGGGACTTCCTTCGGTGCGCAAATCCCCCAAGTCAGAGGAAGCACTGATTGGGTCATGGACCCAATCAGTGCTTCCAGAAGTGACTTAAGCGCAAAAGCTTACGGCCATCGCCTGCCGCACACTTTAACGCAGGTCAAATGCTAGCGCCTTATCCGGCATGGTCATTGTCGCCGCGGTGACAGAGTGCCACGACCGGGGCTAGCCGAAAAACGCCCTGTCCGCGTCGGCCGGAACCGGCACGCCGGTGGTCCTGGCTTTCTGCAGCACGTTCCAGTAATAGCGGTAGGTGGCGCGATCGTGCGATTCGCCAGCATACTGTATCGGGCCCCAGCCGGCTTGTTGCGCGGCAAGCAGGATGGCGGGGAAGGGTTTTTCGACCTTGAACAGGGCTGCGCCCGGATGTACCGGCGTGTTCATGCGCGGCATCCGCCAGGCTGCGCCCGAAAACGCAGCAGGCTGATCCGGAAACAAGCCATGCAATTTCCGGATCAGGGTCTTGATATAGCAGCGGTCTTAGCCCAGCAGGTGCTTCACGCCGTCGCGCTCTTCATGCAATTCCTTGAGCGTGGCGTTCATGCGGGTGCGGGCGAAATCGCTGATTTCGATGCCCTTGACGATCTGGATATCGCCGTTCTTGCAGGTCACAGGGTGACCGTAGATCACGCCTTCGGCAATGCCGTAGCTGCCGTCGGAGGGGATGCCCATGGAGATCCAGTCGCCTGCAGGCGTTCCCATGGTCCAGTCGCGCATATGATCGATTGCCGCACTTGCCGCGCTCGCCGCCGAGGACAGCCCGCGCGCCGCGATGATGGCGGCTCCGCGCTTTTGCACGGTCGGGATGAAATTGGTTTCCAGCCAGGCCTGGTCGTTGATCAGCGGCCAGACCTTCTTGCCGTCGGCCTCGGCCTGGAACAGGTCCGGATACTGGGTGGCGGAATGATTGCCCCAAACCGTCATCTTTCTCAGGCTGGTTACCGGTCTGGCGATTTTGGCGCTGATCTGCGACAGCGAGCGGTTGTGGTCGAGGCGCATCATGGCGGTAAATTGCGTCGGTGCAAGACTGGGCGCATTTTTCATCGTGATCAGTGCGTTGGTGTTGGCCGGATTGCCGACGACCAGCACTTTCACCTTGCGGCTGGCAACTGCGTTGAGCGCCTTGCCCTGCGGCACGAAGATCGCGCCGTTGGCTTCGAGCAGGTCTTTGCGCTCCATTCCGGCCGTGCGCGGGCGGGCGCCGACCAGGATAGCGTAATCCGTATCCTTGAACGCCGCCATCGGATCGGATGCGGCGGTCATGCCGGCGAGCAGGGGAAAGGCGCAGTCGTTGAGTTCCATCATCACGCCGGCGAGGGCTTTTTGCGCTTTTTCGTCTGGAATTTCCAGCATCTGCAGAATGACCGGCTGGTCCTTGCCCAGCATTTCGCCGGCGGCGATGCGAAACAGAATGCTGTAACCGATCTGGCCGGCGGCACCGGTGACTGCAACACGCATGGGTTTTTTCATGGAAGTTCTCCTGAGCACGAGTTGGTAATGCGAATTATTCTTAGCGGTCTGCGCCCGGCTTGTTGCGGCGCAGCAACTTCGCCATCATACCCACTTGCACCGTCCTTTTGCAACGTCAGCGCGCGTACCAGGCTGCTATTTTACAGGGGAGCCAGCCGCACTTGACTGGTTGCAAAACCTCTGGGTTTCACACAGGGTCAATTGCGCACAATGCGCACGGCAGATGAACGGAGCACCGCGCCAGTTTTACGCGCTGATTTCATTGCCGTCTGAAGGGTGCTCGCCTAGAATGGCGCAATCAAAGGCGCCTTTTCGGGCGTCTATATCAATGTAGCCACGTCGGAGGTTGAATGTCGAAACGATTGCTGCTTATCGCTTTGCTCAGTTGCATCCCCTTGGCAGCTTGGGCGTTCGTCAATCCAGCGCGCGTCCTTGAAACAGTCAAAGGGGTTTCATGTGTCGACGACACGATCTGCACAGACGACATAGCTCGCTACCAGGAGGCATCGAAACTCTATGAGGGCGCTCTCCAGTTCTTGGCCTCCTCGATCACGCCACTTGAGAAGAGACCTCTTATCGTCTTTTGTGCTACTGAAGCCTGCTATCAATCATTTGGCTTTAGCAAGAGCACAGCGGAGTCAATTGGTAGAT
>Ga0097691_1002965_pt1 | contig 10799 bp, 7 predicted proteins | sample NGESurdeep072012_8_FD_72858 | JGI IMG/M metagenome (GOLD analysis project Ga0097691, IMG submission 72858) | Arctic peat soil microbial communities from Barrow, Alaska - NGEE Surface sample 210-1 deep-072012 | ecosystem: Environmental > Terrestrial > Soil > Wetlands > Peat ...
AGAGCCCCTGTTTGTCCGTTGGGAACGAGGTCGAACGCAGCGTTGCTGGCGACAAAGGCTTTCGGCGAGAGCGAGAACGACAGCGGACCGAGATGGCCGGCTACTCCGCCGCCCGCTACCAAAGTGATACCGCGGCCCGACCACACCGGCCCATCGTTGGCACCGTATGGGAAGCTTGTATTGACGATCGTGCCGAGATACAGCGATCCGACGGTCAGGTTGTCGGTGCGGAAATTCTTCCGCAGCGCCCACGGTCCGGCCGAATCGGCGCTTGCCATCCGGGTGATCGTGCCGGGAGAAAACCCGCGGATAGACCATGGTCGAAGTTCCTGCAGCCCCGCGACCTGCAGCACCCGCAAATAATCCTCGAACTCGCTTCCTGTCGCGAAATCGAGGGTTGTGGTTCTCGGTGCCTGCGCGGCAAGACGCTCTGACATGGCGAGCGTTCCGCAAAAGCATGTCAGGAGCAGAAGAATCTCGCGCGATCTGATCGGCATCCGACGGGTAATCTATCCCCTGTGAGCATCGCCGCGCTTAACTTTCTCGCGTGACTGTCCCGACGTCTCAGAGAGTGGCAAAGAACGGAGCGCTCTATTTCGCGTCGCTGGCTTTGCCGGCGCTTGCCGCCGTTTTTCTCATTCCCGTCACCGTGCGCGCGCTCGGCGCGGCGAGATTCGGTCTTCTCGCCCTCGCGTGGGCAGTCGCCGAGGGGACTGGGATGTTCGACCTCGGCCTGGCGCGTACCACGGTGCGATTCGTAGCAGATGCGACGGTCAAGGGGCAGGATCGATTGCGGGAAATAGTGTTGGCCTCGGTATCCTCGCAGGCGGCGATGGGGTGTGTCGCGGGCGCCCTCGTGTTCGGATTCGCCCCGTTCCTGGTGCATCACGTCTTCAAGGTTTCGCCCGACGTAGTGCCGGAGGCCATCGCGATGTTTCGAGTCCTCGCTCTCCACGTTCCGGTTCTTCTGGCCGCGCAGGCGTTGCGAGCGACACTCGAGGGAGCGCAGCGATTCGACATCAGCACCGCGCTTCGCATTCCGGGAAGTCTGGCGTCGGTGGTGATTCCGGCGATCGTCGCGCCTGCAGGTGGCTCGCTTGCCACGATTCTCTGGCTGTTGCTCGCCGTACGTGTCTTGCTCCTCTTGATCAATGCGGATGCCGTGAGACGGGTCCTGTTGCGCGGTCGCTGGTCTCTGCACGCGCACTGGAGAACCCTGCGCGAGATGCTCGGCTACTCGGGATGGGTTGCCGTTTCCGCCGCTTTGGGACCCGCGTTGGGCAGCTTCGACAGATTCGTTGTCGGCTCGATTGTCGGCCTGGCAGGTCTGGGGTTCTACACCGGCGCCGCGGAACTGTCGAATCGCTTCTTTCTCATCCCCGCAACAGCATTCGCCGCTCTCCTGCCGGCGCTCGCCTACAGTGAGGCGCGGGGGGCGCGAGACCGGACGCTAGCGGCTTGTCGCGCCGCGAGACGGCAGCTCGCCGCGGTCCTGCTTCCACTGTGTCTGGCTCTTTTCATCTTCGCGCCGGCGATTTTGGGTGGATGGCTCGGACCCGCCTTCGCTGCTCAGGGAGGAACTGCGCTAAGGATCCTGGCAGTCGGAGTGTTTCTCGGTGGTCTGGCGCATTTGCCGCTTGGTGTTCTTTACGGAGCGGCGCGACCCGACCTTCCAGCGAAGATACATCTCGGGGAAGCCGTGGTTTACCTGCCACTGACGTTTATGCTGGTGCGCGCCCTTGGAATTCCCGGAGCTGCGCTGAGCTGGACGATTCGCTGCGGCGCTGATCTCGTCCTTTACGAATGGGCGACAAGACGCGCGATCGGACGGTGTGACATCGATCTCGCGGAAGCAGCTCGCACTCGCCAGCTGTCGCTGCTCGGGATGGGTCTTGCCGCGGCTTTCACGCTGCTATGGATCGGCGTGTCGTCGGTGACAGCCGCCCTGGGTTTGGTCGTGCTTGGATTCGCTGGATACGGGCTGCTCGCGTGGATGCGCGTGTTCAGCGTCGAAGAGCGGGCGGCCTGGATGTCGATGGTCTCCCGTCCGGGCCCGCGGTCCTGATCGATCGTGCGTCTCTCTCGCAATCAGGACAAGTTCGGAACTCTTCAAAGCGATCTGTCGACCCTTAAGGACGCGATCGACTTTCAGCTGACGAAGTTCCCGGCGTTGTATCTGTTCGTCGAGCGATTCCGCGAGTGGGTGAACTGGGACAAACGGGTTTACCTGTCGTTCGTACGGTCCGGCGACACGGTGCTCGACGTCGGCGCCAACGTCGGCGCTCACGCGGTTTTCCTGTCGCATCTGGTAGGGATGCGAGGTCGAGTGCTCGCCTTCGAGCCGCTACCGGCAAATATCGACGCGCTCAATCAGACCATCCGCCGGCGAGGGCGCTTCGCGAACGTCAGCATCTTTGCCCTCGCGGTGGGTAATCCCGAATCGGCTAACCGCAGTGTGACGATGAAAGTACCTGGCGAAGATTTGACCCAGGCCTCGCTTCAGCGGCAGACGATGGGCTCGTGGGAAGGGAAGGCCGACGTGCGGGAATTCTCGGTCCCTCTGGCAAACCTCGACACTGAGAAGACCGTGCAGTCGCTTCAGCATCTCGAATTCGTGAAAATCGATGTCGAAGGCGGTGAGCTCGACGTGCTGCGGGGAGCGTCGTATACGCTGTCGCGTCACCTGCCTCTCATCTACTGCGAAGCTTACGACAAGTGGGAGGCATCATTCGGCTACAAGCCGGCTGATATTTTGAACTTTGCGCGCTCCCTCGGATATTCAGCCGCGCGAATCTTCAGCCGGGGAAGAGTGCATCCGGTTCGACTCGATCAAGCCGTACCCGCCGACTTGTTTACCGCGTCGGCGGACGTTCTCTTTTTTGCGGAGCGACATCGCGCGGCCGTCGAGCGCTTCGACAGCCGGTACCACGTTCATATCAGCTCCCGATAGACTGCGACGGTAAGATCCGCGGTCCGCGCCCATGTGAACTGGGCTGCCCTGACCGCACCGGATGCGATCAGACTGTCGCGCCTCGCGATAGCGTCCTCGATCCCGTCGGCAATCGCTTCGATGCTCAAAGGATCCACGAGAACCGCAGCGCCGCCGGACACTTCCGGCAAGGCTGCGACGTTGCTCGCCACTACGGCGGTTCCGGCTGCCATCGCTTCCAACACGGGTAGGCCGAAGCCCTCGTGCAAGGAGACGAGCGCCGCGCACCGGGCGTGCCTGTAGAGGGAGAGCAGCCGATCGTCATCGACTCGACCAGCGAGAGTGACATTTGGGCCAAGATCGCCTTCGTTGCCCCAGCCGTCTGCGCCGGCAATGACGAGCCTCAGACCACGCTGACGTTGGGACACGCGAGCGACGGCCTGGGCGAGTCTCTTGAGGTTTTTTCGCGGCTGCGCGGAACCCACGAACAAGACGTAAGGAAAGGAGAACGGCGACGGCCCTGCCTCGCGTCGAAAAAACTTCTGCTCGACTGCGAGCGGCACGACGCGGATCTTGCTCGAGGGGATCCGCAAAATGGTTTCGATGTCCGTGGCTGCGTCCGAGGAAGTCGCGATGATCAGGTCGCAGGCGCGCGCGACATGGGGGACCGTGCTGCGCTCGTAGAGCCGAGTCCACCTGGTCAGTGTCTCGGGGTAATGAAAGGAGGCGAGATCCTGGATGGTTACGACTGTTGGCGGGCTGCCATGAGTGATGGGCGCGCGGGCGCTTGGGCAATGGTAGACATCCGCACCGGCCCGGGCTGCGTGCCGGCGCCCCGCGTAGGGGTACCACCAGAAATCCTGCTGCGTGGTCAGCAGCTTCTTCCGCAGCGTTCCGCGGGGGACGAGCGCACCCCCGCCGACCGAGACAAGCTCCACATCGTCGCGCGCCGACATCGCGGCAGCGAGGGATGTCGAGTAGCGGGATACTCCCGTCCTGGATTGACGCTCGTTTTCGCGGTCGAGGGCGACTGTAAGTTTCTTCCCCATCAGAATGCATAAATTACTCGACCGGCATCTGTCGGGATGCTCGTCGCGATTCCTCCTCCTTCGGCTCAATGGCGCAAACCTGGGTTCCAAGCTTTCGGAAGCGGCTTATGCTCGGGGCCCTGGATGTCCTCGCTCGTTTGGCGCCACAGAGAGAGCATACTCCGGAGGTTGATTCCAGGGGGCAGATAAAACGCATTCTCGTAGTGGAGCTATGGAACATCGGCGACGTCGTGTTGGCGATGCCGTTCCTCGCTCAGCTCCGTGCCTTGTTCCCCACGGCGAGAATCACGATGCTCGCGCGCCCGCACGCAAAGACCATCCTGGCGGGGACAGATCTCGTGGACGAGTTCATCGAGACGGAGCTCGGATGGACGGAGCTTGCGACCCGCTTCAATCCACTGGGCTACAATTGGAGCGAGCTCCGCCGAGTTCGGCGGGAGTTACGAAGCCGCAGGTTCGACGTCGCGTTCAAGAGTCGGATGCACATTCGCGAGCATCTCGTGCTGGCGATATCGGGAGCTACACGTCGCGTCGCATTTGCTTTCGGTCAGGGAGATCGCGTATTGACCGACGCCATTCCGATCGGCGATCCGAATCGCCACAAAGCGGCTGACTGGCTCGAGCTACTGAAGCCGTTCGGCGGCCATGTCGAGGGAGCACCGCCGCGCTTGAAGGTCAATGAGGCCGAAGGACGCTGGGCCGCGGCGTTTCTCGCCGGGCACGGAATCTCGGCCAATGATCGAGTGGTTGGGATTCATCCCGGAGCCAGTGTCCCCGCCAAGCGGTGGCCACTCGACCGGTTTGTACAGGTCGCGGCAGCGATCGCCCAACGAGCCGGGGTGAGAGTGCTGGCGTTCGTCGAGCCCGAGGGATACGGAGACGCGGTTGCTCGAGTGGGTGGAGTTATCGCGGCGAAGGTGAATCTGCGGGAGCTGATTGCGCTCATTCAGCGATGCGACGCGCTGGTATGCAACGACAGCGGACCGATGCACATTGCCGGAGCCCTCGGCGTCCCCACCGTCGCTGTTTTTGGCTCGGGGATCCAGCAGTGGTTTGCTCCGCTCGGCGAAGGCCACCGTCTCTTCAGCGAAATTACCAACGTTACCGCGTCGCAGGTTCTCGATGCGGTGGACTCAACGCTGCGCACTAACCGTAGTTCAGATCGTGCGGGGGGGGATTTGCCGGACGTGAGTCGAAGTCGATCGCTCCGGTAGCCTGCGCGGCCACCATGCCTACGTACATTGGATTGAGCAGCACGTAGCGGCGCCACAGGCGTTTTGGCTCGCGCATCAATCGATACGCCCACTCGAGTCCCACTCGTTGTAGTGACGGCGGCGCCTGCGCCACAGTGCCGGCGTGGAAGTCGAACGCGGCGCCAACGCAGACCGCCGGCATTGAGAGCGCCGCTCGGTTCTCGTACGCCCAGATCTCCTGGCGGGGGCACCCGAGTCCGACGAACACCACGGCCGCTCCACTCTCCCTGATTGTCCGAACGATCTCGTCGCGCTCGCCCTGCGACAGGACTTTGAATCGACCGGGCCGGCTTCCGGCGATGCGCAACGCAGGGAACCGCTGGCGAAGCTTCTTTGAAAGCAGGGCGATCGTCTCCCCTCGACTTCCAAACAGGTAGATCGGGAGACCTTCCTGGGCGAGTCGCTCACAGAGCGACAGCATCAGGGTCGGGCCGTACACTCGCTCTCTGAGTCCGACGCCGTAAATGAGATTGAGCGCCCATCTCACCGGCTGGCCGTCGGGGACGAGCAGGTCGAATGTGTTGAGCCGATAACGATGCTGGGGATCCCGCGCGCCGGTCATGATCCCATGTACCGGCAACGCGGTGACGGCAAACGGTTTCTTTTTCTTTGCAGCGTCGACGATGCGATCGACCGCCGAATCGTAATCGGTGACGTCGACCGCGACGCCGAGGACCGTTCGTTTTCCGAGATCGATCAACTGCGAGCGTCGACTACCGTCGTATCGCGATTACGAGCGTTACGAGGGTCGCCAGGATTGACGCGATCGCTCCTGCATTAGAGAGCAAGTCGAACGGCCTGTCTGAGGGGTCCCGTTCGGGAACGAAGACCGTGCTGCCCGCCCTCGGCTGGGGATTGCCGTCCGGAAGCAGGAAATGCGCTTGCCGGGCTTCCACCTTTCCATTCGGCTGAGTCACGTACGCCCTGTTCAGGTCAGCCTTCCGGGATGGTCCCCCGGCAGCGCGAATATAGTATTCGATGGTCTTTCCCGGCGACCACGTCACCGATACCGGCGAATTCACCGCGCCCTGCACGGCGACCACAGCGTTGTAGCGTGGGATGTATAGCGAGTCCCCGTCCTGAAGCGGCAAATTGTCGAGCGAGCGGGAATTCTTGAGGACATCCGGAAGCTCGATTCCTATTCTTCCGACTCCGTTGCGCGGGCGATAGAAAGTGACGCCGTTCGCGTACGCGTCCGGGGTGAGACCGCCCGCTCGCTGAATGAGATCGGTGATCTTGTCGGACTTGGTTTTCAGCGTGTATCGCCCCGGGTACCGCACCTCGCCGGCTACGACCGCTGTGCGTTGAAGTTCCCAGTTCGGCTGGCGCAGTATGAGGACGTTGTCGTAAGGCCGAACGACTACCTCTGGATTCGGGCCTGTGGGAGCAGGAAGCCCCGGTGGACCAAGGTACTTGCCGTCCGGCCCGCGCTCAAAGAGGTAGCTCGAATCGAGCGGAACCCGGAAAGTGCGCGCGGTGACGCCGCCCGCTCTATTCTCCGGGAGTCTCGCGATTTCCGCTTCGTTCAGGTAGGCGCTCTGGTCCAGGCCTCCCGCCAGCAAAACCAGATCGCGCACCGTCATTCCCTCCCGGAATGGATACTGACCGCTCTTCCCGACCGCTCCGTTGATCGCAACGTACCGGACGGGACGGAACTCCGACGTCGAAAAGACTCTGATCTCGTCGTCTTCCTGGAGCGGTATGTCGTTGATGACAGCGCCAGTCGTATCGCGCAGGACCGCTCGCAGCTGAAGACGGGTCGAGTCCGACTGGGTGCGCGTGATCAGAATCTGGCCGAGGTACACGTCGGGCCTGACACCGCCGGCGAGGCGAAGCGCATCCGACACTCTCATGCCCGGTGTGACGCCAACGCTTCCTGGGGACCATACGTCGCCGCGCACGGCGATTCTGTTGCGCACGCGCGACGCCACAGAGAAGACGCGGATCACGTCACCGTCCAATACCGGCACCGAAGGCCCGGTGCCTGTGACGAATTCGTCGGAGACAATCTCGGTAACGGTCCGATCACGTCCGCCCGCCGCCCTCTGTGCAGGGGGCACGATCCGCTCGATTTGCACGCGACGCCTGGCAGCTGCTGCCGTAAAACCGCCAGCGAAGCGCAGAGCGTCGCCAAGCGTCTCATTCGGACGCATCTCGTACGTCGCTGGCCTCGCGATCTCTCCCACGACCCGGACTCTCGGGCCGTGGATCGGAACGAACACGAGATCGCTGTTGCTCAGCCGAACGTCGTGGGCGGTATTGCCGTTGAGCAAATAGTCGTACACGTCCAGCGTGTCGACCGCGACCCCGCCGCGCCGAATCAGGACTTTTCGGAGACTGCCGTTGTCGGAAGGCCCGCGCGCAGCATAAAGCGCACTGAGGGCGGTACCAGCGCTCGAGATTCTGTAGCTTCCCGGACGCAGGACATCGCCGGTAACGAAGATCTGGTTGCTGCCTAGTCTCGCGGCCGTGATGTAAAAATGAGTGGTGGCGCCGGGGCTCCGTCGCACGCCGGAATAAACACGACCGAGTCGGTTGTAGAGAACGTTCTCTATCTCCGCCATGGTGAGACTATTCACAAAGATCTGGCCGACCTGCGGGATTACGATGAAGCCTTCCCGGGTGACATCCAGCGAATACGATTGTTCGACGTCGCCTGTCAACACGAGCACGAGTTTGTCGCCTGGCCCGACCTTGTAGCTCGCGTCAATCGGTCCCGACAGGTTCGGGTCGAACTGGCTCGTTGCATTGCGAAAGAAATCCAGTCCGAAGATTACGAGGCCGCTATCCAGCTGCTGATTCGTTCTCGCGACGCCGCGATTGAGGGTGTCGCGCTGAGCGAGGCATGCCGCACGCGCTGCCTGTCGGCGCTGCTGCATTCGCAGCCTGTTCTGCGTCGTGTCGACCAGCCCGGACGGAAGCGTGTCGGTTACCGCCAGGGCGTCAAAGTTGACCCCGCAACGAAGCAAATCCACATCGGTCGTATCGGCGATGCCGAGCTGTGTTATGGCCGCGAACACATCCTCGGTGCTGGCGGCGCTGTCGATCGCGCCGTTGCCGCCCGGCAGGTACGCGTCCAGCAGATTCTCCGGGTACCCCTCCGCTCTGAGCCGCGCTCTCACCTGGTCGGGTGTCAAGCCGCTCGTCATGATTTTCTGACGAAGCTGCTGCACGAGCGCGGGATTGGTCTGTAGCATCTGCTGCGCCTGCGCAGCGCTTGGATTTTGCGCGAGGACGGGCGATGCGACAACGATTGTGGCCGCGGTGAAGAGAAGAGCGCCGAGCTTCGAGACAGTCATGCGATTTGTTGAGGTGAAGGAAACTGGTTAGAATGGGCGCGCAGGGACTCGAACCCCGGACCTCTGCTGTGTGAAAGCAGCGCTCTAACCAGCTGAGCTACGCGCCCCCGACTAAAAAGCTGCCGCGCCCCCTGCGAGAGCCTATGACAAGAAGCTATAACTTTATACCACAAAGCGCATTAGCGGTAGGGAAGTGGGCCCTGCAGGGCTCGAACCTGCGACCGTCGGATTATGAGTCCGCTGCTCTAACCGACTGAGCTAAGGGCCCCGCGTACGAAACTATCCGCTCAGGTGAGATCGAGGCAACTCACAAATATCCATCCACCTCGACGCCCCGACCTAGAACGAAACGCTCCACCTCGGCTCGATTGCAAATTTGACTCTTCCCTCGAACCCGGTTCGTGTTTCGCCAACGATGTGCTGATCGTTGGTGACGTGGTTGATACCAAGATCGCCACCGAGCTCGACATCCCGCCAACGTGAAGAGCCGCTCAATCCAAGGCGCGTGACACCCATGATCACGCCCTGAAACATTCCTGGCGTAGCACCATAGTCCGCCGGCGCGGGAAAAGGCTCGTTGTAACCTCCCTCGCCCTGCCGACGGTGAGCGACGTATAGTCTGACCGGCGTCCGCGGAAGCAGCGCGAGATCCAGTCCGAGTCGAGCCTCGTCATAGTCGCTGAATCCTCTCCCGAGCCCCACGCCGAACACCTCGTAGTGCTCATCAGGATTCTTGTTGTTGTAAGCAAGATTCGACACTCTCGTGTACGACGCGAACCAGCGCTGATCTCCCGCCAGCGGCAATCCCTCGGCAGTGAGCGTGAGGCCGTAAGACGACGGTTGCTTGCAGTTCGGGTTGCAACTGTGATCGATCTGCAGATCGTCGATGAAGAGTTGCCCCGCAAAGCTCCCAAAGCGCTCCGTCCGCACGCTCGCTTCTCCGCCGAGACCGAGATTTCCCTCCTGCCGCTCGTTGCGCCATGAGAGCCCGAAGACGTTGAAAGGATTCGCCAAGGTCGGCTCGAAGCCTCGCGAGACCCCGGCGTACAGGTAACTCTCGGTCCCGGCGAGCTCCCAGTTTCCGAGATGCAGCGCGAGACGGTGGATCGAGAAGTATCGCTGTACCTCGGGACCGGTCGTCGGCACATCGTTGTCGAGCCGGGCAATGACTGTGGACCAATGGATCTTGTCGTTCCCGATCAGCCCGTAGAGATGATCGTACGTGTATGCGTAATCGCCGAGCATGAGCCCATCCATCGCGGGCGGTCCCCAGTTCCGACCCACTCGGCCGAACGAAAGCTGTCCGTAATTCCACTGACCGCCGACGTAGCCGTCTTCGGTCCGACCGTTGATCTTTCGGTCCTTTCTCCCGGCGTATTCGGGATCGACGTTGAGACGATTGTCGACGAGCACTCGCGTGAATCCCACGACGGGCCCGCCGGCCATCAGGAGGCGAATCGAGCCGCCCGGCCGCACACCATTCGTACTGTCGGCGAGCATCAGCTCGCGTCGTCCGGACGTTTGCGCGGTTGCATACACATCGACGGTCCCCCTCGCTCGAAAGGTCTGCGATGCCGTCGTGTCAGAATTGCCCGGCCGAACAGCGTATTTCTCGACCGCCAGGTACAGCGCGTCGAGATAGGAGGCGATCACCGGGCCAGGCTCACGAGTCCGCGCCGAATCGATGGCCACACGGAGTGCGCGCTCCGTGTAGGGTCTCTCGAGAGAAGAGAGCTCGCGAAATATTCCGCGGGCCATTAACGCGTTCACGTACGTGTACGCGATGTCATCGAGCGGCACATACGCCGACGCCTGCCCGCTCGCGGCCGACGGCGAGATACCCAGGCAAGCTGTAACGGCAAGAACGAGAATGGCACGCCCGTGGCCTCGGCCCCAACACCAATTGTTCATCGGTACCAAGGCGAGAGGTGCACCTTCGGCGTCAGCTCGAGCGCCGGAGCGGGGAAGTGGTAGTAGCTGAGCGTATGCTTGACCGACCTCCACCACGGGGCATTGCCCGGCAGCTTCTCCGGATCGAAATCCAGCGTCAGAATGATCTTCCGTTTCGCGCGCTGCGCCGCGCCGGTCTCAGGATTGATCCAATCCGTCACCGAATGTCCCGCCGAGAACCGGATGAACGACGGCCAGAAGGGCTTGGCGGCGTCTGGCAGCAGCTCATTCACGTCCGTCGAGAACCAGTAGGTCTGCCCGGAGTAGTCGAGCGAAGGGCGGAGTTCAGATGGGAACAATCCAGCCTCGGTGTTCGTGA
>Ga0097691_1002967_pt1 | contig 10793 bp, 5 predicted proteins | sample NGESurdeep072012_8_FD_72858 | JGI IMG/M metagenome (GOLD analysis project Ga0097691, IMG submission 72858) | Arctic peat soil microbial communities from Barrow, Alaska - NGEE Surface sample 210-1 deep-072012 | ecosystem: Environmental > Terrestrial > Soil > Wetlands > Peat ...
TCAGCGGGTTGATGAAGCGCCAGCCGATCGTGGTGTCGTAGATCTCCGCCGAGCGCGAGAACGCTTCCGCCGCCTTGCCCATCACGAACGGCGCCCGCGTCATCGACTCGACGCCGCCGGCAATCGCGAAATCGATCTCGCCGGCGCGGATCGCACGCCCGGCCGCACCGACCGCATCCAGCCCCGAGGCGCAAAGACGATTGAGCGTCGCGCCCGGGACCGTCTCCGGCAGGCCCGCCAACAGCAGCGCCATCCGCGCCACGTTGCGGTTGTCCTCGCCGGCCTGGTTGGCGCAGCCGAAATAGACTTCGTCGACCGACGCCCAGTCGAGCTTGGGATGCCGCGCCATCAGGGCCTTGATCGGGGCCGCCGCCAGATCGTCGGCACGAACCCTGGCGAGCGAACCGCCGAAGCGGCCGATCGGGGTCCTCACGGCGTCGCAAATAAACACATCGCCCATTGAATTTCTCCCTGAATGCCGCGTTTCCGCGCCGATCGGCTTGAATTGATGGCGAGTTTTAGGAGCGCCACCGCGGCAGGTCAATTGATGGCTTTCGCCCAGGCGGTGCTTTCGCGCGAGGTCCGTTATGCCGAAAGCTCCGAGGTGGCGTTCGAATGCCTTCGCAGGAGGTGGAAAACGCCCAATGCCGCGGCAAACCGATAGGATCGGGCGACAAAATTTTGTAGTTTGCGCAGCCCATGACGATCCAGCAATCCTTTCCCCCGCCATCGGACGCCGCGCAACCCGCCGAGGCGGCGGCGCGCGTCACGCCGATGATGGAACAATATCTGGAGATCAAGGCCGCCCATCCCGGGCTGCTGCTGTTCTACCGGATGGGCGATTTCTACGAGCTGTTCTTCGAGGACGCCGAAATCGCCTCGCGCACGCTCGGCATCGTGCTGACCAAGCGCGGCAAGCATCAGGGCGTGGATATCCCGATGTGCGGCGTGCCGGTGGAGCGCTCCGAGGACTATCTGCATCGCCTGATCGAGGCAGGCCATCGCGTCGCGGTCTGCGAACAGACCGAGGACCCGGCCGCGGCCCGCGCGCGCGGCAACAAGAGCGTGGTGCGCCGCGACGTGGTGCGGCTGGTCACGCCGGGCACGCTCACCGAAGACACCCTGCTCGACGCGAGGGCCAACAATTATCTGCTGGCGATCGCACGCGCCCGCGCCTCGTCCGGAGGCGACCGCATCGGGCTTGCCTGGATCGACATATCCACTTCTGAATTCATCGTCACCGAATGCGCGACCGGCGAACTTGCGGCGACGCTGGCGCGTATCAATCCCAATGAGGCTGTCGTCACCGACGCGCTGTATGGCGATCCGGAACTGGGACCGGTCCTGCGCGAATTGACGGCGGTGACGCCGCTGACCCGCGACTTCTTCGACAGCGCCACCGCCGAACGGCGGCTGTGCGACTATTTCGCGGTCGCCACCATGGACGGCCTCAGCGCGATGTCGCGGCTGGAAGCCACCGCCGCCGCCGCGGCCGTCACCTATATCGACCGCACCCAGGTGGGCAAGCGTCCGCCGCTGTCGCCGCCGTCGCGCGAAGCCGCCGGCACCACCATGGCGATCGATCCGGCGACCCGCGCCAATCTCGAGCTGACGCGGACGCTTTCCGGCGAGCGGCGCGGATCGCTGCTCGATGCGATCGACTGCACGGTGACCGCGGCCGGATCGCGGCTGCTCGCGCAACGGCTGGCGGCGCCGCTGACCGACAGCGCGGGCATCGCGCGGCGGCTGGATGCGATCGCGGCCTTCGTTGCCGACACGGCGGCGCGCGACGAACTCCGCACCGCGCTGCGCGCGGCGCCCGACATGTCGCGCGCGTTGGCGCGCTTGTCGGTCGGGCGCGGCGGCCCGCGCGATCTCGCCGGCCTGCGCGACGGCATCCTCGCCGCCGATTCCGCGCTGGCGCGGCTTGGGCAGCTTGACGATCCGCCGCAGGAGATCATCGCCGTGATGGAGGCGTTGCGCCGTCCCGCGCGCGATCTCGCCCGCGAATTCGAGCGCGCGCTGTCAGAGCAACTGCCGCTGATAAAGCGCGACGGCGGCTTCGTCCGGGAAGGCTATGAGAGAGCGCTCGACGAGACCCGCAGTCTGCGCGACGCCTCCCGGCTCGTGGTCGCTGCGATGCAGGCGCGCTACGCCGACGACACTGGCGTCAAGGGCCTGAAAATCCGCCACAACAACGTGCTCGGTTATTTCGTCGAGGTCACGGCGCAGCATGGCGATAAATTGATGACGCCGCCCTTGAACGCGACCTTTATCCATCGCCAGACGCTGGCAGGCCAGACCCGCTTCACGACAGCGGAACTCGGCGAGATCGAAGCCAAGATCGCCAATGCCGGCGACCGCGCGCTCGGGCTGGAGCTGGAAATCTTCGACCGGCTGTGCGCGATGGTGGTTGCCGCCAGCGAGGACCTGCGCGCCGCGGCGCATGCCTTTGCGCTGCTCGATGTCGCGACCGCGCTGGCGAAACTCGCGGTCGATGACAATTATGTGCGGCCCGAAGTCGATGCCTCGCTCGGCTTTGCGATCGAGGGCGGCCGCCATCCGGTGGTCGAGCAGGCGCTGAAGCGCGACGGGCAGCCGTTCATTGCCAATGCCTGCGACCTCTCGCCGGGGCCGGGACAGAAGTCAGGCCAGATCTGGCTGATCACCGGCCCGAACATGGCCGGCAAATCGACCTTCCTGCGCCAGAACGCGCTGATCGCACTGATGGCGCAGACCGGCAGTTTCGTGCCGGCGGCCCGCGCCCGCCTCGGCATCGTCGACCGGCTGTTCTCGCGCGTCGGCGCGGCCGACGACCTCGCCCGCGGCCGCTCCACCTTCATGGTGGAGATGGTGGAGACCGCGGTCATTCTCAACCAGGCCAGCGAGCGCTCGCTGGTCATTCTCGATGAAATCGGCCGCGGCACCGCGACCTTCGACGGGCTGTCGATCGCCTGGGCGGCGATCGAGCACCTGCATGAGAGCAATCGCTGCCGCGCGCTGTTCGCGACGCATTATCACGAACTGACCGCGCTGTCGGCAAAACTGCCGCGGCTGTTCAACGCCACCGTGCGGGTCAAGGAATGGCAGGGCGACGTGGTGTTCCTGCACGAGGTGCTGCCGGGCTCGGCCGACCGCTCCTACGGCATTCAGGTCGCAAAACTCGCAGGCCTTCCTGCCCCGGTGATCGCGCGCGCCAAATCGGTGCTGGCGAAGCTCGAGGCGCAGGATCGCGGCCAGACCGCACGCGCGCTGGCCGACGATCTGCCGCTGTTCGCGGTACCGTCGCGCGCCGCCGCCGAAGCTGCGCCGCCGAGCGAGGCGGAACAACTGATCGAAGCGCTGAAGGCGCTACATCCGGACGAGCTGTCGCCGCGCGAGGCGCTGGAGGCGCTGTATGCGTTGAAGGCAAAACTGCCGAAGCAGTAATTGAAGCCGTCATTCCGGGACGATGCGAAGCATCGAACCCGGAATCTCGAGATTCCCCGATGCGCAATTGCGCATTGAGGTCTGGTGCTAACGCACCATCCCGGAATGACAGAGGTCACCTAACGAGTCTCCTCCGTCCGTTCCACCACAGCCCGAGATTCCAGCTCACGCAGGTGGCCAGCGCCAAGCTGAGCGCGATGGCCGAACCGAACCGAAGGGCGGCCAGATGCAGGACGGCGATCGCGATACCGAAGCCGATCAGGCCCCAGCCGCCATTGGCGATCACGGCCGCGGTCGGCGGCCCGCCGATGCGCGGGTGCAGAATCAGCATCATGCTGGTGAACACCACCGGAAACAGCGCGATCATGCCGCTCACGCTGGGGCCGACCCAGCCCGACAGGGTGACGACGGTCGCCACCAGCGTCGCCACCAGCGAGGCGCGCAGCGGGATATCGTACCAGCGGCGCCTGATCAGCGGCATCCTGACGTGGCGGAAGCGCCGCATCAGCGGCAGGCAGATCGCAAACGTAATCGCATTCGCGATGATGCCGCCGGCCAGCGACCAGTGCACCGTCCGCGACAGCGCGGCCAGCACGATCCACACCGCCGCCGCGCCGCCGGCACTGACCGCGGCGTTGTGGCGCTGCGCCAGCACGACATAGGTCAGGGCCAGGAAGATGGTCGCGGCATTGATCGGCAGGCTCGCCAGCGCGCCCTCGGCGATGAACGCGGCATCGTGATCGAGCGCGAGAAAGACGTAAGACGGACCCGCCGAAATCGGCAATGTGGCGACCAGCGCGCCGATCACCGGACCGGAGCGCTCGGTGATGACGGAGGCTGACACCACGAACGCCGCCGTCACCGCCATGCGCAGCGCCAGCGTCAGGATGAAGGCGAGATCGGGGGACATTTTCAGTCGTCCCTGCGAACGCAGGGACCCATAACCACAACGGTTCGTGTTGCGCGATAGCGGTCGAACAGCGGTTCTTTTAACGAGAGGACACGGCGTATGGGTCCCGGCGCGCGCTCCGCTTGGCCGGGACGACGATAGATGAGAACAGTCACACCCTTTGCATCGTCACCGAAACCTTCGGGCCGTGTTTGATGGTCTGGTACACCACGCAATAACGCTCGGTGAGCTTCAACAGCAGATCGAGCTTTTCCTGCGGCGCGTCGGTGTCGACGTCGAAGCGCAGACGAATTTCCGCAAAGCCGACCGGCGCCTCCTTGTCGACGCCGAGCGTGCCGCGAAAATCGAGATCGCCCTCGGCGGTGACGTTGCCGGACCTCAGCGGCACCTCGATCGCCGTCGATACCGATTTCAAGGTCACGCCGGCGCAGGCGGCGAGCGCTTCGAGCAGCATGTCGCCCGAGCACAATTCGAGCCCCGAACCTCCACTGGCGGGATGCAGGCCGGCGATCGCCAGGGCGCGGCCGGTCTCGACCTTGCAGGCGATGCCCTCGTTCTCGATCGACCCCCGCGCCGTCAGGGTGATGACGGCGGCCTTTGGATCGGACTTGTAGCGTTCCTTGATCGGGGCCTGCATGGCGCGGAGTTCGGCGGCGTCCATTTTGTTCTCTCCCGGATAATCAATGGGTGTCGGATGTAACGGGTCGAAGCGCGGCTGTCACCACCACATCGCCTCACCACTGGTTGATTTCGCTTCGGCGTCGGGCATGTCGCATCTGGCCATTGCGACACGGCAGGAGTTCCCGCCGACACGCTAGGCCCGGTCCGAAAACACCGTTTTTTTCAATTAGTTGAACGGACACCTCAGAATGTCCCGTGACAGCGCCAGCGCCGTCCGATATCGGGGTAGGCCATGGACAGCGTTGTGACCGAGAGCCGGCCCGAGGCCGACGAGCGTTTCGATACCGCGAAGATTACCGCCGCGGTCGACGCGCTCGCCGCCAAACATGCCGGCCGCGAGGATGTATTCCGCTCCGCCGTCGCGCAGCTGCTGAAGGCCGAAATGATCGAGGCCCGCGCGGTCGCGCAGGCCGTGCTGCTCAGGGATCGTCACGGGCGGCGCTGCGCCGAACGGCTGTGTTTCGTCCAGGACGAAATCATCCGCATCCTGTTCTCCGCCGCCACACGCCACCTCTATCGCTCGCCAATTCCCTCCGGCGCCGAGCGCATGGCCGTCGTCGCCACCGGCGGCTACGGCCGCGGACTGATGGCGCCGGAATCCGATATCGATCTGCTGTTCATCCTGCCCTACAAGCAAACCGCCTGGGGCGAACAGGTCGCCGAAGCCATCCTGTATTGCCTGTGGGACATGGGGCTGAAGGTCGGTCACGCCACGCGCTCGGTCGATGAATCGATCCGGCAGGCGCGCGGCGACATGACGATCCGCACCGCGATCCTCGAGACCCGGTTCCTGACCGGGGACCGGCCGCTCTACGACGAACTGCTGGCGCGGTTCGACAAGGAGGTGGTACAGGGCACCGCGGCCGAATTCGTCACCGCCAAGCTTGCCGAGCGCGAGGAGCGCCACCGCCGCGCCGGACAATCGCGCTATCTGGTCGAACCCAACGTCAAGGACGGCAAGGGCGGCTTGCGCGATCTGCATACGCTGTTCTGGATCGCGAAGTACGTCTACCGCGTGCGCGAAACCGACGAGCTGCTCGAACGCGGCGTGTTCGACGCCCAGGAATACCGCACCTTCCGCCGCTGCGCCGATTTCCTGTGGTCGGTCCGCTGCAACATCCATTTCTTCTCGGGAAGAGCCGAAGAGCGGCTGTCGTTCGACATGCAGCGCGAGATCGCGATCCGGCTGGGATATACCTCGCATCCCGGCATGCAGGACGTCGAACGCTTCATGAAGCACTACTTCCTGGTCGCCAAGGACGTCGGCGATCTCACCGCGATCCTGTGCGCCAAGCTGGAAGATCAGCAGGCCAAGCCGGCGCCGGTGCTGAGCCGCATGATGGCGCGGCTGCGTCCGAGCCTGAACCGGCGGCGGGTCCCCGACAGCGACGATTTCATCGTCGACAACAACCGCATCAATCTCGCCGCCCCCGATGTCTTCAAGCACGACCCGGTCAACCTGATCCGGATCTTCCGGCTCGCGCAGAAGAACAACCTCGCCTTTCACCCCGACGCGATGCGCACGGTGACGCGCTCGCTGAAGCTCATCAACACCCAGCTGCGCGACAATCCGGAAGCCAACCGGCTGTTCATGGAAATCCTGACGTCGAACGACGCCGAAATCGTGCTGCGGCGCATGAACGAGACCGGCGTGCTCGGCCATTTCATTCGCGTCTTCGGCAAGATCGTGTCGATGATGCAGTTCAACATGTACCACCACTATACGGTGGACGAGCACCTGTTGCGCTGCGTCGGCTATCTGCAGGAGATCGAACGCGGCGGCAACGACGAGTTCACCGTTGCCAGCGACCTGATGCGTAAGATTCGCCCCGAGCACCGCGCGGTGATCTACATCACCACGCTGCTGCACGACATCGCCAAGGGCCGCCCCGAGGATCACTCGATCGCCGGCGCCAAGGTGGCGCGGCGGCTGTGCCCGCGGCTCGGATTCAACGCCGCCGATACCGAACTGATCGCGTGGCTGATCGAGCAGCACCTGACGATGTCCACGGTGGCGCAGTCGCGCGATCTCTCGGACCGCAAGACCATCGAGAATTTCGCCGCCGTGGTGCAGTCGGTCGAGCAGATGAAGCTGCTGACCATCCTGACCACCGCCGACATCCGGGGCGTCGGTCCCGGCGTCTGGAACGGCTGGAAGGCGCAGCTGTTGCGCACGCTGTATTACGAAACCGAGCCGGTGCTGACCGGCGGCTTCTCCGAGGTCAATCGCGCGCAGCGCATCGCGGTGGCGCAGGCGGAATTTCGAGCAGCTTTCACGGAGTGGCCGGAACAGGAGCTCAACGCCTATATCGCGCGGCACTATCCGGCGTACTGGCTCAAGGTCGAACTGCCGCGCAAGATCCGCCATGCCCGCTTCCTGCGCGCCAGCGAACAGGCCGGCCACAAGCTCGCGATCAATGTCGGCTTCGACGAGGCGCGCGGCGTCACCGAACTGACCATCCTCGCCACCGACCATCCCTGGCTGCTGTCGATCATCGCCGGCGCCTGCGCCTCGGCGGGCGCCAACATCGTCGACGCGCAGATCTACACCACCACCGACGGCCGCGCGCTCGATACCATCGCGATCACAAGGGAGTACGACCGCGACGAGGATGAGGGACGACGCGCGACGCGGATCGGCGAGATGATCGAGAACGTGCTCGAAGGCAAACTGCGGCTGCCCGAAGTGGTGGCGCGGCGCGCCGCGGGGCGCAAGGCGCGGCCGTTCGTGGTCGAGCCGGAGGTCATCATCAACAATCAGTGGTCGGACCGCTACACCGTGATCGAGGTGTCCGGCCTCGACCGGCCAGGCCTGTTGTACGAACTGACCACCGCGATCTCGAAGCTCAACCTCAACATCGCCTCCGCCCATGTCGCGACCTTCGGCGAGCGCGCCCGCGACGTGTTCTACGTCACCGACCTGCTGGGCGCGCAGATCAACGCACCGACCCGGCAGGCCGCGATCAAGAGCGCGCTGATCCATTTACTCGGCAACGACGCGGCCGTGGCGCAGCCGGCGGCGTGACCGTCATCAATCGACGAGCAGATTTACGCTGCCGACAACGACGCTACCCCGCAAAGCCCGCGCCGTCGTCTTCGATATGGACGGCCTGATCTTCAACACCGAGGCTCTCTACCGGGATGCCATCATGGGCGCGGCCATCGATGGCGGCCATGACATACCCCTCGCATTTTATCTATCCCCGATAGGAATACCGATTGAGGCAACCCGCACGGCATTCAGTGAGCAGTGCGGAAAAGGGTTCGATTTCGACGTCTTCTGGACGACAGCGAACACGCGATTTTACGAGCTTTCCAAATTGCAACTCGGCCTGAAGGCAGGGGTTGCTGAGCTGCTCGACGCTCTGGACGATGCTCTGCTGCCGCGGGCGATCGCCACGTCGTCGCGTCATGAAGACGTGCAGCACACCCTTGGCGCCCTCGGTCTCGTCGATCGGTTCCAGACCATCGTTGCGAAAGGCGATTATGCGCGCGGGAAACCTGATCCGGTCCTGTTGGCCGCCGAACGGCTGGGGGTTGAGCCGCAATTCTGCGTTGCCCTGGAGGATTCGTATCACGGTGTCCGCGCCGCATCCGGCGCGGGGATGATGACCATCATGGTGCCGGACCTGTTGCCGCCCACGGACGAAATGCAAGCGCTGTGTGTGGGCATCGTCCGGGATCTTCACGAGGTCCGCCGTTTGATACGATCATAGGCATGTCCCGACATCTTGACCCATGCGTTCCTCCCGTATCTCGCGAGCGATGCCGTCCGCCCAAGTCTGAATAACGACCACCGGACAAGGCCACCGGCCGGTAGGGTTAAGAACCCTGAAATAACGAGATATCAAAAGGTTACGCGGCGATCGCGGCGTCAGCCTTAATTCTCGCTTAACGCGCTTTTAAAACCCCCTCGCTAGGGTGCCGCATCGGGTGGCGCGAGCATTTGCGTATGGCGTGGGGACGGAAAAAGAGCGGCGGACGCAAGGAGCCGCAATTCGGTCTCGCCGCTGCGCTTTCGGAATTGCGCCTCGGCCCGCAGGATCGCGCGGTTCCCGCCGAGGAGACGCCGAAGAAGTCATCCCCCAAACGCAAGACCGCGGATGCCGGTGACGTTCCGGCGCGCGAGCGCAAGCCGCGCGCGACGCGGGCGAGCCGCAAGCGCAAATCCGCGGGCCGGGCGCGCGGCGGCCTTTTTCGGCTTTTCTACTGGGGCGCGGTGCTCGGCCTGTGGGCGGGAATCGCGCTGGTTGGCGTCGTCGTCTGGGTCGGCGCCCATCTGCCGGCGATCCAGGCGCTTGAAATCCCGAAGCGGCCGCCGACCATCCAGATCACAGGCCTCGATGGCAGCGTGCTGGCGACGCGCGGCGAAATGGCCGGCGCCAATGTCGCGCTGAAAGACCTGCCGCCCTATGTGCCGAACGCCTTCATCGCGATCGAGGACCGCCGGTTCTACTCGCATTACGGCGTCGATCCGCTCGGCATCATGCGCGCGGCGGTGACCAACGTCCTGCATCGCGGCGTTTCGCAGGGTGGCTCGACCCTGACCCAGCAGCTCGCCAAGAATCTGTTTCTGACCCAGGAGCGCACGCTGCAGCGGAAATTGCAGGAAGTCGAACTCGCGCTCTGGCTCGAGCGCAAACACTCCAAATCGGAGATTCTCGAACTCTATCTCAACCGGGTCTATTTCGGTTCCGGCGCCTATGGCGTCGAAGCGGCCGCGCAACGCTATTTCGGCAAATCCGCCAAGAACGTCACGCTGGCGGAGGCCGCGATGCTCGCGGGCCTCGTCAAGTCGCCGTCGCGGCTGGCGCCGAACCGCAATCCCGAAGGCGCCGAAAAGCGCGCCCAGACCGTGCTGTCGGCGATGGCGGACGCCAAATTCATCACCGCCGCGCAGGCGCAGGCTTCGATCGGGCATCCCTCCTATAATGTGAAAGCGGCCGGCGCCGGCACCGTCAATTATGTGGCGGACTGGATCGGCGAAGTGCTCGACGATCTGATCGGCCAAGTCGATCAGAACATCGTGGTCGAAACCTCGATCGATCCGAAACTGCAGGCCGTCGCGGAAGCCGCCGTGATCGACGAGCTCGCGGCAAAAAGCGTCAAGTTCAATGTCAGCCAGGGCGCGCTGGTGGCGATGACGACGAACGGCGCGGTGCGCGCCATGGTCGGCGGCCGCAACTACGCCGAGAGCCAGTACAATCGCGCGGTGACCGCCAAGCGCCAGCCGGGCTCGGCGTTCAAGCCGTTCGTCTATCTGACCGCGATCGAGGCCGGGCTGACGCCGGAGACGATCCGGCAGGACGCGCCGCTCGACGTCAAGGGCTGGAAGCCGGAGAACTACAGCCACGAATATTTCGGCGCGGTGACATTGACGCAGGCGCTGGCGATGTCGCTCAACACCGTCGCGGTACGGCTGGGGCTCGAGGTCGGGCCCAGGAACGTGATGCGCACCGCGCACCGGCTCGGCATTTCATCGAAACTCGACGCCAACGCCTCGATCGCGCTCGGCACTTCGGAAGTCTCGCTCACCGAGCTGGTCGGCGCCTATGCGCCGTTCGCCAATGGCGGCCTCGGCGTCTCCCCGCATGTCGTGACCAGGATCCGCACCACCGAGGGTAAAGTGCTTTATGCGCGACCCGCCGACCAGCTCAGCCAGGTGATCGAACCGCGCCATGTCGCGATGATGAACACCATGATGCAGGAGACCCTGCTCTCTGGGACCGCGCGCAAGGCGGAGCTTCCGGGCTGGATGGCCGCCGGCAAGACT
>Ga0097691_1002968_pt1 | contig 10788 bp, 13 predicted proteins | sample NGESurdeep072012_8_FD_72858 | JGI IMG/M metagenome (GOLD analysis project Ga0097691, IMG submission 72858) | Arctic peat soil microbial communities from Barrow, Alaska - NGEE Surface sample 210-1 deep-072012 | ecosystem: Environmental > Terrestrial > Soil > Wetlands > Peat ...
CCGGTGAGCGTTCACCCCTACCTGGCCAGGCACTCGGTGGCGGACAATCTTGGCTGCATCCCGATATGAGAGAGCCCCCGACAAGGGTTCCATCAAAGAATCTTGGACGAGTTGGGGAACGTGCGTTGATGACCTGCGCAAACGTGCGTACCCTCGCCACGCACCCCCCGGATTGACGCCCGAGGGGGAACGAATCAGGGGACGTCTCCCCGCGAGATTTCCACAATTTTGGCGTCAATATCAAGCCACCCAAGGGACTTCGCGGCCCCCAGCCGCCGTCCGCCAGCAACTAGGCGAAGGGCTGAAGTCACGACAATTGGCTGCAACTGACCAATCTCATTCATCGACGTCGCCAGGCTCTCGAGGTCCCCGAAGTCGATGCGGTGGCGATCGACGACCTTGATGTCCGCGATGGCGATGTTGGTCACTTAAACTCCTGAAGGTTGAGGCGATCGATTCGAGATCGAGCGTTTAGGCAGCCAGAGGGAAACGCTGAGACCGACGGTCTGCACGCATCTGAAGTATCCCACCTACCCGTTGGAGCAACCTGAAGCACCGACGGACGAGCTCCCTCCTCAACAGGGGGAAGCAGCTCCTGACGCCGACCAAGTTGGCCGGAGGCCGTGGGTGGGATCGAGGGACGATGGGGAGCCTGAGTGGCGCCAGAACGCCCAGTGCCCCACTTCGTACCCCGGTCTCTTTGCTTTAACGCAGTACAGAAACTCCTCACAGCACAGGGGGCAAGGGGGCGCCGTTAGCGTCGCTACCTTCTGGCCGTGCTTCTACCCATAACCGGGAGATATATTCCAGTTATGCGTAGTGAAGCCCCGGCGCTCATGCCGATCTTCCGGTCCCAACACCAGGCAGCGTTGCTCGCCTGGCTGCTCCTTCACCCCGAGCACGAGTACACCCTCACCGAGCTCGCGAAGAAGCTTGACGTGCCACTGACCACGCTCCAGCGTGAGGCGCAACGCCTTGTGGTCGCCGGTATCCTGCAGGACCGCACCCTTGGGCGGGCAAGACTTCTGCGCGCGAATCTGAGCAACCGAGCCTCAGCTCCACTCACCCAGCTCCTGCAGGTCACCTTCGGACCGGAGACGGTCATCGGTGAAGAGTTCGACCTGACCAACGCCGAGCACGTCCTGATCTACGGCTCTTGGGCTGACCGGTACCACGGCACGCCCGGTCCTCCACCGAACGACGTCGACGTGCTCGTCGTCGGAAGTCTCGACCGGGCCGACGTCTACGACGCAGCCGATCGGGCTCAGGCGCGCCTGGGCATGCAGGTCAACCCAGTCATCCGGACCCCTGAACAATGGGCCAACGATGCCGACTCTTTGGTCCTCCAGATCAAGGCCGCGCCCACGGTCGACGTCACCCCAGCAGGCAAGGCCGCGTCATGAGCCGCTGGCCCCGAGGCGAAGCCGAGATCGAGAACCTGATCGCCGCAAAGCAGCTGCAGCAGGTCATCGGGGGACAAGCCAACGGCGCACTTCTGTTACTGAAGGCGTCGCGCACCTGGCACCAGCGGGCGAGATAGCCGACCAGGACCCCGACAGCGCCTACGTCTTTGCATATGACGCCGCCCGGTACTCCGGCACCGCGATCCTTGCCCACCAGGGCCTGCGCCCAACGACGTCAGGCGGGCACTACGTAGTCGAGGTGGCTCTCCGTGCCCAGCTCGGCGACGGATTCCGGCCCTTTGGGGCGATGCGGCGACGACGCAACGAGCTCGAGTACCCCACTGGGCCCGGCGAGATGACCACGCATGACGAGGCGCAGAGAGCTGTTCAGGACGCCGAGGCGCTGCTTCTGGCGGCTCAGCAGTCGTTGCCTACCAATTCCATCTTCTGACTGGGACGGGGAAGCAACTGCCAGAAAGCCCGCTGACATGGGAGTCTGTGGCCCACGGATGGTCCAGGGCGCTCTGGAGTGGGCCCGGCCGACGGAAAACGGGAAGTGGAGTTTGCGAATCCCCAACTGCTGCAACGCCTTTCGTGCGTGGAGCGGGTGACGGGAATCGAACCCGCACTGTCAGCTTGGGAAGAGTTCTTATCCTCCCGTGTTTCCGTGTCCTGCAACGATATTGGCGGCCTCAGCTAGCCTCCGGTGACCCCTACCGGCCTGGACTTGTGGCCCGTGCGTGGCCCGTTCTCGTGCTTCGGGTGGTGAGAACCTCGCACTGGCGGAAGTTGCCCAGCCGAGCATCACCGCGACGTAACCGAGTGTCTCACTACCGAGGATGTCAGAGGCCCCTCTCTCCGTTTGACGCCTGTGTCCCGGTGAATACTGCGGGCATACGTGGAGACGTGCCGTCCAGGTTTCGTCGAAGACGGCCTGCCCTCGGGACGAACCGTGGGGGTTCCCGGACCGGAACCGCCCGCCCCATGGGGCGCTCATTCCGCCCACTGATATGTGGGGGGGTGTTGTCAAGAGGGCAGGGCGAAGCGGCGCCCGGGATGGCTTCTCGGACGCCGCTTCTGTGACCGGATCAGGTCGACGAGGTGGCGTGCGTGTCAGTAACGCGACGGCGCGGTCAGACTGATATTCGCGGGTTGGTTACCGCAGGACGGGCTGTTCGGCAGGAGCACTTCTGCTGGTCTAAGACAACGAGCGTGACTCGGGGCGTGAATCCCGTTGCTGCTCATAGTGGGAACGCAGGTCGCTCCTCGCGCGGCCGCCTCCTCGTCTTCTTGGTCCGGTTGCTTTGGGGCTGGGTGGACGAAACTTCTGATGCCGCGGGCGGGCTGGGCTCAAGGAGGGTCTGCTCCTTGATCCGGGCAATTCCTGCCGGTGCGTGGGAGGGGTCAACGTGGAGCACGCGCAGCGCAGCGAGCATGAACGACGTTGACGCCGACGAGCACTGGCAGACCATGGCCGCCGAGGAGCGGCCCCGGCGGGTCGTGGCGGTGCCTGGCTGGGGGCTGTTCTTGGTCATAGCCTCCTGCGCCTCTGTCTCGGTCAGTCGTCCATGACGGCCAGGGACCAGCACCAGCCGGCCAGCTCGCGGGCGATTGCGACGTTCGCGATCACGGGGTCCTTCTTGCGGTCGTTGAAGTGCAGCCACCGCTGGTGCAGCCTCTGGTTGCCAGCGTGTCCACGGGCCCGGGCGGCCGCCGGTGCCAGCTCCCACCTTGCCCTCATGGTGGCCCCGGGCGTGCGGTAAGGCTTGAGGTGCTGCCATGCGGCTTCGACCAGCAGCCGGCGGGCATGGGTGTTGCCGGTCTTGGTGATCGACCCCTGGGACCGGGACTGCCCCGAGGAGGACTCGGTGGGCACCAGGCCCAGGTACGCCCCAATGCTGGAACCGGTCAGCCGTTCCCAGTCTCCGATCTCAACAGCCAGTCCGAACCCGGTCAACGTCGCGACCCCGCGCAGGCACCCCAGCCGGTTCACCACCGGGGTGTACTCGCTGTCGGCGGCCATCGCCTCGATCGCCGCATCGAGGCGGTCTCTGCGGGCCTCGGCCGCCAACACGGCCTCGTGCTCGGCGTCGAAGGCGAGCTGCAGGCCCGGGGTGTCGAAGTGCTGCTTGCGAAGCCATCTCAGGTGGGTACCGGTCCACGCCTTGCCGCCGTAGTACACGATTCCCTGCCGCAGCAACAGCTTCGAGACGCGGTGCCGTGATCGCATCAGATCACCACGGACGTCCTCGCGGGCGCGGACCAGGTCACGGGCCGCTTCCCGCTCCACCGTCGGCACGCTCACCGGCACGATGTCGTCCAGGCGCAGGAGCCGGGCCAAAAGCATCGCGTCGCGGGCATCCGTCTTGACCCGGTCGCCAGGGGGACGTTGGATCTTCGACGGGGCCGCAACTTCGCACCTGATCCCCGCCGTGTCGAACGCCCGGGCCAAGCCGAACCCGGTCGGACCGGCTTCGTAGACCACCGCCGACGGCCCGGGCAATGACCGGCCCCACGCGATCACGTCGTCACTGGCGGGAGTTAACCGCTTCTTGAACACCTCACCCGTGTCGCCGTCGAACGCGGCCGCGACCACAGATCGTGCGTGCACATCCAGACCAACACTCGTACGCTCGGTAAACACCGGGGCCTCCTCACCACATGTAGGCACTGCCAAGCAGGGCTCTGCTCGGTAACCCACGAGATTGTGCGAGCGAGGCCCCGGCCCGCAAGAGAAAAGCGGGCGCCTACATACCGTCTAAGACGCAGGCGGCCGTCCCGATGAAACGCTCGCTCATCTATGCCCAGGAGGGCGCGTCTCCTGACTGGATAGAGCCTCGTGCGTGTGAATAGTCAACCGTTCCTGCGCCATCCAGTGACTCGTGGATCACGGCGCCGCCCCGCTCAAGTACCGAGAGCCCGTAACTGACCCCTTCGGCGATTGTGGCTGAGCGCTGCCGCCCTGCCCAGAGATGGCGGGAGTTGAACATCCCGCAATGAACAGTGCGCAGGCCGCCACCACAAGCCCGGCGGATAGGTCTCGACGCCTACGTCCGCCTGAGGGACCGGTCCCCCGGTGGTGGGGCGGCCGACGATCCTCGCGACGTCGTCGAGGTTCATGGGTTGTCCTTTCCGTGCTTGGACACTCGGGCCGGGGTCACTTCATGGACAGTCGGCGAGGAGGTCTCCTGGCCCGACACCAAGAAGGCGTTTGCGGCTTGCCATTCTCGGCGTACAGGGCCCGGGTCTCCGTGGGGCTTCTCCGGTAACGAGTGGAATCGCGAGTTCGGGGTTGGCTGGCGATTGCCCTAACCGTTGGGGAGCTGAACTTGATCTGCCTGGACGACCAGTTCCTTGAAGCCGTATCCCGAGGTGGCGTAGTCGACGATGTGGCCGGTCACGAGCATGTTGCCGGTGGACGGCGTCACCTGAAGGTTCGGGTCGCCGTACACGACAGACGTGAACAGGAACTGCGCCGGCTGGTGGGAGCAGTGCATGGTCATCTGGATGGTCGTCTGGGTGTGTGTGGGTGCAGTCGGCCAGGCGACGTAGCACTGGTCACTAAACGGGTCGCCGATCTCGTAGTGGCTGGTCCCTTCGGCCCGGATGGGCGGCGGGGTGTTCGCTGGCGGGGCTTGCGTGGCCGGCGGTGCCTCCGGGGCCTGCACGGTCGCCACCTCCTGAGTGGCTTGCGGGGCTTCCGGGGCCGGCCTTGCCTGGGGTCCTGGTGACGGCGTGCCGGGGAAGTCGGCTTCGACCCGCCCGGCTACCAGCTCGGCAGTGGCCAGGTGTCCCAGCGCGTTCGGGTGATAGGCGTGCTCCCGGCGGGCGCTCGAGTCCCAGAACCCGGTTGACAAGCCGTTCAGCCAGGACAGCTGACCGCCGCACAGGGAGTGTGAGGGTGAGGCGTCGAACAACTCCAGCCGTGAGACGTACTCGATCCGCCGCCCGTCGGTAAGGCTCGATCTGGCCGTGTCGACAGCGCCCCTGAGCGCGTTCTCCAGCGAGATGGCGGCGTCGCCGAGGAGGTCTGCGTCTCGCGCGCCGACCAGGCCGCAGAAGCCCCCGCGCCAGGCCGGCCAAGTCGCCGACGGAGCGAACAGCCGCGGGTATCCCACCACGACCAGGACCCCGCCCGGGGCGACCTGATGCTCGGCAACCTGCCGGTAGAAGCCTTCCATCGTGAGCTGTGTTCTGCCGGGCCCGTAGGGAGGAGCCTTCGGCGCGGGCGGTAATCCGGCGATGAGCCCCCCGATGTCGTTGTTGATCGTCTTCGCGGTGGCCTTGCAAGCGGTGCGCTGGGACGCTTGCCCCGCCTGGTCCCAGGTGGCTGTCAGGAGTCGACCCATGACACAGTCCGTCAGGATGGTGCCAAAGCCGATGTCGTTCCCGCCGAAGCTGAAGGTCACGACGTCAAAGCGCTGTCCCGGGGAGGTCTGCTCCTCCGACCACTTCAAGAGGCTGCCCTTACCAGGAGTCTGCGCGTTGTAGAAGTGGCCGGTCATCAGCCCCGTGCAGGCGCTGAACGCCGACGCCCCCACCTTCCAGCCGCGTTGGCTCTGCAGGATCTTGCGTGCCTGGGGGCCGTATGCCTTCGAGCTCTGGGCGCAGTAGTCGGTGCCGGTCCCGGTGAGGTCGATGCCCTCACCGGATGAGTATGAGTCGCCAGTCGACAGCCAGGTGATGGTCTTGGAGGGCGCGGCCGCCGGTGTCGCCGAACGGTCCATGGGCGCCGACGCGCTGGAGATCGCCAGCGGGGCTGCCGTCAACAGCACTGCTCCGGTGAGAGCAACGGCCGCTGCCCGCCGCGCATGGAAGCTGCCCCATCGCGTCCTGGAGCCACCCAAAGCGGTGTTGGAGCCACCGAATCGCGGCTTGGAACTGACTGAGCGAGTTGTCATGCGGTTGCTCCCTGGCTGAGCATCCGGCTCAGGACGATGCTGGCGAACTCCGCGTCGTGCCGGACCTGCGCGTCGACCTGACCGCGCTGGCACTGGCCGAGATACAGGGCGACCCGGTCCAGGCTGGTTGCCGCGGCGTCACGGATCGAGGGGGTGGGGGCTGCTGCGCCCGAGTCGGCAAGCCGTGGCGGAGCGCCAGCCTTGGTCAGCTTCCTGGTGAGGGCGGCGCAGCGGTCCTGTTCTGATCCCGCGAGCGAGGTCGGCACGGCGCGGCTGTAGGCGAGCAGGGGCGCGCCCTTGCCTTTGAGGTACGCGGTCATGGCCGTGTCTTTGGCAGGTTCGGGCAGCGTCACGCCGTGGGCGGTGCGGTGGCTGTCTGGCAGCACCGCATCTGCCAGCTGCGGGCGCAGTGCCATTACGCCAGCCCCGATCCCGATGACTGCCACGACAATGGCCAGCAGCGACCATCGACCTCGTGCGCTGATGTGTGCGCTCATTCGCAGACCTCCGGTCGGTGTGTCACGCGTGATGCCGCTGACACAGGCCAAGCCTGCCGGGTACGAATCACCCTGGGGAACCCGGGGAATCCCCGGGTTCGCCATGCGCTTGGGGCTTGCTGGCCGTATGCTCCGCTTGTCGAAATGCTCGCGCGCGGGGTTGAGCAGGACAAGGAGACCGGGGGGGTATCCGATGTGCCAAGGGGCGTTGCCGGTTCGTTGCCGGCGAAACCGGCTATGACCCGCCTGTTTGCCGAGAGGGCCCACACTGCGGCTGGTGTATGGGATGCGCTGTCGCCGAACCGCCGGCTGGCCACCACTTCGGCGGGGGCGGAGATGGCGCTGGTGGCCGCCTTCCTTGGTCTGCGAGCCGTGAACATCGTCCAGCTGGCTGCTTCGCTACCCACCGGCCTGACCGAGTCACCGAATCCGGTTCTGGACGCCCTGATGGTGGCTGCATTCCTGTTTGAGACTCTCGGACTCGCCCTTGTCGCCCTGCGTCGGTCGTCCATCCGGCTGCCGCGCCTGATCTGGGCGGACGTCGCGCTGGGCTGCGTGTTGCTGCTGGGCCAGACGCTGATCAGCAGCTCGGATGACATCGTCTCGTGGAACGCCTGGGGGTATGCCATCACCCTCAGCAGCGCCCTCGCGGCGGGGGTTGGCCTGCAACACCGCTGGGAGACCGTGCTCGGGGCCGGAGCACTGATGGTCTGCTACCTGGTGGTGACGCTGCCCCTGTCGGGCAGCCATGAGCAGCTGTCGACCGTGGGCACGAACGCCCTGGCCTATGTCGCATTCGCAGGACTCGGCAGGGCGATGGCCGGCTACCTGCGCCGGCTGGGAAGTGACGCCGACGGAGCTCGCCAACAGGCGACCATCCTGGCTGTGGAAGCCGAGACTGAACGCCACCGCGGGCTGCTGCACGATCAGGTTACGGTGTTGAGCCTGCTCAGCCGGGATGTGACTGATGCCCGGCTCCAGGCAGCCCTTCGCCAGCAGGCCGCCGTAGGCGCCACCCGAATCGCCGCGTTCATGAGCGGTATCGGTGACGACAGCCTCGGGGTCGGGACCCTGGGCAACGCTGTCCGCTCTGCGGCGGTGGAGTTCTCCGACCTACCTCTGACCTGCACCGTCGACCTGGCGGAGGAGCTGGACGTGACGCACAAGGTCGCCGAGGTGGTGCACGGTGCTGTGAGTACTTTGCTGCACAACGTGCGCCGTCACGCGGGCCAGGCCAGCTGCGTAGTCCACGCCGACGCGGACCCGGTCACCGGCTGGTGGGAAGTGCTCGTTCGCGACGACGGTCTGGGCTTCACCCCCGAAACCACACCACGAGGCTACGGCCTGGAGAGGCAGGTGGCAGCGGCCCTGGCGCAGATCGGGGTTCAGGTGTGCGTCCGCTCGGCCCCCGGGGAGGGCACCATGGTGACGCTGACCCATCCCGGTCTCGAGGCCTTCGTCGAGGGATCGCACACCACCCCGGGAAAGCACGGGGAGCGCTCTGCCGAGAACGCGTCCACGATAATCGGGTGACCCCCCAGGCGCGTGACGGCGAGGACCCCGTAAGCACCCCGGCGCCGCAAGGCCGGGTGACTGTGGCGAGCGTTGACGACGACACCCTGATCCGAGAGGGCGTGGCCCGGTTGCTGACCGGGCTCGACGTGGTGGCTACCTTCCCCCGGGTGGAGGCGCTACTGGAGGCCCGTCCGGTGGTGGATGTGGTGTTGCTGGACCTGTCGATTCCGGCGGCCCTGGTGTCGTCCCCGAGGGACATCCTGCAGGGCATCTCTGGCGTCGCAGCGGTCGTTCAGGCCGGCTACCAGGTGTTGATCTACACCAACGAATGTCGCCGCGAGGTTCTGGCCGGCTGTCTGGCGGCCGGCGCCCACGGGGTGGTGCACAAGTCGGAGCCGCTGCCGGCGATCGTTCAGGCTGTCCGCGAGGTTGCGGATGGGCAGATCGTGGTCACCACGGCTCTATCCGGCCTGGCTGAGGTCGTCCAGCGGAGAGGGAGCATGGCCAGGCTGTCGCCGAGGCAGTTCGATGTCTTGCGCGGCAGGGCACGCGGTGAGTCGTTCAAGTCCATCGCCGCCCGACTCTATATCGCGCCCAAGACGGCCGAGGAATACATGTCCGAGGTCAACCGACGCTTCGCCGAATACCTTCGCGACCACTCAGCGGCCGACCTTGAGCGACTGCTTGGTGTCGGGCCCGGCGACCTCATGGACCGATCGTCCACCGGGACACTCCTGAAGGGGACACGATGACACTACCCGGGCAAATCCTCACGGTTCGAGAGGTTGGCGACCCTGGCGTGCCCTACTGGTCCGCTGCATCCGAGGACGGTCAGCGGCCCACTCTTGAGCCGGGGGAGACCCAGCAGTGGGCCGGAAGGTGCCGGGTCCGGTCGCTGAGGCCCAGTCAGTGGACCTTGCCAGACTCCACCCTGCTGGTGGTGACCGACCGTCGAACCGCGTTCCTGACGGCCGATTTCGACAAGGGTGGCGGATGGGCCGGTTTCGGCGTGGCAGGACTGGCGATCGCCACGACCGCCAACGCGATCAGCAAGCGGAAGGCAGCGACCCGCAGCGCGGGCAAAGTGGCCATCGGCCACCTCCGGCACGAATGGATCCAGGCCATCGAGCTACGCAGACAAAAGGCCCTGATCGGTGCGGTTGACACCTACCTTGACCTGACCGTCGCCACGGCCTGCGGCAGCACCGTGATCGAGCTATGGGGACGCGGCGTGGCCAACGAGCAGGTAGCACACTGGCTCGTGGGTACGGTGGCCTGGCAGCGACTGCGGCTGCCCGTTGAGATGGGCGCCGAGGACCGCGCGACCCTGGAGCGGCTGAGTGCTGTCGGCGGCGCCGCCGACACTGAGCGCCACTCCGGAACGGCCAGGTGGCGACTCCCGGGCGACGCCGAGCACCTCATCTCCGCGGCCGCCGCCCGCACCGTCGAACCCTCTTGACACGATTCCCGCACTCCTGCGGCCTGCCGCGATTACCGCTTCGCCGCGGGCTTGATCTTGCTTCCGATATACAGGCAGACGACACTGCTGATCAGCATGCCGAACACCAAAGGCTCCTCACTGGGGTAGTAACCGATGATGGTGGCCTTTACCATGCCAAGAAGAAAGAGGACGAAACCGATAGCAAGGAGTGTATTCCGTGTATTTTTCATTTGAATCCGGTTTCCTTTCAAAGGATGAATATTCTTCTACTCTTCATTGGACGAAGTAGTCTGGATTCGCACCTGGGAATCGGCCAGCGTGAAGGCTCCCCGTGCCTGCCTGCGTAGCTTCTTCATGGCTTCTTGGGCCGCAACCAGACCGACGGTCTCCTTCCAGCTAAGGATCGTGTAGTGCCCTTCGGTCGTTACGGTGTGCTCGGTCAACGCAACCTCTGCCTCGAAGTTCTTGGGCGAGAGGGACGATCCGAAAGCGTAGGTGACCCGGTTATCGCTCCTGGAGGATTCGTAGACCACCGCCTTGACGGCGCGCATCTCGGCGACTGTCACCGTTGAGGTGAGCGCGGCCATGATCTGGTCCATCGGCGCTGAGGTCTCGAAGTTGAGCGTTTCTGACACCAGTTCCTGACCTTCCCTGTACTCGGACCGGTACAGGACGTTCTTGCTCACCGCCGATACCGTCGTCCCAATGATCTTCTGAACAAAGATGATGACCACGACCACTGCCGCAAGCAGGAGGATCCCCAAGAAAGTATCCATCGCAGACTCTTCCCTTCAAGAGAGGCCGAGTGTCCGGTCTGCTCTTGGTACTGAACCAGTCCGGGGCAAGCCGTACATCCCGGGATAACCCGGGGACTGAGGTGCCGGCGAACGCACCCCCTTGAGCCGTCGGCCCCAGCTAGCGGGACTTTCCTGGCTAGTTCGTTCTTGAGTGGTAAACGCGCAGGTCAGGGCGGGTGTGGGGTCGGCAGGGTTGTATTACCCATGTCAACGTTTCGGGGCGTAGGTGTCGAG
>Ga0097691_1002969_pt1 | contig 10780 bp, 10 predicted proteins | sample NGESurdeep072012_8_FD_72858 | JGI IMG/M metagenome (GOLD analysis project Ga0097691, IMG submission 72858) | Arctic peat soil microbial communities from Barrow, Alaska - NGEE Surface sample 210-1 deep-072012 | ecosystem: Environmental > Terrestrial > Soil > Wetlands > Peat ...
TGAACTCGGCGCTCCAGCGCGCATCGCGCGAGGGGTCGGCGCGCAGCTTCTCCAGCCGCAGCGCCACCGCCTTGAGGTAGCGCGGGAAGTGCTGCAGCCGCTCAGACGGAGTCGCGGCGATGAAGTTCTTCGGCAGCAGGTGCGCGAGCTGCTCCTCGATCTCACGCGCAGCCTGCGGCAAACTCTTCAGCCCCTGCAGCTTCTTCCGCAATGCCTGGTACTCGGCAAGGATGCTGCCTGCCAGCCGGCAGAGTTCCTGTGCCAGGAGCGACAGCCGCGTCTTCCCCTCTTCGCAGCGCTGCGCGAATTCCGCCTGCGTCACGGGCAGGGGTTCGGCCATGCAGGCGCGATCGAAACTCACGCGCAGCAACTGGTCCTTGAGCGATCCGGCGTCGCCAAAGTCCAGGAACTGCATCCCCATGTCACGCAGTCCGGGCAGATTCTTTTCCAGGTACCGGGTCTGCTCCTTCAGTTGCAGCATGAACAGGCGCCGCAGCCCGTCGCGATGCAGGCTTCTCGCCTTCTGCGGCGAATCGAGCACTTCGAGGTCCACGCTCTCGCCGCGGTCGACGAGCGTGAACGGCACCGCCTGTTGCTCGTCGCGTAGTGCGACCGGACCGGCGCTGCCGCGCCAGAGCTGGAGCTCGAACGCGTAGTACACACACAGCCGCTTCGTGAGCGGCGCCTCGAGCACGGGGCCAGCGGCATGCACGGTGCCGACCACGCGCCCGAGCATATCTTCCGGAAGATCCGCGAGCCGCACGCGCGGTGCGGTGAGCAGCTCGTGGCGCACCGCGCGATCGCGGATCCATGCGCCGATCCGAAATCCGAGGTTGGAGAACGTCGGGATCCTCGCCATCACGCGCTCGTGACGTTGCCCCCGAGCGCCTGGATCGCGGCGGCGCCCGAGCTGCCGTCGCCTTCCGCGCCCGCCTTGGCCTCGACCGCGGGAGCGAAGGCCGCCGGGCCTGAAGCCGCGCGCACGACCCAGTTGCGGCCACCGACCGCGGGCGTCGCGGCGTTGGCGAGGTCGGCCGTCTCGATCGGCGTATCGGTCATCACGAACTGGGTCGTCACGTTGCGACGGATCGCCTCGGTGCGCGCCGCCTGCACGCCGGAGTAGACGCTGGCGGCGGCGCTGGCGAGCTTGGAGTTCTGGAGATAGGTTGCGAGCGCCGGCACGCCGAGCGCCATCAACACGCCGAGCAGCGTGATGCCGACGAGCAGCTCGATGATCGTGAAGCCGCGCGCGGCGGCCGCTGTCAGCACGATCCGTCCTTCTTGAGCACCCAGCACGCGGCGTTGCTGGGCCAAGTCGACGGCGCGGTCATGACCGTCGAGCGGACATTGGCCTGATCGATCAGGTACTGGTAGCCCTCCATGCTGCTGCCCGCCTGGCCGGTGGCCGTGAGGGTGTAGGCGCCGAGCGCCAGCGTCGGGCAGGCGTAGACGAAGTTGACGGTGTCGGCCGGCCGCGGCGCGACCGTGCCGGCCGCGCAGGCGCCGACGTACGTGCGGTTGTCCTGGAAGAACTGCTCCATCTTCACGCGCATGCCGGAAAGGCCGGAAACGGCTTCGGTGATGCGGCCGCGCCGCACGTACTCGGAATACGAGGGGATCGCGATGGCGGCAAGGATCGCGATGATCGCGACGGCGATCATCAGTTCGATCAGGGTGAATCCACGTGAGCGGGTCATGGCGATCCTCTAGGGGCAGCGAAGTGTAAAAAGCCGGGCTTTGCCCGGGCGAGCCCAGCCGACGAACGGGTGGGATCGCAAGCCGAACGGTGCCGCTGCGCGCGGCAATGAACACAATCTCACAACTGGCGGGCGCCGCCGCTAGGCGCAGAAAAGCTCGAGGGTCGGCGCCACGGCCCGGGCGTCGACGACGCGAAGCGCTGCCTTGCCCGCGCCTTCCAGAACGACGAAGCGCAAGCGGCCTGCCTGCGATTTCTTGTCGAGGCTCATCAGCTCGAGGTAGCGGTCGATGCCCAGCCGGGGCGCGCGCATCGGCAGCCCGGCGGCGCCGATGACGGCGGCGAGGCGATTCGCATGCGCCTGGCCGATCAGGCCGAGGCGCACGGAAAGATCGGCGGCCATGACCATCCCGCAGCCCACGGCCTCGCCGTGCAGCCACGTGCCGTGGCCGGTCCCGGTTTCGATGGCATGCGCGAAGGTGTGGCCGAAGTTGAGGATCGCGCGCAGGCCCGACTCGCGCTCGTCGGCCGCGACCACCGCGGCCTTGATCCGGCACGATCGCGTGACGGCCTCGATCAGCGCCGGCTTGTCGCGCGCGAGCAGCCGCGCCAGGTTCGCTTCGATCCAGGCGAGAAAGGCGTCGTCGGCAACCGCGCCGTACTTGATCACCTCGGCCAGCCCGGCGACCAGCTCGTTCTGCGCCAGCGTATCGAGGGTGTCGACGTCGGCGATCACGGCCGACGGCTGATGGAACGCGCCGATCAGGTTCTTGCCGCGCGAATGGTTGATCGCGGTCTTGCCGCCGACCGAGGAGTCGACCTGGGCGAGCAGCGTCGTCGGCACCTGCACATAGGCGACGCCGCGCATGTAGCACGAGGCCGCGAAGCCGGCCAGGTCGCCGACAACGCCGCCGCCGAGCGCGAAGATCACGGTGTCGCGGTCGCAATGCGCTTCGATCAGGCCGTCGAAGATGCGCTGGAGCGTGGGCCAGTCCTTGTGCGCTTCACCGTCGGGCACGAGCAAGGTGTCGATCTTCGCGAAGATGCCGTCGAGGGCATCTGCCAGGCGCGACGAATACAACGGGCCGACCGTCTCGTTGCTGACGATCACGCAGCTGCTCGCGCGAGGCAGGTCGCGAAAGCTTGCTGGCGATTCGAGCAGGCCGCTTCCGACGACGATCGAGTAGGCTCGAGAGCCCAGCTCGACCCGGACGATCGAAGACGGCATCGGCATCACGGCGCTTGCACACCTGATCCGACATGACCGAGGATGGTGGCGACGAGCCGATCGAACGGCGCGCTCTCGGCGTCGATGACGACGCTTGCGGTCTCGCGGTACAGGAGCTCGCGCTCGACGAACAGCTCGCGCAGCCGCTCCTCGGGCTCCGCCACTTGCAGCAGGGGTCGGCGCCGGTCGCGGCGCAGGCGCTGCCACAGGAACGCGGGGCTGGCATTCAGGAAAACGCACTGGCTTCGCGTTCGCAGAAGCTCACGATTGATGGCACGAAGCACCGCTCCGCCACCGGTCGCGACCACCGACGAGCGATCTTCCAGCAAAGTGACGAGCACCTCGGCCTCGAGATCGCGAAACGCGGTTTCCCCGTCGCGCTCGAAGAGACGCGCGATGGTGCAGCCCGCGCGTTGTTCGACGACCTTGTCGCAATCGACGAAGGGCCGCCCGAGCCGCTTCGCCACCTCCCTGCCGATGCTCGACTTGCCGCTGCCCGGCATGCCGACCAGGCTGAGCGGCAAGACCTCGAATTTCAGTTCGGGTTCAGGCAACTCGCGGACGTGCCGTAGGGGCTGTTCACGTAGGCCGGCGCTATGGTCAAGTTGGTGAGCGAGGCGGCATCGACGGGAACCGGCGCGAGCAGGTAGCTTGCGCGGCCCTCTGTGCCGGACACGCCGGACGCGGAGACCGTGATCAGCGCGTCGACCCAGCTTCCATGGTCCTTCGCGTAGGTCACCTGCAGCACGGCCGTGCCATCGGCACCCGTCTTCGATTGCAACAACGACACGATCACGTCCGGCTTGCGCGGCCAGAGCTGGCCGTCGCCGTTCTTGTCTTCGCCGCTCTCGAGCACGCCGTTGCGATTGGTATCCTCGTTGGCGCAAATCGCCGAATCACCAGTCGAGAGCAAACCCTGCTTGAACCACTGGGTCGTGTTCTTGCCGTAGGAGCCCTTGCGATAGATGGGCAGATCCAACGAAACGACGAGGTTGACGTCCGGCTTGGCCACGCCGGCCGCATCCGACACGCTGATGATGAACTTCTTGACGTAAGTCAGTTCGTTGACAACGATCAGCTCATTGGTGCCGATCGTCACGCCGAGCGGCTCGGCCGTGATGGTCAAGGTCACCAGCTTCGAAGTCGTGCAGTTGACGAGGTTGGGATCGGTGTCGCTGGTCCCGTAACACGCTCTCACGGTGACGCCATTGGTCGGGCTCGACCGAGCCCCCGGAACGTAGGCTGTCGTGACGACGCCGTTGGCATCGCTGTACAGGATCGTGGTGCCGGTCGTGAATGCACCGCCGATCGAGTTGACGTCGCCGTTGAGGTCGAAGCGAACCCGCACGTTGGGAATCGGCAGGTTGTTCGATCCCAGGAAGAGCGCCCGGATCTCCGATCGGTTGACCTGGCTGCCCGCGAGGTTGACCGCGACCACGCTGGGGTTGGCGGACACCGAAGCCGAGGCGATCGTCGTCGCCACGGGTGGAACCGTGCTCGTCGTCTGCACTTGCAGCGTCTGAATGTCGGTTTTGCCGCCGATGTTTGCGGTGATCGTGTACGCGCCAGTCGCCGCCGCGGACGTGTAGTCGAAGACGAAATCACCATTCGCGCCGGTGGTTCCCGCGAACTCCGTGGGCGTGAGGTTGGGTGCGACGATCTGCACGGTCTGATCGCTCATCGGGTTGCCGGCCTGGTCGACAACGTGATATTGGACCTGACCCGCGGTCGAGGGCGCGATGACGGCCGGAACGAGGACGCTGGAGATCGTCGTGCCGACGACCTGCACGGTCGCCGTCTTCGTGATGCCACCCGCCGTCGCTGTGACGGTGATCAACCGGTTGCCACGGTCAGAGCCGATGGTGAGCTTGGCGGACAGCGTGCCGTCCGCGCCGGTCGTGCTGCCGGAGAGTGCCAGCACCGCGTTGCCGTCGGCGCTGATCACCACCGGAACGCCCGCGATCGTGTTGCGCGAAGCGTCGATCGCGGTAACCGAAACGGTGGCCAAGCCGCTGCCGGTATTGGCAAGCTGCGGCGAGTCGACCGTGACGATAAGGTCCGCGGTTTCGGCGCCGGACGTGCCCGTCCCTGTGCCGGTACCGGTGCCCGAACCCGAACCGAACGGGGACGTGCCGGCGTTGCCGCCGCCGCCGCCGCACGAGGCGGTGAGAGCGACGGCCAGCGTCGTGATCAAGATCTTCATCAACTTGTTCATGCGCAAAGGCTCGCTGGCTGCTTGAGTGACGGCGCCTCAGCGCGCGGCGGTTCGGTCGGTGACGATCTTGGGCGTCAGGAAAATCAACAACTCGGTCTTCGATGACGTCGTGTTTCTGGTCTTGAACAGGTTGCCCAGGTAGGGTATGTCGCCGAGGAACGGCACCTTGGTGATGTCTTCGCGGTCGTTCTGCTCGAAGATGCCGCCGATCACGACGGTGCCGCCGTTCTCGACCAGGACCTGCGTCTTGACGTGCTTGGTGTTGATCGCGAAGCCGGCGGTCGTCGCGCGGCCGACGCTGTCTTTGGTGATGTCGACGTCGAGGATCACGTTGCCTTCGGGCGTGACTTGCGGCGTCACCTCGAGCTTCAGGTTGGCCTTGCGGAACTGGAGCGAGGTCGCGCCGCTCGACGTCGCGACCTGGTACGGAAGCTCTTCGCCCTGCTCGATGAGCGCCTTTTGCTGGTCGGCCGTGATGACGCGCGGGCTCGATACCACCTTGCCCTTGCCGTCGGCTTCGAGCGCCGAGAGTTCGAGGTTCAGGAAGCGATTGGCCGAGGCGCCGAAGAGTGAGAGCGCGAACGTCGCGGGATCGAAGCCGTTCTGGCCGGTCGCCGGCAGGTTCAGGAAATTGGTGTCGCTGAAGGTGAGGCCGGTTGCGGTGGCGCCGGTCGTGTTCTGCAGGGTCTGCGAGCCGACGGCGTTCAGGTTGCCGCCAATGGCCACGCGCGTATCGCCGCCGACGCTGTAGCCGGGCAAACCGCCGCGAATGCCGCGCAGATCGGAAGCGCCCAGGCGAACACCGAGCGAGCGGCCGAAGGTGTCGTCGGCGATGACGATGCGCGACTCGATCAGCACCTGACGCACGGCGATGTCGATCTTTGCGATCAGCGCCTGGACTTCCTCGAGCTTGGAGGGGATGTCGCTCACGAAGAGCTGGTTGGTGCGCGTTTCAAAGACGACGCTGCCGCGCTGCGAGAGGATGCGCGAGCCGGTGCCGTTACCGCCGCCACCGCCCGCCGTGGTCTGCCCCGTCAGGCCGTTGGCGATGTCCTGCGCCTTGGCGTAGTTGAGCTGGAACGATTGGGTGCGCAGCGGCTCGAGCGCGGCGATCTGCTGCTTGGCCTCGAGCTCGATCTTTTCCTTGGCGTTGAGCTCGTCCTTGGGCGCGATCAGGATCACGTTGCCGGACTTGCGCAGGCCGAGGTTCTTAGCCTGCAGGATGATGTCGAGCGCCTGATCCCAGGGCACGTCCTTCAGGCGCAGCGTCACGTTGCCGGTGACGGTGTCGCTGGTCACCACGTTGAAGTTGGTGAAGTCGGCGATCACCTGGAGGAGCGCGCGCACCTCGATGTTCTGGAAGTTGAGCGAGAGCTTCTCGCCGGCATAGCCCGCACCCTGGACGAGCTTGTTGGGATCGACCTTCTGGGCGCGAATCTCGAGCACGAACTGGTTGTCGCTCTGGTAGGCGCTGTGCTCCCAGGTGCCGCGCGGCTCGACGACCATGCGCACGCGGTCGCCCGCCTGGGTGGTGGTGATGCTCTGCACCGGCGTGCCGAAGTCGGTGACGTCGAGGCGGCGCCTCAGCGCGTCGGGCAGGCTGGAGCGCAGGAACTCGACGACCAGGCTCTGGCCTTGCTGGCGAATGTCGACGCCGACCTGGTTGTTCGGCAGCTCGACGACGACGCGACCGGCGCCGTCGCTGCCGCGCCGGAAGTCGATGTCCTTCAAGGACAGCGGCGTGCGATTGAGGCTTTCCGCGAAGCGGGTGGTCTGGCCGCTCGAGCTGGCCAGGGTCGCCGGGGCGTTGTTCTCGAGCGAGACGATCAGCACCTTGCCGTCGATCTGGGCGCGATAGCCGGCCGGTGCCTTGAGGTTGAGCACCAGGCGGGTCCGCTCGCCCGACTGGGCGATGCTGACCGAGCGCAGATTGCCCTGGTTGATCTCGACCGTCGACTTGCCGAGCGCATTCGACACGCCGGGAAGATCGAGGGCGATGCGCGGCGGCGCCTGCACCGTGAAGCCGGCCGGCAAGGCGGCGAGCGGCTCGCTCATCTCGATCCGGATGACCTCCGAGCCCGCCTGCTGCGAGCTGTTGATGGACTGGATCGAGTTCTGCGACCAGGCCGGCAGCGCCGCTCCGGTCAACAACGCCAGAGCAATGAATCGCGAGCGCCAGCTAGCCATCGGTTTCTCCCACATGCTTTTCATCGCGCCTTCTCCTGAAGCTGGAGGGCGCTGCTGCGCTCGATCCATTCGCCTGCCGCGTCTTGCACGATTTCGCGGTAGGCCACGTCGGTTTCGGAGATCTTGGTGATCTTCCCGTAGTTCTGGCCAAGGTAGTCGCCTTGCTTGACCTGGTAGAGCAGGTTGTCCACTTTCAGCAATGCATAGGGCCGACCGTTACGGGTAACGCTGCCGACCATCGCCATGCTGTCCACGGGATAGGCCTCGAGCGGTTCCTTGCGGCGATTGATCTCGGCCGCAAGCAATGAATTCGGCTGCCGCGCTTCCTGCTTGAGAGCGACAGTCAGCTTTTGTGTGCTGAACGGCTCGACTGCGCCCAAAGCGGCATAGGGTTGCGGCGTGAACTTCTTCGGCGCCGACAGCGGCTCGACGCTCGGCTTGACCTCGCGCTTTTGCTGCTCCATCCATTGCTGGAGCTCGTCCTGATCGGCGTTGCAGCCCGCCAGCGCGAAACCGGCGACGAGAAGGGCGATGGTCAGCCGCCCGCAGTTCGAGGGGGCGCAGCTCATGGCTTGCCTCCGGCCTTCAGCTTGGCTGCCGCCGTGGTCTTGCGAACCTCTTCGATCTCAGTCTGATCGAGGTAGCGGTACGTGCGCGCAGTAGCGTCCATCGTCAACACACCGGAAAGATCCTTGCCCGAAGTGATGTTGAGGTTGTGCAGGGTCACGATCCGCGACAGGTTGGCGATGTCGGCGGCGAACGAGCCGATGTCGTGATAGCGGCCCGCCACCCGGATGGTGATCGGCAACTCGGCGTAGTAATCCTTGAGCACGACCTGCCCGGGCTTGAACAGCTCGAACTGCAAGCCGCGACCGAGCCCGGCCTGGTTGATGTCGGAGAGCAGCGCGTCCATCTCGGCCTTGCCCGGCAGCTGCTTCTCGAGCTGGGTGACGTACTCCTCGACCTGCAGCTTTTGCTTGCGCAGCTCGCCGAGGTTGACCGCCTGGGCCAGCTTGGCGCGGTAGTCGTTCTTGAGCGTCGGCTCCTTGTTGCGCTCGGCGTCCAGCTCGTCATGGGCGGTCGAGAGGACGACGAACCAGCCGGCGATGACCATCGCGATGGCGACCGCCACGAACGTGAGCGTCTTCGGCAACAGCGGCCACTGACCCGGCTCGTTCGGATTCAGCCCGCGAAACTGCGACGCCGCGCCTTCGAAGACCGAGTTCAGGTCGACGTTGGCGGTCTTGCTCTTGGTTGCCATGGCGGATCAGGTCTTCTTGGCGACGACGGCCGATGCCGGAGCTGGCACCGGCAACTTGACTGCGGCGGGGATCGCCGACGCCGAGGTGGCGACCGCTGAAGCGGCGGCCCCCGAAGCGACTGGAGGCGCGTCCTGCGGGCGCTTGACCGCGAGGCGGACGGAAAAGTCGAACAGCCGTTTCGCGTCGCGCGTGTTGGCCTGGATCGTCGTCGCCTTGCTCTCGATCAGCTCGGGCTTGACCAGCCATTCGGAGTTGTAGGCGGTGTTGCGCAGCAGCTCGGAGACGCGCTCCTGGGTCTGCGCGATGCCGGTCACGTTGAGCATCTGCCCGTCCTGCTTGATCGACGTGACGTAGATCCCTTCGGGCACCTGACGCACCAGCTCGTTGAGCAGGTGGACCGGAACGTTGCGATCGATTTGCAGGTCTTCGACCGCCCGCTGGCGCGCCTTCAGAGAGGCGATCTCCGCCTTGAGGCTGGCGATGTCCTTGATCTGCACGTCGAGCTTGGCGTTCTCCGCCTGCAGGAACGAGTTGCGTTGCTGCTGGCCGGAGATCATCTGCTGAACGATCAGGTACCACACACCGACCATGGCGACGCCGGCGACCGCCGCGACGGCCAGACCTGCGTAGAACGCGATCTTCTTGCGCTTGCGCCGCTCCTCCCTGTGCGGGAGCAGGTTGATCATGATCACTGGGCGAATCTCCGCATCGCGAGGCCACATGCCGTGAGGTAGGAAGATGCCTCACGGCGAAGCTTGGCCTCGCGCACCGCCGAGCCGAGCTTCATGTTCTCGAACGGGTTGACGACCATCGACGCGAAGCCGGTGAGTTCGGTCACTCGATCCTTGAGGCCGGGCAAGGTCGCCGTCCCACCGGCGAGCATCACGTAGTGCACCTTGTGATGCGGCGTGCTGGTGAAGAAGTACTGCAGGGCCCGGCCGATTTCCTGCGACAGGCTGTCGACGAAGGGCGCGAGCAGCGAGGTCTCGTAGTCGTCGGGCAGGTCGGCAGCCAGCTTCTTCTGCTCGGCCTCCTCGTAGGAGAAGCCGTATTGGCGCGAGATCAACTGGGTGAGCTGCGAGCCGCCGAACGCCTGGTCGCGGTCGTAGAGCATCTCGTCGTCGCGCAGGACCTTCAAGCTCGTGGTGTCGGCGCCGATCTCGAACAGCGCGATCAGCGCGTCGCGACCTTCGTTGGGCAGGCTCGCGACGACGCGGCTCATCGCCAGGCGCGAAGCGTGCGACTCGATGTCGAGCACCGCGGGCTTGAGGCCGGCCGCCTCGGCCAGGCCCTGGCGATCCTGGACGCGATCCTTGCGCGAGGCGGCGATCAGCACCTCGACGTCGCCGACCGAGGTCGGGCTCGGGCCGATGACGCAGAAGTCGAGGCTAACCTCATCGAGCGAGAACGGGATGTATTGGTTGGCTTCGGTCTCGACCTGCACTTCGAGCTCTTCCTCGCGCAGGCCGGCGGGCAACATGATCTTCTTGGTGATGACCGCCGATTGCGGCATCGCCATGACTACTTGCCGGGTTCGGGTGCCGCTCTTGGTGACGAGCCGCTTGACGGCCTCGGCGACCTCGTCGAACTTTTCGATCTGGCCGTCGGAGATCCAGCCCTTCTCGAAGCTTTCCGAGCCAAATCGCTCGAGCACGTATTCGCCGCTGCTGGTTTGGCCGAGCTCCACGAGCTTGACGCTCGACGAGCTGATGTCGAGGCCGATCATGGGTGGGTGCTTGCGGCCCAACAACGCGTCGAGAAAGCTCACAGTGCCCCTTTTCCAGCGTCGACATTTGACGCGCTGGATTGTTAATAAGTTACTTCGATGCTAGCAGTAAAGCCTTTGATTACCAAAGCAAAACCCGGGGCCGAGCCCCTGCGCGCGTTGCAAATCTCACACGCAAAGCCTCGCTGACCATCGGCCTTGAAAAGCCAGCTCGGGTCCGGCCCTTTCGGTACCCATTTCCAGCATCCAGGAACGTTTGCGCAGACCGCCTGCGCAATCGCCGCTTTCTATAATGCAGCCTCGATGCAGGCAGACATGTGACCGAATCCGACAGCGTTGAGGGACGATCCGCGGGCGATTCTTCTGCGAGGCGTTCCGCATCCTCGCTTCCACCGTGGCTGCGCTGGTTGCTCCGCGCACTTGGCGGCCTCGTCGGCCTCACAGTTGCCGGCGCGGTCGCGATCGT
>Ga0097691_1002970_pt1 | contig 10780 bp, 9 predicted proteins | sample NGESurdeep072012_8_FD_72858 | JGI IMG/M metagenome (GOLD analysis project Ga0097691, IMG submission 72858) | Arctic peat soil microbial communities from Barrow, Alaska - NGEE Surface sample 210-1 deep-072012 | ecosystem: Environmental > Terrestrial > Soil > Wetlands > Peat ...
TGGATCGCGCTTTAGCGCCTGAGGTAATGTTTCCGTCACCTCAGCGTCTAAAGCCGTCTCATTACCGGATCTTAACTGCACCGCTGAAGCGGTGCTCCACCCTACACACCAAGTGTGAAAATTCTCTAAAGGCCCGCACTACCCAAGATACAACCACTCTGGAATTGTTCTAGTCGGCTATCGCAGGCGCAGGGCCGCGTCGGCAGACAATTCTGGCGCAGCGAACTCACCTGCCAGGAATCGTGGATAGGCAGCCGCTGCAATCATGGCGGCGTTGTCGGTGGAAAGCCTTCGGGAAGGGAAGTAGACCGCAAAGCCTTCCTCCGAGGCGCGCTGTTCGAATGAGGTTCGCAACTCGCTGTTGGCGGCGACACCACCCGTCACCAGCAACGTGGCCACCTCGTGTTCGCGCGCGGCCAACAGCGTTTTGCTGATCAGGTCGTTCACCATCGCGTGCTGGAAGGACGCGACCAAATCGAGCGTGGCCCGGTCGCAGGCGGCAAGGTAATCTTCTCGCGACGGACTTGCCAGTTCTGTCAGGGCCCGGCGACGGCGGCTGATGTCCTCGCGCATGTCGTGGGTCTCTACGTAGCGGAGGACCGCTGTCTTGATTCCGCTGTAAGAGAAGTCCACGCGCAACTCGTCATCGGAGTGGCGATTTTGCGGGTTGCGATCATGGTGCTTGATCTGGGCGAACGGAAACTTTACCGCCTGCGCATTGCCATGCTTCGCCAGGAAATCGATGGCCGGGCCGCCCGGGTATCCGAGTTCGAGCAGCTTGGCAACCTTGTCGAAAGCCTCACCGGCGGCGTCGTCGCGCGTGTGTCCCACATCGTGGTACCTCCATGCGCCTGATTTTCCCTCGACCAGAAAAAGATGGGTGTGACCTCCGCTTACCACCAGCGCGAGCACCGGGAATTGCAAGTCGCGATTACCTTTCTGGCGCTCTTCCAGCAGAACGGCGTGGATGTGCCCTTCGAGATGATTGACTGCGATCAGCGGTTTCTCCACCGCATAGGCGAGCGCCTTCGCGTAACTCAGACCAACCAGCAGCGATCCGGCGAGCCCGGGACCCTTGGTGACCGCGATGGCATCGATGGTCCGGTAAGACCGGCCTGCGTCGTCGAGCGCTTTGCGGACGACGGGAACGATGGCCCGCAGATGCTCGCGAGAGGCCAGTTCGGGTACCACGCCGCCGTACGGCTGGTGAGTGGCGAACTGCGAATACACGACATTCGAGATCAGCTCCTCGCCCGAGCGCACGACCGCGGCGGCGGTTTCGTCGCACGAGCTCTCGATGCCGAGAATGTAAGCGTCGGTCACGAGACCATTGTAAAGCGTGAAAGCAGTCAGCACTCAGCGGTCAGCAGTCAGCCAGAGCAGAGGCCGAGCAATCGCAGATACTCAGGCCAGCGTGGCGCTAGAGCTTGATTATTCACCTGTTTCGTTAGCTGAAGACAACAAGGTTTGAAGGGGCACGGCTTCAGCCGTGCCGTTACGCGCGTGGAGAATTGGGCTTCAGCCCCTGAGGCAACTCGCAATTCGTTTCAACACCGAAGTCCCTCAGTGGCTAAAGTCACCATAGGCGACGGCAGGTTACGGCACGGCTGAAGCCGTGCCCCTTCAAAGCGTGAGATTCCTCATGAACAACCCAAGTAAAGCGCCTTTACCCTGTAAAGCGCTTCCACCCTTGCTTGCAGGGTACAGTAACTTCGGAATCGCTCTAGCCGCGGTCCAGCCGCTACAATCGTTCAGGTATCGATCGATGAGGCAGCATGCCACCAACATCGTTCGCGAGCTGCGCAACCGCGGCTTCCAGGCGTATTTCGCCGGAGGCTGCGTGCGCGACATGCTGCTGGGACTCGCACCCACCGATTACGACGTTGCCACCGATGCCACGCCCCCCGACGTGATGCGCATCTTTCCGGAGACCTACGCCGTGGGAGCGCAGTTCGGGGTGGTGCTGGTGCCGCTCTCTGGCGAACCGCCGCCGCGTGAGGCCGGCCCTTCCGAGCATCCCAACTTCGTCGAGGTCGCCACCTTTCGTAACGATGGAACGTACTCCGATGGGCGCCATCCTGACCAGGTGCGATACTCGACCGATCCCAAAGAAGATGTACAGCGCCGCGACTTCACCATCAACGGTCTTCTGATGGATCCGCTGGACGGCAATCGAGTGCTCGATTTCGTCGGCGGTCGCGACGACTTGCAGGCTGGAGTGGTCCGCGCCATTGGCGATCCGGAACTCCGTTTCCGGGAAGACAAGTTGCGCATGTTGCGGGCGGTGCGCTTTGCAGCGCGTTTCCGCTACACCATCGATCCCGCAACGTTTGCGGCAATTCAGCGACTGGCGCCATTGATCGAGCAAGTGAGCCGCGAACGGGTGCGCGACGAATTGACCAAGATGCTCACCGAAGGCAGTGCGCGGCCGGCGTTCGAGCTGCTCGACAGCACGGGCCTGCTGAAGGAAGTGCTGCCCGAGGTGGACCGCATGCATGGCGTCGAACAGCCGCCGCAGTTCCATCCTGAGGGCGACGTGTGGATTCACACCTTGCTGCTGCTGGAGAAATTGCCAGCGAGGTGTTCGCGCACGCTGGCTTGGGGCATGCTGTTGCACGATGTTGGCAAGCCGCCGACCTTTCGCGTGGCGCCTGACCGCATCCGTTTCGACGGGCACGTCGAGGTGGGAGTGCGCATGGCGGAGGAGATTTGCCGCCGCTTGCATTTCTCCAACGAAGACACGCGGCAGATCGCGGCCCTGGTGGCCAACCATATGCGCTTTGCCGATGCGGAGCGGATGAAGGAATCGACGCTGAAACGCTTCCTCCGATTGCCGAAGTTCGACGAGCACCTGGAATTACATCGCATGGATTGCCTGAGCAGTCATGGCGACCTGTCGCTCTATGACTTCGTTCGCGAACGTCTGCGGCAGACTCCGGCGGAGGAGATCAGGCCGCAACCATTGCTGACCGGAGGGGACCTGATCGCCCTCGGCTACCAGCCCGGTGCCCAGTTTCGCTTGATGCTGGCGGCGATTGAGGACGCGCAGTTGGAAGGGACGCTCAAGAGCCGGGAAGACGCGCTGGAGTTTGTGCGCCGGGAATTTCCGCAGACGGGCTGATCTTTACATCGGTGTACAGATGTGCATACAATAAACGCCGTGGACTTCGAACAATGAAACGTGAATACGACTTCAGCCACGCAAAGCGCGCACCCGTCGTGCAAGTACCCAAGGGCAAGACCAGAATCACGATCCGGCTCGATGACGACCTTCTCGACTGGTTTCGGCAGCAGGTGGAGCGGGCCGGCGGCGGCAACTATCAGAGCTTGATCAACGATGCTCTTCGGCAGCACGTTCGCCGCACCCAGGAGCCGCTGGAAGCGACGCTGCGCCGCGTCATCCACGAGGAACTCAGCCACGCCAGCTGAGACAAGCAGGTTCCGCCAGGACTGAAGAGTCTGCGTGAAAACCTCTGCCGTCCCTACGGGACTCCGGATCTATTTCCTACTTTACCCAGCACTCCGCCTGCGCTCCGTGCTGGGCTAGACTATGGCGCGCCTACGGCGCTGGATTTTAGGCCGGCAATTCCACTGGCAAAGACCCAGATGGTCGTCACACAGACTCTCAAGTCCTCGGTCGGGATGACAGCGGAGAGGGGGATGACTTTGGGTCGGCACACAACGATTCAAGCGACCGGCGAAAAGCGCAAAGCGAAGAGCTGTTCTACAATCGAAGCTCTGACGCTATGCGACATGCCAGCTCGACCTTGAAGAAGATCTTTGCCGACACCTTGCGTCGAGAGGGTGGAGACAGCGCGCCTGTGCTGGCCTGGCCGCTGGCCTGCGGATCAAAGGTCGCGGAGAAGACAAGCGCCACAAGCTACGCGGATGGAGTGCTCACGGTCGAAGTTCCCGACGCGACCTGGCAACAGCAACTGCACGGCCTCAACCGACAGTATCTTGCGGCCCTGAAGCAGATCAGCGCGCAGCCGGTGAACGCGATCAAGTTTGTGGTGAGGAACCAAACCGAACGCCGGTCGCGCTAGAAAGCAGATCGTTAGAGCAGATTCAGAGTTGGTGTATAGGGTGGAGCACCGCTTCAGCGGTGCAGTTAAGATTCGGAAATGAGCCGGCTTTAGCCACTGAGGTGAGGGAAACATTACCTCGGGCGCTAACGCGCGATCCAGGAACTGACGGCAGTTATGCACGCCTGAAAGGCGTGCTCCGCCCATCACTGGATACAACAATTCTGGAACTGTTCTAGAAGGCACACATGGTTACCGATAAGGACGTTTCCTACGTCGCCGATTTGGCGCATCTCGAACTGACCGAGGATGAGCGCACCCGCATGCTGAAGGACCTGAACTCCATCCTCGGCTACATTGACCGGCTGAACGAGTTGGACACGGCCAACGTCGAGCCTATGGCGCAAGTCGCCAGTCGCCCGCCGCGGCGGGGCGGCGAGACCAGCGGCACCGAGGGATTCGCTTACGCCATGCGGGCCGATGAACCGCGTCCTTCGCTGCCGCACGGGGAAGCGATGCGCAATGCGCCCGTTTCGGACGGCGTCTTCTTCAAAGTGCCCAAGGTGATTGAGCGGTAGGCGAAGCTAACGGAACCTGCATATACTCGAACCTCTCCATGAACATCGATTTATTGACGGTTGATTCGGCGCGAACGGCGGTGCTGGAAAAGCAGACCACGGCCACTGCGCTGGTGGACGCCTTTTACAAGAAGATCGATACGGAAGATGCCGCCATTGGCGCCTATCTCACATTGTGCAAGGAGCGGGCATATCAGCAGGCCGCGCGCGTTGACGCGCTGGCCGACAAAGGGGACGCTTTGCCGCCCCTGGCTGGCGTTCCCATCGCGGTGAAGGATGTCTTCGCCACGAACGGCGTGCGGACGACCGCAGGTTCGAAGATTCTGGCGAACTTCATCTCCCCGTACAATGCCACGGTGGTGGCGCGACTCGAAGAAGCTGGCGCCATCATTCTGGGCAAAACCAATTGCGACGAGTTCGCCATGGGCTCGTCGAACGAGAATTCCGGCTTTCACCCGGTACACAATCCGCGTGACCGGTCGCGCGTGCCCGGCGGCTCCTCTGGCGGCTCTGCAGCAGTCGTTGCCGCTGGAACCGCGGTGGCTTCGATTGGTTCCGACACTGGCGGCTCGATTCGGCAGCCGGCGGCGTTCTGCGGTGTCGTTGGTCTGAAGCCCACCTACGGGCGGGTATCCCGCTACGGGCTGATCGCCTTCGCATCGTCACTCGATCACGTGGGGCCTTTCGGCAAGAGCGTGAAAGATACGGCTTTGATGTTGCAGTACATGGCCGGCCGTGAGCCACTCGATTCGACATCGGCCGACGTTCCTGTTCCCAACTATCTCGACCAGATTGAAAAGCCGGTGCGAGGCTTGCGAATCGGAGTTCCGGAGGAATATTTCGGCGAGGGACTCGATCCGGAGGTTCGCAGCGCGATAGAAGCCGGCATACAAGAGTTAGCCAAGGCCGGGTGCGAGATCGTCCCAATATCGCTGCCCAACACGAAGTACGCTATCCCGACGTACTACGTTGTCGCTACGGCTGAAGCCTCCTCGAACCTGGCGCGCTACGACGGCGTGCGTTACGGTGTCCGCGCGACGGATGGCAAGACGCTGGCTGAAATGTACCGGCGCACGCGCGACGCGGGTTTTGGGGCGGAAGTCAAGCGGCGCATCATGCTGGGCACCTACGTTCTTAGTGCCGGATACTACGATGCCTATTACCTGAAGGCGCAACGTGTACGCCGTTTGCTGGCGAGCGACTTCGACCAGGCATTCGCCAAGGTAGATGCGATTGTCACACCCACCACGCCGACGCCGGCATTCAAACTCGGCGAGAAGACCGACGATCCACTCGCCATGTATCTGGCGGACATCTTCACGGTGACGGCGAATCTGGCCGGTATTCCGGGGATTTCAATTCCGTGCGGCAAGAGCAGGGAGGGTTTGCCGATTGGAATGCAGATACTGGGGAAGTATTTCGATGAGCCAATGGTGTTGCGCGTGGGTCATGTGGTGGAACATGCGCTGGCGGGGACGGTGGAGGGCTAGGGACGATTTTGGTTGCTGTTCAGAAGCCGTTATCTGTTTCGGTAGCTTGGAAGGGGCACGGCTTCAGCCTGCCGTTGGGGATTGTGGAGAGTTGGGCTTCAGCCCCTGAGGTAACTTGCAATTCGCTGCAACAACGAAGTCCCTCAGTGGCTAAAGCCATCATAAATGACAGCAGGGTACGGCACGGCTGAAGCCGTGCCCCTTCAAAAAGCGTGAGATGCTCATGAATAATGCAGCAGTGAAACGCTGCGCGAGCCACACTCTAAAGGTGGGACTGCTCTAATCAGCGAAATCGAATTCGCTTTGAGCGCAAGATGCGGGGTGACGCTCGGAAGAGTCAAGACTAGAGTCTGAACAAGGACGCGCTGAAAAGAGCGAACCGCAGATCCTTCGGCTCCGGCGGCGCAAACCCGGCGCCGCCTACGCTCAGGATGACAGACAAGATAGTCAGGCGAAAAAGACTGCATCCGGCGGTTGTCTATAACCCTCTAAACGATATAAGGTGGTTAGCCATGGCGATGGGAGAAACGATTTACGCGAACACCGTCCGGGAGCAGTTGCTGGCCGGGCGCGAGCGGCTGAGCGATGTGCTCGCCGGCAACGAGAGCGAACAGATGCTTCGCCTGCTGGCGGAAGTGGACAGCGCGTTGCATCGCATTGAGCATGGCGCTTTCGGGGTGTGCGAAGTGTGCCAGGGTACCGTCCCGGCAGGAGATCTGCTGGAAAATCCGCTGCTTAGGGTTTGCCTGGATTGCCTCACGCCTAAGCAGCAGCGCGCGCTGGAGTACGACCTGGAACTGGCCGCGCAGATCCAGAAAGGATTGTTGCCGCCTACGGATCTCGCCATCGCGGGCTGGGAAATCTCCTATCACTAATCAGCCTGCGGGAATGGTGAGCGGCGATTATTGCGACGTGATCAAGGACGACGGCCACCTCAATTTCATCATGGCCGATGTTTCGGGGAAGGGTGTCGCTGCCGCCATGCTGGCCTCGAACCTGCGTGCGGTCTTCCGCTCGCTGATACCGCTACGCCTGTCGGTTGAGGAACTGATGGTGCGCGCCAATCGCCTGTTCCGCGAGAGCGCGCTGCCCAATCAGTACGCCACCCTGGTGTTCGGACGGACTTCGAACCAGGGCGAGCTGGAGCTGGCCAACGCCGGCCATCTGCCGGTGTTACTGGCCGGCAAAGCTGGCGTGACGACGTTCGAAAGTAACTGCAAGCCGCTGGGCTTCTTCTCCGACGAAAAAGTGGATGTGGTGAGGGCCGTCTTGTCGCCTGGCGATACAGTCGTTCTGTACACCGATGGAGTCAGCGAGGCCAGCAATGCCGATGGCGAGGAATACGGCGTCGAAGCCTTGCAGAAGCTCGTTGCGGAACAGCATCCAACGTGCTGCCCGGCCGCGCTGGTGCAGGCCTGCAAGCAGCGGCTGGCGGCATTCCGTGGAACAGTGGAGCGCGCCGATGACGAAACGCTGCTGGCGATTCAGTATGCGCCGGGGAGGGCGGGATCTGCGATGTCGGAAACGCGGCTCGTCTGAATCATCGGTGTAGCGAGAGCGGAAAATATTTCGCGTAGCGTTCGACGTGGCGAGCACTGCTGCAGATACTTCGGCTTCTGCGTCAGGCCACGGAGATCGTGCATACCATCATGCGCGTTTGCGCCGCCGTGCCGCCTTGTGCAAGCGAGGGGGAGCAGAGAAAAATCGCCAAGAGGAATGTTCTGGTGATGAGAAAGACTTGGTGCCGAAGAAGGGACTCGAACTTGAGCCGTCTTGCGGGCGTGAGCGAAGCGGGAGTCCGCAGGCGAAATCCTGAGCGAAGCGAAGGACCTCGCGAAATATCATGGTGCCGGAGGGGGGACTCGAACCCCCACACCCTTGCGGGTACATGGACCTGAACCATGCGCGTCTGCCAATTCCGCCACTTCGGCACGAGTGGATGCGAGTCAGAGACTCAACTCGCTAATCAGGAAGCATGATTATTGTAAAGGCGGGATTGGGGAATTAGCAATTAGCAGCTAGCAATTAGCTGTTACCTTTAGCAGCGTCCCACTGATCCTCTAGCGAATAGTGAATAACGAATTGCTAACTGCTGCTTCCCTCAGCTCGCCGCTTCGGCGGCGTCGCTGGCGTCCTGGGCTCCGTATTCCTTCAACTTATTGTGCAGAGTTTTCAGGCTGATGCCGAGGATCTCGGCGGCGCGCGTCTTATTGTTGTTGGTAGCTTCCAGAGTTTTCAGGATGAGCAGGCGCTCAGCTTCGCCCACGGTGGTGCCGACGCCGAGACGCACCGCGTTGGCCTCCTGCACGGGAGCGCGTGGGGCCACGTGGCCGAATCCCGGCGGCAAGTGCTTGGTTTCGATCAGCGCGCCATCGCATACGATGACGGCGCGCTCGAGGGTGTTGCGCAATTCGCGAACATTGCCGGGCCAGGCATGCGCCTGGAAAGCACTGGTCACGGCATCGCTGATGCCGGCGACGGTGCGCTTGTGTTTCTCGTTCATGTCGGCGAGCAACGACTGCACCAGGTCGGGCAGGTCGTCCTTGTGCTCGCGCAATGGCGGCAAGTGGATATTGAAGACGTTTAAACGATAATAGAGATCGTTGCGTAAACTGCCGCGCGCCACCGCTTCTTCTGGAGGCTTGTTGGTGGCGGCGAGGACGCGCACGTCGACGGTCGTCTCGCTCTTGCTGCCCAGGCGGCGCAGCTTGCGGTCTTCCAGCACCCGCAACAACTTGGCCTGAGTTCCAATCGGCATCTCGCCGATTTCGTCGAGCAGCAACGAGCCGCCTTCCGCCAATTCGAAGCAGCCAGTGCGGCGTTCGAGTGCGCCCGTGAAGGCGCCTTTTTCATGTCCGAAAATTTCACTCTCGATGAGCGTCTCGGGGATTGCGGCGCAGTTGATGGCGACAAACGGCTTGGGCTTGCGGTTGCTGAGCGAGTGGATGGTGCGGGCCACCAGTTCCTTGCCGGTGCCGCTCTCCCCGGTGATGAGGACCGATGCGGTGCTGGGCGCCACCATCTCGATTAAGCGGAAGACTTCCTGCATCTTCTTGGAGGGGCCGACCAGCGAGCCCAGTACGCCGACGTCTCGCAGCTTGCGGCGGCTGGCTTCCAGTTCGCGCTCGGTGCCGCGAATGCGCGAAGCATTCTGCAGAATGTTGCGCAGGCGGGTGGGATTCACCGGCTTCTCGATAAAGTCGAAGGCGCCGATCTTCATGGCGCTGACTGCGGCGTCCACGCTACCTTGAGCGGTGAGCAGGATGACGGCGACGGCCTGCGGTTGAGCCGCGATCTGCTGCAGCAGTTCCATGCCATCCATGCGAGGCATTTTCAGGTCGGTGAGCACGATTCCCGGATTCCAAGATTCGACCTTCGCCAGTCCTTCCACCCCATCCTCGGCGGTTTCGGTGTCATAGCCCCAGGCGCGGAGCAGTTCCGCCATACCTGTTCGCTCGTTTTCCTCGTCCTCTACGATCAAGATTTTTTCTCGCAGCATGGGGAACAGACGCCTCTTGCAACTCTGATGACGAACTTATGCAACGTGCCGACGGCCGATGAAACGTCAGCTTAGATGCGGAACAGCGGCTCTGGGTCGAAACGCGAACCGGCCATTTAGCCGGGAAGTAATGCGATCACGAGGAGCTGCCAATAAAGTAACACCTTCGAACCACCTTCGCCCAAACCGGGTAGCCTGAAAGCGAGGATTCCATGAGGCTCAAACAGGGCGATGGAGGTGGTCGCCAAAACCGAATGGGCAAATGCGCGTTGGCGCTGGCCCGGGACTCTGCTGGGCCCAAAAGTCGTGGGCCCTGTTATCCAAGTCTACACTCGTTCTAGTGACGATTCCCGAATCGGTACTGGGGACTGGTCCTTGGCGAGTTCGTCCTGGAGGGTAGGCTAAAAGACATTGCCGCCAAAGCGGTCGTTCTGCCCATAAGAGACCGTCCGCAACGCTAGTTGCTATGGCTGGGAAATGGCAATCCCCGGGCCCCGCACGCCGCTTGTAGCCCGTATCCGCCGGGGGTCTGGCCCGCTGGCGGGAGTCGCACACCGGGCCGAGAGGCTCGCGCCGTATTGAGCTGGAAACGCCTCCGCACGCGGTTCCAGCGGTCAGAACGGTGCATCTGGACGGGGGGAGACGGATGCTCCTGAGGAGTACAAAGTCAGTAAACATCCCCCCAAAAATAAACAGGAGACAATAAGAGAAGCTTTGTTAATCTTCAGTGTTGCTGTACAATCGGTTGCGGTTGCGAGCAGGATGATTGCCTGCACTTGTACAAAGACAATTGAAATTGAACCCAAGCTGGGCCACTTTTGCTTACGGTACTGCTAGAGTTCCGGAGGATTACGAATGTCTTCTCGTATTGGAGTAGTCCCGACACGCTTTGTTGCGACATTGATTGCGCTGGCGTTCACGCTGTGCATGTTGGGCGTCTACGCTTCAGCGCAAACTGATATTCAGCCCAAAGACGAAGTCTTTGGTGGTTACTCATGGTTACACCCCAACGGCAGAGTTGACTATGGTTACAAAGTCGAAGATATCGTGAAGGGCTTCGACTTCTCGAACGTATATTACCTTCCCAGCGCGCACAACCTGGGCGTACTTGTCGACGGAAGCGGCCATTTCGGTTCCGAAACTTCGGTCGGTTACATATTGGGAGGATTGCAGTATAAGTATCATACC
>Ga0097691_1002972_pt1 | contig 10778 bp, 8 predicted proteins | sample NGESurdeep072012_8_FD_72858 | JGI IMG/M metagenome (GOLD analysis project Ga0097691, IMG submission 72858) | Arctic peat soil microbial communities from Barrow, Alaska - NGEE Surface sample 210-1 deep-072012 | ecosystem: Environmental > Terrestrial > Soil > Wetlands > Peat ...
CGCTGAGCCCGACAAGGTCCAGCGTCCCGTCGAAGACGGGAACGACCAACTGGCCGCGACGACGTCTTCCTCCTCGTCGGGAGGGCCACCGGTGACACCCAAGCGCCGGGACGGACGATCACTTCCGCCCCTCTGAGGTGGCGCCACCGGGATCGCGCAAGGGCGCCTGCAGTTGTCGGGACTGCCTGGCCTGGGGCGTCCTGGGCGCTCGTCGCCGCGGGTCGTGCTCGGTGTGGAGGCACAAACACCCCGGGGAACTGATCCGCGCTCCTAACGTGACAGCACCGGACGGCACCGCCCAACCGCAGAGGCAGGACCGCGCGGGTGGCGGGTCCTCTGCTGTCTTGCCGGCACCGACGATGCACCTGAACCAAAGGACGGCACCGTCCAACCGCAGAGGCGCGGTGGTCCGCTGTTGGTCGGCACCCACGATCCGCGGAAGACCACGGAGGCAGAGGACCGGCCAACCGCAGAGGAGCAGAGAGGACCGGGGGAGCGGGTGACCGAGCAACAAGACCCTGACGACCCGGCCGACACCGCCCACGAGGACGGCGCCGTGGTTGTCACCCGGCACCGGGACCACCGGTTCCCGGCCTGGGGCCGGCGGATCACCGTCCGCCTCGACGACGACGAGCTGGCCGCGATCGAGCTGGCGGCCGGCCGGGCCGGGCTGACCCCGACCGGCTACGTCGGGGCGGTGGCGCTGGCCGCGGCCCGGGGCACGGTGCCGCCGGCGCCGTCGCAGAGCCAGCAGGCGCTGGCCGAGCTGATGGCGGCCCGGGCCCAGCTGCGCCGGTTCGGGACCAACGTCAACCAGGCGGTGGCCGCGCTGCACACTACCGGGGAGTCCCCGCAGTGGCTGGCGCAGGCGGTGGAGGTGACCGCCCGGGCGGTGCGCCGGGTGGACGAGGCGGCCGAGCTGCTGATGCGGCGCCGGGCGTGAGCCGGCCGTGATCGGCAAGATCTGTCCCCGAGGGAGGCGGGTCGGCGGGCTGATCCGCTACCTGTACGCGACCGGGCCGGCGCAGCAGGAGGGCCGCCGGCGCAACCCGCACGTCGACCCCCGCCTGGTCGGCGGCTTCGACGACCCGACCGAGCTGGAGCCGACGGTGGGGGAGTCGGGCGCCGGGACTTCCGCCGGCTGGTGTCGCTGCTGGAGCAGTCGCTGGCCGCCGCCGGCGTGGGGCCGGACAAGCAGCCGGTCTACCCCCTGGTGATCGCGGCGCGGCAGGACCCGGAGACCGGGGCGATGGTCGACCGCCACCTAGCCGACGAGGCCTGGCGGGACATCGCCGCGAACTACCTGGACCGGATCGGGCTGGCCTCCCGCGGGGACGACCTGGGCGTGCGCTGGGTCGTCGAGGTGGACAGCCAGCGCAGGCATCGCATGCCCAGCATGCGGCGGCCTTCGACACCCTCCCTGCCTCATGGAGCGGACCGGCATGGTTGCCTGTCCGGCTAGCCTGACGGGCAATGAGTTCCCGCGACGACGGTCTAGACGTGACGCCCGAACCGCCGCGGGTGGGCTCGGCGGAGGCCGTCGACGCAGGCCCGGTTGGCCCTGTCGGCATCGCCGTGGCCGAGCCGGCCAAGCCGCGGGCCGGCGATACTCACGACATAGGTCCCACCCGTGCCGGTGGTGGTCTGCCGCCCGAGTTGGATCCGCGCCGCCCGCGCCGGCGGCGTCCCCGACCCGAACACGCCGTCCGCCGGATCGTGCTCGGCGTGCTGCTGGTCGCCCTGGTCATCCCCGGCTGGTCGGTCGGCCAGGCACTGACCGCGTCCGGGACCGACAGCGTCGCTGCCCGGCTCGCCGAGTGGGCCCGTGGCCACGGCGGAGCCCGGGTGGTCACCTGGGCCGAGCAGCTGCAGTACCGGCTGCATCCGCCCAAGACCGGCGGAACCCCGGCCGGCGGCATTCCCGGCTCGACGGGAACCGACCCGCACCTGCAGGCGAGCCGCCCCTTGCACCCGGTGCCGGCGGTCGTCTCGCCCGCGCTGCCTGGTGAGGGGCAGTGGCGGGTGCTGACCGCGGTGCGCGGGCACCCGGCGGTGCAGGCCGCCTATCTGCGCCCGGACGCCACCCACACCTCCTACCTCGCCGCCGTCGCCGAGCTGGACCCCGCGCTGGTGCGCGTCGACCTGCACCCCGGGACGCAGGAACCCGGCCACGGTCCCTGGTCGCTGCCGCCGGCCCTGCCGGCGGACAAGACCGGCGTGGTTGCCGCGTTCAACTCCGGGTTCCGCCTGGGTGAGGCGCAGGGCGGGTATTACAGCGACGAGCGAACCGTGGGCACGCTGCGTCCCGGCGCGGCGTCTCTGGTGATCAAGCGCGACGGTACGGCGACGGTCGGGCAGTGGGGCCGGGACGTACGTCTTGGCCCCCAGGTCGTCGCCGTCCGGCAGAACCTGGCGCTGCTCGTCGACGGCGGCCAGGTGGTGCCCGGCATTGCCGACAACACGGGTAATCGCTGGGGTGCCACCCTCGGCAACAAGCTCTACGTCGCCCGCTCCGGTCTCGGAGTCACCGCCACCGGCCAGCTGGTCTACGTCGCCGGCCCCAGCCTGTCCGCCGCCACCCTGGCCGACCTGTTGGCCCGCGCCGGCTCCGTCCGGGCGATGGAGCTCGACATCAACCCGGAGTGGACCAGCTTCAGCTACTACGTGCCGGGACCAACCGGGGCGCCGACGGCGACCAAGCTGCTGGCCAGCATGCAGCGCCCGGCGAACCGGTACGAGTCCACCTCCACCCGCGACTTCCTCGGGGTGCTCGCTCGCTGAGGCCACGAGTCGCTGCCGGTCTCCCCGAGCACAGCGCTGGCCGGCCCGGCGACGCGGCTCGGCGACCTGGCCATCGGCGCTCTGATGCCGGCTCACCGGTCGCGTCGGTGCTTGGGCGCATGCAGGGTGCGGACCCGCCCGAGCCGCATGGACAGTACTGGCAGTGGACCGCCAACATCAACGGGCGCCGGTACCGGCGCCCCGCCACAACCAGCACCACTCGGTCGACCCCGGTCGTGATCGGCAGATGCGCGCTGACCGCCGCTTCCGCGGATCGCAGCTCCGACAGCGGGGCCTGCCGCGCGTGTCCAGAAGAGCCGCACCCGAACGATATGGCTGCCTGGAACGCTGGCGCGTGCTGCCCTACATGCAGGACATCCCACTGCGCATCCAGGGCGTCCTCCTCGAAGCGGCAGGCAACCCCGGAAGCTTCTGGCAACGTAGAGAGGAACTAGACCGTGGCCGGAGACGAACTGCCGATCGAACTGGGGGCGGATGAACGGCTGATTGGCTCTGGTGGTGGAGGCATTGGGGCCGATCCTCTGCTAAGCAGCGGCCGTCGAATGACGCTGTCGTGGTTGGGGTTCGTAAAGCTCACTACCGATGAATCCCGTTCCGTAGGCGGCGTGGACAGTGCAGGACTGACCGCAGAATGAGTTCAGAGAACCGGCAGTCTCTAACTAATACGATCGGAACCGTGGGTTCAGAGAACGTGATGGTGACGGTCGTCGGGGACAGCGAAACGGGTTCAGAGAACATGGCGGCGGGTCGGCGCGGGCGCCGGCCGACCCCGCTGCCGCCGCCGTCCGCGAGGGTGCTGACCGGGTATGCCGCCCAGGTCGGCCGGGGGGACGTGACCGCGCCGGCCCGCCGCACCCACCTCTTGCGGGGGCGGATGTTCCTGGCGTGGACGCCGCCGCGGACGTCGACGGCGACCCGCTGACCGACCCGGCCGCCGCGGTGTGGGCCGCCCGCGACTACAAGGCCTTCCTGTACGGCGCCCTCAAACGGGCACCGGCCACCGTCAACGCCGCCCTGGCCGCGGCGTCCGATCTGGCCATCCGCCGCGGCCTCGGCAAGCTCGACGGCCGGGTCGCGCACCAGCGGGGTCAACGTCGCCTCGGTGTCGCCGAACCGGGCGGCGGCCTCGGCGGCCGGGCGGCCCGTCGAGGGGGGGGTACGCCCGGCGATCCTCCTCGTCGTCGTCTAATTCCAATCGGTGATCAACGTAGTGATCCAGTCGTTCGTTCAACCGAGTTCGTCGGAGACGCCGTCGGGCTGTCGGTGACCCCGGTGACCCCGGTGACCCTGACGTTCCTGTCGCTGGTGTTCTGGTCCTACGTGATCGGACCGCTAGAGGCGCCCACCGACAGCGCCGAGGGCCCGATACCGCTCGCCTGAGCAGGGGCCAGGACCACGGCCCGCGCTGCACAAGGCCGACCAGGTCGACAGCTGCCGCGGACAGCGGTTGGCTTGGCCGGGAGCCAGGCGCGAGTCGAGATGGAGGCCGGCGGATGAATACGGCGGTGGAGGCGGACCGGGCGCTGCTGCGTCGCCGCGCGGAAGAGCTGCCGACCGTGGGCCTGTGCGCGGTGGCCGCGACGACGGACGAGCTGGTCGACCCGCTGGTGCTGCCCACCCAAATGGCCGTTGACGACGACGTCGTCGAGGACGTGCCGGGTGTGCTTCGCGCGGTCCGGGGCCGGCTGCAGCAGGCGGCCGCGTCGCTGGCCTCGGTGCCGGAGGCGATGGCGTGCGCCCGGGCCGCCCGGTAGCTGGCCGACGCGGACCTGATGCTGGCCGGGTCCGCCCGGTGAGCTACGCCGCGACGTTCGCGAAGCTGAAGACCCAGGTGAGCAGTGACTCCGCCGAGTGGTGAAACGGGACGGCGATGCGTGCATTCGGTAGGTCCATGGCGTTGTCAGTAGCCGCGCTGGCCGCGCTGGCGCTGCCGCTGTTCGTCAGCTCGCCGGCCTTTGCGGCCGGCTGCTCCTCCGGGGACCAGGTCGCCGACAAATACTGCGCCATGGGTGCGGCCACCTCGGTGCTCGGCGCGCCGGTCAGTGCCGAGTACTCGGTCGGATCGGGCCGGGGCCGGGACTACCAGGGCGGCTCCATCCTGTGGTCGGCGCCCACCGGCGCCCACGAGGTGCACGGCGCCATTGTGGGCGACTACCGGACGGTCGGCGGACCGGGCAGCCTGCTGGGCTTCCCGCTCACTGACGAGACCGGAACCCCGGACGGGGTCGGCCGGTTCAACCACTTCGCCGGCGGCTCGGTCTACTGGACCCCGGTCACCGGGGCGCACGAGGTGCACGGCGCAATCCGCGCCGAGTGGGTGGCCACCGGCTGGGAGCGCGGCTCGCTGGGCTACCCGGTCACGGACGAGACCGCGACCGGCGGCGGCCGGTTCAACCGGTTCACCGGCGGGTCGGTGTCCTGGACCCCGAGCACCGGCGCGCACGAGGTGCACGGGCTGATCGGGGCGAAGTATCTCGCGCTCGGCGCCGAGAACAGCCTGCTGGGCTTCCCGCTCACCGACGAGACCGGGACCCCGGACGGGGTCGGCCGGTTCAACCACTTCGCCGGCGGCTCGGTCTACTGGACCCCGAGCACCGGCGCGCACGAGGTGCACGGCAGCATCCGGGCCACCTGGGCGGCCCGGGGCTGGGAGACCGGCTCGCTCGGCTACCCGGTCAGCGACGAGTACGGCGTCGCCGTTGGCCGGGAGAGCGACTTCACCGGCGGGTTCCTGCACTGGGAGGCGGCCTCCGGGACGATCAAGACTGGGGCCGGCCAGGTGCTGGCCCCCGGGGTCGCCCAGCAGAGCCGGCGCGACCCGGCGGGCCCGTTCGCCATCTCGGTGACCACCGTGGACCCCGCCGGCTCCGCCCGCTTGGCGGCCGGCCTGGCCCAGGACCAGATGCCCGGCACCGAGGTGACCTCCTCGATCGCCAGCCGCTACGGCGCCATCGCGGCCACCAACGGCGGCTACTTCACCACCTCCGGTGGCCCGGTGCACGCCTACGCCCAAGCCGGCCACATCATCGCCGCCCCGGGCCTGGTCGAGAACAACATGGTGGACCAGCGCGATGGAAGCCTGCGCATCGGCGGGCCGAACTTCACCATGACGGTGTCCGCCCCCGTGGGCGCCCGTGGCGTGGTCAAGGTCAACGCCGGCGCGCCGGCCGCGAGCGAAATCGCGGCCTACACCCCGGAGGGCGGCACCCTGTCCACCCCGCCGGCCGGCGGTCACTGCGAGGTCCGGGTGCACCCATCCGCCCCGGTGGTGGCCCCGGACGGGTCCACCACCAGCGTTGGCAACGTCGACGCCGTCTCCTGTGCCACGGCGCTGGCGACCGGCGGCGGCACCGTACTGGCCACCCCGGCCGCCGGACCGCTGGCGCCCTACCTGGCCACGCTGACGCTTGGCACCCAGATCCGGCTGTCCTGGTCGCTTGGCTGGCCCGGCGTGTTCAACGCCGTCGGCGGCAACGCCCACCTGGTCGTGAGCGGTGCGGTCAACGGCCCGGACGTTGACGGCACCGACCCGTTCTTCGCCCGCAACCCGCGCACCGGGGTCGGCCAGGCCCGCGATGGCCGACTGTTGCTGGTCACCGTCGACGGCCGCCAGAGCGGCTACAGCGACGGGATGACGCTACGCGAGTTCGCGAACCTGTTCACTGCGCTCGGCGCCGACAGCGCGCTCAACCTCGACGGCGGCGGCTCGACAACGATGACCCACGGCTCGACCGTCATCAACCGGCCCAGCGACGCCGCCGGCCAGCGGCCGGTGTCGAACGCGCTGATGGTGCTGCCGCCCGCGCCGCCCGCGGTCCGAGTCTACCGGCCGACCGTGAGCAGTGCCAGCGTCCCGCCGGTCGGCTCCACCCCGGAGACGGACCCGGCCTCGGTCGGTGGCCTGGCTGCCGCCATGGCCAGCCGCGGTGCGACGTTGACCCCGCAGCTGAGCGGCGCGGCCAGCACCTTCCGGGCCTCCCGGTAGGTCCGGCACTGGGCGTGTCAGAGCCGGCGTCGGCCTCCCCTTCAATTTCGGGTGTGATTGCGGCTCAAGTCAGCGCCGGCGCCGTGCGGATCTACGGTCGTGTCTGCCTCCTGTCCGCGCCCAGGCCACACGGCCGGCAGGGTCGTTCGCGGCCGGGTGCAAAGACGTGGTGGCCGGCAGCGGCAGCGGTGCTGCTGTTGCGCCGGGTCACCGCCAAGCTGCCGGGCAGGCCCAGGCCAGTGCTACCCACGGCGACGACCGCCCGCCCTCGATGACCTGCGGGCCGCGCCCAAGGCGGCAGAGACCGCGGCCGCGGGGACGACGACGGAGCCGACCCAACCGGGCGGCGGTGGCGGGGCGGCCGCCGGTTCACTGGACGCGGCCACGGTGACCGCCGGCGCCAGGACGTCGACGACGTCGACCGGCGGCCACGGCCAGGATCGGTACGGCGGGGACGGCCGGCGTGATCGCAAGCCCGAGGACCCCGGCTGCGGCAGCCACGGCGCCGGATCGAGCCCCCGACAGGCTTATCGGTCGTCAGCCGCACCGAGGTTGGCATGCGCCGTCCCTGCCGTCGGTGCTTGCCGTGAGCCTGCGGTCGTCCTGCCCTCCCACCCAACGCAGTACAGCTCGCTTGCCGTATGCGGTTCGTGATCGTCGCCCCACTTCCTAGGGCCGACACGTCCTACAACCACCCTAAGCCGGGTGAGCGGACCATGCACCGGGACGTCGAGTGCCCGCTCGGCCTGGCGGAGCGGGCAGAGGCCGGCGCTCGGATGCGGAGCGGATCGTCGTAGCCCAGGTAAGCCAGCGACGGCGTGCTGCTGCTCGGGTACTGCCCGGCCCGGCGTCGCAGAGGTCCTGTCTGTACGCGAATTTCCGGACAGCGTTGTGGACACAGCTTCTGGGACGCTTGTGCCTGCTCTTCCGGCGCTCTGACAGACGTCGGCGAGGAGTGTCCCACATCCGACCAGCGAGCAAGATCAGAATGTCCGAAGGGGATTCCTGACCGGGATTCCTAGATGCCCGTCGCCGTCCGTTGAGGTTGTCCCGTAGGGCGTGGAATTTGAGGTAGGCGGCGGTTCCTCCGCTCCGTCCGCTGACGCGTCCAGCGTTCGGAGCGATCCGCCAAGATCGAAGGAGGAGCTGCTGTGGTGCGAGCGTCGCGCGACCCTGGGACCGGAGTTAGGGCAGGACGCGGAGTCTGAGAGGTTCCTGGCCGGCCGGCTTTGACCTTCACGAGGCACTGCGCTCACGTGGATGGTCGCGCGTGCGATTGCGGTGCCCTCAATCTGGCCCGGCTAGGGCAGGATCTCGACGTACCCGTCCGTCCCACACACGCGGATCCGCTGCCCATCCCGGATCAGCCGGGTGGCATGCTCCACCCCCACGACGGCCGGCAAGCCGTACTCCCGTGCGATGACTGCGCCATGGGTCATTAGCCCCCCCACCTCCGTCACAAGGCCCTTGATCGCGACGAACAGGGGCGTCCAGCTGGGGTCCGTGTAGGCGGTGACCAGGATGTCGCCCGCTTCGAGATCGGCCTCCGCCATGTCCAGGAGGACGCGGGCCCGGCCCTCGATGGTCCCGGCGGAAACTGGTAAGCCGACCAGCGCGCCGGCCGGCAGGTCGTCGCGTCGGTACGCCCCGGCGATGACCTCGCCATCCGACGTGAGCACCCGGGGCGGCGTGAGCGCTTGATACGACCTGTACGCGTCCTTGCGCTGGCCGATGAGCTGGTCATCCACTTGGTTCGTGCGCACGACGTCGTGGAGCTCCTGGAACGTGAGGTAGAAGATGTCGTCCTTCTCACGAAGCAGGTGGGCCTGCACGAGGCGCTCGGCTTCATCCAACAAGGTCTGCTTGTAAACGAAGTAGCGGCTGACCATGCCGTACTTCGGATACTCCCGGTACCCGATGAAGGCGCGGACCCGGTCGATCATCCGCTTGACCTCTTTGGCCTTCCGCTCCCCGTCCGGCAACGTCCGCAAGCGCTCCAGCAGCTCCTGTTCCTTCTTCCAGGCCTCCTGCCGCCCTTGCTCGAAGCGCCGCTCGCCGGCGCCCGGCTCGAAGTTCTTGATGTTGCCGAGGATGATGGGCACAAGCGTGGTGGGGTGTTCGCTCCAACGCGGCTTCGTGATGTCGATCTCGCCGACGCAGCGCATGCCGTACTTGTCGAGGTAGGCCCGGATGGCGTCTCGCGCCTCCCGCCCGCCCGCGAGCTTGACCAGCTCGTCCAGGAAGCCCTCGTCCTCGACGTCTTGCAGAAATGCCACCACGTCCGGATACGGGCGGATCACGTCCGCGACGTCCAGGAGCGCCAGCCCCATCTCCGACGTGACGTTGTGGGGAACGGACTGAGTAAGCGTGTCGGCCGCGTTCTTCTCGCCCAACCACGCCTGCAGCTGGTCGTTAAGCCACCAGGTGGCCTCCATCGCCGCCATGAACACCTGATGGCTTTGCGGATCGAACAGGATCCGCTTCAGCTCCTGGATGTCCGCCAGGATGAAGTCGAGCAGCGCCGATCCGGACTTCGTCTGGATGTTGCGTTTCAGGGCGGCGACGGAGGCCTGGCTGCGCCCGATCAGCCTGGTGACGATGGCCGGATCGGTCTCGATCGAGGCTGGCGCGCCGCCAGGGGCCGGCTCGCCGGGACCCTCGTCCGGGAGCGACGGGATGAAGTCGCCGCGTTCGAGGATGGTCTGCAGCGCGTCCCGGATCAGCGGGTCGGACTTCCCCAGGACCTCGAGGAGGCCGGCGCGGCTCGCTGGCGACGCCAGGCCCGGGGTGACGTCGACGAAGAGCCTCCCGCCGGCCTCGTACATCGGCCGGAGGGCCGTCAGCTGCCACAGGGAGAGCCCCAGGGGCTTCATGGGGTCGGTCATCATCTGCTGATGACCGACCGAGACGTAGACGTGGTTGGCTCGGTCGCCGACCTCCGGGATGGGGAACAGCGTGGTGATCGGCCGGCTCTGGACGATCTGGAAGCCGTCATCGACCAGGCACCACTCGATGTCCTGGGGGCGGCCGAAGTGTGCTTCGATCCGCCGGCCTAGCTGCGCGAGCTGCACGACCTGCGCATCCGTCAGCGCTGGCTGCTCCTGCCGCTCCGGCTCGATCGCCTGTTCCTGCGTCCCGCCAGCCGGCAGGGCGTGGATGGCGAGCTGCTTGGTGGCGACCGCCTTGGCGACGATGTCGCCGTCCCGCACCTTGTAGATGTCCGCGTTCACCAGGCCGGAGACCAGGGCCTCGCCGAGGCCGAAGCTGGCCTCCACGGAGGCGACCTTCCGGCTGGACGTGATGGGGTCGGCCGTGAACAGGACGCCGGCCGCATGCGGGAAGACCATCTGCTGCACGACCACGGCCATTTGGACCTTCCGGCGGTCGAAGCCGTTCCGCAGGCGGTAGGTCACGGCCCGCTCGGTGAAAAGCGAGGCCCAGCACCGGCTGACGTGCTGGAGGACCGCCGCCGGCCCCACGACGTTCAGGTAAGTGTCCTGCTGGCCCGCGAAGGAGGCCGTCGGCAAGTCCTCCGCCGTCGCGCTGGATCGGACGGCGTAGGCGGCTTGCTCGCCGAGCCGGGCGAGCGCGCGGGTGACCGCCGCCGTCAGATCGTCGGGGATGGCGATCCCTTCGATGGTCCGGCGGATCTCCGCGCTGAGCGCGCTGAGCGCGCGGATCGCCTCCCGGTCGTCCGGCTTCAGGCGCGACAGCCGATCGAGCCGATCGTCGAGCGACGGCGCTTCCGCCAGGATCCGCTGGAAGGCGTCCGTCGTCACGCAAAAGCCAGCCGGCACGCGGATGCCTTCGATCCGCGAAAGCTCACCCAGGTGCGCGCCCTTGCCGCCAACGGCCGCGACCTGCGTCCGGTCGATCTCCTGGAAACCCAACACGTAGCAGCCCATCCGCTCACCTCCCTCTCGCGAAAGGACGCTCGCCCGCCAACATCATCCCGGTCGGACCGCATCCTGCGATCACCACCGCATGCTCG
>Ga0097691_1002974_pt1 | contig 10772 bp, 12 predicted proteins | sample NGESurdeep072012_8_FD_72858 | JGI IMG/M metagenome (GOLD analysis project Ga0097691, IMG submission 72858) | Arctic peat soil microbial communities from Barrow, Alaska - NGEE Surface sample 210-1 deep-072012 | ecosystem: Environmental > Terrestrial > Soil > Wetlands > Peat ...
CGGTCTCGCTGGTGATATCACGAGCCGTCAACATCTTGGGCTGAGCCCGTCTCCGGAGTATGTCCGATCAGGTATCTGCCATCGGGGACATCGGCACCAGGGGCCGGTCGAGGTTTCTACGACGTGGTGGGCACGGCCGGCGGTCTTGTCGCCGGGACCGCCGGCTCACCATCGCCATCGCCATCGCCATCGCCACCCTGAAGCCGCTCGGTCAGCGCTTGGAGCGCAGGTAACGCCTGGCGGATCATGGCGCGCTCCCCCGGCGACAGGCCGTCGAGCGCGTTGCGGAGGGCGGCGGTGCCACGCGCCCGCAGCTCGCCCAACAGCGAGGCACCCTCGGGACTGGCCCGGACAAGGCTGGCCCGACCATCGACCGGATCGGACACCCGCTCGATCAGGCCCTCTTGGATGAGGCCGTCGATATGCCGGCTCACGGTGGCCGGGGAGGTTCCCTCGGCTTCGGCCAGCGCGCCCATGCGTAGCGGGCCGCACTGCTCGACCCGGGCCAGGACCGAGGACTGCGACGGAGTGAGGTAGTTGTCCGATCGGGCCCGCAGCTGGCGTTGCAAGCGGACCAGCACCACCCGGAGCTCGGCGGCTTCCTCCACTTCGGCGGCGACATCACAGCTGCCGGCCCGAACCACTCTTCCTTCTTCCCCCCGGGCGTTCATGGATCTCCTTCGACGGCCGTCACGCTGCTCAGGCGCCGTTCATGATGTAGTTAGTTGATCTCAAGCAACTATTGTGACACGCTTGACGGCTCCGTACCACCCCGATGTGAACCAGCGAGATATTCGATGACCGACACCGCCCTGCCCAGCACCACTCCCTCCGCCTCGGTGGGGCGCGCCCCCCACTCGGACCGGTACAAGTGGATTGCCCTGACCAACACCACCATCGGCATCCTGATGGCCACCATCAACGGGTCGATCCTGTTGATCGCCCTGCCCAATATCTTCCGCGGCATCAAGCTGAGCCCACTCGCCCCCGGCAACACCTCCTACTTCCTCTGGATCCTCATGGGCTTTCTGTTGGTCACCTCGGTGCTGGTGGTCAGCCTGGGCCGGGTGGGCGACATGTACGGCCGGGCCCGGATGTACACCCTGGGTTTCGCCGTGTTCACCGTCTTCTCCATCCTGTTGGCCGTCACCTGGATGACCGGGCCGGGCGCCGCTCTGTGGATCATCTTCATGAGGGTGGGTCAGGGGGTGGGTGGGGCATTCCTGTTCGCCAACGCCAGCGCCATCATCACCGACGCCTTCCCGGCCGACGAACGGGGCTTCGCCCTCGGCATCAACGGGGTGGCCGCCATCGGCGGTTCCTTCCTCGGTCTTCTTCTGGGTGGGCTCCTCGCCCCGATCGAATGGCGACTGGTGTTTCTGGTGTCGGTACCGTTCGGACTGTTCGGCACGGTGTGGGCCTACGCCAAGCTGCGCGACAACGGGCTGCGTCTGAAGGCCGGCATCGACTGGATCGGCAACATCACCTTTGCCGTCGGGCTCATCGGGGTGCTCACCGGGATCGTCTACGGGCTCCAGCCCTACGGTGGCCACACCATGGGCTGGACGAGCCCCTTCGTGCTCGCCTGCCTACTCGGCGGTGCAGTGATCCTGGTGGCCTTCGTCTTCATCGAGATGCGGGTGTCGGACCCCATGTTCCAGCTCGCCCTGTTCAGAAACCGATCGTTTGCCATGGGCAACGTGGCCGCCCTGCTGGCCGCGCTGGGCCGAGGCGGGCTGCAGTTCATGTTGATCATCTGGCTCCAAGGGATCTGGTTGCCCCAACACGGCTACTCCTTCCAACGCACTCCCCTATGGGCAGGCATCTACATGATTCCCCTCACCGTTGGCTTCTTCATTTCGGGCCCCCTGGCCGGCAAGCTGGCTGACAAGTACGGCCCCCGTCCGTTCGCCACCGCCGGGATTCTCCTCACCGGAGTGACCTTCCTACTCTTTCAGATGCTGCCCATGAACTTCCCCTACGGGTGGTTCGCGGTGCTGCTCTTGCTGGTCGGTCTGGCCATGGGTCTGTTCGCCGCCCCCAACACCAGCGCGGTGATGAACAGTCTCCCGGCCAACCAGCGAGGAGCGGGGGCCGGGATGCTCAACACCTTCCAGAACGCGGCCAGTGTGTTGTCGATCGGCGTGTTCTTCACAGTCATCGCCCTGGGGCTGGCCTCGCAACTTCCCCATACCCTCTTCAGTGGGCTGACCGCCCAGGGTGTACCGGCAAGCGCGGCTCAGGGGATCTCCAACCTGCCGCCCATCGGCAGCCTGTTCGCCGCCTTCCTCGGGCTGAACCCCGTCCAACAACTCCTCGGGCCGCACGTCCTGGCCCAGGTAGGACCCGCCCATGCCGCCTACCTCACGGGACGAAGCTTCTTTCCCCGACTGATCTCCGGGCCCTTCGGCCACGGACTCCACCTGGCCTTCGACATGGCCGCCGTGTCGTGCTTCCTCGGGGCCGGCTTCTCGTGGCTGCGTGGGGGCGGGAAGGCTCACCATCAGCGCACCTTGGCCGCCCAGGCGGCGGAGAGCCTGGCCGCGGTGGGCGCGATGGCCGCCGAGGAGGCAGGTGCCGGCTCGTCCGATGATGTCGTCGGGGCCCAGGCGCCGGCTCTGCGCTGAATGGGAACGGAGATGTCGGCGCCCTATGCATTTACGATGAGGCAATTCCGCCTTCGGGTCGAGAGTCCGGAGGTCGACGAGGAGCTCCGTTCGGCTCCCGTCCGTATCGCCTCAGATCCCGGTGTGTTCGGCCCGAACCGGATTGAGATCAGGCACGTGTGGCATCAGCGCATTTTCGGGGATGCTGCCGAGGCGTCCGGCGTGGAAGTCGTCCATGGCTTGTTGGATCTCGGCGCGGGTGTTCATCACGAATGGCCCGTAGTGCTCGACGGGCTCACCGATCGGCCGCCCTCCGAGGATGAGGAGCTCGAGCTCGCTGTGCCGAGAGACCCCGGCGTCGTCAGCCCTGACAGTGATCCAGTCCCCGGCTCCGAACCTGGCGAGTTGGCCAACCTGCACCGGCTGTCCTTCGGTCCCGACCCGACCCGACCCGGCCAGGACGTAGACAAGAGCGTTGAAGCTGGTGTTCCACGGGAGTCGCAGCTGCGCACCGGCCGATATTGTGGCGTGCAACAACGCCATCGGAGTATGGGTCGATCCGGGCCCGGCATGTTCACCGACCCCGCCGGCGATCACCCTGATCAAGGCTCCTCCGTCCGTGGAGGACAGCAAGGTCACATCACCGGCTTCGAGACCTTGATAGGCAGGTGAAATCATCTTGTCTTTCGCCGGCAGGTTTACCCAGAGCTGGATGCCGTGAAACAGGCCCCCGGAGACCACGAGTTCCTCGGGCGGTGTCTCAATGTGCAAAATACCGGCGCCTGCTGTCATCCACTGGGTGGCGCCATTGGTGATGACACCACCGCCGCCGTGTGAATCCTGATGCGCAAACGTTCCATCGATCATATAGGTCACCGTCTCGAACCCACGGTGAGGGTGCCAGGGTGTTCCCTTGGGCTCACCTGGTGCGTAGTTGACCTCCCCCATCTGGTCCATGTGCACGAACGGGTCGAGGTCGGACATGCTCACTCCGGCAAACGCCCGCCGCACCGGGAATCCTTCACCCTCGAAACCGCTCGGCGCCGTGGTCACTGATGCCACAGGGCGCTCGGTCATCACCGTCAAGTCTGGGTCGGGAACCCGAGGAAGAGCCGCCAAATTGTCAACGGTCACAGCAGGCATAGAGGTCTCCTATCAGGTAAGGGGCGATATCCACCTGGGTTTCAGTGGGACGGTCGGCGGTGCCGATTCGGGCACGGGTGATATTGGGCCGGGTCAGAACACGTCTTGCGCCCTGGTTCTGCAGAGCGCACCGGGATTCATCGGATTGCACGGAACCAGACAAACGGGTGGCACCATCAATCGGAGTTGACAAATTCGGTGCTCCCTATTCCGTCACTCCGGCACACAGCATGGTTCTCCACATGGAGCCTTTCCGACCGTCGTGCATGCCGAGGCCAACAGTGTCTTCTCGTCGATGGTACTCCCCGTTGAGAGTCGGGAGAGGGCCTGGTTCGGTCCGGGTGCACGCCGCAACTTCGCCCATCCACCGGGCGCGAGAGCAAGGCATAATGGGGTGCGGAATCGGAAGAGAGGCCCAGAATGGACGACGTCGAGATCGTGCACCGGATCAGCGAGTTGGCCGACGAAGAACACCAACTTGAGCGATCCCACACCGGCGAGGGCCTGACGGACGAACAGAAGGATCGACTCCGTTCCGTCGAGGTGGCACTCGATCAGTGCTGGGACTTGCTGCGGCAACGCCGGTCCCGCCGAGAGGTGGGGCAAAATCCGGACGAGGCCACGGTCCGCCCCGAGGGAGTGGTCGAGGGCTACCAGCAGTGATATCGCCGGCGGGGGCGCGGGGTGTCGCCGCCGGTTGGCCCGAGCTGACCCTGACGGAGTGGGAAGCCACCCGCGTCACGCTCCACCGGGATTGGGGAGAGGGAGCCGGTGGCTTCAGCCACCGGGGGAATCGACCCTGGCGTCTCCCTGAAACAACGGACATGTCACAGCCACAGTGCATGGTGAAGTCAAACATCGCGCTATGACCCCGCCGCCCGCATTGAGTCATTGCAAACCTCCGCGTAGTCCCATACGTTGCCTCATTTGAAGATCTCCGCTTCAGGGCGGTGAGGGACCGCTGGGCTCGCCTTCGCTGTGGGCCTGGTTCCGAGTGCCGAGACGCCCGGATTTCCGCAGCGCGCCCTACTGTTGGTCTTCGGGGATCGGGTCCCACCACTGACACCACCACTTGGCACCGACCAGGATGCGCAACTTCTGGTGCCAGCAGTACGAGATCTCTTTATACGGTTCGAGGTAGAACCGGCAGTTCTCACACTTCTCATCACCTGACGGGTTGCCCTTCAACACGGCATTGTCGGCGAGATGGCGCAATTCGATCGACAACTTCTCGTCGATCGGCTTGGGTTCGGGATCTGGGATGACGTAGTCGGACACGACAGCAACGTACCGCAACTTCGGTTGCCGTCGTGCACTCCTTTGGACCGGATTGGAACCGATCTGCGAAGACGTAGGGGGTTGGATCGCTCGGTTGTGGTCGAAGCTCCCGGCGAGTGAATCGTGGCCGGGCAACATTGACAGGTCAGCCCGGGTTGGGTGGATGCCGGGTGCCGAGTCAAATGGGTCACAGGCGCGCATTCCTCCGCCTTCAACTGAAAGGATCCTGACGATACCGCACGGCAAGTGCTACACCGTGTGTCGGTGAGCCCAACGAGAGATCCAGGTGTCGCGGCCTCCGAGCCACCATCGAAGACCCCGGCAGTGGCGTTCACCGTGAGGCAGGTCCCTGTCAGCCGGACCATCGCCCTGCGTCAGGCGGTGCTCCGGCCGCAGCACGAGAAGGACGAGCACCTCGCTCTCCCCGGAGACGACGAGCCGGCCACCGTCGCCTTTGCCGCCCTCGACACCGGAGACGCCGTGCTGGCGGTCGCCCGGATCGGCCCAGAAGTACCGCCGTCTTCCATTGGCGCTTCCATCCCGCCCGGCACGCCTGCCTGGCGGCTACGGGGAATGGCGACGCGGCCAGATATTCGCAACCTGGGTATCGGTTCTGCCGTGCTCGAAGCGGCCATCGATCATGTCATCTCGCTTGGGGGTGGCCTGCTTTGGTGCAACGCCCGGACCCCGGCGATCGGTCTCTATCTCCGCGCCGGGTTCATCACGTTTGGCGAAGAGTGGGTCGATCCTCTCATCGGTCCGCACGTCCTCATGGGGCGGTGGTTGCTCCCGGACTGAAGTGCCATATCCTCCGCCGTTCCGGCGGCCGTGCTCGCGTCGAGGCCCGACCAACCGATGCGTCTTCGTAGGCTCTTCAGTCGTATCAAGTGAGCGAACCCAGAAGGCAATGGGAATGGAGCAAGTGCAGTCGGCCGATGGAACTCGCCGACCGATCCGAACCCAGGTTGATGAATGTGATCGCGGGCCGCGAACGCGTCTCGTTGCCACTCCCGTGACCGCCCTCCACTGCTTCGGTGGCGTCAACCGCCAGCACAAAACGGCACCTCGTTGGCGAAGCGAAGGCGTTTCGGTGGATTGAGGATTAGGCTTGCCGTGTGCAGAACTGCCGGCCTCATCGAGTCCTCGCACATGCCGTCCCGCTCACCACTGTCGTCTTCTCGATCCTCGCGTTGTTGGTTCTTCCGCTTTCGTTTCTCGGGACTTCCACGGCAGTCGCATCCCCGCCTTCGGGGGGCCTCTTCGCCGGCGGGGGCGTCAGCGGCTACGGCCAAGCCGCGACCTACGGAAGCTTCAGTGGTGTCACCCTGGCGTCACCTGCGGTGGGGATGGCGCCGACACCGAACGGCAACGGCTACTGGGTCACCGCCGCCGACGGCGGGGTGTTCGCGTTCGGCGATGCCGGCTTCCATGGTTCGACCGGTGGAATCAAGATCTATGCACCGGTAGTCGGTATGGCCGCGACTCCCGACGGCCAGGGGTACTGGCTCACTGCACTCGACGGCGGGGTGTTCGCGTTCGGCGATGCCGGCTTCCATGGTTCGACCGGAGCCATGAGGCTGAACCAGCCAATCGTCGGTATGGCTGCCACCCCTGACGGTGGTGGTTATTGGCTGGTGGCCTCCGACGGCGGGATCTTCGCATTCGGCGACGCGCAGTTCTACGGGTCGACGGGCAACATCCAGCTCAACCAGCCCATCGTCGGTATGGCTGCCACCCCTGAGGGACGTGGTTATTGGATGGTGGCCTCCGACGGCGGGATCTTCGCATTCGGCGACGCGCAGTTCTATGGATCGGCCGCCAATCAGAATATCGGCGCGTCGGTCACCGGCATCGCCCCGACCCACGACGGCCATGGCTATTGGCTGGTAGCGGCAACCGCAGGGGTGTTGCCGTACGGGGATGCCGAATTCCTCGGTCCATCCCCCAACAACCCGCCGTTTTCACCCACCGCCGCCATCGTCGCTTCACCTCACGGGAACGGGTATTGGCTTCTCCAGCCCGACGACATCGCCACCGGCTTCACCAATCCCCCGCCGGGTGCCGGTGCCGCCATCGTCCAGACCGCCGCGTCGCAGGTAGGGCCGGATCCGGACACCAGCCGCGGCGCCTTCTGTAACCCGTACGGACCGTGCGAACAGTGGTGCGCTCTGTTCGCCACCTGGGTATGGAACCAGCGGGGCATCGATATACCTAGATACTCGTTCACCGGTGATGTTTACGGGTGGGGTGCAGCACGCGGTCTGGACCTCGGTCCGGGCTCAGTGCCAGCGGCCGGCGACGCCGTCTTGTTCGGGACCGGACCGAGTTCCACCGCCACCTCAACTCATATGGGTATCGTGGCCCAGGTCTGGCCCGACGGAGCGATTGTCTCGATTGAGGGCGACGCTGGGCCCGAGCCGGACGGCCAACTCGCCGTCATTATGAATGGTCCGTATCTCCCGGCCAACTCGGTGGAGTACAACGGCGATCCCATCTATGGCTATGTCCAGCCTTGAGCTCGGACCGACGACACCGCAATGCGCATCTCGGTAGGCGGAACGGGATCAGCCACGGCGTGATCGATGGCATGGAGGATGTCCTCGTCATCGATACGGTGGTTGCTGATGGATTCGTGGATGTCCCCACGGACATGACGTAATTCGCAGAGAGCCATCTGTTCAGCCACTCCCGTAGCCTCTTGTCGGTTTCGCCCTCTTGTTGCGCACCCGTCCAGTTGACTTTGACTTCGGTCCAAACTGGCAACGAGACTCTCGACGTGCGGAATCGGAATCTTCTGGCGGTAAGCGCCTGCGGCCTTATCCTTGGCGCGCTTGCACCGGCCCTTCTCACCACCGTCTCCAGTGCCGGAGCAACAACCCCGCCCAGCGACACGTCAGGAATCGTCTATCCACTGACGTCGTTTTTGGACTGGGCCGAAAGCCCGGCGGCCAATTTCACGGACCCGGCCCTCGGCCAATACGCCTTGGGGCAGGAGCTTCAGAATGCCCAGGCTTCCGTTCAGCGGCTGCCGCTTCAGCTCGATCCCAGCGCCCTTTTAGGCCCCAACGGCCCGTCCGATGCACAGGCCATTTCCGAGGAGATGGCGTCAGCGTTGATTCACCTGCGCCCCCAGGTCGGCGGCGATGACATTACCGACATGGCCAACCCCAACTTTCTGCCCGACTTCGACCACAACGGGGTCTCGGGCGACCCGGGTGACTTTGCGGCCATGTCCGCCGGCAACACCGGCACGGGATACTTCCTTTATCCCTGCCTCTCCGACACCGGTGCCGTCACCTACCAGACCACCAGCGGCGCCTGCGTCGCACCAGGGAAAGCGGGCAACACCTACAAGGAGGGACTGGCTCAGCGCACCTCGATCGTGAACTCGCGCGGGCTGACGCTCTCGGCCACCGTGTGGTTTCCGGCTCGTGCGCTCAAACCAGGCTGCCCGACCGTTAGCCCGAACCCATCCCCCTGCACCGCGCCCGGGGGCCTTGCCCCACGAGCATCGCTCAACAGAGGACGTGGTCTGCCGACCGTGGTGATCTCCGACGGCATCGCCTCGGACCAGGATTCCTACTTCTGGCTGGCCATGACCCTGGCCCGGGCCGGCGACATCGTGGTGACCTACGACCCAGCCGGACAGGGGCAGTCCGAGGGCAGCGTGACCAACCTGTTTACGCCCTCGGTGGCCAGCTGCGAGTTCGGAGGCGCCTGCCGCGACCTCCAAGATGTCCTCCGGTGGGTGGTGGGTGATCCCATCACCCCGGTGGTGAACCTGGCCACCGCCACCCCGCTGGGTGTGGCCGGGCCTTCACAGTCCCCCAACCCGGACATCCACAACCCGGCCTATGAGCCCACCGGTGCCAACAGTATCGACCCCGCACGTGGCGCCATCGATACATCCAAGCTGGCCGCGGTCGGGCACTCCATGGGTGCGATGAGCATGCTCAACTATCTGTGGTTCCAGGGGAACGGCGGAACGGGGGCCGACGGAAAACCCCTCCCGCCAATTGCGGCTGGAGTGGCCCTCTCTGGGGCGGGGCCAACGACGGCCACCGTGCCCGTCCAATTCCAGACCTCTGATTACGACGGATCGCCCTCCCTGATCGGGCCGGCCGTGGGTGGCGTCGCCTTAGGCTCGGGCGGCAATGGGATCGGTTATTCCGACATGAAGCCCTTGTACGACCAACTGCGAACCCAGGGACCCGGGCAGAGTGCACTCTCGCTCATCGTCTTGGAAGGTGGCGTACACACCGACTTCATCGACACCCCGTTCATCACACGGACCCCGTGGTCGCTTGCCGTCTCGGCCCACTACGCCCAAAGCTGGCTCGGTTGCTTCTTGGACAAGAACATCAGCAACTGCTCGTCAGCCATCACGGCCGTTCCGAAACTCTCCACCTCGTTCGCCAGCGAAGACTCACCCGCCGGCGCGCCGCCACGCCAGAGCCACTGCATCACTGTGCCGACCACCGCCTCTCTCAACGATTCGCCGGCAACATTCTTTCAGGCCGAAACGGGCCACCCCGCCTCCTCTTGCATTCCGCCCGGCTAGTTGGTGCAGTTCATCCCATTCACAAGGCCGGCTGATCCCGAATCGTCAAGGACGAAATCCAATCGTCCACGAATCGTCCACGACCTTCGCGAACCCAACGGATTTGTACCCGTCGCTCTGGCGCTGACGATCGCCGACCTCGCTCTCTTGGCCGAGGGCGTCGACATGGGCGCTCGGATCGACGCAGAGCTTGTCGGTTATCCATCGCGCCAGTTCGACGAGCGAACTCGACGTTCCAGGTGATGCATACACCCCACTCATTTCCGAAGCCGCTTTACTGACCGACGATCTCGATCGTTCCAGGGAAACGGGCTGCAACTGCTGCCGGCCAACGGGCATCGGTGGTGAGGAGACGATCGGCTCGAATCACGATGGCCGTTGCGACTACGAGGGCGTCGGGCAGTCGAAGACCGCTCCCAGCTCGCAGAGAGGCAGCCTCTCGCGCCACCGATCCATCGATCACCACAAGATCGATGGTAAGGGCCGCAAGTAGCCCGTCGACGCTCGCTGCGGCATCAGGACCGCGTCGGAAAGGTCCGACCAGGATCTCCGCCAAAGCTGACACCGGCAAGGCAAGATGGGCAAGGTTCTCTTCTGCCGTTCGAAGAGCGTCGGTGGCCGGAATGTGATGGGCGTCGTTCCGGTCGAGAACTCCGATCAGCACGCCGGCATCGAGGACGATCAGTCCCATTCATTCCGCAAGCCCTCGAGCTCGTCATTGTCCCAAACTCCGGTCAGGACACCGGCATAGGAGCTCACTGAGCTCTCAACCCTCTCCAGCAGCACCTTGCCGGCCCCCATTGGTTTGGCCTTCAGACGATCTCCCACCGCCAACCCAGCACCTTCGAACGCTGGGGCCGGAATGGTTACCTGGTGCTTGGCACTGACTCGGGTGCTCCGCCGAGCAGCTCTCCGGCCGGCCCGACCAATCTGGTCCGTAGGACTTGGCTCACTATTTCTTACACTTTCTCCCATAAGTAAAGAATAGCGCGGACACGCCCGTGGACACACAATCCCCAGACAGCAGCTCGGCCCAGCCCGATACCCGCGACGAACCCTCCATTCGTGGCCTGGCGGCCATCAGGAGGGAACCTCCCACGCTCGAAAGCTGTGGGACGACTGACGGCGAACCAAACAGCCGTGCATATCCCCGCTCTACCCGCCGCCCCTTCGCTCCACGCCCC
>Ga0097691_1002975_pt1 | contig 10765 bp, 11 predicted proteins | sample NGESurdeep072012_8_FD_72858 | JGI IMG/M metagenome (GOLD analysis project Ga0097691, IMG submission 72858) | Arctic peat soil microbial communities from Barrow, Alaska - NGEE Surface sample 210-1 deep-072012 | ecosystem: Environmental > Terrestrial > Soil > Wetlands > Peat ...
CCTCGGCTACATCGCGAACGAATAGCCGCCGTTGACCGGTATCGTTTGTCCGGTGATCCAGCTTGAAGCATCGGAACTGAGAAACAGGATCATGTTGGCCGCATCCTCCGGCTCGCCAAGGCGTTTGATCTGGTAAACCTTCAGGATTCGCTTGACCGTTTCCGGATCGGAGGTGGCGCGTTCGATGGCCGGCGTGCGCGTCGTGCCCAGTGCGACACAGTTGGCGGTGATTCCCGCCCGGCCGAGGTCCTTGGCAACCGCCCGCATGAAGCCCGCAGCGCCCGCCTTGGCGCCTGAGTAGATCTCCAGATTAGGCTCACCCACCCGACCCGCATCGGAGATTACGGTCACGATCTTGCCGTATTTGTTCGCGATCATTGCGGGGCCTGCCACTCGCACGCAGTTCAGCACACCGAAGAGATTGGTGCCGAGGAAAGGCTCCCAGTCTTTGGGCTCCTGTTCCCAGAAGGGTTTGCGAGCGATGGCGCTGGGATCGGCTCCGGCATTACCCGCGTTGTTGACCAGGATATCGACTTTGCCGAAAGTCGCTCGCGCCTTTTCAAACATTGCTGTGACCGACGCAAAATTGGTCACGTCGCATTGCGCCGCGATCGCTTTGACCCCAAGCTTTTCCGCCTCGGCGGCTACGGCCTCAGCGCGCTCGAGGCGGAAATCGTTCACGACCACGCCGCCAGCATTGTTCTCTGCGAAGCGCAGCACGACCGCGCGTCCTACGCCTTGTCCGGCACCGGTCACCAGGCCGACGCGTCCCTTGAGATCGAGAATGTTAACGCTCACGATTCACCTCAAAATATTTTGGGTTCTAGACGAGTACTCCGGACTCACGCAATTGCGCGATTTCCGTTTCCGGCATTCCCAGAACCTCCGCCAGCACTTCTTTTGTATGCTCACCGATTCGCGGCCCCCGCCGAGTCGCCGAAAGGCAGGTGCGAGCAAGCGAGAACCGCGGCCCCTCGATGTCCGCTTCGCCGAAAACCGGATCATCGATTTTGTTGAGGTGTCCCGCCTCGAGAAGATCGGCGTCGCGCGCGAGGTCGCCACTTCCACTCACGACATGAGCCGGCACTCTCGCCGCTTGCAGGCGACGCTCGATCGCTTCCGCCTCCTGCTCATGGGTCCAACCGGCGATCGTCTCCTCCAACTCGGCGCGATGGCGCAGCCGGCCGATAATCGTGTCGAACTTCGCATCGCGCAGCTTCCCGCCGATCAAGACGCGCAACGCATCCCAGTGACCGGAATCCGAAGCATCGATCGCGATCCATCGATCTTCCCCGCTGCACGGATATACACCCTGCGGCGCCTGCAGCGGCGACCCTGCGATGCCGCAGCGTTCTGGAATCGTGCCGTTCGCGGCGTATTCGTAATATGCGGGCATCATGAACTGAATTCCTGCTTCGGCTTGGGCGACATCGATATAGCATCCCTCGCCGGTGCGCGATCGGCGATGGAGCGCTGAGAGGATGCTCGCAACTATAAACCTCGGCGTCACCGCATCGGTCCATGGACCCCACGGACCAGTGGGCTCGCGATCGGGCCATCCGATTTGATATGTCGCACCCGACATCGCCGCGCCCATCGTGCCGACGCCACTGGTGCCTTTCGCATACGGTCCCGACTGCCCGAGCAGGCTCGTCGATGCCATAATGATCCGGTCGTTGCGCTGCTTCAGATCCGAGTACCCCAGATGAAGCGTCTCCAGCACGCCGGGTGTGAAGCTTTCCAGCACGACATCTGCCCATCGCGCCAGTCGAAGGACTATCTCTCGCCCCTCGGGACGGCGGATATCGATCGCGATGCATCGTTTCCCGGCGTTGAGGTTGTGATAACTGACCGAGCGTTCGGGCCCCATCTTCCCGTCCTTGAATGGACCTAGCGTGCGAACCGGATCGATGCGTTTCGAGCTTTCGACCTTGATCACGTCTGCGCCCATGTCGGCCAGGTAGCGCCCGCTGGCCGGCCCGACCATCACCCAGCTCAAATCGAGCACATGAATACCTTCCAGCGGCGCTGCCATCCTAGATTCCTCCTGCTACAAACAGCGCCTGGATTTCAGCTTTGGAAAGTCCGAGTTCCTCTTCAAAGATCTGAGCAGTGTGTTCGGACAATTTCGGCGCCGGGTGTTTGATCTCGATCGAGTAGTTCGAGAATTGTGCAAATCTCGCGGGCGCGTCGATTTCGCGACCAGCCTCAATACTCACCGGGGTGAAAAGTCCGCGCTCGCGGTACTGCACGTAGCCGGCAACGTCCATCATGTTCATCACCGGCGACACGAGCAGTCCAAGTCTGCGCGAGGCCTCCGCTATCTCAGCCTTACTCTTTGACCGCGCCAGCGACTTGAGTCCGTCCACCAGCGCCTGCAGATCCTGTGGCGATGCCTTACCCGCCATTAGGTCGCTAATGAATGAGGACCAGCTTATCTCGGCGATTCGCCGGTCCAAGCGCCCCTCGTCAGCCGCCCATTTCGCCAGCCGCCGCGTCATCTGCCCGAACACCGGGCCGAAGCCTATCGTGATCAACGCGAATCCGTCCGCGCATTCGTACACGCTTGGAGCTTGCGCACCCGCTATCACCATCGCGCCTTGCGCCCGCGTGGACTCAGGATTGCCCGAGCCTGGAACAAGAGCCTGTCCGAATGCGCTCATCATCGCGGCGATCCTGGCCGACACGCCGGCGCGCTGACCCAGTCCGTCGCGATCGCGTGCGATGAGTCCTGCGAGCGTCGCGATCGCGGCGTCGGCGCCCGCTTCCATCATCCCCTGCGGCACCAGGAAAAAAAGGGGAGGGCGATCTATGTCTCCCGTCATCGCCGGCGAGCCGCTGGCCGCCATCACGGTAAAATCGGTCGCCGCGTATTCGCTCTTCGGGCCGGTGCGGACAAACGGGGTGACCGTGCATCGGATCATGCTTGGCGGAAATTCGATCGAGTCCAGCGGCGACGTTTTGCCCCAGCCGGCAGCTTCGATCACTACGTCGAATCTTGCGGCAAGGTCTCGCATCAACGCCTTCCCGTCGGGCGACGAGAGGTCAAGTGTGATTCCGCGCTTGTTGTAATTGAGCGCTTGCCAGGTGAGGCTCCGTTCGATTCCGGGAATATCGCCCAGGAATGGAGCAAGCCGCCGCCCCGGAGATCCCGCCGGCGGCTCGACTACGACTACATCCGCGCCAAGATCCGCAAGCATCCTGCCCGCGAGCATCGTCTCAGGTGCCGATATTTCAAGGACGCGAACGTCATCGAGCATGAGCGCGGCTCTCGTTCTCACTCGCGGCGCGATGCGCCGAGCTCAAGCTTCGTTCGATGCTCAGGATGAGTTCGCGGCAGACTCGATCGAGATCGAAGGCGGGCGGCTTCATGAGATGTTGCATCACCAGTCCTCGAAGCGTTCCTACAACCAGCGCTGCGTATGCGGCCGGATCAACATCGCTGCGTATCTCGCCGGTTCGCATTCCCTCTTCGATCAACTTCTGCGCCACCATGCGAAACTTATGATCCGCCTCGGCCATCTCGCCTCGAATCTCCCGGAGTGGACCGAGCGCCTCGCCGATCAGCACGTACATCGCATTGCGATCGGTCGCAGCTGCCGTGCGCAGATAATTCTCTGCTATGACGATCAGCGCCTTCAGCCCATGGAGCCCTGCCAGCGCGGGCTCCAACAGTCTTGCGAACTCGTCCTGCAGGCGCCGGGTGGCAGCGCGCACCAGCTCGGCCTTCGATCCGAACCGATGGCTTACGAGTCCGTGGCTGTAGCCGGACAACTCGCCGATTTCCACCAGCGTCGTCCTGCTGCATCCCTGGCGTTCAATTAGTTTGAATGCGGCGTCGAGCATTCGCCTATCGGACAGCTCCCGCCGCTGCGCCTGGGTACGACGCCGCCGTGGCGAGCGCTTTGGCGCGGTTGAACTATTCATTGGCCGGAGAATACATACTTGCTGGTTAGCATGCAACTATTGACGGCCGGGGAAGGTTCGTCCTACCATCTCGCGCGGGAGGCGAACATGCCCAATCGAACAGCCGTTCAACCCGAACTCTACTCGCCGGACTCCGCCGGCAATCCTTCCCTAAACGGCGGCAAATGCCGCGCCTGTGGCTATGTCTTCTTTCCCCCGCAGCGTTATGGATGCGAATCCTGCGGCGCGCCGCCCGACAAGCTCGATGCCGTGCAGTTGGCCGGACGCGGCACGCTTCATTCGTATGCAACTGTTCATCTCTATATGGGCACGGACATCAAGGCTCCCTTCACTATCGGCCTGATCGTCCTCGATGACGGCCCTGCCATTTCTTCCACGCTTACCAACCCCACCGATGAAGGCCTCGCCATCGGCGACCGCATGAAGAGCGTGCTCGTCACGGCCAGTACCGATCAGGCGGGAAACGAGATGGTAGAGCTGCGCTTCGCCAAGGCAGAGGGATGAAAATGAAAAAGAACCTCCGCGATATGCGTCCGGTCTATGTAGTCGGTATTGGCCTCCATCGATATCAGCGCCTCAGTGAAACCCCATACGTGACGCTCGGCCTTACCGCGGTGCGGCAGGCGCTTGCGGATGCTGCCCTTGAATGGCGATCGGTCGAGTCGGCCTACACCGGCACCGCGCTGATCGGAATGGCGGCTTCACGGCCGATGCTGCGTCATCTCGGCGCGAGCGGAATTCCGATGGCTCAGGTTGAGAACGCGTCCGCTTCGGGATCGACCGCATTTCGCCAGGCGTGCATCGATGTCGCCAGCGGCTTGACCGATGTTTCAATCGCCGTGGGAGTGGACAAGCCGGGACCGCTCGCGATGGCGCCGGGGAAGACCAGGATGCGCGACCTGGTCGGCTCTCGCATGGTGCCCTTCACCCATTTCGCCCTGCTCGCTCAGGAGTACATGACTCGCCACGGCGTGAGCGCGGATCAGATTGGCATGGTCGCGGTCAAGAACAATCGCAACGGGGCAAACAATCCGTACGCACAGCGCCAAAAGGCCAGAACCCTGGAGGAAGTGATGGCCGGGCCGGCTATTTCGGGGTCGCTGACGCGGCTTCAATGCTGCCCCATCGGGGAGGGCGCAGCCGCGGTGATAGTCGCCTCCGACGATGCGATCGCGCGACTCGGCATCGCTCGCAACCGCGCAGTCAGAGTGATCGCGTCGGTCACGAAGACCGAGCAGGTTTACCGCGGCGCGAAAAATTTTGATGCCGAGTTGACTCGCGAAACTGTCGAGCAGGCGTATCGCGAAGCCGCCGTAGGACCCGGCGACCTGGATCTGATTGAACTCCATGACGCGTTCACGATCGAAGAGCTGCTGTACGTGGAGGCAATGGGACTGTGCGCGCCGGGCAAGGCCGCGGGCGCGATCGCGGCAGGCGAGTTCGATATAGGCGGCCGCTGCGCGGTAAGCGCCTCAGGAGGACTGCTCGCGATGGGCCATCCGGTCGGTCCTACCGGCGCCGGGCAGATCGCCGAGATCACGCGCCAGTTGCGCGGCGAAGCGGGCGCACGGCAACAGCCAAACGCGAAGACAGGCCTAGCTCACATGGTCGGCGTCGGCGCCATTTGCGTCGCTCATATTCTGCGCAAGGAATCGTGAACGATGCTGTCGAATCGTCTTCCGGAAAAAATCGCCAAGCGGCTTCGGCTCCCATTGATCGCAGCCCCGATGCTCGCGGTTTCCGGACCTGATCTCGTGATCGCAGCATGCAAAGCGGGTGTGATCGGATCGTTTCCGCTCGCAAATGCTCGCTCGGTCGAGGGCGTAAATGCATGGCTCACGAAAATCGAAACTGATCTCGCCCGAGCGGCAGACGAAACCCCCGACCGGCCTCCCGCACCATTCTGCCCCAACCTGATCATCAAGCGCGCGCAAATGCCCGACGAACTGCAAGCGTTGGTGAACCACCGGGTAGAGATGGTCATCACGAGTGTTGGCTCTCCGGTGGAAGCGATCGGGCCTCTGCACGACGTGGGATGCATGGTCCTTGCCGACGTGGCGACGCTTCATCACACGGAGAGAGCGATTGCCGCGGGCGTGGATGGCCTCATTCTGCTGACGGCCGGTGCGGGCGGACAGACCGGGTGGCTCAATCCGCTGGCTTTTGTTCGTTCAGCGCGACGAATGTTCGACGGACCGATTGTGCTTGCTGGCGGAATATCAGATGGCCACGCGCTTTGGGCCGCCGAGGTGCTGGGCTGCGACCTGGCCTATATGGGAACCAAGTTCATCGCGACGCATGAGAGCATGGCGCCGCCCGCATACAAGAATATGCTGGTCGAATCCGGCATGGACGACGTGATGCTCACCCAGGCATTCACCGGTCTGGACACCAACATGCTGAGGCCTTCGATGATTGCCGCGGGACTCGACCCGTCAACACTGCCGCCGCGCGTGTCGAACGAAGAAGCTGCGAAGAAGTTCAGCAGTAAGTCCGAGGTCGAAGGACCGCGCCGTTACAAAGACATCTGGAGCGCCGGCCATTCCGTCTCGGGCGTGGACAGGATCCAAAGCGTGGCGGAACTCGTAGACCGGACACTCGCAGAATACCAAGAAGCGCGTGATCATACGGGCCGCCTCTTGTCCAAGTAGCGCATCTCCGCGTCCTTCAAAGACCCTTGTAGCTCCTCCTAAGAAACAGGGTTCACGAGTAGCTCGCCGGTGGACTGAGCAAATAGGTCGAAGCCGAGGAGCTTGGCGCGTTTTCGCAGCGACCTGAGTTCACGAGCGCGGTTGAGCTGGTGGTAAGCAGTTGCACCGGGGTCGTTATAGACGAGGTTGCCGGACAGGACGCGGTAGACCTGTGGCTTCTCAAAACTTAATCCGTACGAATTCTATCAGAACTTCATGAACGCCAGCACGATGGCCGCGATTATTCGCGATCGAGAGCGACACTAGTGAGCGCGGAAGAAGGAAGACTGCGGCGAGGGGGCATTGGGTCTCACCTCGAAGCGCCCGCTCCAATTAGCAGAGGCCGCCGATGCTCGCCCCAGCTGCCCGGCGGGTCGTCGAAGACGCCGGCGCAAGCGGTGCCGCAGCTCTTGCAGCGGCCGTCGCGCGTAAGGTTCCAGGACGTGATCTCATACCAGCCCCGACCGATCACGCGCGACCCGCAAGCGTGGCAATAGGTGCTCTGCGTTGCCTCGTCGTGAATGTTGCCGGTGTATACGTGGCGGAGGCCCACGCCGCGGGCAATGTTCCGCGCCGCCATGAGCGTCGCCGCCGGGGTCGGCGTCCGGTCGAGCATCTTCCAGTCGGGGTGGAAGGCCGTGAAATGGAGCGGCACGTCGGGACCGAGATGCTCGAAGACCCAGGCGCTCAGCGCCTCGAGGTCGGCAGGCGAGTCGTTCTCGCCCGGGATCAAGAGCGTAGTGATCTCGAGCCAGACCCTAGTTTCGTGCTTCAGGTAGGCGAGCGTCTCGAGCACAGCACTGAGCGAGCCGGTGCAGAGTTTCTTGTAGAAGGCTTCCGTGAAGCCCTTGAGGTCGATGTTGGCGGCATCGATGTGGCGATAGAACTCTTGTCGCGGCGCATCGCACATGTAGCCGGCGGAAACGGCGACCGTTTTGACGCCCCGCGCGCGACAAGCTTCGGCGACGTCGATCGCGTATTCGACGAACACGACCGGATCGTTGTAGGTGAACGCGACGGACCGGCAGCCGCTCCGGACTGCCGGGTCCGCGATTGCCTCGGCCGAGGCCTCCTCGGTAAGCCGGTCGAATTCCCCCGCCTTGGAAATGTCCCAGTTTTGGCAGAACCGGCAGGTCAGGTTGCAGCCCGCCGTCCCGAATGACAGCACCGGCGTGCCCGGCAGGAAGTGGTTGAGCGGCTTCTTCTCGATCGGATCAATGCAGAAGCCGGACGAGCGGCCGTAGGTGGTCATCACCATCCGGCCGTCGCGCCTGGCACGAACGAAGCAGAGGCCGCGCTGCCCCTCATGGAGCTTGCAGTAGCGCGTTCTCGCGACACCGGAATTCAAGGTTAACGACAAAAATCGTAGTGAACCGAAAGCGAACTCATTCTCTGGACGATGTCAGCGAATTTCGACGCGAAATATCTTCAACATTTGCGCCCGTTTTCCTTCGAAAAGACTTCTCGTGACACCGGAGTTTCTAATCCTCAAGGGAAATCGCAGGCGTTTCCTTCCACTCCATCAATCCGATAACGTTGAAGTCGTTGTCCGAGCCTTCGCTCCAAAAAGACCACGCTTCGGCGAGTTATTATGGTGCTGGCGAGATTGCGTGAGCTATTGCCTTTGGTCTCCATAGACGTCAATTTAGAGAGCGCATGGGTTAGACAGCTATGACCTCGAAAACCATTGCAGCAGCCGGAATGGAAAGCGGAACCTTTAAGGCCTTCATGGAGGCATTCACACCTTTAGAAGCACCGAACGTTCTGCTACTCATTGACTATCGAACCAATGCTCGTTACTGCGAGTGCCATATCAAGGCGAGCAAGCTGATAGCTCTAGGCACAACAGATGTGCCACTCGATCCCGAAGAACAAGCAGAATACCGGGCCAATCGAGAGATTGTAGAAAACGCACCAGCCTATGAGCGAATGATCGACGACGCGAAACAACGTCGCAGTTTTAGCAACGTCGTCGCCGAATTCACAACGGAATTCGACAAAGATCACCCTCTGAAAATCATCGGGGGTCAACACCGATATGAGGCTATAAAACGCGCTCTTGAAAATGGGACAGACGAACTTCATGGCGTAAAGGTCTATTTCGATTTGAACATGGACCAGAGATTGGACGTTCAACTGATCTCGAATACCAATATCGCCATTTCCGGCGATCTCTTTGACCGTATGCATGAAACGGTCATGGGACCTCAACTGCGTGATTGGTGCCAGTCAGTCGGCCTTCTTGATGAGGGGCATGATTTTTCAGATAGGCGTATGCGCGGAGGGGCAATTTCCGTTCAACTCGCGCGGACTTTTATCATGAACTATTTTGACGGCATGAAAATTGATCCCATGAAATTTGATACGACGGAATCCACTCCAGAGTTATGCACTACCGGCCAGCGCGATAGCGAATGGGAAAATCTCAGGAACGCCAAACCCGATTTGTGGAAAGATATGGGTTTACGGCGCGCCGGCAAGGAATTTGCCGCACTCATCAAAGCGCAACGATCAGCATTTGAGGGAGTTAAATCGAAGCCGCGGCCGGACTATCCCGAGAAGGCGACTAACCCGGCGATTCTCGCATCATGGGCCTATATTGCAGGTATGATGCAGGGGAATGATGTACGCCTAAAGCGCCATTACGCACTCGCTGCCACCACGGGTCGCGATCCTCTGAACGCTGCGGCACTCGCCAATGGCCGACACAAAACCGATCCTGCTAACTATCGGGGTCTTGGCTATCGAACCGACGCTAAGGAAAGGGGGAGGTTGACGGAACTGTTTTTTCTCCAGGCGGAAAAGGGCGACGGTATTACTAAGCCAAATATCGATGTTGCTATCGCAAAATTCCACGCAAAACAGGCAGTCCTTGAAGTAGGAAAGTTACAGGCGAAGGCAACGAATGGCTGATATCGATGACTTTGCTACCTCTCTGCTTGAAGAGGCTAAGAGGTTCTTTGAGAAGGCAAACGAAGGGAGAGACATCGTTCGCCGCGACGCGAATTTGCACGCAGCGTTGATGCTAGCGTTTTGCTCTTTGGAGGCACACGTCAACGCAATTGCTGAAGAATTTTGCAGCCGTCCCGAACTGACGCCTCACGATAAGGGGATATTGCTTGAGCGAGAGGTCAAATTGGAAGACGGTGAATTCACTCTCGGTGGATTCCGTATGTATCGGCTGGAGGACAGAATATTATTTCTGCATCGCCAGTTTTCTGGAAAGCGACTGGACAAAAGCGTCGCGTGGTGGCCTCAACTAAAGTTAGCTATGGACAACCGAAATAAACTCACCCATCCAAAGGGTGTTCACCCTGTGACAGTTGAAAATGTGCGAGACGCCCTGGCGGCCGTGATAGCTTCATTGGACGCCCTCTATATGGCGATCTACAAAAAAGGATTTCCAGCCGCGGGTTTGGCACTGCAGTCCGTTTTGACGTTTTAGTAACTGCAGTTACTATAGGGGGCAAATGCTACTCAGCGTGTGGGTCGAATCAAGACTGCCAACTCCGAAAGTGTCTGAGCCGTTGTTCTAGCCCTGTCGAACTCGCGCTCCGGCACGAATAGATACCGCCACGCGCCGTAAGCGGTACCGCTCATTTTCTCGCACCAAAGCCGTGCCGCTTCCGTCTTCAGCCTCGTGTTCGGACGAACCTCGCCCTTCGTCTGGGGCGTTGTGATTTGCCCCGGGCCCTGATGGATTTCCGAGCGTCTTGATCGCCTTTCCGTTTTGCTGGCCTCTAAGGGCCTTGGAAATTCACAGGTTCGGAGGACGGGTAGTGTCCTAATCTGAGGGTTTCTCAGGGAGAATTCCCTTCGCGATTCGCCGCTCAAACTCCTGCACGTGCTGCTCATGTATCAGGTAGCAAACGCCACCGGTCGGTGCTTTATCGAGCACGCGGCAGGAACCACCCTCGACAACGACGAACTTGAATTGTTCCGTGACGACATGAATCAAGCTGCCGCACACTGGGCATTTGCTCATCCCAAGACCCCGGTTAGCAGCCCGTGGTGTAAGTGGTCGCCGCTGAGGAGTTGCCGGTGGTGGTGATCGGTGACGGAAACCAGCGCACAGCCGCGATGAGTGGGTGCCATGCGGAAATCGCGACCAGCCAGCGTCGGGTAGCGCCCAGGAGCACCAAAAGCGC
>Ga0097691_1002976_pt1 | contig 10763 bp, 9 predicted proteins | sample NGESurdeep072012_8_FD_72858 | JGI IMG/M metagenome (GOLD analysis project Ga0097691, IMG submission 72858) | Arctic peat soil microbial communities from Barrow, Alaska - NGEE Surface sample 210-1 deep-072012 | ecosystem: Environmental > Terrestrial > Soil > Wetlands > Peat ...
CGCTTAGACAGCAAGACCCCAGCATGGCTCGCTGATAGTTGGCCGGGATGAAATAAAGGTGCGATGAAACGATAAGGTCCTGGCGCTGATTTCTTGAAGCTAGTCAAGGACGTCCCGCGCGGGGCCCCTTTATCTGAGACCATCCGGGCATGGCGCGTGAACGAGCCCGTAAGGAGCCCCTGATGCCTGATGCGTTGTCGCCCGATCTGCTGGCAAAAATGGACGCGTATTGGCGCGCCGCCAATTACCTCACGGTCGGGCAGATTTATCTTCAGGACAATCCGTTGCTCGAAACCCCTCTCAAGCTCGAACACATCAAACCGCGTCTGCTTGGGCATTGGGGCACTACCACCGGGCTCAACTTCATCTATGTCCATCTCAACCGTCTGATCAAAGAGCGCAATCTGAACATGATCTATGTCATCGGGCCCGGCCACGGCGGTCCGGGGCTGGTCGCGCATAGCTATCTCGAAGGCTCCTATACGGAGCGATTTCCGAATATCGAGCGCAGCCGAAACGGGATGCTGCGGCTGTTTCGGCAGTTCTCCTGGCCCTATGGCATTCCAAGCCACGTCGCGCCGGAAACGCCAGGTTCGATCCATGAAGGCGGCGAGTTGGGATATTCACTGGTCCATGCCTATGGCGCAGCATTCGACAATCCGGACCTGATCGTCACCTGCATTATCGGCGACGGTGAGGCGGAGACCGGCGCGCTAGCCACAAGTTGGCATTCCAACAAATTCCTGAATCCCGCGCGCGATGGCGCGGTCCTTCCGATCCTTCATCTCAACGGATTCAAGATCGCAAATCCGACCGTGCTCGCTCGCATCGGGCGCCAGGAATTGACCGACCTGATCCGCGGCTACGGCTATGAACCGCATTTCGTGGAAGGCGACGTCCCCGCCTTGGTGCATCAAGCTCTGGCCGGCACGCTTGATACGGTCGTCGCAGAAATCTGCAAAATTCAGAGTACGGCGCGTTCGTTGCCGGACACTGTCGAGCGGCCGCGCTGGCCCATGATCGTGTTCCGCACGCCAAAAGGCTGGACCGGGCCGAAGTTCGTGGACGGCAAGCCGGTGGAAGGGACTTGGCGTGCGCATCAGGTGCCGATCACGGACTTCAAGAATCCCGAACACATCAAGCAGCTTGAAGACTGGATGCAAAGCTATAGACCACATGAATTGTTCGACAAAGGCGGCAAGTTTCGCGACGAGTTCGCGGAACTTGCGCCGACCGGCCACCGTCGCATGGGAATGAATCCGCACGCCAACGGCGGGGAGCTGCTGGTGCCGCTGGCGATACCACATTTCGACGATTACGCCGTGCGCGTTTCAGCGCCAGGCAGCGTCGAAGCCGAATCCACCCGCGTTCTTGGAGTGTTTTTGCGGGACGTGATGAAGCTGAACCTCGCCAACCAGAATTTCCGTCTATTCGGTCCCGATGAGACCGCCTCCAACCGTCTTGAGGCGGTCTACGAGGCCAGCGGAAAGGAGTGGATGGCGCGCATTGAAGACGTCGACATCGACCTCAGTATCAATGGTCGCGTCATGGAAGTCCTGAGCGAACACCTCTGCGAGGGCTGGCTCGAAGGATACTTGCTCACTGGCCGTCACGGGCTTTTTTCGTGCTACGAGGCATTCGTCCACGTCATCGACTCGATGTTCAATCAGCATGCAAAATGGCTGAAGACGAGCAAAACAATCCCGTGGCGCAAGCCGATCGCGTCGCTAAATTATTTGCTCACGTCGCATGTCTGGCGGCAGGATCACAACGGCTTCTCCCATCAGGATCCAGGCTTCATCGATCACGTTGCGAGCAAAAAGTCCGACATCGTGCGCATCTATCTGCCGCCCGACGCGAACTGCCTGCTCTCGGTAACTGATCACTGTCTTCGCAGCCGGAACTATGTCAACCTGATCATTGCCGGTAAACAGCCAGAGTGGCAGTGGCTCGATATTAAATCCGCCGTTCGTCACTGCACCGTCGGGGCGAGCATTTGGCAATGGGCGAGTAACGATGAAGGCGATCCCGACGTGGTCATGGCCTGCGCAGGTGATGTACCTACGCTTGAAACTCTCGCAGCCGTGACCCTCTTGCGAGACTACATTCCGGACATTCGGATCCGCGTTGTGAACGTGGTCGACCTGATGGCTTTGGAGCCGCAGACGGAGCACCCGCATGGGCTGGAAGATCGAGATTTTGACGAACTATTCACGACAAACAAGCCGGTGATCTTCGCCTTCCATGGCTATCCCGCGATCATTCACAAGCTGACCTACCGACGGCACAATCATGACAATATTCATGTGCGCGGCTACAAGGAGGAGGGCACCACCACGACTCCCTTCGACATGGTTGTGCTGAACAATCTCGACCGCTATCAACTCGCGCTGGATGCCATCCAGCGAATTCCACGGCTGCGCGATCAAATGGAGAAGGCAACGGCGCGCTACTGGAGCACGATGGAGCGTCACAAGCTTTACGTCAGCGAGCACGGTGAGGATATGCCCGAGGTGCAAAACTGGCGCTGGCCCTCATAAGCCGTATGACAAGCGCTGGACCACGCTCATCAGTACTTGCCCTGAACTCCGGGTCATCGTCGCTCAAGTTCGGACTTTACCGGGTCGAGTCTTCTATCCCAAAGGTGCTTCTCTCGGGCGAAGCCGAGTCGATTGGCGACCGCCAGAGCAAGTTCTGGGCGAAAGATGCGAACGATAAGCCGTTGGTTTCCGAATCGGCGAATTTCGGAACTCAGCAGGACGCGGTCGCACGCATTGCAACGCTTCTCGCAGTCTGCAAAGAGGCCCAACCGGTCGCGGTCGGGCATCGCGTGGTGCACGGGGGGCCGAATCTTCGCCACCATTGCCTGGTCGACGAAACGGTGCTGCGGCAGCTCGAAGCGGCAACCGCCTTCGCGCCACTGCACAATCCTCTGGCGCTGTCAGTCATTCGCTTCGTGCAGGAGCACTTCCCGCAGCTGCCACAAGTTGTCTGCTTCGACACGGCGTTTCACGCTGGGATGCCAGATGTCGCGCGCACCCTGCCGATCCCCCTAGAAATGCGATCGGATGGCATACGCCGCTATGGATTCCACGGCCTTTCTTGCGAGTCGATCATGCGCCAACTTGGGGGCAATCGGCCGGATCGGCTAATAATTGCGCATCTCGGCAATGGCGCCAGTCTCACCGCCGTTAAAGGCGGTCAATCCATTGACACCAGCATGGGTCTCACCCCGACCGGTGGGGTGATCATGGGGACGCGCTGCGGTGATCTCGATCCGGGTGTGCTGGTCTTTTTGGTGCGTGAAAAGAACTTCGACGCCGCGCGTCTCGAAGCGTTGGTCGATCACCACTCCGGACTCCTCGGAATTTCCGGAATCGATAGCGACATGCGTCGGCTGCATGAAGTTTCTCCATCCAACGCAGACGCACGGCTGGCAATCGAAATGTTCTGTTACTCAATCCGCAAACAGGTGGCGGCCATGATCGCGGCACTCGATGGGGTGGATCTGCTGGTCTTTACCGGCGGGATCGGAGAAAACGATGCAAAGGTGAGGGCCGAGATCTGTGGCGGTCTCTCGTGGCTTGGTATCAGCCTCGACACAACACGAAACCATTCTTTGGAAGACCCCATCAGCAATCCAACGTCGCGTTGTTCGGTCCGCGTGCTCCCCTCGGAAGAAGACGCGCAGGTCGCCACTCATACCTGGGAACTCGCCTCGGGCATTTCGTGATTCGACGCGGGTTATCAACGCACTAGTGGGGTGTGAGCCATAAGATTTATAAGCCTCCAGTTTAAGACGACATAATTTCCGGAATCGATGGCTATGCAAATCCTCGCCATCTTCAGGATCGCCGTGTTGCTGGAACTAACTGAAATATTTTGGGGCGGTGGGATTGGCAGGTCGGATGGCTTTTTTGCTCAAGCAAAAATTCGGCTCGGTACGAGCATCGTCAAGGCGCGAGTTCAAAGCTCAAAAACTTGATTTGGCCCCGGCATTTCGACGCGAGTGTCAACAAGATGTGCCGCAAACTCCTTCATGGTGACTTCTTCGCCGTGGACAAGGAATGTACGTTTCGTGCTGGTCTGCTTTTGCCAAGCTAGCAGCTCCGCCTGGTCGGCATGGGCGGAGAAACCATTAATGGTGTAGATGCGAGCCCGAACCGGAATATTCTCACCGAAAATGTTCACCTGCTTCTCGCCGTCGATAATACGGCGCGCAAGAGTCCCACTGGCTGCGTAGCCGACGAACACGATGCTCGAATCTTCGCGACCGAGATTGTGCTGGAGGTGGTGGCGCACGCGGCCGCCGGTGCACATGCCCGCGCCAGCCATGATGATGGCGCCGCCATGGACGTTGTTTATTGCAACGGATTCGGCGGTCTCCCGCGTGAAATGCAATCCCGGTAAAGCAAAAGGGTCGTGTCCCTCTTGAAACAACTTCGCGGTCGCTGGCTCAAAGCACTCCGGATGGCGTCGGAAGATCTCGGTGGCTGAAATAGCCATCGGTGAATCCAGGTACACTTGCGTCGATTTTGTGAGCCGGCCCTGAGTGACGCCCTGACTCAAGAAATAGAGTAGCTCCTGTGCGCGCTCCAGAGCGAAGGTCGGAATGATGACGTTTCCTCCGCGTTTGAAAGTTTCGTTTATAGCCTCATAAAACTCATCGATGGATGGACCCAATTGCTTGTGCAACCGGTCCCCGTATGTGGTTTCCATCACGACGTTTTCGGCGTGCGGCGGTTGCGCGGGGCTGCGCAGCAGAAGGCGCCCAGCGTTGCCCAGGTCGCCCGAAAACAGCACACTGGTCGAATGGCTCTGTTCCTCAAGCTGCAAGAAAATGCTGGCCGAGCCCAGGATGTGGCCAGCGTCGATGAAGGTAGCGTGCACGCCGGCGGCGACCTCGAAGACCTGTGAGTAAATCGCGGTCCGTCCGAAATAATCGAGACAGTTCATTGCGTCGAGGGTCGAATAGAGTGGTTCGTTTGTAGCGTGGCTTGCACCGTTGTGCCCGCTGCTGCGTGCACGATAGCGCGCGTCTTCCTCATGCAAATGGGCCGCATCCAGCATGACCAGTCGCGCCAACTCACGCGAGGCTGACGTTGTAATGATCTCGCCGCGAAATCCTCTTTTGGCCAGCAGCGGTAGGCGCCCACAATGATCCAGGTGTGCATGGGTGAGCAATACGTAGTCAATGCCGGCAGCATCAAAGCCGAAAGGTTCGGCATTTTCTTCATCCAACTCGCGGCTACCTTGATGTAGTCCGCAGTCGATCAAGATCCGCTTCCCAGCACATTCAACCAAATGACAGGAGCCGGTGACACTGCGATCGGCGCCATGGAAGGATAATTTCAAATCACTCTCCTGTATATTCGCTGATCAAAATGAGACTGCACGGGCGTCGCAGCAGTATTGCAATTCAGGCATCTCACGTTGCGGCGTGCAAAGTCTCGCCGGCCGCATCATGCCAGTGCAAAATACCGTCCCAGATTTCCTGTGCGGTCTCGGCAAACCAGAACAGATCCCGATCCTCCGGATCGATGACACCTTCATCGACGAGGAAATCCATGTCGACCGCGCGACGCCAATAGGCTTCACCCACCAACACGACAGGGATTGGCTTGATTTTTCGTGTCTGTACCAGAGTTAGAACCTCGAACAGTTCGTCGAACGTGCCATAGCCACCCGGGAACGCGACCAGCGCCTTGGCCCGAAGGAGGAAATGGAGCTTGCGCAGGGCGAAATAATGAAAGTTGAAACAGAGTTCGGGCGTAACGTAGGGGTTAGGATATTGCTCATGAGGTAGGCTGATGTTCAATCCGACGGACTTGGCTCCGACATCGAATGCCCCACGGTTGGCGGCCTCCATCATTCCCGGCCCTCCGCCGGTTACGATGACCGTATGGTGTTTGCGAGCGCCATGATTCGCATTGCCCACGAGTTGCCCGAATTCGCGAGCCACCTCGTAATAATGACTCTTGGCATGGATTCGCTCAGCAATTGCCAGCCGACGCCCTAGTTCCATGTTACTTGGGTCAGCCGCCAGTGATGCGCGCAGCGCCTCCACCTTGCGACGCGCGGCAGCCGGCTCGCAAATCCGCGTGCTTCCAAAAACCACGATCGTTTGATGAATCTCGTGCTCTTCAAGCAGCAGCTCGGGCTTGAGATAGTCGATCTGTAGACGCACACCGCGCACGCCATCTTGTGCGAGAAAATCACTGTCATTATCAGCACGACGGTAGCTAGGGCTATTCAAGATCGCCTGCACACGCCGCAAGGCCTCGGGATCTTCCTCAGTTGCCTTCGGCTGTTGCCAAGGCAGCGCTTCACGCCTTTTGTGGGGGTGGGCGGGCGTTGGAATTTGATGCTTCTTGTTCATCGCTTTTCAGATCATTGCGATTTGGAATCGCATACGGTTAGAATGTGTTCCTACATCGTATCGACATACTATCAAAATTTGGCCGGCGCCGGAGCGTTATATGAGCCTGGGCGATCATGCTGGATATCTCCGGGAGGCAATGGCCTGACGGGGTTTTATACCAGCGGATGAGAGATCACTGCATTGGCGTGATCTCATCGAGGGTGTGGACTCATAATGACGGGTTACGGAACATCTGTTCATCGCGGCAGAGCAGACGTAAACCGGTCGCAGTTCAAGGACCGCTTTTGACCCACTCGGACATTGGGGAACTGAGCGGTTGCGCCCCCTTCAGTTCGGTAACGCGCTTTGCAACAGGACATCGAAAACACTAAGGACAGGACGAGAGGGGCCGCCCTTACGGTAACGAACTTCAATGATTTCAACGGGCCCCACCAGACTACGAATCTGTTGGGTGTGATCAGAATTGGCGGCGCCGAAATGGGTGCAACACATTTGCAACATCCGGCTGTAAGTCATTGACAAATAGATAGCCGAAACGGTTTCCTAAACCGAAGGTCGGAGATTCGAAAGGGTGCTACGCGATCACCGCTTCAGTTGACAATGATTTGCGGCTTCGGCTGGGGGACTTCAGAGACTCTTTCTTATTCGCGGAATGTTTGAGTGTTCGAGCTTCACGGCGGTAAGCCGTCAGAAGGGCGTCAATCCAAAGCTTCATTCCTTCCGCCTTCAGATCGATCTTCTGCGACAGGTTGTAGTGAAGCTCGGTCACCGGCGCCAGCATTTCGCGTTCGCTTACGTCTTCGTGCGGCATCTTGTGTCCCAGGATGGCGGCGGCTGCACCGCCGAGCCGGTGATCGGTCAGGAACGTTGTCATCGTGCGGCGGACATCGTGCGGCGACCAATGCCGAATGCCGTATTTTTCGAACAAGTTTTCCCGGATCTTTCTTTCTGTCGACGGTTTGGGGCCCGGCTTCCCCGGACGGTTCGGCTTTCGCTTGACCGTGGGGTCGAAGACGCGTCCCTGAAGCCGATAAATCAGCAGATTGAGCGCCGATGGCGTGACGGGCTTGCCGGAATCCTTGCTCGGGAACATCCACGGTGAGTCGCCACCAGCTTCCTGATGAAAGCGCTCAAGAACACTCAAGGCATTCGGCGGGATCGGCAGCGAATGAGACCGGCCGCCGTCGCGCCCGCCCTTCATCTCATCCGCGTTCCAGTTGACCACCCTCCACCCGCGAAGGCTTTTTCCGACCTTCTTGACCTCAAACATCCTATCGCGCCGCATAAGAAGTAATGAGCCGGTCCGCTGACCGGTCAGTGCGACGCCCCATAAGGCACCGAGCGTTCCCGGATACGTCTCGTGCTCACCTTTTGCGAGATTGCGATGGCTCTCTGCGATCAGCAGCGTACGGGCGATCTCTTCGATCGTGGGTGAGCGCCGACGTTTCTTGGTCTTGTATTCGAACGACCAGCGAAGCCACCACTCATACTGGCATTCGTCCAATCCGGCTTTGGCCGCTCTATATTTCCACGCCCAACTGAGCATCTCCTTGCCCTGCCGTACGGCACGGTGGGCCGCTGAAGGTGCGTGGTCGATCAGGATCTGATCCCGAACGCGCTCCAGGTCGGCAGGTTTCAGCTCGCATACCAGTTTTTCCTCGATCGCCTTGAAGGCATCGAGCTTGAGATAGTGGGCATACTTTTCCCGGTACCGTTCTTTGAGTTTAGGCTTCTTGTATTCCAAAAAATGATGGGTGAGCGCCTGCCAAGTCCAAGTGAATCCCGTATCTCCTATCCGCTTGCGTTGCGCCAAGGCGGAAGAATTGTCGGCCATCTCGTCGGCCGTCTTCCAAGACCAGCCATCTCGAAAGCCGTCTTTATCGGATTCCATTCCAACGAGGGTCTCGACGAATACTCGAAGATCCCGTTTCTTCTTTGCTGCCAGCCGCGTCTGCTCGGCAATGTACCGTGCTGTCTTTAGATCGATTTCGGACGCAAATCCCAGCCTCAAGGTGATGTCGCGCCGACGGACATACCAAACAGCCTGCCGCGGCGTGATGCGAAGCGTGAGCCCGACCGTTTTCAGGTCACGCCACTCGGCGATGCGGCCAACGATTTTTGCGCTTTGGCTATACGAGATGGCGCTCTGGACGTCGTTTGGAGAGAGGCGTTTTGTCTCTCTCTCATAGACTGGCTTCGCCATTGTCAGAATTTCCTCGTACAACAATCGTACAACAGCAGCTATTGAACTGAGTTCAAATAGCCGACTTCATAAATGGCATAATAGCCTATATATTATAATGATAACAACTGGTTAAAGGGCGCTAAGTGACGCGACATGCACTCAGGAATCGGCTTCCCAAGCTGCATACGAGGGTTCGATTCCCTTCGCCCGCTCCAAATCAAATAACTTCGACGGCGCAGTAAGCGGTACGATGTGTTGCTTTAATTCCGTCGAACCCTGCTGAGAGTCGCGAGCAAACAATTGCTAATTAAAAAATGCCTGGCAACGTAAAGCCTTGACAATCCGCAAGTGATTGCGGTGGGCTCGACCTAGCTATTAATAGTGATGCGTACCGACCCTAGCCGAAACGATCGTAACAGCAATTGGTCTGTTCCGTGCGCGGCCTTGTGGGGTAGACCGGATAGCCACGAAGGAGTGACGTCATGCGCCTTGTGCTTTGTGTCCTGCTCACCATGCTGCTCACTAGTTCCACTTTTGCCGCCCAGCGAACCTTGACCCGGTCCGAAGCTCAGGCTGCCGTCGGAAGCGGCGATGCCCAAGCTGCGGCTGCATTGACAATGACGACCGATCAAGCGACTTGCCTGAATGAGTGCACAAAGCGGGGGCACAACACAGCGGAGTGCGCTGATGCCTGCCGGCCTGGACTTTGCCATCCGGATGCCGAACAGCCGTATTGCATATCAAGGTAGCTGGTCTCAACGTAATTGTATCCGGCCCGCACGAGTCTGTTGTTGGCACTTAGCGGACAATTCAGTTGCGCCAGCGTTAGGTCGCTATTGGAGTAACAACGGACATTGGCCGGGATTAGCGCGGAATGCATCGGTCGTGAATGACCCAACAGCGACATTGGCTGTGCACTGCGGTACGGTTTTGATGCCGGTTTCAGCCCCTATCAAAGTAGTCGTTTAAGCCGATACAATCCTGTCTCCTGAGCTTGGGAGCGGATATGCGGCGACGCGATTTCATCACGCTTCTTGGCAGCGCAGCGTCGTGGCCGATTGCGGCGCGTGCGCAGCAACCGACGATGCCGGTGGTCGGGTTTATCCACGGCGGGTCGGACGATGTCTTGGCCCGCGATGCGGCCGCGTTCCGCAAAGGCCTCAATGAAACCGGCTACGTCGATAGCCAGAACGTGACGGTGGAGTACCATTGGCTGGAGGGCCGTTACGATCGTCTGCCGGCGCTGGTAGCCGATCTGGTCCGCCGACAGGTGGCCGTGATCGCCACGCCCGCTACCCCCGTGGCTGCGCTCGCGGCCAAAGCTGCAACAGCGACGATCCCGATCGTCTTCGGTGCCCCTGGAGACCCGGTCCAACTTGGTCTTGTCGCCAACTTCGCCCGGCCCGGCGGCAATATAACCGGCATCAATTTTTTCTCCAGCGAGGTGGTGGCCAAGCGGCTACGGCTCCTGCATGACCTGGTGCCGAAGGCCGTTCGTATTGCCGTGCTCGTCAATCCGGCTAATGCTTCGACCGCCGAGCCCACGTTACGAGAGGTGCAGGAAGCCGCCTCCACCATCGGGCTGCAAATCCAAATCTTCAACGCAACGACGATCGGCGAGATCGATGCGGCCTTTGCCACCCTTGCGAAAGAGCGCCCCGATGCCCTCTTCGTCGGCGGCGATCCATTTTTCTACAGCCGACGTGGGCAATTTGCGACCCTGACGGCGCGCGACAAGATACCGGCGGCTTTTGGTAACAGTGATGCTGTCGCAGTCGGCGGACTGATGAGCTACGGAACCGACATCACGGACATGTTTCGTCAAGTCGGCGTCTATACAGGCAAGATCCTCAAGGGCGCCAAGCCCGCCGACCTGCCGGTGCTGCAGTCGACCAAATTCGTGTTTGCCATCAACCTTCAAACGGCGCGAACGCTCGGCATCGAGGTGCCACCAGGGGTGCTCTCCATCGCCGACGAGGTGATCGAATAGAGATACATTTTGCTGCGGTGCATGAGTCTGCTTATGGCACATAGCGTCATTTCGCTGCGCCGCAAAATTTGTCCGCTATTGGACCAAAGCGGACAACGATAGATTTTAGCCCGCGATGGTTTGTCCGCTTTTGACCCAACTGCGACATTGGCTGTGCACTGCGGCAACGGTTTTGATAGCGGTTTCAAGCCCCTATCAAAGTGCTC
>Ga0097691_1002979_pt1 | contig 10742 bp, 3 predicted proteins | sample NGESurdeep072012_8_FD_72858 | JGI IMG/M metagenome (GOLD analysis project Ga0097691, IMG submission 72858) | Arctic peat soil microbial communities from Barrow, Alaska - NGEE Surface sample 210-1 deep-072012 | ecosystem: Environmental > Terrestrial > Soil > Wetlands > Peat ...
CGTTTCGGCGCCCGCGGGGCTCACGGTCCCCGAAAGCACCGCGGTGGTGCGGGTCAGGTTCTGGGCTTCCCCGGTCGTGACGGTCGGCTTCGCGAGCGCCTGGAATGACTGGACTGCTCCTTCGGTCGTCCCGGTTGGGTTCGTCGCAACGACGCGGTAGAAGTAGCTTTGGCCGGGTGTCAGGGCACCACCGAGGTCGACAGGGCCAGCCAGCTGTTCTTCGGAGCCCGCCGTAAGGAGAGGCGCAGGGGGCGCGCCTTCGACCGACGTGACAGTACCGTCGAGCACTTCCCCGGTTGCTTCCGTGGAATAGTCGAAGTGGTAGCTAGTTTCCTGGTAGCTCGGATTGACTTTAGCTTCCAATTTCGCATCAGTCGACGTCAATCCCGAGAAGCTCTCACTGGCGACGACCGGTTTTTCCAGGGTCAGCGTCGTGAAGTGTTCGACCGGCCCTTCGGTCGTTCCGGTTGCGTTCGTCGCCAGGACCCGGTAGTAGTAGGTCGTAGCCGGTGTCAGGACAGCACCGGTGGAAACGCCGGCCGACTGGTCACCAAAGCCCGATAGCGGGCTCGCACCTTTGACTGTGATGATGGAACCTTCGAGTGTTTCACCAGTCGCTTCTGTGGAGTATTGAAAGGAGTAGGGCGTTCCCTGATTGTTCGGGTTGACTTCCGCATTCAACGTCGCTTCAAACGGCGTTACGACAGGGGCGCTCTCGATGCCAACCGCAGGCTTGGCCGTGAGCGTCTTGAACGTCACGGGCAGTCCGGATGTCGATTCTGTCGGTTCTTCTGCGGGGGCGTGGGTCGCGACCACACAGAACGTGTATTCCCTGTTCGGTTCCAGCCCCGTCACGTTCGTGGAGACTTTGCTCGCTTCGACTTTGGCTTCGGCGCCCGGTTCGGTCGTGAAGCCTTCGGTACAGGTCCCGTTGGTGTTGTACGTGAACTCGTAGCCCGTCGTAGCTTCCGTGAGCGGGTTCAGCTCGCCATGCAGCGTCGCCGAGGTGCCCGTGATTTCTTCTGCCGCTTCGGTCACGGGTGTTTCCGGGGCAGCCGCAAGCGCCGGAGCACCGGCGAACATGAGTCCCCCGGCAAGCACGCCCAGCGTTGCGAGGACCGTCCTCATCGGTCTAGGAGCGCGCATCATGCCTTCCTCCCCTTGCCGTGACTGGACTTTCCGGCTCTACTCGCCTTCTTGGCTTTCTTCTTCGCCTTCTTTTTCGGCTTCTTGGCTTTTGGGCACCCCGTGACCGCCACCTTGGTGGTCTGTTTGACCACCGCGCCGTTCTGGCCGGTGATCGCGGTCGGCATCGCCAGCGTCTGCCCGCAGAAGTTGTAGTTCGCCTTGTTCGGGAGGTAGGCAGCGAGGATCGAGTACTTCCCCGTTGGCAGCTTCAACTCGAAGCTGCTGATCGGCGCGTCGGGGACGGTGTTGAACGTGCTGGAGGTGATGCCTTTCTTGATCTGGGTCTTGCCGTCGAGGATCAGCACGATGCCTTCGCCCTGCAGGACGATCTCAAGGTCGGGGAACGCCGCGCCACCATGACTGACCAGGTACGCCGGGCCAGCCAGGGGGTGCGCGAGGACCGGCGTCACCGCGGTCGCGGTACCCACGTCGGATTCCTTGGGGCAGCCCGCGGGATTCGCTTCGAACACGCTCGCCAGACATGCCTTCTGCAGGGTCGTTAGGCGTGAGGGGAGCTGCTTGGGGAGATCGACCTTGACCTTCCCGATGTTCGCCTGGCCCGCCCCGGAGGTGATCTTGACGTCCAGGCTCGCACCGCCGGCTTTGCTGGCCTTCCCCACCGTGGAAGCCGAGAACGACGGTTTGAACGGCAGGTTCGCGCAGTTCGCGGCCTGGAAACGGCTCGACACCGCCGCGCTCGCGTTCTGGGTGCTCGTGATCGTCCCCGTGATCGCGAGCGAGTTGCAATTGGTTGGGTTGAACGTGAAGCCTTCTCTGTCGAGCGTCACGTTGACCGTCTTGATCTGCAACGGGATGCCTTGAAGGATCGTCGGGAACGGGTCTGAGATCACGCTCGCTTGCGCGGTGCTCGGGTTGATACGGATCGAGCCACGAACCACCACCATGCCGAGGTTGAACGGGCCCGCGATCGCGGGCACCTCAACGACCTCCCCGAACGGCCCACCGTTATACGGCCCCGTGAGGAAGATTTCGCCGTGCACGTACACAGGGTCAGGACCCGCGCCGGCGGCGACCGTCACCGTCCCGATCCGCGACCCCGCAGGACAAGCCCCGGCTTTCGCTTCCGCTTCGCCGCACAGCGGGACACCGGCGAGCTTCGCCAGCAAGCCCGGGGGAAGAGTCGCTTCCAGGCCCCTGAAGTCCTGTTCGGAATCCTGGCGAGAGAGCGTCAGCGTGAACGGGCTGTAGGCGCCCGCCTGGTTGCTCGTCGTGCCGGCCGTGAACGACGGCGCGAAGCCGCTGACGCAACCGGAGCTGACCTGGAAGCTGTCCGACGGCGTCGCGGGCGGCCCGGACTCCGGGGCCGACCACGGCGTCAACGAGCTCGTCGTCTCGTACGTCCCGCACGCCGCCGGTGTCACCAGCGGTGCCCTCGCGCCTTCCTTGAAACGCAGCTTCAGGTCGCTGAACGGGAGCTGCGGGTTGTTATCGAACGTCGCCGTGACCTGACCCGTCACGGGATTCAGGGAAACCTCGCCCGGGAGCTTGAGCAGCACGCCCGTCGTCGGGTCGTCCACAACGATATACAGAGCCACAAGCGACCCGAACGGGTTGTTGCCCTGTTCGGCGAGGTACACGGAGCCGCCGATCGGGTTGGCCAGCAGCGGCGTGGTCAGTTCGACCGTCCCGACCTTCGAGGCTTCCGGGCATTTCGGCGGGCTGTTGTTGACTTCGCCGTTTTCGAAACCGAGCTCTGCCTCCGAGCATGCCTGCAGTCCGTTGGCCGTGGAGGGCGAAAGCACCAGTCCCTGCGGCAAGGTCACCGTGGCGTCCTTCAACGGGGGAGTCGCCAATACCGCGTCATTGCTCGGCGCCTGGGGCACCTTCAGATCTACCGTCACACCCGTCGGCGAGTCGGCCTGGGTGCTATCGGGCTGCACCCTGAGCGTCGGGTTGAACTGCAGCGCGTTACAGCCGGTCACTGGCGGCAGACCCGACGTCGCGGACAGCCAGTTCGATTCACCGAAGTTCGGGGTGCCATCCGGGTTCATGGCGCCCTGCCGGGTCCACGTGTCGACGTGCACCGTCGTCGCGAGAGGCGCGCCCGAGCAGTCGCTGGGGTTGGTGAAGAACGGAGCCGGCGGACTGCCGCCGCCGTCCTGGCTGCCTGGGTCCCCGAACAGTGTGAGCGTCACGCCATTCAGGAACCCTCTCTGCCCTAGTCCTGACAGCGCATCTGCCTGTATGTTCGGAGTGGTCACCCGCAGCATATAGCCAGCGCTCGTATGGACTACGTTCGCGTAGAGATGCACTTGCGCAACATTGCTGATGGCAAACCCGAACTCTGCCGCGTGACCGTACTCAGGCACTAGATTGTAAAGCGGCGACACAGGCATCTGGTTATGCATGGCGGACACTGACGAGCTGAGCCCGCCAGCAAGAATGGTGCGCACAGTCACCTCTCCGATCACCGTATTGGCCGGGCATTCGTATTCGTTGAATGCGCCCGGTCTTTTCTGCAGCTCGTTGATGGGGCACTTGGGCGCGGCCTCGGGGTTGCCGACTAGGCCCAGTGGCAAGTCGACCACTACATCCTTTACATTTTCTGATCCTTGCAGCCGTTCGAGATATTCACTGGATTCGGGAAGCCGTTCTGTGTTGAGGTCGAGGGTCGTAGCGACCGCGTACGGGTGAGCACCGGCCTGGCTCTCCGGGGCGCCAGCGAGACCACTGGCACCAAAACTGAAGTCGTTGATGCCGAACGGCGCGGGAATCGAGCCGACCTGGTCCACGGCAGTAGCCGACGCCGCAGCGGCCCCACCGCCCGTCACGCCCACGGTGTTCGTCGCGGCATTTGGTGCAAACGGTTCGATTGACACGCTGATAACCATTCCAAGGATGTCCCCCGCCGGCACGACACCGCTGTAGGTACACCGAACAACAGAGGTACTTTCTTCCGTACATCCAAGGAATGCGCCCGACTCGTAGTCCCGAGTTCCAAATCGTATAATCCCCCCACCGGTATCAGTTCCTCCAAGCGTGACACCCGCGGGCAACGTGTCCGTGATCGTCACCGGGCTGCCGTCCGTCGGCTGGCCACCTATGTTTGTCACGTAGAGCTTGTATCCCTCGAAACCAGTAATGTCGCCTGGCACGAAGTTCGTCGGCCCCGCGACCGAATGGATCGACCAGGCTGGAGCTGGAGTCGCAGCCAACGTGGGTGAGACGCTAGCAAATGACATCAAGGCCGCGACGACACTCAGGACGGCGGCGAGTGTGGCCAGGCGCCCGGTGGCGAAGAGGTGCGTTGCAATCGAGCTACGCCACGTCGCACGTGGTGACCGCGACGCCGTCGCTTGCCGGCTGTAGCGTGCTTTTTGCATCGGGGTCTTGGCAGCCATTTACTTGCCCCTCCGGTCTGACTTCTTAGCCTTGGTTTTGGTCTTTGCGCCATATCGTTTGCGGGCTTGGGCGTCGCACGAAGCCCGCGTTTTTTTCGGCTTCTTCTTGCAAGCTTTCAGAGCTTTCGTAAGCTCCTGCGCCCGGGTCAACGCCTTCGGCTTCACTGCGGGCGTGATCGCAGGCGGCGTGAGGTTTCCGGATGCGGCGAAATTCGCGCTGCCGGGCGCACCAAACACGGGCGGAACACCTGAAGGCGCCTGACAGCCTTCGCCTTCGCAGGAAGCGGGTGCCGCGGGCGCTGGGAAGCCCCCGTCGACGCGGGCATCATAAAAGTTCACCTGCGTTTCGGTGTCCTGCGGCACCAACTGGTCGACGCTACGAAAAAACACGTCGGTACCCAGCGCGCTTACTCCCACCAGCGCCACTCCTTCTCCTGGGGCTGGAGTGCTGATAACAGTGGGTGAGGCATCTTTGCCGTCAGAAATCAAGAATACATTTCCACGGTGAAACTCGTAGACATTTTGGGCATAGAATCGTTCGTTCCCCGGAGTTTCCGCTACCTTGACGAGATTGAGGGCCCCGGGCGTCAATGCCACCGGGCTCTGGAAGAACACGTCGGAGCCGTCATCGGACATTGTCCGCGCGAGTGCCCCTCCACGCGGCGCGGACGCCGGCCCGAGGTATTCCTGGTCGACGATGCTCGCGTCGGTGCTGGGCCCTGGACCGCTACGGGCGGCGTTCCCATTGCCGTTGTAGTTATCCTGCCCAATCGAGACGCGAACCAAGGCGCCTGTCTGCGCGTCATATTGGAACACCTGACGGGCACTGCTCGTATCCCCGACCGTCAGATCGCCATAGCTAGCGAATACCAGAAAACGTCCGTCAGGCGTGACCTGCGCCGGGCCATTTCGATCAGATGCATGCCCCTGTTGATTCCAGAGATCCTTATCATTGATCGCACCAAGTACCGAGCTAGATTCCAGGTTGCTTGGGCACTGCGGGTCGCTCACCGTCCCTGACTGTTCGGGACCCGAACACAGGTCGGCCACGAACGCCGTATGCCCGGCGGGATAGCGTTCGTCGCGTTCATAGACATACAGGTTTTCGGCGCCGGCCTGTGCCCGCTGGCCTTCGCCGTTGGGATCGCCGCTCAACACGCCGCCCGCCACGAAGTAGACATGCGAGCCGTCCAGGGAGACACGTGAGACTGCCTGCACCTGCGGTTCGGTCGCGCCTGCAGAAATGAGCGCTATCTTGTGGCCCCTTTCGGCGTCGAAGTCGTACTCGTACAGGTTCTTGCCTTTCTGCCCGGGAAGCAGTTCCTGTTCTGTCGTGAAGAGGACCTTCGAGCCATCTGCGGAGGAGCCTTCGAAGCTGGCTTCTCGTTCGAGGGCAGATGAGGTTTGGCATGCTTCGCAGTCTTCCTTGGATGGCTCGGAGATCGCCACCGTCCTCGAACCTCCCAGCCGCGCGTAGATCTGGGTTCCGCCTTCGCATTCTCTCCGTGCAGTGAAGAACACCACTCCGCCGTCTGCGGAGATTCCGCCGTACCCCGCACCGCAGCGGCTGATGAGTGCCGTGCTGCCTGCACCCCCGGAGACCGCCACGAGACTCGGCGCGACGTTATTCGTGCCTGTGTACTCATATAGCGTTGAGCCTTGGGTGGTATCAAAAGGCCATTGCAGCGCAGAATTTTCGATTGTGAATACAATGCCGCGTGACGCGTTGCTGGCGGCTCCCAGCACTGTATACGGACGTTTGGAATTATAGGTTCCGGGCGGGTTGTCCGGGCCGAGCGCGTCCGGCCACACCGGTCCGATGTTGCTCACTGAGCCATCCGCTTCGACCAGGGATAGCTGATCCGCTTCAGTGGTACCTGCGAAGTCCGGTACGGCCACCGAGTCTTCGACCCCGAGGCTCTTGAGGTCGCTACGGAACGGGTTGAGCGCAGTGGCGTGCCATCCCGAGGGGGTACGCGTGAAGCGATAAGCAGCTTCGACAAGCGCCGAAAGTTCGTCACTGGCGAGGCCCGCGAAGGCTCCCTGGCTCTGACCATCCAAGCTCGAGCCATCAGCCGCCACGGTCGGCGGCGCAACCGCATTCACCACCGCGCCCCCCTTGTCCGCCGGCGTCACCAGCTCATACGCGCGGCAGTCAGGCAGGGCGGCCCTGAAGCCCGGGGAGCTTTCGTTCGGGCAGGCGGCTTGGTTGATGTCTCCCGCGGCTAGGGCGTCACCAGCCGACAGCAAGCAGGCGACCAACACGAGCACGAACCCAAAAGCGCGCGAGGCCAGTGACATTCTCATCTGAGCGTCTCCTCCAGGAAGGAGGGGACGACCCCTCGTGTGTTATATGGCGGGTGTGTCGCGGGCGGGTAAGTGGTCTTGCTCATCGGTCCGCGTCTTGTTTGTGGCGCGATTGGCGCCGCCCGGGGGGCCAAGCGCCTCGCGGTCCTGCCCAGCTGGCCTCTACCGGCCTTCGCGGAGCATCGCGTCTTCGCGGATGCCGCGGCGAGGGTGCGCTGCGACACCCGCGAAGACACGGCGCGAGAGGGGATTCGCGTCGGGGCCTCTGCGAGCACCACCGGAGAGGGAGTGGTGGGGCTCGGACAGGCTCCTCCGCGTGCGTGGAGACGTGAGCGCGCGCAGCGTCGGCCATCGATGCTCGCTCTCGAGGTTGCTCGGGCTCTCGGCTGCCTCATCCCTGCTCCCTTTCTCCGGTTGCTGCGGTGCTCGCCAGGCGCGTCCATTCCGCACACGACGGTATACAATCACATTGCCCGTGCGCTCCGCAAGGAGGAGCTGAGCCGACTGTCGCTCCCGGACGCCGAACACCCGCGTACTGGAACTGCGCGCTTTTCTGCGGCCCGCGACCAGCTGCGCCCGGATGCTTCCCGTGCCCGGGCCTGGCCCGCCGCTTGAACACAAGTGGACACGGTGTCTGAGACTTGCCGCGCGGAGGGCCGTTTGGCTGCCGAAAGATGTGGTCTCGAAGGTGCGCCTCGATGCGCGTGTTCGAGGCGTTCTGCTGGCACCGGGGCGCATCAGGGGGGCTTTGCCCCGCGCGTCCGGCTAGGGTGGTGGCTCCGTGGTGGGTGAGCCGATCAGCCGTGCGTCTTTGCGCTCCAGCGCGCAGCGGGCGCCAACGACGCTGCTCTCCGAGGGGCAGGCGGGCTCGGGGCCGCGCCAGCGGCTCCTCGAGGCGATGGTCAGCGTCGTGGCGCGCAGGGGCTACCAGCAGAGCACGGTCAAGGACGTGATCTCCCAGGCCGGCTGCTCGCGCTCGACGTTCTACGCGCACTTCGCCGACATGGAGGACTGCCTCGGGGCAGTTGCGTCGCACGCACCAGGTCCCTCTGACGCGTCCGTATGTGCACATCTATCCTCCAACCCACGAGGATCGCGACTGCTCATCACCGTATCCCCTCCTACATGAGAGCCCACCCTGGGGTATGACTGAACTCGACTTCTAGACATGGCGTTGCCCGCCGGGGGCGGGCGTGTCGTCCGAGGCAAGCAAAGCCGGGCGCCGCGGCTCGGGTACGGAGGCCGCGGCGTCCGGTTGGGCCCGCTTGAGAGGGACCAACGGACCCGGGTTTCTTCGAGCGCCGCCGAGGGAGGGAATAGCGACGCTCGAGCAAACCCCGGTTAGCTGTGAGGCGGGAGGGCGAGAGCGCAGAAGCGCACGGGGAAAAGCGAGTAGCCACTGCAACCCCGCCAAGGGCGCATGAGCATCTCATCTTGGTCTTGGATGTTGACACTTAGAGTTTGAGGGTCATCGTCTTGCTTGAAGATCCGTTCGAGTCCTTCACGCTGGCCTTGATCTTGGTCTTCTTGTGGTGCTTGCGGGCGGTCCTGCCGTTGTTGGTGAGAGACACCTTGAGCTGATGGGCGCCCGCGGCGAGCGTCTTCTTGATCGTCTTCAGGCCGCTGCCGCTGACGGTCACGGCCCCCTGCTGGGTGGTCGTGACCGTGACGAGGACGGTGTTGCCTTTGATCTTGGCCTTGGTGATCTTGATCGAGGGCTTTCCGCACCCTGTCACGGCGATGTTGGTGCTCTGCGTGATCTGCGCGCCGTTCTGCCCAACGATCGTCGTCGGCATCGTCAGGGTCTGCCCGCAGAGGCTGTAGTTTGCGTTCGCCGGCACGTAGGCGGCGAGCACGGAGTGCGGGCCGGTCGGCAGGACCGTTTCGAAGGTCGTGAACGGCGCGTCGGGCAGGGATTGGAACCGCGAGTAGGTGATCCCGTTTTTGATGTCCGTCTTGCCGTCGAGAACGAGAGTGACCCCTTCGCCCTGCAGCACGAACTCAACGTCGGGGAACGCCGCGCCACCGTGGGAGACCAGGTACGCGGGACCGCTCAGCGGGCTCGTGAGCACCGGGGTATGGATCGTCGCGTATCCGATCACCGAGCCTTCATCGCACGCCGCCGGGTTGGATTCGAACACCGCCGCCAGGCACGCTTTCTGGAGCGTCGTCAGACGCGACGGCAGCGCGACGGGCAGCTGCAGGTCGACTTTGGCGATGTTCGCCTGGCCCGCGCCCGAGGCGACCTTCACGACCAGGCTGGCGCCGTTGGCTTTGCTCGCCTTCGCCTGGGTGGACGCCGAGAGCGCGGGTTTGAACGGCAGGCCCGCGCAGCCCGCGACCGCGAACGGGCTAGACACTTTGGCGCTCGCGCCCTGCGCGGCGGTGATCGTCGCTGTGATCGGCTGCTGGGCGCAATCGGTGGGGTTGAACGTGAACCCTCCCGCCCGGTTGATTTCGACGTTGACCGTGCGCAGGCGGAACGGCACGCCATCCTTGATCTGCGGCAACGGGTCGCTGGTGACCGTGACCTGGGCGGTGCTCGGGTCGATGTGGATCGCCGCGCGCACGACGACGTTTCCGAGGTTGAACGGTCCCGCGACCGCGGGCACCACTATCGACATGCCGAACGGCTGACCCTTGTAGCCCGCCGTGAGGTACACCCGTCCCCCAGGCACATAGAGGGGGTGTTCTCCCGGACCCGCCAGAACGCTCGTCGTGCCGATCTGGCTTTCTGGGCTGCATGTGCCCGCGTTTGCCTGGGCTTCGCCGCACAACGGGACGCCAGCGATCTTCGCCAACAACCCCGGGGGCATCGTCACGCTGAGACCGGAGAGGTCCTGTTCACGGTCGTGGCGGGAGAACGTCAGCGTGAACGGGCTGAACGCGCCCGCCGTGGGCGTGACCGTGCCCGCGGTGAAGGAGGGGGCGAAGGGCGTCGGGCTGCCACAGCCGCCGATCGCGAACGGCGGAGAGGACGGCGTCGCATCCGGTGTGACCGGCGTGCTCCACGGCGTCAAGTCGCTCGTCGTCGTAAAGGTGCCGCACGATTGGGGGTTCGCCAACGGTGCTCTCGGACCGCTGTTGAAATGCAGTTTCAGCTCGCTGAAGGGCAGCTGCGGGTTTTCCTTGAACGTTCCCGTCACCTGGCCCGTCTGGGGGTTCGCGGCGATCGTGCCCGGGAGCTTGACGATGACCCCTGAGCCTGCCGCTTCGATATACCCCCCGAACAGTTCACCGTTCGTGGCGCTCGCTTCGGTGCATTCTGGTTTGCCTTCGACGCCGCACTTCGGCTGCGCCAGGTAGATATGGCCATGCAACGGGCTCGCCAGCAGCGGCGTTGTGATTTCGACCGTGCCGAGCGTGGAGGCAGCCGGACAGTGGCCTGCCGTCATTTGAGGCAGGCCATCCACACCGATCGCTTCCCCTTCACCGGCTTCATGGCCCGAGTTGCCCTGGGATATGTCGATCCCTTCGGGGCCCGTTTCCCTACAACCCAGGAGCCCGTCCGCCGCAGAGGGGGCGATCGACACACCTTCGGGGAGCGTCACCGTCGCGTCTTTCAACTCCGGGGTGGCGCGTTCTTCGAACAGCGAGGTCTGCGGCACCTTCAGGTCGACGTTGTACCCCGAGGGCTCGTCCGCCTGTGTCGTGCCGCCTTCCGCGGGGGAGCTTGGCGCCAGTTCGAGCGACGGGTTGAACTGGAGCAGGTTGCATCCGGTGACCTGTGGGTAGGTCGTCGCTTCCTTCGATACCCACCGCCCGGGGTTTTCCCAGGAGTCCACTTCGATCCTCGTCGAGAGCGGCCCGCCTGAGCAGTCGGCCGGGTTCGTCAGGAACGCGGTGGGCGCCCCCCCGGTTTCATCCAGTGCCGCAGGGGCGCCG